>Ga0268280_1001540_pt1 | contig 15287 bp, 12 predicted proteins | sample saktaG_9_FD_190139 | JGI IMG/M metagenome (GOLD analysis project Ga0268280, IMG submission 190139) | Saline water microbial communities from Sakinaw Lake, British Columbia, Canada - sak_2011_5_24_40m | ecosystem: Environmental > Aquatic > Non-marine Saline and Alkaline > Saline ... | reverse complement strand
CACACACCCCAACCAAATTGGCAGCCACATTGAATGCAACTTCGCCGTACTTGTTGCGGGTGGCTGCCTTTCCGCCCTAAAGGGCGAGGTTTCAACCAGCAAGGAATTTTTGATGAAAAGGATTTAAAGAAGTTAGAACGCAAGATGCGAAATTTTAAAAAATTATTTCCCGTGTATTAAAGATTACAAACTTTACGGCGCAATTGCCTCTTTTCACTTTTACCCCGAAGCAAAAGAAGCCGCGTTAAATCAAGGATTTTTTGTGTTGCAACGTAGCGGAAAAGTGGTGCAAACTGACTGTGGTGAAAATTTGTTGGTGATGTAGATGTTAAAACTCGCTTTTGCTTGATGTTGTAAAACTTGAAAGCCCTGCCGCTGTGAAGTGGTGGGGCTTTTTTGTTGTGGTATGATTTGGGTGGGATTTTAATTTTGGAGACAACAATATACGGTTGAAAAATGAATCGTCCTTGGGAAACTGGGGGCGATTTTTTTTGTGTCTTCAATTTGTGAAAACGGAAAAGTTGTTAAAACCCGCTTTTGCTTGACGTTGTAAAACGAGAAAGCCCCGTCCCTTGTGAAAAAGGGCGGGGCTTTTTTGTTGTGATATGATTTGGGCGGGATTTTTAATTTATTTTTGGAGGTTTTATGATTTTTCATGTCATTCTTGACGAAGCAGAAGATGGTTGGATTGTTGCAGAATGCCCCGCGTTGGCAGGTTGTGTTTCACAAGGACGCGACGAAAAAGAGGCATTATCGAATATCCAAGAGGCAATTTCAGCGTGGTTGTGGGCAGAAGATCAAAAAGCAATGGCGAATTTACCACCCAAATTAACGCGCTCACCGATGATGGTAATGGTTTGAAAATGGGACGACTACATAACATTTCTGGAAAGGAAGCGATGTTGGCGTTTCAAAAAGCGGGTTGGTTTATTATGGGGCAAGTGGGTAGCCATTTAGTGATGACTAAACCGAATATGCGAGCAAATTTGTCTATTCCACAGCATAAAGAATTGTCGATAGGTACGTTGCGTGTATTGATACGAAATTCTGGTTTGAGCGTTGAACAGTTTATGGATTTGGTATGAGTAAAAGCGGGCTTGTGTTAAAACCCGCTTTTGCTTGAAGTGATAAGAAAAGACCGCCTCGTGGGAAACTGCGAGGCGGTTTTTTTGTGGGTGTTGAAATCAATCTGACGGGGTTTGTGGTTCGACTTCGGCTTCGGTTTCGGAAACGGTTTGGAGTTCTTCGGCAGCCGCTATTCTTTGTTTGATTTGAATAATTTTTGCCTCGCTTGCCGCATAGTTTTTGCGGTCTTTTTCTTCCTTTTGGAAGCTGCTAATTTTGCCTTTCCATGCGTAACTTGGATTGAGGCGATAGGCTTTCAGATTGTCTAACGTTACTTTTTCGATGATGTTGAGTTTAGTCAGTTTCGTTAATGCGGTGCTGACGTTCTGTTGTTTTATTTTGGTATGTTCAACAATTCGTTTTTGGGTGACACGGATATAATTTTCAAAATCCAGTTGCGACAACAAAAACATAAATACTTTTAAATCAGTGCCGTTGAGTTCTTCACAGCTTGCAATCAGCTCAAGACTTTTTTGAAACATAAAAAAGAAATCCTTGTTTTTAAGTTTGGGTCTGTTTGCATGATACACAAAAAAACCGTCCAGCGGCTCGGCTTCTTCTTTTTTCTTATTGACTGCCCACAATTCCGTATCGTCATCAATTCCCGTTAATTTTGCCATTTTTATCTCCAACAAGTTAAGCCGATTATTCTACATAAATAAAATGTAAAGATACATAGATAACATGTAAAAATAAAACCGCCGCAGCCCACGCGGCCCTAAGGTGGAGGTCAAATTTTTTTTTATTTCCCTTCTTTGTACTTTATTAGGCGGTTAAAATGCGGTTGTTTTTGCTTTAGTTTTGAACAAAAGACCGCCTCGTGGGAAACTGCGAGGCGGTCTTTTTGTGATGCTTTCCCCCTTTTTGAAGGGGGAGGCTGCGATAGCAGCAGGGGGATTTGCTTGAATGTTGGAGATTAGAGCAAATCCCCCCTGCCCCCCTTCAAAAAGGGGGGAAAGCAAAAAGCGGGCTGGAGTTAAAACCCGCTTTTGCTTGAAGTGGTTGTAAAACGTGAAAGCCCCGCCGCTGTGAAGTGGTGGGGGTTTTTTGTTGTGGTATGATTTGTGGGATTTTTAATTTTGGAGGTGAGATTATGACAACATTAACCATAGATACGCATCAAGTCAGTGAACTACCCCCACTAAACGCTATCGCGTTCTAGTGGGGGCTTCGACCGACCCGTACAGATATTTTTATGTGTACCTCTCGCAGTATCACGGGCTTTGACCCGTGTTGATACTAGGGAACGCTTTACGGTCACGACAGAACCTGCCGCCTCAAATGGGGTTATACAATCCAAAGTTATTTTATTGAATTGCAAATGGTTTTGCTTTTTACACATTGTCAGCCTCTTGGCTTTCGATGACCAGCAATGTAAGCACACGGGAATTTTACAGTATGAACACCAAAAATCAAAAGCCGCTTCGCGGAAAGAGTGCTATCCATCCCCACCCAAGCCTATCAGCTCTGGGTGGGGAATTTCGCACGGTAAGTTAAAAGCGGTTCGGTAGCTTTTTAATCTTTCGCCCCCTTTGAAGGGGGCAGCCTGAAAGGCTGGGGGATGTGCTTTAAACCCATCATTTATTATTTTGGAGAAAAAATGAGCTTGCCCAACTACAACCCCGATTACATCAGCGAGCAAGATTATCTTGAACGCGAAGAAATCAGCGACACCAAACACGAATACTTTGATGGTGAAATTTTTGTAATGGCGAGTGCAAGCCGAAGCCATCAACGCATTATTTCAAATTTAGTGATAGATATTGGCACGCATTTGAAAAATACGCCGTGTGAAGTATTTAGCTCCGATATGAAAGTCCGCGCAGATAAAGGAAAAAAATACTTTTATCCTGATGTGATTGTGAGTTGCACGAAAGGCGACGGCGACAGCCATTTTGAAGAATCGCCACGAATCATAGTCGAAGTATTATCAAGTTCGACACGCAAGTTTGATAAAACCTCAAAACGCCTCGTTTATCAAAACATTACAACCTTGGAAGAATACGTTTTAATCGAACAAGACCGCGTCGAAATTCAAGTTTTTCGCCGAGCCGACAACTGGCAATCGAGTTATTACTACATCGATGACGACATTACATTTACCTCAATCGGCTTAACGTTACCGGTTTTAGAAATTTATCAGCGCGTCGAAAATGACGATATGCGTGCCTTTAATCAAACACAGGAAAATTTACAATGAGTAGTTCAAACAATCAAACCCCGACCGGTTCAGCTATCGCGACGCTTGCCAACGGCAAACAAAATACTGTTTACACCGTGAACGCCAGCGATTTATTGCAAGGTTTTAACGATGCTGACGGCGACACCTTAAAAATTGTCAGTTTGTCGGCAGACAATGGCGCAGTTGTTTTTGACGGCGAAAAAGGCACGTTTACACCGACGACGGATTTTAACGGCGTGGTGAATGTCGATTATTTAGTCAGCGATAATTTAGGCGGTGAACTTTCAGCAACGCAAAAATTTTCGGTCATTGGTGCAATTGTGAATCACGCGCCAACAGGTTCAGCATCGGCGACACTCGCCAACGGTAAACAAAATGCTGTTTACACATTAAACGCCAGCGATTTGTTACAAGGTTTTAACGATGCCGACGGCGATACCTTAAAAATTGTCAGTTTGTCAGCGGATAATGGTGGAATCGTTTTTGACGGCGAAAAAGGCACGTTTACACCGACGACGGATTTTAACGGCGTGGTGAATGTCGATTATTTAGTCAGCGATAATTTAGGCGGTGAACTTTCAGCGACGCAAAAATTTTCGTTAGTTTCAACATCAACATCCACCACCAATCACGCACCCACCGGTTTAGCAACGGCGACGCTGGCGAATGGCAAACAAAATACCGCTTACAGTCTTAACGCCAGCGATTTGTTACAAGGTTTTAACGATGCCGATGGCGACACCTTAAAAGTGATGAGTTTGTCGGCGAATAATGGCGAAATTGTTTTTGACGGCGACAAAGGCACATTTACACCTGCGACGGATTTTAACGGTGTAATGAATGTTGATTATGTCGTCAGCGATAATGTAGGCGGTGAACTTTCCGCGACACAAAAATTTTCGGTAATCGGTAACGCACCCGTCGTGATAATTCCAGATATTCCCATTATTGTTCCGTCAATTGTCGATGTTCCGGTTCCGATTATCGACGCGCCCAAACCTGTCAACAGTATTCAAATTAACGGTTTAACTAAATTAGGCGATGTTAAAAATAATAAACTGGTTGGCACTGCGAATAATGACAAATTATCAGGCGCAGCGGGTGCGGATTCGTTAATTGGCAACGCGGGCGACGATTTATTGGACGGCGGCGTGGGCAATGATTCGTTAGACGGCGGCACCGGTAACGACCAATTGACCGGCGGAGATGGTAAAGACACGTTACTCGGCGGCAGTGGAAATGATTTGCTCGATGGCGGCAAAGATGACGATAAATTAGTCGGTGATAAAGGCAACGATACGCTGAAAGGCGGTTTGGGTGCGGACAATATGGACGGTGGCGCGGGTAACGATTACTACTTTGTCGATAATAAAAAAGATGTGGTGTCAGAAGTAGGTGCAAATGTGCAATTGGACGGCAACGACACGGTCGAAAGCACGTCAACTTACACGTTGGGCAAAAACATTGAAAATCTCATGCTGATGGGAATTACCAATAACGACGGCACGGGCAACATTGGCAATAATCAAATTATCGGCAACGTCGGCGATAATGTTTTAAAAGGTGGCGCGGGTAATGACACGTTATTCGGCGGCAATGGCGCGGATACATTGGACGGCGAAAAAGGCATGGATATTCTGGTCGGCGGTGACGATGACGATATTTATTTCGTCAACAATCTCGAAGATCAAATCATCGAAACCGAAACAGGCGGCATTCAAGATCAAATTATATCCAGCGTCGATTATGATTTAAGTCGAAGCCCCAACGTAGAAGTGCTGACATTAACGGGCGCGAAAGCGATTAACGGCACGGGCGACGAATTCAATAATTTGTTGCAAGAACAAGCGGGCGGAAAATTTGCGAATAGTTTTGATGGCAAATCGGGTGACGATACGTTGAACGGCGAAGGCGGTAACGATACGCTCGAAGGCGGCGACGGTAACGATTTACTCGATGGCGGCGACGGTAACGACACCGCTATTTTTAATGGTGCGGTGGAAAATTACCAAATCACGCACAATCCTGACACGGATGGCGTAGATCAAATTATCGTCGAATATGTCGGCAATTTAGAAGACGGCGAAGTGAACGAAGGCACCGATATTTTAACCAACATTGAAATCCTGCAATTTGCTAACGGTGATACGGTGAACAGTCGAGATGTTCCCGTGACTAGCACGGACAGTAACGCCATGTTGATTGAGTTGGGCGGCATCAAAACACTGAGTGAACCCGATTCGCTGTTTTCAATGTAAACGACATCTTTGTACATAACAAAAAATAGAATTCGTTGAAATGGTTCATAAGAGTTTATGCACAATAAGAAAGACTGAGTGTATCGTAGCAACTTTGCAATAAATTCTTGGAAGTGAATGATGACGACTTTGCTGCAATGCTTTCAGAACAATTGGAAGATGAATTTGCTTTGATCGATGCGACTGAGCAAAGGGTGTCACGGCCAGGAAAAAATAATGAAATTCGGAAGTTGTTTTTTTCTGGGAAACAGCATGAATTTACCTTAAAAACGCAACAGATGGTCATTGGCACATTGCAGCAGTCAGTGTACCTGTTCCTGGTTCAATGCACGACAAAAAACGCTGCAATCAATTACAAACCTTAGAACGATTACCAACAGGCTATTTTCTGACAATCGAAAGATAGGCGTAATCCGTTATACTAATCAGCACAAAATTATCATCTGAGGCTTTCAACATGGATAAAGATAAGTTAAAAAAAATTGCGAATGAAGAACTTACTATCCTGAATGGTGTCATTGATTACGCTGAAAAGATGATTAGTGATAATCGTTGGGTAACAGATTGTTCGATACTTCGCCGTCGTGCTTATGCCAAAACGGTTGTTATTGAAACTGAAAAAAAAGGTCGGTGTGTTTATCGATTAACAACTGCATCAATTACAGACAAATTATCTTCTGGATGTGCAACCCCATATTCGCCAATTGGAAGGCTTTGCAGTGTTGCAAATGTTGGTCTTGACGGTGAATCGGTAACGCTTGGAGAATACGATGTGAGTGAAACCCGCCTTTTTGATAGATTTGACGGTGTTGATTATTTGAATAATATCCGTAATTTTTTACGCATGAAAATTTCAACGGTAAATCATGCCGATGAAATAGTGGACGATTTGAAAAAAGTCGTCGTATCGCAAAAAGTAGCTTCACTAGCAATTCCAAAAATAGCAAAAACGCCTGTTGCTAAAGAAACTCAATTAGAACCACCAAAAATAGAAACCCCAATTTTTATCGTTGAAGATGATGATTTAGAAATTTCACTTGAATACGAAGACGATGAAGATTCTAGTCATGATGAACAAGACGACGGGTACTTCGGGTTAAATGAAGTTTTCTACGTCAATCAAACAATTCAACAAAACAAAATTATTGCCCGCTCACCTTTTGGTGCAATGTACGTTGAAGGCGTAGCAGGCTCTGGCAAAACGTCTGCCGCATTGGGGCGAACAAAAATGCTGTGCGGCTTTAATGCTGAAAATGTTTTTGAAAAAGCCCAGTTTGAAAACATTTTAGGTGAAGACTTTGGCGATTATTGGGAAGGCAAATATGCTGATAAATTTTCACAAGAAGGCAGCATTGGCTTTGTTAGAACGGCAGAATTGATTTCTTACTTGGAAGAAACTTGCCGCAGAATTGATTTGCCTAACTTACGAATTCGTGAATATAAAGAACTTCAAAATGCGTTAAAAAGTTGTTATAAAATTGTAGCTTCACAACTTGGTGGTAATTGGAAAGGTGGAATAACGCGAGATTCACATTGTGAAACCGCCATGCGTTGGCTGTTCTCGGCTGACCAAAATATAGCGAATTTCCTTTCAAAGAATTTGCATCTTGATTTCCCTAGCGTTGAATCTATCAATAATCATTTTGTTAAAGATGATAATTCACGAATTCCAAACGTTGTTAAAAAAGCCTTTGAACACTTTGAAATTGAATTTAGTCGAATTGAAAAAGAGTTATCTACATCGAACAACAATCAACGTTTTTTACTTGATGGTTTGGCTGAAAAAATAAACCAAGCAATTAAATTAACCAATAAAGAAATACTTGGCAGAGATACTCTTTGGTTTTTTTATAAAGAATTTACGTTCTGTGCTAACAGCATTAGAGAAATTGCTTCGTTGCTTGTGAAAAATAATGTTCCGCTATTGAATAGAACAGGTTCAAAACTTGAGTTTTCTGATGTTGATGATTTGTATTTAAAATTGCTACCAGAATCAAACAATAAGCCGCATCTGCTTTATGGTGAAAATACGCTAAGACCAATCAGATTAGAGCAATTGGAGGGTTATGGTAGTCGTAATTTTCCTGAACGCTGGAGAACCGATAAAATTCAAAATCGCATTTTAGTTGCTTCAGAATTAGTAAAATTAAAGCTCGTGCAACACGCGGTAAGACAAATTTCAATTAAAAGTATTTTCGTTAAATCATTAGAAAAAATGCTGCTTAATAAATTAAATCATGTAGGTGATATTTATTACTCAACTCTTAATCAATCAGTTACAGATTATCCAGATTTTGATTTAGCTACAAAAATTCTTGCTCAATTAGAAACGAAAAGAATTGCAAACCAAGACATTGACCTTTTGCTTTGTTTAAGTCATTTAATTTTCAGAAATTTTAGTGGTAGCAGAGTAAAGCCTGATATTTATCAATCCGTGTTTATTGATGAAGTTCAGGATTTCACAGAACAGCAAATTTATTTGATGGCAGAGCAAGCCGACCCACAATATAAAGCCGTTACTATTGTTGGTGATATAGCTCAAAAATTACACAATGGTGATTCTATTGATATTCAAGCGTGTTTTCCTAGTGGAAAAATTCCGTTTATACAACTAACAGATAATTTAAGACAACTTGAATCTCCAGCATTGGCATTATTCAGCCATGTTTTTAGAAATCACTTTCACAGCAATGAAGTTGAAATTTCTTCACAATTGCTCAAGGCTATCCAGACCGTTAGTGATCCTTATCTTCCAGAAATTTACGCATTCAAAAGCATAAAAGAATTAGACGCTAAAATTATCGATTTGGTTGTTAATTCATCAGAGCATCAAACTTTGGCGGTAATCATGCCTAGCAATGATTTTGCAAAAAAACTTCACGATAGAGTAAAAAATAGATTGGATGAACATTTAATTGATTGCAAACTGTCAGAAAATGTTGATTTATCAAAACGATTCATTAAGCATTTTATGTCGGTGTTGAATGCAAAAGGGCTTGAATTTGACACTGTCATTTTGCCCTATTTGGAAGGATACGATTTAACAAATCAGTCAGACATCAACAAACTTTACGTTGGTTTAACTAGGGCTAAAAAGCGGTTAATAATTCTCGGAACAAAAGAAAATCAATTATTCAATGATGTTTGGTCAAATTTTGAACATTCATTTATGGAGTACAGTCATTGATTAGCGTAATAAACAAAATGATTATGCGCGATTTGGTGAAAACCTTATCCGCCGTTTTATCGGTGTTGGTGGTGATTATTGTTAGCCGAAAATTTATTCGCGTGCTGGATCAAGTGATTGAAGGGCAAATTGCCAGCGATACGTTGCTGATGATTTTGGGGTTGAAAATCGTGATTGCGTGCATTACCTTTTTACCCGCTGCAACCTTTATGGCGGTGTTGATGGTGTTGGGACGAATGTATCGTGATCAAGAAATGGCGGCAATTTCGTCAGCGGGCGGCGGCGTGTGGACAATTTACCGCGCAGTATTTTTGGTGTTAGTGCCGTTAAGTTTTGTCGCGGCGGGCTTATCGTTAAACGTGTCGCCGTGGGCAGAAAGTCAAATCGAAGCGCGAACCCATCACGACCAAGAATCGGCGGATTTGCGCGGTTTGGTGGCGGGAAAATTTAGCGAATACAGCCAAGGCGATATTGTGTTTTATGTTGAAACGATCGACGAACACAAACAATTGCACCACGTTTTTGTGCAACATCGACAAGCCAATTCTGTCGCCATTATTAACGCAGAATCGGGGCGGTTAATGGATTTGGAAGATGGGCAATACATGGTTTTAAAAAACGGTGAGCGTGTGCAGGGCAGGGCGGGCGAGTTGAATTATGCGATTGAACGTTTCGACGAATACGCGGTGCGAATTGATACCAAGGTTTCACCGCTGATTATTGCCAAACAAGCCGCGCCGTTTGTCGAATTATGGCAATCCGCGACCAGCATCGATGCCGCTGAAATACAACGGCGTTTTGCAGTGCCGTTAGGGATTTTATTATTGGGATTTATCGCCGTTCCGCTTGCCGAATTATCACCACGCGGCGGTGTTTACGGAAATATGCTGGTCGGATTTTTGATTTATTTCAGTTACGGCAATTTGTTGAGCGTGTCGCAAAGTTGGGTATTAAAACAAACGATTTCGCCGTGGTTGGGCGTGGCGAGCGTCAACGTTTTATTGCTGATAATTGGTAGTTTTTTGTTAGCGAAATTTTATGGTTGGCGTTGGTTGAAATCGCAGTTTTTACAAGGAAGTGCAACATGAATGTGTTAACGCAATACATCGTCAAAGAGATTTTAAAAGGGTCGTTTATCGCGTTGGTTTTGTTGTTGACGTTGTTCAATTTATTCACGTTGACCGACGAATTGAAAGACCTCAACGGCGCGTACGATTTAACCGCGATTTTCAACTTTCTTGCGCTGACTTCGCCCCGAGTTTGTTATGAATTAGTGCCAGCGGCAGCGTTATTGGGCAGTTTATTTGTGTTGGGCGCGATGGGAAATAATCGTGAATTGATTGCGATGCGAGCGGCGGGCTTGTCGATTTTAGGTATTATTCAAGCGGTGTTGGTGGCGGGTGCGATTTTAGCGACATTTTCTGTCGGGGTCGGTGAATTGATTGCGCCGACAACCGAAGCACACGCGCAATTACTCCGCGCCACCGCGCAAAATCAGCCGCTCGTGTCCAATGCAAAATACGGTTTATGGTTGCGCGAAGGGAATAAATTTATCAACGTTCGGAAGCTGGAAAATAGCGGTGAATTGGCAGACATTAGCGTTTACGACGTGAATAATCAGGCGCATTTGCAAAGTATCGCGCACGCGGAAAAAGCCATTTATGTGCAACAAAAAAACTGGCGATTGGAAAACATCACCGAATCGCAAATTTCGACCGAGCAAATGCAGGCGAATGTTAAAACCGAACAACCGTGGCAAACCACGATTGCGCCGGATTTGGTGAAAATCGCGGTGGTGAATCCCGATAATTTGTCGCTGATTGATTTGGCGCAATACATTGAATTTTTGAAAAGTAATCAGCAAAAATCCCAAACGTTTGAATTGGCATTTTGGGGGCGCGTGGTAAATCCGCTGGTGACATTTGTGATGTTGCTCGTCGCCACACCGTTTGTGATTGGTGTGAAACGCGGCGTGAATGTCGGCAGTCGCATGATGATTGGTATTGTGATTGGGATGAGTTTTAACATTCTCGATAAAATATTTGGTCACGTTGGATTGATTTACGATTTCAATCCGCTGTTAATGGCGATTTCGCCGAGTTTATTCGTCAGCGGACTGAGTTTGTATGCGTTGCGGCGGTTGATTTAATCAAACGGACGATTCCATTTTTCGCGTAGTTTTTCACGAGTTTGAACATCTAAACGCGCGTATTTCAATTGATTATTCGCCATCAAATTGGGTTTGAGATTTTGAAACCATTGGTGATAAAGCGCGAAATTTTTAGGATGAAACCCAAATACCCACGGCGCGTCGTGTTGCAAAATGTGCTGCATTTTTTGAATAATTTCGTAACGTTCTGGGCTGTTGTCCATGTTTCGCATTTGCTCAAAAAGTTTGTCGAATTCAGCATTTTCGTAATTGCTGGCATTTTCGCCGCCGAATTTCACTTTGGAATGTGCGCCGTAAAGTAGAAAAAAGAAGTTTTCAGGGTCGGGATAATCCGCATTCCAACCTAAAAAGAATAATTGCGCGTTTCCCGTTCGGAGTTTTTCCTGAAAACGGTTGTAATCGGTGGCGCGTACAATCAATTTAACTCCCAATTTTTCAAACTGTTTGCGATACCAATTCATGCGGGCGCGGTCGTCGGTGCTGGTTGACGTGGTGTCGAAATATAAAATTAACGCTTCTTTCGTTTTGGGATCGATGCCGTTTGCGTAACCCGCTTCGGTGAGTAATTTTTGAGCGATTTCGATGTTTTTGCGCTTTAAAGCACAGCCCCCCCGCCCCCCTTCAAAGGGGGGAGAGCCGCAATCATAAACTTCCGAATTCATGCCAGTTTCACCTTCGGCAAAACCATAAATTCCTTCGGGCAAAACGCCTTGCGCTGGAACGCCCCGACCATTCATGAAAATCGAAATATATTCTTCATAATCCACTACAATCGCAATCGCTTGGCGTAATTTTCGTGCGGATTCACTCGCGCCACCCACGATGGAATCTTGCATATTAAAACCCAAATAATAATCCGAAAGCGTCACCGAGGTTTGTAATTGAATGCCTTTTTCCATCATCGAAGGCGTGAGCGCAACGCCGCCACTTCCCGTAAATTGTACCGCTTGGTCAAAACTGTCTGACGAAATCCCCGACAAATCATAATAACCTTGCAAAAACTTCGTCCAATACGGAATCGTTTCTTTTTCGAGCATAAAAACGACTTTATCAATAAACGGCAACGCTTTTCCTGCGTCGATTAACAAACCATTTTTTACGTCTTCGGGTTCGCCTTCAGTTGGATAATTTTCACCGTGAAAATTCGGGTTTTTCAACAAAATCATGCGCCGATTCGGATTATTTTCAGCCAAAAAATACGCGCCCGTGCCAATCGGAAACCAATCCAGCGTGATATTTTTATCGCGCAAACCCGCTTGATTGTAAAACGCATCGGCTTCCCACGGCATCGGCGCAAAAAACGGCATCGCTAACCAAAAAATAAATTGCGGCGATTTTCCCTTAATCCGAATCCGATATTGATAACGATTGAGAGCTTTCGCGCCAAAATCGGCTTCGTTAAATTTGTCGAAATTCACAATGTAATTTTTCATCATTTCAGAAATCGGCGATTGTAATTTGGGATTCGCCAGCCGTTTGATTTGATAAACGTAATCGTCAGCGGTTAATTCGCGCGTGCCAGTTTGGGTGAAATCCGCCAACGTTTTTGCAGCGGAAATTTGTTCAGAAGTCAGCGCGTGATAAACAAAATTCCCCGCCGAATCTTTGGCAAAGGCTGGATGTGGCTGAAAATTTACATTCTGTTTGATGTCGATAATGTAATCGGTAAACGCAATTTCGTTGTCTTTGGGCGAATTCAAAATCTCGCCGTTCGCATTCAAATAACGCACGGTTGGCATTTTTGTCGCTGACAATGGCGTGAGCTCATAAGGGCGTTTCAAATAATGATATTGCAACGGCGGTTCATAAACTTGCCCAATAATCGCAAATTCATTCGAGCTGTACGCCGCAACTGGATCTAAATGTTTCGGGCGTTCGCTGAACGATTCGTATAAAACCGATTGATTTGCGTCGTTGTCGGAATATGGATTATTGAGTTGCGAATCGCACGCCGATAAAAGTGCGATGCAAGCTGCGAGGATTTTTAGTTTCAAGAGAGCTTTCCTTTTATAAAACAAAATCATCATAAATTATTTTCGCAAGATGATAAGCAAAATTCACTGGCACGGCATTTCCGACCATTTTGTAACCATCGTTAACATTGTGATATTTGAAAATAAAATCATCAGAAAAAGTCTGTATTCTGGCGCATTCACGCACCGATAAACGGCGATATAAATCCTCTTTTCCTGCGACAAAAATTCGTTTGTCTTGTGCGACTAATTCCATTTTGGGAGCTTGCGGATGAAGTGGCGCGTGTCTGCCGCTTGCTTGAATGGTAAAAGATGGTTCATTCCAGGCTCGAACTCGATTACGCGACATGAACATCGTCGAAAATCCACCCGTCATATATTCATGATTCGGAATGTTTAATGCGTTGTCATTGGTTTTATTAAATTCTTTTGCAGGTGTAGCTAATGGCAAATCACCAATTGCATCATTTAAAACAGGTTTGTATTTTTGAAACTCAGGGAATTCAAATTTTTTTCCTAAATCACTCCGATAACCGACAATAATTACCCGTAAACGGTCTTGCGGCACGTCATAATTATTGGCATTCAACAGTTTATAAGACAACGTATAACCTGCATTTTTAAATTCTTGAATGATGTTTGCAAAAGCCTGAGCGTGTTTAGGTTGAAGAATGCCTGCGACATTTTCAGCCAGAAAAAATTTGGGCTGTTTTTCTTTTAGAATCCGAATGTAATCAAAAAACAATTGCCCACGTTTATCATCAATGCCGCGCTGTGAACCCGCCGCACTCCAACTTTGACACGGCGGCCCGCCGATAATGCCATCAATATTGGGAGCATCGTTGCTCAAAATTTCAGTGATACTTCGTTTGTCTAAAAAAGTATTGGGGAAATTCGCCTGAAACGTATCCCAAATCGTGCGGTCGTATTCATTCGCCCAAATCGTGTGAAATCCTGCTTTTTCAAACCCTTTGTCTAAACCACCGCCACCTGAAAAAAATGACGCGATTTTCATGCGTTGCACCTGAAAGAAATCAGTTTTGCATCCAGTAATTTTGCGGGATTATCGGGTGATTTTATTGAAACATCTTTAATTGAAAAATCGTCCGTTTTAATAGCTTCAATAGATTTTCTATCTTTAACAGGAAAAGAATCGTATTTACTTTTTAGAATCAGCGCATTGACTGTTAAATCAGCCATATTTGTTTCTGTAACATAATCAAAAACTTTATTCGGGTTTTCGATGTGCCACATTCCCCGAATTCGCAAATAAGTAATTCCTAATGGATCAACACGATTGACGCGCCCTAATTCGTTAGTTTCGGCAAATTCGACATCTGCTAATTCACGCAAACCCGAAGAAATTTTAGCGCGGATTCTTTCATAAATTTCGCTACTTGCCGCATAACAATCGCCGTATACAAACCACAGAGATTTTAAAACATCATTTTTGGTAACGCCGACAACGTAAAGTAAATCTTTTTCAGTCCAGTTTTCACATTCACGACAGGCTTTTGTAATCATTGCACTGTGAGAATAAAGTTTATTTTTTGGATAAGAACTATTAAGCGCAATGCCTGAATTTAAACTTTCAATTTTTTTAACTTCAATCGCATCGCCGCCTTTTATCATCAAATCGGGTGGATTATTTTGATTGCCAATATAAGAAAAGTATTTTGCGAAAATTTCGTTTTTTTGGGCAAGCGTTTCGATTTCAAGTGAATTGCAAAAAATATCTTTCACATAGAGTTCTAACGCTTCCCCCATATTATTCATTCGATTTGAAGAACTGTAATGAGAAACTAAATTTGTAACGGGTTTATCTACGATGTTTTTTAGCGCGATAAGTAAATTTGTATTCATTTATTGTTGATTCCTTGGTTTTATTTTTATGAAAATGGCGTTGAGTTCTTTGAGTTCTTTTTTCTGTGAAACAGCATGAATTTACCTTAAAAACGCAACAGATGGTCATTGTTCATTGCAGCAGTCAGTGTACCTGTTCCTGGTTCAATGCACGACAAAAAACGCTGCAATCAATTACAAACCTTAGAACGATTACCAACAGGGTGTAAAGTGGGAGCCGATAAAGGATACCAAGGCTTGGCAACCGATCCCGTGAGTACAATAAGCACTCTTGATTCCGAAACGGGTATTGAAAAACAAGTTTTAAAAAACCAAAAGGACAGGAACTGACTGAGCAACAAAAAGCGTTTAATCGCGCTTTAGCCTTAATTCGGATTCGGGTGGAACATTGCAAAAAACTGGACGATTCTTGCTACACGATTTCGCTGTTCTCATTCTATTTAGGGGCGGGTCATGCAGACTATTTGCGGGCTTGTAAATCAACAGACACTTCGTCGACAAAGGGCGGCAGGTAAATCTGCTTATTGTG
>Ga0268280_1001538_pt1 | contig 15293 bp, 15 predicted proteins | sample saktaG_9_FD_190139 | JGI IMG/M metagenome (GOLD analysis project Ga0268280, IMG submission 190139) | Saline water microbial communities from Sakinaw Lake, British Columbia, Canada - sak_2011_5_24_40m | ecosystem: Environmental > Aquatic > Non-marine Saline and Alkaline > Saline ... | reverse complement strand
GCCATTCCAATCATATGCTCTTATTGAATAATTGCCGGCTATGGAATACGTATGGGTAACACTACTTCCCCTATGAGAGAGAGTTGTTCCATCACCCATAATCCAGGTGATATCGGCAGGAGTGTTGAAATTGGTAGCCGTAAAAGTAACAGGTTGATTGATGATTGGATTGGCTGGTGTGGAACTGATAAGCCGATTTTCTAGAATGGTCACCGTTCTATATTCGTCTGTATAGGTAGGACCACAGTAAGGTGTTGAATAAAAATTGTAGCGATGCACATGAACCGTGTATGTGCCCGGATTTCTGTAGACATGATATTGCCATGAGGTGTTGGCAGAGACCCCAGATAATACCTGTCCGTCTCCCCAATTCCATGTGGCCAGAGTGGGAGTGGGTTCCCCACAGTCTTGGCGAAACCCCATGTTGATTCCCACATAGGCAGTTCCGCTTGTGGGGTTTGTGATAATGGTAGCGAACAGGTTCACCATCAGACAAATTATGATCGAAATAAATAAAAGTGTTTTTTTCATTTTGACTCCTAAAAGGCAATATCGGCTTGCAAACTGAAAATCGCCGAATTCGATTCGATGTTTCCGTACTTGGCGCCTTGGAACTGTGATCTTATTGATAAAGAAGGCCGCACTTTGTTGTTGAATATCTGGGCCATGAAAAAATTCAAATTGGCGCCTGCCGTCCAATTGCTGCTTTTGTTGAACTCGCTTTCGTTGTTCATGTATGACGTGGATAGGGTCAAAGTAAAGTATTGCGGGATAAAGGTTATCTCCGAATTGAAATAAAAATTGTAGATGGTCGAGGTGCTGCCGTCTGCTAAATTCTCATTGGCTTGGTAGCTCAAAGTCGGATTGATGGTCATGAATTGTCCGAAGCGCAAATTCAAAGCCAGGGCGGCGTTCAGGTTGGATGTGAAATTGATCGATTCGGTCTTGCCTAAATTCAGGTTGATGCCGTTCGATCCCGCCATATATCCAATTGAAGCCGTGTAGTTGTTGGTGCTCATGTCGGATGATGATGTCTGCAGGCCGGTTGAGGAATCGTAATCCAGGTTGTCGCGCGATACTTCCCCGCCGATGCGGAAATGGCTGCCGAGCCCCCAATTGAAAGAAGTTCCAACTCTCTTCTGATGTAACATATCCTGCAAAGGGTTTTGAATATAATTTTTTTTGTCCAGATAGGATATGTTCCATGAAAATGTCTTGATGTTCAGCCCGATGTTGCTGTTTAGCCCCTCCCGGTCATTTTGCAGGAACAGGTTGGCGATCGAGTTGAAAAGACCGCCAATTTCTTCATAATCGGTTGAGAATGACAGTATCCCGTGGTTGTATTTAAGGCCGGCTTTCCAAGCCGTATCACTCTCTTTCTGCAATTCATCGCTTTCTTGAGCGGAGCCATAATTGCTGGATGAAATCTCTCCAGAAACCTGCAGGCGGCTCTTGAACATGTTCATTTCTCCCCAAAGAGATAATATTTCTCCTTCCCGGAAAGGATTTTCGTTGCTGTAAACGGTTTTGCTGTCCAGGTTGTCTTTTCCGGTCATGAACATGCCTCGAACCTTTATAATGCTTTTCAAATTGAAGCCGGCTGTGGCTCCGAAAATTCCGGCGTTGGCTTCAGGGACGCCATAGCCGTCAAATCCGGTTTTTTGTTGGGAATTCGTATAAAATGAATTTAGATACAAGGTTTTTCCGTTCAGTTCGAAACGCAGTCCCCTGCGGTTCAAGTAAGAAGTGGTGAATTCTGTTTCATTGACCGATACATCCCCAACCTCCAATTGCATTTCTCCTTTTTTTAAGCGAATCATCATGCTGGATAGGTTGATCAGGCTTTCGGTATCCTGGTTACGCGGATCAATATGCGCAAAACTTGTGTCAAAATCAAACTGGTAATCGTTTTTCGAAATATTTCTGAATATCCTCAAGTTGCCGTTGGCAGTGTAGTTTTGACCTGGGTATTCGCTGTTGTCAGATATCTTTGTCGAAGTTGACAAGGAAGCGTTGACGTTGACGGGCGCTTCCCATTTGCGGCTTTGAACGGGAGGAGCCACGTTGTCCTGGAAATAAATCTCCGGAGATTTATTTTGGGTGAAGTTGGTAATTGTGTGGGTAAGCGAAATCGATTCAGTTCCGTTTTCAGCCTTTTCAACAATAAAATATTCCATATTTTTCCCATAAAGGTTTTCTGTGAAAATTTGGTGGCATACCACTCCCGAGGAATTAACATGCATTTTTCTTATTTGAAAATTATTCATTCCCTCTGTGCGGTAATGAAGGAAAAATATTGCTCTTGCTTTTAGCGGTTTTATTGAGATATTGATGTGATTACTCTGTTTTTCCACCAAAGGCAAATAATTTGCACTTGGAAACTTTTGGCCGTAAATTAAAATTGAAAAAAAACAAACCGACAAAACAAGTGATATTTTTTTAACCATTTTCTTCTCCCAAAAATTAATAGCATAATAACAGATACTATTTCAACACTTTTTATCTCAATTGCATTTTTTGGTATAATAATCAAGATATCGGGGTTTTCAGGAAAAAATGAAAAAACTATATATGCTGCAGTAAAGATGAAAACACATATTGAAATCAATGCTATGAATCTGTTGAATAATTTGAGGTTGTTTAAGGAGAGCACCAATAAAAAACTGATGTTTGTCGTAAAAGCCAATGCTTATGGGCATGGTTTGAAGGAGATCATTGAGATAACCAAAACCTCGCCCATGGTTGAGCAATATGCGGTTGATTCTCTTCCAGAAGCATTACTGATTGCATCCTTGCAGCCCAAAAAGCCGATTTTGGTTCTTGGCTGGACCGACCAGGATGAATTGGAGGAACTGATTGCCCATGGTTTTGAAACCACAGTCCCATCAGCCGAGCATTTGCGTTGGGTGAAGAATATTTCAAAAAAAATGAAGCGCAAGGCCCTGATTCACTTAAAAATCGAAACCGGAACCAATCGCCTCGGTCTGGCACCGGAAAAAGCGATCTCCTTGCTGCAAGGGATAAAAGAAGAAAATGTGGAAATCAGGGGGATTTATTCGCATTTTGCCAATGTTGAAGATACCACCGATCCGGCTTTTGCCAGGCAACAAATGGCGTTGTTCAATTCTGTCTTACCGTATTCACCCAGTTCAAGGATTTTAAAACATTTTTCCAGTTCGGCTTCAACTTTGCTTTTTCCGGAGACATTTTTTGATATTGTCAGGATAGGGATTTCTGCTTATGGATATTGGCCTTCTCGGCAAACTCATGCCCTTTATTTGGAAAAAAATAAAAACAAAATAAGTTTTAAACCCGTTTTAAGCTGGTATACGAAAGTAGCCCAGATAAAGGAGGTGAAAAAAGGAGCCGCGATTGGCTATGGACTTACCTATAAGACTTTTAACAAGGCCAAAATTGCCGTTGTCCCTGTGGGATATTATGATGGATATGACAGAAAACTTTCCAATATTTCCCAAGTCCTGATTCATGGCGTGAAGGCTCCTGTTCGTGGCAGAATCTGCATGAATATGTTCATGGTTGAGGTCACCCACATAAAAAATGTGAAGGTTGGTGACCGGGTGACCATTCTGGGCAGTGAAAATGCTGAAAAAGTCGATGCCGATATGCTGGCCGAATGGTCAGGGACCATTAATTATGAAATTTTGGCGAGGATCAATCCCTTCATTCCAAGATTTGTGATATAAATGGTGACAGAAAACTTTCTTGTAAAGGAACTTTTATTTTTTTTAAAACGTTTATAGGTGTGTATGGAAATAACGGAAATATTAAAAAGATGCAAAAATGGCGATCAAGAGGCATGGAAAACAATGATAAATTCCTATTCCAAATCTGTCTATAATATCGCCCTGAATTTTTTTGCCGAAAGAGACATTGCCCAGGATGTTACCCAGGAAATTTTTATTAAAATCTATCACAATCTGGATAAATACCGGGAGGAGAAAAATTTCAGTTCCTGGATTTTTACGATTTCTCGGAACTATTGCATTGATTATTGGCGAAAAAACAAAAAATATTTTGTAAACACACAGGAATTGGATGAAAAGATTAGTTTTAGCAAACCCACTCCCGAAGAAAATTTGATAACCGAATCCGAAATTGAAAAACTAAGAAAAAAGATATCGCAATTGGACCCGGAATTAAGATTGATTCTAATTTTACGGGATATTCAAGATCTTTCGTATCAGGATATTGCCGAGAAATTTTCCATTCCTGAAGGGACAGTTAAATCTCGTATTAATCGCGCCCGGGTGAAACTGACCCAGGCTTTTATGCGGGAGGGAATATGAATAAAAAATGTAGGGAAATCGAATCTTTGCTTTCGGCTTATTTGGAAAATGATCTTCCAAAAGAAGAATTGGAAAATATTTCTGATCACTTGAATGGCTGTTCCGAATGTCTCGGAAAAAAAGAAAAAATGGAAGAAATACTTTTAAAACTATCCGAACTCCAGGAAGAAGTGCCATTTTTTCTGAAAAACAGACTTCTGAATATACCAGATCTGATTGAAAAAACTAAGCCGCTGAAGTCCCTATTTTTCCCAAAATGGCTGGCAGCTGCGGTTGGAACAATCATTTTGTTCTTGAATTTATTCTATTTCACCAATATTTTCCCGCCGGTGAATCGTGAAGTACACTCGGTTGTTTCTTCAATAGAGAAATTTATCGTCAAAACCGGGGGTTGGTTTGAAAAGATCAAGGAGTCAAAAGAATTACTCTTTTTTACTTTTTTCAATAAAAAATCCATAGAAATCAAGGAAAACAAAGTGATTCAAAACAATACAAGTGAAAAGGATTTAGTCAAAGGAGGAAAAAATGGATAACAACCAGACGGCAAACAAGGGCATTAAGGACAAAAGTCCGTCTTTGGCTGCATTTTTATCGATATTTCCCGGTGTAGGGGCTGTATATAACGGGAATTTTCTGAAAGGTATCACCTATATGCTTCTTTTTGCGGTTTTAATCGTTTTAACCGGCAATGCTCACGAACCAGACAGCGTTGTTTTTGGATTGATGATTGCTGGTTTTTATATTTTTCAGATCATCGACAGCTATAACGAAGCCGGAAGAATTAACCAAAATATTGTAAGTGAGCAAAATCCCGCCGGAAGCAAAGAAGATCTTTCCTTGTTTGCGGCGATTGTAGTACTGTTGATCGGCATCGTTTTTCAAATGGCAAACTTTGATTTGCTGACTTATCGGCAGGTCACTCGGCTTTGGCCGCTGGCGCTTATCGCTTTCGGCATAAAAATTGTTTTCAATTATTTCAAACGCGAGGAAAAAATCAATGACAAACACTAAAAAAGAATCGCTTTTCTGGGGGCTCATTATTCTGGTTTTGGGTTTGCTCTTTTTAATGAAAAATTTTGGTTTTGAGATCAATATCTGGCATTTGCTCGGGAAGTATTGGCCTTTGATCTTAATTTATATCGGACTGAAAAATATTTTTCTTTTTATTAAAAAAAGTAAATGAAGAAAAAAGAGTGGCTTGTCATTGTTCTGCTGATTGTCTTTGGTTCTATCTACCATTTCGTTGAAAAAGGCAAAATAAGGTTTTTGAAGGATTTTTCCTACTATTCAGATGAAAAGCGGCTGGCAGGAAGTCAGTTTTTGGAATTCTCTGAAAAGGAAAAAATATTTCAGGCAGTCAATGAAATTGTCATTGAAAATCCGGCAGGTGAAATCAACATAACTAAATCCAAGGACAATCAAATTCGTTTTTTGGCATTTTTTCGTATTTATTATTCAAATAAAAGTGATGTGGACAAAATTTACAAAAAAACCAGCATAAAAACCGAACTTCATGAAAACGAATTAAAAATCTCAGGCCGATATTCATCAGATTTTCCTTATCGGCGGCTGCGCATCCATATGCAATTGTCGGTTCCTGAAAATGTCGTATTGACGATTACCAATCATGAAGGGAATGTAATGATCCGCAACACCGGTAAAAACATTCAACTGAATCAAGAGAATGGCAATTTGGTTCTGGAAAATATTCCTTCCGGTCTGCAAATGGAATTAAAAAACGGGAATGCAAATATAAAAAATATTGAGGGGCATGTGGAGGCAATCGCTTCCCGCGCCAATATTTTTCTGGAAAACGTCCTTTCTTTGCGGCTGCAAGGAAGACATGGGGATTATTCGTTAAAAAGGATAAAAAACAGTGTTTTTATTGAACATGCGTATGGGAAATTGGTTTTGGATGATGCCGCTAAAGTGGAAATCAAAGCCCGTTACAGCAATGTGATTGCCAGGAATATCAGGAATGGTATTACCGTAGCCAACAAATATGAAAACATTTTTATTGAAAACATAGCCGGGGACATCCACGTCTCGAGTCGTTTAAGTAAAATAGATTTGCTGCATGTTTCTGGACAAAATGTCGTAATTGAAAACTCTTTTGCCGACATCAATATTTCTGATTATTCAGGTGAAAATCTGGATATACTTTTAAGAAACGGCAACCTGAATTTACAAGTTAAAAATGCGATAAACAGAATAAACATTGAATCCAAAAATGCGGAATTAATTCTCGGATTCGGACTTTTGATCGATCCGACATTCAATATCAAAACAAAACATGGACGAATATACGACCATCTTTCATTGGATTTGGAAAAATATGAGCAAAATGCTGACCGCTTTGCCAATCGAATCGGAGAGAAGCCGGAAATTCTGATAAATAACACCTATGGTGACATTCATTTAAACAACACGCTGTAAAATGTTGATTTTATTCACAAAATAGTATATTTTTGTAGCTTGATGGAAAAGATATTAACTCTCCCGAATGCTTTAAGTTTTATGCGCTTGTTGATGATCCCGGTCATTGTTCTGCTTATGGTCAATGTCAATGACAGGCTTTTTCCCTATTTGCTGATTGTATATATTGTCGCTGTGTTCCTTGATTTTTTAGATGGTTTCATTGCCCGAAAATTCTTTCAAGAAAGCGAACTGGGAAAAATCATTGATCCGCTTGCAGACAAATTTCTGGTTCTTGCCATACTGGTTACCCTGACAGTAAAATTTGATTTCCCGATATGGCTGGCCGTGTTTATTGTGTTACGTGATATTTTGATTTTGGGGGCCAGTGTTTTATTGTACCAGGGAAAACGCATCGTCAAACCTTCCCTGGTGGTCGGGAAATTTACTTTCGCCCTGCTGAGCCTTTTGCTTTTTGTGTTCATTGTTGACTTGCATGACAAAATCGATCTGTTCCTAATCAAGCATTTTTTCATTGTTTTGAGTTTTTCGTTTTTGCTTTGGTCCTCGATTGCATATTTTTTGGTTTATTTGCGAGAGAAAAATGAAAAAAAAGAACTTAATTTTAATCGTTGACGATGAAGCAGAGATCCGCCTGCTCCTGAAAGAATTTTTGGAAAAAAATGATTTTGATGTAATTGTGGCCGAAGACGGGCAACAGGCACTTAAATTGGCCGGGGAATATAGCCCGGATTTGGTCATAACCGATATGCTTCTGCCCAAGGAACATGGCGTTGTTGTGATGCAGACCATAAAAGATAATTATTTTCTGCCAATTATTGCCATTTCCGGCATCTATAAAAAAAATGAGATTGAGGACAAGATCGGCGATGTTTATATAGACGGATTTTTTGAAAAACCATTAAATCTTGATGAAATTTTGGTCTGCATTCACTCCATCCTCAATGGATGAGTTGTTCAATTCTTTCAAAGGTTTTTTAAGGAAAAAATTTCCCGGAGCAAATATTTTAAAAATTCCCATCAATGCGGGTTTTTCCTGTCCCAACCGGGATGGGTTTATTTCACAGAGTGGCTGTGTTTTTTGTGACCGTTTCGCTTCCGGTCCGATCCACACGGCTTCTTGGCCCATTGAAAAACAGATTGAATTTTTTATCAGCTCCCATCCCCAAAAAAAATACATTGCCTATTTTCAATCGCACTGCAACACTTATGGGCCCGTTTCAGAATTAAAACGAAAATATGAAAGTGTTTTCAATTATACTGATATTATCGGTTTGTTCATAGGTACCCGGCCAGATACGATCTCACCTCCAGCATTCTCACTTTTAGAAAAACTTAACCAGCGCATATATTTGACGGTTGAGCTTGGCCTGCAATCCGTTCACGAGCAGAGTCTTTTGTTTTTAAATAGAAATCATTCTTACAAGCAATTTTTAGAGACTTTTCATGAATTGAAAATCAGAAAAATTGATACCGTAGTTCATTTAATTGTGGGTATCCCGGGGGAAACTCGAGAGCACATGCGGCAAACCATATTGCAAATGAACAATCTGAAACCTGCCGGCATCAAATTGCATCTGTTGCATATTCTGAAAGATACGGAGTTGCATCGCCGCTATATAAAAGCTCCTTTCCCATTGCTCAATCAGGAAGAATATGCTGATATTATTGCCTTTCTATTGGAATCTCTTGATCCTGATATTGTCATTCATCGGCTTACAGCCGAAAGAGAGAAAGAGATTTTTTATGCTCCAGAATGGGCTTTGAATAAATTGGCAGTTTTAAAGTCAATCACCGCCAAAATGAAACAAAACGGCTCATACCAAGGGAAAATATTTGCTTGTACAGACTTGCAATCGAAAATTCAATTCGGTTCCCAGGTGTTGTGCGTTGACAAAAAAAAGAGAATAGTGTAGTAAAATGGATGGAAAAATAGGAAAACAATGGGAAAAAGGATAATTGAATCTCCAGTCCCCTTTGTGCTGAGAAAGATTTTTCTTGAAAAAAGCAGTGGCGAATTATCCATAAAAGGCGAAAAATTTGAAAAAAACCTTTTTTTCAGCGAGGGTAATCTTTGTTTTGCCAAAACCAATGTTCTGCATGAACGATTGGGAGAAGTACTTTTCAAAATAGGTAAGATCGACCAAACCCAATTCTGGGATATTCATAAGCTTATTTCCGGACAAAAGGACAAAATCGGCAAAATTATGGTCGAGAACAATTTTCTCAGCCAAAAAGATCTTTTTTTCGGCTTGATTTATCAAGTCAGAGTTATTGCGCTTTCGACTTTTTCTCTGACCAGCGGCGAGTGGGATTTTTCATCGCTTCTTCCAGACATCCCTAAAGATTCTCAATTCAAGATAGAATTGCCAGGAATTTTCGTGGAGGGAGTTCTGCGCTTTAAAAGTCTGCCCTTGTTCAAAAACAACTTCCAAAAACGTTCTTTCCAGACAAAGCCGTTATCACAAGAGATCAGTAGTTTTCTCAATAGCGAAGATCAAAATTTGTTTAAAAAATTAAGCGGAACTTCCAACATTTCAGTGGAACTGGCTGCGGCCCAAACGGGAATCGCCGATGAGCCTTTTTGGCAAAAATTAATGCTCTTTTTTTTGTTAAATATCCTGGAATTCACCGTAGCACCCGTCGATAAAGAAATGACCAAAAACCAGGAGGAATTGGTTGCACTTTATGAAAAAATGAAAGCCAAGGAAATGGATTATTATGAATTGTTTAATTTGAAGAACACCGCAGCTTTCAACGAAATAAAGGATGTGTATTACCAATATGCAAAAAAGTACCATCCTGACCGACTTGGGGAGACACCAAAATCCGATTTAAGGGAAAAAGCCAATTATGTTTTTGCCAGTATAAACAAAGCTTTTGAAATCCTAAGCAATGAAGAAAAAAGGCGCGAATATGATACAAAAGGATACAAAGAGATTCAGAATACGGATAAGGTCAGTGAAAATTTAATTGAAAAAGCCAACTTGTATTATCGAAAGGCAAAAACACTATATAAACTACAAAGATTCAGGGAAGCGGCAAGTCTTCTGGAAGAGGTGGTTAGGAATGATCCAAACAAAGCTTCTTATTATCTCTTGCTCGGATTAAGCCAGTCCAATATCCCCAATCTGCGCCGACTTGCGGAAAAGAGTTTTCAGAAAGTTATAGAGTTGGAACCGTGGAATGCAGAACCCTATGCTGCGCTTGGATTGCTGTTCCTTTCTGAAAGATTGGAAAAACGGGCTGAAAGTTTTTTTAAAAAAGCCCTGGCTATTGATCCCGATCATGAATTGGCCAAAAAAAGACTCCTGGATTTGAGTGGTGCCAGTAAAAAACAATCCATCTTTTCAGTTTTTCAAAAAAAGAAATAATTTTCTTTTACCCTATATTTTGTGTTTACTAGAATATTATATTGACATTTAGTGTTTTTCAGGTAATATTAGCCTCGTTGCCAATGCATTGTCAAGGGGACTTTTTTGAACATTCTTTTTTTTACTTCTGAAGCGATTCCGTTTGCCAAAACGGGCGGCCTGGGAGATGTCGGCGGTCTGCTGCCAAAAGCCCTTGCCGCCAATGAAAAAGTTTTTTTAATTATGCCCGAATATTTGACAGAAAATATAAAAAAAATTAAGGCGACTCCGGTTGAAAGCTTTTCTGTGCAAATTGGCAGTGAATCCTATTCCGCAATTGTAAAAAAAGCGACAATTTCCCCTAATTTTACTGTTTTGTTTGTTTCGAATGAGCATTTTTTTGCACGTGAGTTCCTTTATGGCGATAGTTCCGGGGATTATCCTGACAATTTTGTCCGTTTTTTGTTTTTCCAATTGGCGGCAATGGAATTCGTCAGTAAAAAGCACTTGCAATTTGATATTTTTCACTGCAATGATTGGCAAACGGCCATGATCCCGCTTTTTTTGAAATTGAATTATCGGTCTGCGCTTTTTGAAAAAACAAAAGTTGTTTTCTCTATCCACAATCTGGGTTACCAGGGAACATTTGCCGGCAGTCTTTTTAGAGAGACCGGACTGCCTGCCTATCTTTTTTCTCCGGAGTATCTTGAATTTTATGGCAAGTTGAATTGCCTTAAAGCCGGAATTATTTTTTCCGATTGGATCGCAACTGTCAGCCCGACTTATGCCAAGGAGATTATTTCGACGGAAAAGGGATTCGGCCTGGATGGACTGCTTAAAAAATTTTCCTTTAAATTGAGCGGGATTCTTAACGGAGTTGATTATAACCAATGGGATCCTCAGATCGATCCCTTTATTGCCAGTCAATACTCATCGCAATCATTGGACAGAAAGAATCCCAACAAACAAATGTTATTCTCCGAACTGGGGCTTGCAAAAAACAGCCGGATCCCTTTGCTGGCTCTTATTTCCAGGATTTCCGAGCAAAAAGGCATGGATTTACTGTTGAAATTACTGCCGGTTTTACTTAAGGAGGACCTGCATTTTATTTTATTGGGAGTTGGCGATGGTTTCTGGACAGAGAAAATAAAAGAGCTGGCTTATCATTTTGCAGATAAACTGACATTTCTCAATTATTTCGACGAGAAAATGGCCCATCAACTGGAAGCAGCCGCCGATATTCTGTTTATGCCGTCAATTTATGAACCATGCGGTCTCAATCAGATTTACAGTTTGAAATATGGAACGGTCCCGATCGTGCGGGCGACTGGGGGATTGGAGGATTCTATTCAGGACTTTGATCCCGAAACCCGCCAGGGAAACGGCTTTAAATTCATCGGCAACGACATTAAAGAAATCATTAAATTAATTAAAAGAGTTTTAAGTATGTATGAAAACAGGGATCTATGGCGGGCAATTCAAAAAAACGGCATGATGGCGGATTTTTCCTGGCAAAAAGTTGTTCCTGAGTATATGGCATTATATAATAAATTATTAACGGAGGATCCTAAAAATGGCTGATATTATTTCTGCCAATGATGCAAATTTTGAAAGTTTAATAAAAAATAACCGCATGATCATCGTCGATTTCTGGGCGCCAACCTGTATGCCCTGCCGACTTATGGAACCGGGTCTGGAAAAAATCGCCGCCAATCATCAAGAAAATGTGAAAGTTTTAAAAGTCAACGTAAACGAGAGTCCGAAAACTTCATCCCGTTTTTTTGTGCGCACCCTGCCTACGTTGTTGTTCATCAAGGATGGGCAAGTCAAAACGCAACTGGTTGGCGCTGTCAATCACAATCAGATTGAAAAAACCTTGAATGAGGTGAGCTGATGGAAAAAAATTGGGATGTGATTGTTGTCGGTGGCGGACCGGCCGGGTTGGCGGCGGCGATTTATTGCGGAAGAGCTTTGAGAAAAACTCTGGTACTGGAAAAGAAGGTTTTTGGCGGTCAGATCATCAATGCCGATATCATTGAAAATTATCCGGGATTTGCCGAGCCTATTGTCCCCGCGGAATTGATGGAGCAAATGGGGAAACAAGCCGAGCGCTATGGCGTGGTTTTGGAAAACGAAGAGGTTGCCAACCTTAGGCGGGAACAGAATTCTTGGCAGATCGAAGTATACAAAAACCTGTATACGGCAAAAGCTCTTGTCTATGCAGCCGGATCAACCCATCGTTTCTTGGGAGTAAGCGGCGAAGCGGAATTGCTGGGCCGTGGGGTGTCGGTTTGCGCCACCTGTGATGCCCCTTTTTTTGTTGAACGCAAGGTGGCCGTTCTTGGCGGCGGCGATACCGCTCTTTCTGAAGCATTGCATTTGGCAAAATTCGCTTCGGAAGTTGTTTTAATTCATCGCCGCGACCAGTTGCGCGCGGAAAAGATTCTTCAAGAAAGGGTTTTTAAAAACGAGAAAATAAAAATCATTTGGGATTCCGAAGTGCTCAGTTACAAGGGAGATCAAAAACTTGAAGCTCTTGAATTGAGAAACAAAAAGAGCGGAAACTCGGAAATCGTTGCTTTTGATGGTGCCTTTTTGGCTATCGGCACAATTCCCAACACCGGTTTACTGAAAAATTTTGTAAATCTTGATGAGAACGGTTATGTTGTCACTGACATATCTTTAGGCACTGCCGCCGAGGGATTGTTTGTGGCAGGAGAAGTTATTAAAGGGAATCGTCGCCAGGTTGCCATTTCCGTGGGCATGGGAGTGCAGGCGGCCCTTTCCTGTGAAGAATACCTGGCAAAATTGGACTAAGCACATTAAAAAGTAACGTATTGAAAGAAATATGGCTTGATACTTTGGCACGATCCGCATGATCAAAGCGATTCTTTACGAAAAAAAGGAAAATCAACAGGTAATCTGTCATTTGTGCGCCCATGAATGCCATTTAATGAATGGGAAATTGGGCTTGTGTCATGTCAGGAAAAATATAGGCGGTGATCTTGTGTCCTTGAACTCCGACCGGGTTATCGCAACTAATATGGATCCCATTGAAAAAAAACCCTTATATCATTTTTTGCCGGGATCAAGATCTTTTTCAATCGCGGCCATGGGCTGTAATTTTTCCTGCCGCTTTTGCCAAAATCACTCTATCTCAATGGTTAAAACGGAAAATGACATCCATGGGGATTTGGGCACTCCCGAACAATTGCTGGCAATCGCTATCAAAAACCATGCCCAATCGATTTCCTACACTTACACCGAGCCGACCGTGTTCTTCGAATTGATGTTTGAAACTGCCAAGTTGGCTCACAATGCCGGCATAAAAAATGTTTTGGTCAGCAATGGCTATATGTCCCCGCAGGCCCTTTCCTTGCTCAGGCCCTATTTGCATGCGGCTAACATCGATTTAAAATCATTCAGTGATGATTTTTACAAAAAATATTGCTCGGCCCGCTTAAAACCTGTCTTGGAAACCATAGCCGCTATGAAAGGCATGGGTATCTGGATGGAAGTCACCACACTGCTGATTCCCGGATTGAATGACGATCGCAAGGAAATATCGCGCTTGGTATCGTTTTTGATTGAACTTGATGCAAATATTCCCTGGCATGTTTCGCGGTTTTTCCCGCAACATCAACTTTTAACACTCCCTGCCACCAGCATTGACTCGATTTATGAAGTTTTGCAAATAGGAGTTGACCGGGGGCTTAAATTTCTATATGGCGGCAATATCGCGGATTCGTATTGGGATGACACTCGTTGCCCGCATTGCCGTGAAACATTAATCAAACGTTCGGGATATAATGTTGAGAATATCGGTATAAAAGACGGAAATTGTCGGTTTTGTAGAACCGGACTGCCCGGGGTCTGGAAATAAGCGATAAAAATATTTCAGGGCAGTGGCCAACGGCGAAAAAAACTATTACAAAGGTGATTTGTTCTAGACAGCAATAATTCCCAGACAAATTGAAAATCACAATTTGTTCATTCTCTAAATCATCAGTAAATAAATTTGCGCAAAATAAGGATTTTCCCTATTGAAATGTTTATTTATTAGAATTACTATTATTTTATGCGGGAAGCATGTGTTATTGGCATAGCATTTTTATAATCTTTATTGACTATCATTAAAATCAGAACAAAGGAATCGCAATGAAAAAAAGAAAGGTCATTCTTTTGTTCTTGCCTTTTATATTAATGAATATTGGCATGTTCGGCCAGGAACAGGTCCATGAACGGATCGAGGTGATCAATCAGGAGATACTGGTGCGGGTGTTTTCGGGCGGGAAACCGGTGGCTGGACTGAATGCCGGGGATTTCACCTTGTTTGAAGATGGAAAAAAAACAAAGATCAATTACTGCCGGCAATTGCGGCGCTCCCTGGCCGGGAAAGAAGTCACGGCAACGGCTTCACAAACCGAAATAAGCCGCAAGCGCCTGTTCCTGTTCATGCTCTGGTTCAACGAAGAGAGCCGGGAGTGGCCCAAGGCCTGGGACTATTTTCTGACCCATATCTACCGCAGCGGCGACCGTGTCATTTTAAGCGATGGCGAGCGGGCCCTGGAGGTTTCGTCTCCCGAACAGGAACGGGAACAGCTCGCGACCTTCTTTGCAGGAGTGACTGCCGGGCTGAAGCGGAAAAAATTCGACAAGGTCCGCCTGGTCAACGAGTTGGAAAAAAGCACGGCCGATTTCCATGACAGTCTCATCTATTCTCTCGCTGGTTTAATTCAAATAGACATGGAAACACCATTGTTGGCGGAGTTCAAGGCGCGCTACTTGGGTGCCCTCAACGAGTATCGCCTGGCGCGATTGAAAGGGTATCCGCGCTGGCTGGAGCGCCTGGCCGCGGCGCTGAAAGCCGTGGAGGTCGAGAAGTGGGTGCTGGTTTTTCTGCAGAACGAGCGGCTGCCGCTGCTGAGCCGTGACGGGCGCCTTTTTCGCGATGCGCCCATGAAGCAGGAGACCATTAGCGAACTCAAGCGCTTCATGGAAGAGACGGAGCGCCAAATCCAGCTCGGCGCTGATGTGATCAGCTATTTCCGCGACCTGCAGCCGCTGTTCATCGGTGCCAACGCCACCTATCACCTGTTCCTCAGCGACGCGGCCGGCGAGACCCTGCCCAGCGACCATTTGCAATGGAAGTCGGTGTTTTCCAACTGGGAGGGGGCATTCCGCCAGATCAGCGCCG
>Ga0268280_1001537_pt1 | contig 15313 bp, 7 predicted proteins | sample saktaG_9_FD_190139 | JGI IMG/M metagenome (GOLD analysis project Ga0268280, IMG submission 190139) | Saline water microbial communities from Sakinaw Lake, British Columbia, Canada - sak_2011_5_24_40m | ecosystem: Environmental > Aquatic > Non-marine Saline and Alkaline > Saline ... | reverse complement strand
GTCATGCACTACTGCAACGCCGGCCACAACCATCCGTTCCTGATCGGAAAAGAAACTGAGCCATTGCGCCTGAGCGCCGGAGGCTTGGCCCTGGGCTGCTTCGAATCGTTCCCATTTGATGAAAGCGCAGTGACCCTGCAGCCAGGCGACCAGCTGGTCGTGTTCTCCGACGGCATCAGCGAGGCCGTCAACGACCGGGATGAGGAATTCAGCGAGGAGCGGGTCAGCGACCTGGCCGCCACCAACCGCGACGCCTCGGCCGCCGAACTGATCGAGAAGATCCTTCAGGATGTGGGACGCCACGCTGCCGGCCGGGCGCAGCATGATGACATGACCCTGGTGGTGGTCAAGAGGCTAACATGATCGGAAAAATCATATCCCATTACAAGATCATAGAAGAGATCGGCCGTGGCGGGATGGGGGTGGTGTACAAGGCCGAAGATACCCTGCTCAAGCGTATTGCCGCCCTGAAATTCCTCCCCCCGGATATGACCCGGGATCCGGCGGCCAAAGAGCGTTTCGTCCTGGAAGCCCAGGCCGCATCAGCTTTAAACCACGCCCACGTGACCACGATCTACGGCATTGAAGAAAGTCCGGAAGGGACATTCATCGCCATGGAATACGTGGAAGGTCAGACCCTGAAAGAACGGATCGCCGCTGACCGTACACCGTCTTCCGTGCACCCTCTGGCCATTTCTCAAGTGCTCGATATCGCCATCCAGGTCTGCGAAGGACTGGCAGCCGCCCACGAAAAGGGGATCGTGCACCGCGACATCAAGGCCGACAACATCATGATCACTCCCCGCAACCAGGCGAAGATCATGGACTTCGGACTGGCCAAATTGAAAGGAGCAGAAAAATTGACCCGGACCCGCTCCACCCTGGGCACCCTCGCCTACATGTCGCCCGAGCAGGCCAAAGGCGAGGAAGTGGATCCGCGCAGCGACATATTTTCTTTCGGGGTCGTGCTGTACGAATTACTGGCCGGCCGGCTGCCCTTTGCCGGCGAGTACCAGGCCGCCGTCATCTATGCCATTATCAACGAAGATCCGCAGCCCATGGCTCGCTACAACTCGCACGTCTCGGCGGAGTTGGAGCGCATCGTGGGCAAGGCCCTGGCCAAGGACCGGGAAGAAAGATACCAGCATGCTGACGAGCTGCTCGCCGATTTGCGCCGCGAAATGAAAAGCCTGGAATACGTGAAAGCGGGACTGGTCATCCCGGAGAAAGCCGCCCCGAAATCCAAGCATAAAATACTGCCTTTAGCGCTGGCCACCGCGGCCGTTGCGGTTCTGGTGCTGTTCATCCTTATCTTTTCCCCCTTCAAAATACGGTTCGGCCCTCAACAGACCGTCCAAGCGGGAGAAAACTCCCTGGCCATCATGTATTTCGAGAACATGCAGGACCCGGCCGACAAAAACAGGATCGCCCAGATGATCACCTCCCTGCTGACCACCGGCCTCTCCGACTCCCCCCGCTACATCCAGATAGTGAGCAGCCAGAGGCTCTTTGACATCCTCAACCTCCTCGGCAAAGGCGATTTGCATGTCATCGATAAGACCGTCGCCTCGGAAGTCGCCCGCAAGGCGGGCGTGCAATGGATGGTGACCGGCAAAGTGCTCAGCACCGAGCCGAACATCGTCTTGATCTCGGAGATATCGAACGCCGCAACAGGCAAAATCCTGGCCACCCAGCGAGTGAACGGCGTCGCAGGCGAGGACTTGTTCGCCGTGGTCGACAGGTTAAGCCCGCAGCTGGTGAAGGCGTTGGCGCTTCCAGAACAGGCGCAAAAGGAGTTGGAAAAGCCCGTGGCCGAGGCAACCACCCATTCCCAGGACGCCTATCGTTCTTACCTCGAAGGGCTCGAGAACTTCAACAAAGGGTATACCTACGAAGCGGAGATTAATTTTCAAAAAACTCTGGAGTTCGATCCCGCTTTCGCCAGGGCTTATTACTTCCTGGCAGTCATCAAGCTGCACGATGGGAAATACCGCGAAGCCAAGACCAATATTGCCCAGGCAATGAGAAACTCGGCCAGCATGACCCAGAAGGAAAGACTATATGGCGAGGGGCTGGCGAATATTGCCGCGGGCCGATTCGAGAAAGGAATAAAAGCGATCAGGGAAATCACCAACCAATTCCAGGATGAGAAAGAGGCGTTCTTCTGGCTCGCTTATATATTCTCCCGAAATCTCTTCAACCCGGAAGAAGCGATCCGCTGCCTGAACCAGGCCATCGCCATCGACCCCCTTTACAAATCTGCCTATAACCTGCTCGCCTACTCTTACAACGACACCGGGGATTTCGAAAAATCGCTCTGGGCCATCAATCAATATGTATCGCTGGGCCCAGGCGAAGCCAATCCCTATGACACCCGGGGTGACCTATATGCCCAGAACGGCCAGATCGATGAGGCCATCGAATCATATAAAAAAGCACTGGCCATCAAGCCCGACTTTTTGGTTTCCCTGTTCAAGATAGGGATCCTGCATCTTTTCAAGAAAGAATACGCTGAAGCCGAGAGCGTATTCAAGGCGTTCGCCACCTCCAAAGATCTCTCCTCGCGAGCCCAGGGGAGGTCCGCGCTGGCTTTAATCCCGGTATATCAAGGGAAGTTCAACCAGGGATTGACCGCTCTTTCCGACTGCATGGCCGCCGCTCGAGCGGAGCGATACGCCGGGCCTGAAATAGGGTATGATCATATCAGAAAAGCTGCTGTCTACGAGGAGCAGGGCGAATGGGGCCTGGCCATCGAGGAGACCAAGGCGGGATTGGGGGTTTTCAAAAATGCCGACCCCGATGCCCCGTTTTGGTACCGAGATTATTACGCCTATCTTCTATCCCGGAACGACAAATGGGCTGAAGCCGAAGCCGTGGTCCGGGAATTGAAAGCGGAGAGCGACAAAAATTGGCAGATCCGGTTCATGTATTGGCGGGCGGAGGGGGCCTTGGCCTTGGCAAGGAACGACCTCAAGGCGGCACAGGATTATTTCGAAAAGGACAAAACGAATGATTTTTGGGGCACATATTTCCTGGCCCGAATCTATCTGCAATTGGGGTCTTTGAACAAAGCGGTGGCGGTGCTGGAGAAAGCCCTCAGCTGCTACTTCTACCAGAGGTTCTACGAACCGATCCTGGCTGTGAAGGCATATTATCTCCTGGGACAGGCGTACGAGAGATCAGGCTGGACCGATAAGGCGATCCAGAAATATGAGGAATTTCTGGACATATGGAAGGACGCCGACGCAGGCTTGCCCGAAGTCACCGACGCCAGGCAAAGTCTGGCCAAACTAAAAAAACTATGATCGGCAATATCATTTCCCATTACCGCATTTTGGAGAAGATAGGAAGTGGAGGTATGGGAGAAGTATTCCTGGCAGAAGATACCAAGCTCGAGCGCCGGGTAGCGCTCAAATTCTTGCCACGACACCTGACGGAAGACAAGGAGGCCCGGACGCGCTTCGAACGCGAGGCCAAGGCCGCGGCGGCGCTGAACCACCCCAACATCGTCACGGTCCATGAGATCGGCGAGCACCTGGGCCAGGTCTTCATCGCCATGGAACATGTGGAAGGCCTGACATTGAAGGAAATAATCGATGTAGGGGCATGGCGCACCGTGCCCTCTTCCGGTGATCTGCCCCTACCCATCACCCATCACCCCTCACCCCTCACCCAGGTCATCGATATCGCCACCCAGCTCGCCTCCGGCCTGGCCGCCGCCCATGCCAAGGGCATCGTCCATCGCGACATCAAGCCGGCCAACATTTTTATAACGAAAGACAATATGGTGAAGGTCCTCGATTTCGGCATCGCCAAGCTGGCGGGCAGCAAGACCAAGCTGACCAAGACCGGCAGCACGGTGGGCACGGCGGCCTACATGTCGCCCGAGCAGGCCATGGGCAAGGAGGTCGATCCGCGCACAGACATCTGGTCGCTGGGGGTCATCCTCTACGAGATGCTCGCCGGCGCCCTCCCCTTTCGGGGCGAATACGAGCAGGCAGTGGTCTATTCCATTCTCAACGAGGAGCCAGAGCCATTGGTCAAAGCCAGGTCCGATATTCCGTCCGGGCTGGAGCAGATCATCGGCCTGGCACTGGCCAAGGACCCGGCCAAACGCTACCAGAGCGTAGAAGAGTTCCTGGGAGACCTGCAGGCTGTTGCCGAAGGTTTCAAGCCGCTCAAGGCCAGCTTCAAGCCGGCCAAGCGAAAATTTTTTGGATTGAGAAAGATTTATCTTGGCAGCGGCCTGGTTGTCTTGGCCGCAATTCTTTTGGGTCTCAATATCGGGGGGGTGCGAAATCTCTTCCTGAAGAAAGCTGGAGCATCGGTCATTCGCTCACTGGCGGTATTACCGCTGGCCAACCTTTCTGGAGATCCCGCCCAAGAGTATTTCTCCGACGGCATGACCGAGGAGTTGATTGCTACCCTGTCGAAGATCTCGACCCTGAAAGTCATCTCGCGGACCTCGGTGCTGCAATTCAAGGGCAGCAAGAAGTCGATCCCCGAGATTGCCGCGGTGCTCGGAGTTCAGGGGATAATCGAAGGCTCCGTGCTGCATGCGCGTGAGCGCGTGCGCATCACCGCACAGTTGATCGACGTTGCGACCGACACCCATTTGTGGGCGGAGAGTTACGAACGCGACCTGCGTGACGTGCTGGCGGTGCAGAGTGAGGTGGCGCAAGACATTGCCCGGGAAATCAAGGTCAAGCTGACCCCCCAAGAACAGGCCCGCCTGACCAATGTCCGAACCGTCAATCCCGAGGCGTACGACGCATATCTCAAAGGCCTCCATCACTGGTATATCCTGATGCCGGCTGATCTCGATTCGGCGCAACAATACTTTGAGCTGGCACTCAAGAAAGACCCTGACTACGCGCAAGCCTACGCGGGTATTTCTTTTGTCTGGCTCGGCCGCCAGCAGATGGGGTTCACGTCACCCGGTGAGGCTGGACCCAAGGCGAAGGCGGCGGCGCTTAAGGCCATGGCGTTGGATGACAACCTCGTGGAAGCGCACTACGCGCTGGGGTGCATCAGAGTCTGGTCCGATTGGGACTGGACCAGCGCCGAGCCGGAGTTCAAACGCGCGATCGAGCTCAACCCTAGCTTCCCGGATGCACGAGCCTACTACTCGCATCTCTTGAACTTCCTTCAGCGTCCCACAGAGGCGTTGCCACAGATGGAGCGTGCCCTTGAGCTTGACCCTTTTAATGTCCTTTTTCATGCATTGTACGGCACAGATCTGTTATACATGCGGCGGTTTGACGATGCAATAGTTCAGGTTCGCCGCGCATTGCAAATAGTTCCGTACCACCCGGTCGCCAACACAATGCTCTGGTGGGCCTATATAGCGAAAGGGATGGACAACGAGGCGTTGGACGCGGTGAAGGTTATCTACAACAACAGTGCCTTCGGCGTCCGTGAGGTCGCAGAGGCGCTCGATCGGGGCAATGCGGAAGGAGGATATCGCATGGCAATGAGACGAGCAGCGGACGCGCTGACGGTGTACTCGCGCACAAAACATGTGAACCCCACGGATGTTGCCAATTTGTATATCGGAACCGGTGACGCAGACAGCGCCATCGAGTGGCTTGAGAAAGGCTTTGCTGCACGCGATCCAAATATGCCCTATATCGGTCTTCCTTATTACGACAGCCTGCGCGCCGAGCCGCGCTTCCAGGCCCTCCTGCGCCGCATGAATTTCCCGAGCAAAGAAGAAAAATGATCAGCCAGACCGTTTCCCACTACCGGATCATCAAGAAGTTAGGCCAAGGGCTTGCCCTCCCGGCCCAGAGATAAACCATGATCGGCAAGACAGTATCACATTACGAAATAACTGAAGAAATTGGCCGGGGAGGATCCTTTCCGCCCGGCCAAAAAGTATCGGAATAAACATGATCGGTAAAATCATTTCCCATTATAAGATAATTGAAGAAATCGGCCGTGGCGGAATGGGTGTCGTCTACAAGGCGCGGGACGTGAAGCTCGACCGCCTGGTGGCGCTCAAGTTCCTTCCCCCCCAGATCAATAGCGACGAGGAGGAGAGGAAGCGCTTCATCCACGAGGCCAAGGCCGCCTCGGCGCTGGACCACGCCAACATCTGCTCGGTGTACGAGATCGGCGAGACTCTCGAAGGGCAGCTCTTCATCGTCATGGGCTTTTACGAAGGGAAGACTTTGAAAGAATTGATCACCGGAGGGGCACGGCGCACCGTGCCCCTACCCATCAATGATGCCATCGCAATAGCCAGCCAGATCGCCGAGGGATTGAAAAAAGCGCATGGCAAAGGGATAGTCCACCGCGACCTGAAGCCGGCCAACATCATGCTGACCGACGAGGGTACAGTGAAAATCGTGGATTTCGGCCTGGCCAAGCTGAAGGGGCTAACGCGACTGACCAAGAGCGGCACCACTCTGGGCACCGTGGCCTACATGTCGCCCGAACAGGCCCAAGGGAAAGAGGTGGACCAGCGCAGCGACATCTGGTCACTGGGGGTGATCCTGTACGAGATGCTGACTGGCAAGCTGCCGTTCGCGGGCGAGTACGACCAGGCCATTCTATACGCGGTGATCAACGAAGAACCGGAATCGGTCTCGAAGATCCGGAGCGACATCTCCGAAGAGCTCAGGCGCATCGTGCGCAAGGCGCTCACCAAGAATCCCGGAAGCCGCTACCAAACGGCGATCGATCTGCTTCAGGACCTGAAACTGCTTCAAGCCGGCACAGCGGCGCCTGCTGCCGCAGGCATCAGCCTGAGGCGCATTCTTCTGCGGCCAAAGGTCCTGATCCCCGCAATTCTCGCCGTCTGCACGCTCGCGGCGGCTTCATTTATCTTTTTCAAGCACCAGGCCAAGGTGCGCTGGGCCCGGGAGAAGCTCCTTCCAGAGATCGAGAGGATCGTGGAGGAGAACGATGTGTGGCGCAACCTGGAGCCGGCCTTTCGCCTCGCGGAACAGGCCGAGAAAGTGATCCCGGGCGATCCCCGGTTGGCCGAACTTTTCTCCAAGTGCTCTTTGAACATCAACATCCGGACTGACCCCGCAGGGGCCAGGATATATTTTAAGGAGTACGGGGCGCCCGATAGCAAATGGGAATACCTGGGAGTTTCGCCACTCGAAAAGATCCGGGTGCCGGTCGGCATCTTCCGCTGGAAGCTGGAAAAGGAGGGCTACGAAACGGTCCTGGCCGCCGCCTCCACTTGGAGCGGCGACATGAAAAAGCCGGACATCATCATTCCCTCCGATCTCATGAGAACGCTCGATAAAAAGGGGAGCATTCCCGCCGGCATGGTCCGGGTCGCCGGAGCCAAGACAGCGGTCGGCAAGTTGAATGATTTCTTCATCGACCGCTGCGAGGTCACGAACAAACAGTTCAAGGAATTCGTGAACGCCGGCGGCTATGCGGACAAGAAATTCTGGAAGCAAATATTCGTCCGGGACGGAAAAGAGCAGCCATGGGAAGAGGCGCTCAAGGCCTTCGTGGACCAGACAGGCCAGCCCGGACCTGCGACCTGGCAGGCCAGGGATTATCCCGAGGGGGATGGTGATCATCCCGTTTCCGGGGTCAGCTGGTACGAGGCGGTGGCCTACGCGGAGTTCGCGGGCAAAAGCCTGCCCAGCGGCCATCATTGGGGGATCGCCCGGGGCGAAGATACGCCGGTCATCCAATTGCCGCAGCTGGGAGGATACGCCGTCTTCGCTCCCTTCAGCAATTTCCGCGGCAAGGGCACGCTGCCGGTCGGCAGCCTGCCGGGCATCACGTCGTACGGCGCTTGCGACATGGCGGGGAACGTCCGGGAGTGGTGCTGGAACGAGACGCCGCAAGGGAGGCTGATCCGGGGCGGCGCCTGGGACGATAATCCATACATGTTCACGATGCTGAGCCAGGCCCCGGCCATGGAACGCTCACCCAAGAATGGATTCCGCTGCGCCCTCTATCCGCAGCCGGAAAAAATCCCCGGGGGCGTGTTTCAAACTATAGGCATCCCCGCCGTTCAGGACCTTTATAAGATGGAGCCGGTCCCGGACCAGGTCTATCAAATCTACAAGGAGCTTTACGCCTACGATAAGACCGATCTGCAGGCCCGGGTCGAAACGCGGAAGGAAAATCCCAACGGCTGGACCCTGGAGAAGGTTTCCTTCGCCGCCGCCTACGGCGACGAGCGGGTTCCCGTCTACATCTTCCTGCCCGTGAACAGCGAGCCGCCCTACCAGGCGGTGATCTACTTCCCGGGAGGGGTGTCCCTTATGCAGCCTTCGAGCGCGGACATTGAAAATTATTATGAATTCCCTATGTTCCTCTCCTTTATCGTGAAAAGCGGCCGGGCGGCCGTCTATCCCGTCTACAAGGGGACCTTTGAGCGCATCATTCCCGCTGTACTCGCGGCCCACGCCGCAACAGCGAACACGCACCAGCGCATGGAACTCGTCATCCAGAGGGTCAAGGATTTCCGCCGCTGCATCGACTACCTCGAGACCCGCCCCGACATCGACGCCGGCAAGATCGCCTACGAGGGGATGAGCTGGGGAGGGAACATGGGACCGCTCATCACGGCCGTGGAGGGGCGGCTCAAGGCCAGCGTGCTGTTGGGCGGATCGATCCGGGGAACGGGACGCCCGGAGATCAACCGCATGACTTTCGTCCACAGGGTGAAGGTGCCGACGCTGATGCTGAACGGGCGCTACGATACGACCAACTCGTTTGAAGAAACGAGCAAGCCCCTGTTCGACCTGCTGGGCACGTCGGCGCAGCACAAGAGGCTCATGCTGTACGACACCGACCATATCCCGCCGCACAACGAGTACATCAAGGAGACCCTGGCCTGGCTGGACAAGTACCTGGGCCCGGTGAAGCCGCGCGTGAAGTGAGCCTATTAGCCCGAACGATCACGCAGCATGTGCAGCTGCCAGAGTTCCCGGGCGCTGGTGTGCAGCAGCGGCGCCAGCAAGCGCCTGCCGAGGCGGCCGATGCCCCGGCGCAGGAATTCCAGCTCGCGGAATTTCTCCTGCACATCGGGGTCGGGAGCAACGGGAAATCCCTGCTCATGCAGCATCAGGACGGCCTTGGCCTTGATCGAGAGCTCTACGTGCAGGCGCAGGGTGCATAGCATGTCGGCCAGGACGGTACCGGGGAGCCGCTCCTTCAGTGACTGCAGGTAGCGGCCGATGTTGGATTGCAGCACGGTGCCGCTGCGGATCATTTCCAGCAGTTCCGCATCGCTGCCGAAGCCGGATTCCAGCCACAGGCGCAGCGAGCGCTCGCTGCGGTTGAAGACCAGGAAGATCGTCAGCGGCAGACCGATCAGGAAAACAATCGAGGCCAGGAACTGCCAGCGCAGGGGGAAATGGTTGTAGAATGAGTGGATCAGGATGGCAATGGCCAGGCCAGGCAGGATATAGACGGCCCGCTCGCGCTGGTGTCGTTCGGACCTGCTTTTGGCCATGATGCCAACCAGGGCGACCGTGCCGCCATGCATGACCGCCGTGCCGAACCCGCGGATAAGCCAGAGCAGGAAGCTATGGTCGTGAAGGGAATAGAGAAAATAGATGTTCTCTAAAAGGGCGAAACCGGCGCCGATGGCGAAACCGACGATGGCCGAGTCGACCAAAAAGCCCAGCCGCTGGCGGCGCAGCAGCAGGAAGAGATAGGCAACCTTGGCCGTCTCCTCGACGAACGGGGCCAGGTAGCGGGCGTACAAGGGAGCGCTCAGGTTTGTCTGGGCGAGTAGCCAGCGGTTCAGCAGCAGGCAGAACAGGCCGGCGGCGGCGCCTGCCAGCAGGGCGTCGCACACGACGCGAAACTTGACCAGCCGGAAATTGTCGAACACGTAAAGGATCGCCGCGAATGTCAGCACCGGCAGAAATCCCAGGCCGATACGCAGCAGGAGAGCACCCACGGTCAGATCTTGAGCGAGACCATCCACTCGTCGCTCGCATCCCGCCCCGCTTCGAAGGCCCGGGCGTAACCGAGCGACAGGGTCAGCTGGTGGTGGGAGAGGGCGATCAGGCGGATATCGACCTGCAAGCCGATGTTGCGCAAGCGGCGCTGCTCGGGTTGCTGGTCGAGGTTGGTGATCAGGCCGCCGGCGAACAACGAGGGACTGATCCAGTTGGCGTAGAAGAAGGGGAAGCCGAGCCGGCGGAAGAAGAGCGGCGGTAGGTTCCATTCCAGCGTCAGCTTGGCGAAGTTCCGGCCGCCGACCTCGTTCAGGCCGATGCCCGGGAAGCCGTAATACTCGCGGTAGCGCTTGCTCTCCTGGTGGTCGATCCAGTTGTTGCCGAAAGCGCCGAAATAGAAGTTGGCGAAGGGATCCTGGCGGTCGCCGTAGGCGCTGCCGGCCGCTCCGCGCAGCCACAGCGAGGAGTGGCGGATGGGAAGGGGGATGCCGTAGTCGAGGCAGCCGTAGAGGCGCGGATAAATGCTGCGGTTGACGTAGGTGTTGGCCAGCACCAGCCTGTACTGGTAGCCCTTCTCTTCTTCAACGGCGGCCAAGGATTTGCGCAGGTATTTGTAATTCAAGTTGGCGTTCAAGGTAAAAAACCTTCCCTGTTCGATGGCGATGTTCTGGAAATCTGGCAGCCGCTCCAGCCCGAAGTAGCCTGTTGCCTGGATGTTATAGTCCAGGAAACGATTGGGTGCGTCGTAGATCAGGATCTTGCTGAACTGCAGCTGCAGCAATTGCCCCCTGCGGCTGGTCTTGGTCGGGCCGAACAGGTCGTAAAAATCGGCGGCGTTGTGGGCGGCGGTGAACTCCCAGTTCTTCAGATTCACCTGCAGCCGCAGGTGAAGCCGTTCCTCGGGTTCCAGGTCGTTGTCGGGAGAGTAGCTGGCGGTCAGGTTGATTTTTTCGAGGCTGAATTTGTCGGCCAGATGGAAGTTCAGGCCGTAGGCCGCGGAATCCTTGTATCCCTCGACGATGGGGAATAGCGACTTCAGCCCGATCTCTTTCAGGGGCGTGTACGTTCCGCGGGATATGATCAGCGGCCCGGGATCGATGAGGCTGGGCCGTTCGGCCACCCAGTCTCGCACTTGGGGATGCTGCTCGCTGATCTGCTGGCCCAGCATGGTGATGGCCCGCACCTGGAGTTCATCCGGCCGTTGGCTGGAGATGATGGCCGGCCGGAAGCCGTCGGCCGTGTAGCGGAATACGAGCAGCGATTCGTCGTCGAGGGGAACCGGGCGGAAGAATCCGCTCTCGGTGTTGGTCAGGGTCTCGACCTGGTTGGAGTCCAGGTCGCAGCGGTATATGTTGGCCACGCCGGAATAATATGATGATCCGTACAGTGACTGTCCATCCTCGGAAAAGACGAAATTGGCCGGCGAGCTGCTTTCAAAATCGGAGACGGTCTCGTAGACAGCTTCGCTGTTTTCGAGTTTTTCCAGATCGATCTTGATCAGCGACTGGCGGCCGCTGATCTCGGTCAGTGCCGCCGCCATCAGTCGGCCGTCGGCAGAGATGGCGATATCGTAGATGTCCTTGCCGTAGGGCCAGGAGTAGATTTGCTTCCATTCCCGGTAGGGTGGCGCGATGCGAACGATGGTGGAGATGCCGTTGTAATGGCGGATGCCCCAGAGCGACCGGTCGCTGCGGTTGAAGGCCAGGTCGCCGATCCGGCCGTCCCGGATGAGCAGGCGGCTGCGGCCGCTGTCGACCTCCAGCTGGCGCAGGTCGCGCCTGGCGTTGTTGTCGGTGGTATAGAAGAGGATGCCCTGATCGGCATCGTAGGCCAAGGAGCAGACACTGAACAGGGCCGGCCCCTTGACGTCGCACAACTTGTGCAGGGAGCCATTGCCGGGATCGAGGCTAGCCAAGTGGGCTACCTGGCCAGGGTAGTTGACGCCCAGAAATATTTTCCCGCGGCGCGCATCGTAGAAGGCCGGCGATACTGATCCCAGCGCTTTGGCAGAGATATCCTGGTATGGGGTGAGTGGGCTGGAGCGGATATTCTCCAGGTTCGCGGCCTGGAATTCCTTTTCCCATTCGATCCATTCTGTCCAGGCCCGGTCGAGCGGCAGGCCGAATACTTTTTTGAACTGGGAAGAGAAATAGGCCCGGCTGTCGTCGCTGCGGTCGACCCATTTGATGACGCTCTCCGGCCCGAAGCGGAGCCCCAGGTAGCCGAAGAAGCGGGTGCCGTAGAGGTAGGAGTTGACACCGACCTGGAAATCGAGCCGGGTGCCCGCCGATTCCAGGGCGACCAGGTCGTAGATGCGGCTTTTTTCATTGACCAGGGTGCGGAATACCATTTCGTCGTAGCAGCCGAGCAGCCGGCCGTACCCCCCGGAGAGCCAGGTTTCCATGAACACAGCGATGCCCTCCATGAACCAACGAGGTGAGTAAAGCCGGGGGGCGGTCAGGTAGCCGTAAATATAGGTCAGCGGATTATCGTCAGTCGGCGTGACCTTGCCAAAAAAAAGCGAGCGAAAAAAACGATCCGCAGGGGCAGCTTTGTCGCTGGTCAGGACGTGAACCAGTTCATGCTGCATGAGAGCGTTGATGCGCTCGGTGGCCGGCATGGTCTCGAACACGTAGCTGAACGGCGCGATGCCGGCGATTATGGTGTTCTGGGGCACGGCGCCGGCGGCGCCATTGGAATAGTCGCCGAAATCGTGCAGCAGGATATTCACCTTCTCACTGGGCTGGTAGTCGAACAGCTTCTGATGCATGCGCAAGGCGCTGACGAAACAGGAGACAGTGTGGGAGGTCAGGAACGACTCGGCGGAGAAATAGATCAATCTCAGCGTGTCGGTCTCCAATTTTTTGAATTGCGCCGGAAGTGAGCAGCGGATGATCAACAAAACAACCCATACCACGACAGGGTATATCGTTCGCTTTGTTTTTTTCATATTAAATATCCTGTTACAAGTGATTTGATTTTTATAAAGACAAAGGGGCGCCATTCCCCTGGGCGGAAATGGCACCCCGTATTCTCCCCCACCCCAATGAAGTTCTGGTGGTTATTCGCTGGCAGCCAACGCCTCCTGGAACTGGTTGCTGGCCAGCAGTCCGGCGAAGCTCTGGTCGGCCATCAGCCGGGCGAAACGTTGGTCGGCCATCAGCCTGGCAAAGCGCTGGTCGGCCATCAGCCGGGCAAAGCGCTGGTCGGCCATCAGCCGGGCAAAGCGCTGGTCGGCCATCAACCCGACGAAGGTCTTGTCCACCATCAGCCCGGCGAAGCTCTGGTCGTCCATCAGCCTGGCGAAACGCTGGTCGGCCATCAGCCCAGAATAACTCTTATCGTCCATCAGCCTGGCGAAACGCTGGTCGGCCATCAGCCCGGCATAACTCTTATCGTCCATCAGCCTGGCGAAACGCTGGTCGGCCATCAGCCGGGCAAAGCGCTGGTCAGCCATCAGCCCGGCAAAACTCTTGTCAGCCATCAGGCCGGCGAAGGTCTTGTCCGCCATCAGTCCGGCGAAGCTCTGTTCTGCCATCAGGCCGGCAAAACTCTGTTCAGCCATCAGACCGGCGAAGCTCTTTTCAGCCATCAAGCCGGCAAAACTCTGTTCAGCCATCAAACCGGCAAAACTCTGTTCAGCCATCAAACCGGCAAAGCGCTGGTCGGCCATCAGCCTGGCAAAGCGTTGGTCGGCCATCAAGGCGGCCGACAGTTCAGTGTCCTGCAGCCCGGCGTAACGTTGGTCAGCCATCAGGCCGGCAAAGCTCTGTTCAGCCATCAGCCCGGCGAAACTCTGGTCGGCCATCAGCCTGGCGAAACGCTGGTCGACCATCAGCCTGGCAAAGCGCTGGTCGGCCATCAGCCTGGCAAAGCGCTGGTCGGCCATCAGCCGGGCGAAACGCTGATCGGCCATCAGCCTGGCGAAACGCTGGTCGGCCATCAGCCTGGCAAAGCGCTGGTCGGCCATCAGCCCGGCGAAACTCTGGTCGGCCATCAGCTTGGCGAAACGCTGGTCGGCCATTAGCCTGGCAAAACGCTGGTCGGCCATCAGCCTGGCCAAGCGCTGGTCAGCCATCAGCTTGGCAAAACGCTGGTCGGCCATCAGCCCGGCATAACTCTTATCGTCCATCAGCCTGGCGAAACGCTGGTCGGCCATCAACCTGGCAAAACGCTGGTCGGCCATCAGCCTGGCGAAGGCCTGGTTCTGCATCGCGTGCTGGAACGACTTGTTGGCGATCAGGCTCTGGACCTGGTCATTCTGCAGGAGTTGCTGGAGCTGATCATCGCTCAGCACCACGTCCTTTTCTGCGATCTGCTCGGCCCTCTCGCGATTGACCTTCTCGACCCCGCCGATGGTTGCCACAGTGGCGGAATTATCCTGGCCGGAAGGCCAAGGGTAGAAGAACGCGAAATAGGCGATCACGCAGCAGGCGGCCAGAACTCCCGAAATCCCCAAGATCAACTTTTTTTTCTTTCTTTCCATGATAAAAACCTCCCCTTTTTTATATATAGTGTTCTCATAATACTTCTTTAATTCACGTTCGATTTTCATTGTTGATCCTCATCTGCAAATATAGACGACGCTAAACGAGAAATGTTGAAAAAAATCAGCGGTTCAGCTGGCGCTGAAGATTTATCTTCAGGGAATGGATCTTGGATTTGACTGACTCGATATCCAAGCCGACGATATCGCCGATCTCCCGGTATTTCAGGTTTTCATAAAAGCGCAGATAGCAGATTTCACGTTCCAACGGCGGCAGTGAGACGATGACGCGGTCGATTCGCTCCTGCAGCTCCTGGCGCTGAAACCGCAGCTCGGGATTTGCTCCGGGTCCGCCGCCGATGAGGTCGGGATCGCCCTGGCGGAACTTGCGCTGCTTTTCCTCCTTGCTCTTGACCAAGTCCAGGCACTGGTGACGAACGATCTTGAATATCCAGGCCTTGAAGGAATGGAGCGGATTGAAGGTGCCGAGATGGTTGTAGATTTTAATCATCACTTCCTGGCAAACGTCCTGGTAGTAGTCATGGTCCCGGGGAATGATCTGGCTGACGTAAAAAGCGATGCGCTTTTGATAATTTTTGCAGATGTACTCGTATAGTTCCGCCTTCTGTTTGGGGGCGAAGGACGATTTGATGAACAAAAAAAACTTTTCCGAAATGGGATTCATGATGCGCCGGCCTTTGCCGAAACGAGATTCGTCATCCCTGATCGCTTTCCTTTCCTGTAATGTGACATTCTCTTTCTTGTTGGCTTGATTATATAAACATCGTTTGCTAAATGTCAAGCACACGCATTGCCTCATCCAAAATCTACTTGAAGAGGGTATCGTTGACTCATATAATAATCTACCCGAAACAAAACGCTTATGCAAGGACAGGTTTAATGCGATTGATGGCATAAACGGTTCTCCCTTTGT
>Ga0268280_1001533_pt1 | contig 15346 bp, 14 predicted proteins | sample saktaG_9_FD_190139 | JGI IMG/M metagenome (GOLD analysis project Ga0268280, IMG submission 190139) | Saline water microbial communities from Sakinaw Lake, British Columbia, Canada - sak_2011_5_24_40m | ecosystem: Environmental > Aquatic > Non-marine Saline and Alkaline > Saline ... | reverse complement strand
ATTACCACCAAAAAAACAGTTAACTATTTAAACCTCTTTTGGTTACATAATTGATAGTGACTTAACATGAAATATAGGGTAATAATTGAGCAGGATGAAGATAAGGCTTTTGTAGCTGAATGCCTATCATTGCCAGGGTGTATTTCACAGGGGAACACCAGACTTGAAGCAATAAATAACATTAAGGATGCAATAAAGGGATATTTAGAGAGCCTTAAGAAACATAATGAGCCAATACCTCCATCTATAGAAGAAGAGGTTGTTGAGATTTATGCCTAAACTCCCAATAATCTCTGGACAAAAACTAGTTAGCATTCTAGCTAAGATTGGGTATATAACAGATCACCAAACAGGCAGTCATATAATTCTCAGGCATAGGGATCCACCACATAGGAGGCTTACTATTCCTAATCACAAAGAGATTGCAAAAGGAACATTACGGGCAATTATTAAACATGCTGGCTTGAGAAGGGAACAATTCTTGGAATTAATCAAATAAATGCAATCTAATAACTATAAGTAGCATAAAGCCGGACGCGCTCACTGCGTTCGCAAACAAACCAACAAATCAAAACAAACCCAAAAACCCTGCAACGCCTCTTGCTAACAGTCTCAAACCGCCAACTTCTCCAACGACCCCTGCTAACAACCGAAAACCACCCGCTTCTCCAACGACCATCACTAACCTCTCCAGCCAGTGACATAAACACCTGCCAAATTCTGCTAGCAGTATTCGTCAGGCACTCCCCTGCCAGCCAAGAACAATTATAGAAATATTCGTCAGGTATAACCTTAGCAATATTCGTCAGATACCTGCCAAACTTTTTAGCAATATTAGTCAGGTTTCATTCAATAATTCCAGCAATATTCGTCAGGTATCTGCTAATTCTTTCAGCAATATTCGTCAGGTTTCACCACACAACTCCGGCAATATTCGTCAGCCACCTACTGAGTATCTTAGAAATATTTGTCAGGTATCTGCTAATTCTTTCAGCAATATCCCGGGCATTTTCTAAACATTCTGAAAAATCTTCAGATTTTTTTGGTATATTTTTATTAATAAACATTTTTTATTTATTACCATGAAAAAAAACCTGATTTACTGCCCTTTTTGCAATTCCCATAAAATACAAAAACAGGGAAAAAGAAAAAATAAGCTTCATGTCCTGCAAAAATACAAATGCCTGAACTGCAGGAAATATTTCACAGATAAAAGCCTGCCAAATAAAACTTACTCCCCTGCTATAATACTCAATGCAGTTTCTTATTATAATCTTGGAAATTCCCAGAAAAATACTGCAAAAACTATGAACTCAAGGTTCAAAATAAAACTGCCACAGCGCACAATAAGCCAATGGATAAAACAATACAAGCATATCTGCACTTTCCAAAGACTAAGAAAAGACGCACTAAAAACCTGTAAGCCAGACAAAATGATTTTTCACAGCATACTAAAGCATCACCAGATATACAAATATCAATTACATAAAGCAAAACTTCAGCTTTTATCCAATGAAATACCGCAGCAAAAATTCCAGCTATTAAAAAAATACCTGGAAAAAATCCCAACAAAAGAATTTCCGCATCATATCTTCCAGCCAAAACTCAATAAAACAAATGATCTGTCAAGATCCTCTCAAACAAAATTCCAAACATTAGATTTCATAAAGCAGGAAAAGAAAAACACAGCAAACAAGCTGGCAGGACTTGCCTTAAACCTTGCACAAAACAACAGGCAAAGGCACCAAAAAATCCAGGACTTCATGCTGATAAATGACAGTACAACAATTGCAGCAGAAATCCCGGTTTACTTAACAAGACAGGATATAAACTATTTCAAAAACAAAGGCTTTCAGCTAAACCTGCAAAACCACAACACCCCTATCACAGGTCACATAGACCTGCTGCAAATAAGAAACAAGCTTATCCATATTCTGGATTACAAGCCGGAAGCAAACAAACAAAACCCAATTAACCAGCTTACCTTATATGCCCTGGCACTGGCATCAAGAACAAAGCTGGCATTAAAAGATTTCAAGTGCGCATGGTTTGATGAGAATAGCTACCATGAATTCTTTCCATTGCATGCTCTATACAAATTAAAAAAGAATGCCCAAAGAACAGACAAAGCTAAGCCATAAAAAACCAAAACACTTAAATAGTTGATGTGCATACTATGTGTATTTAAGATACACATGAATGTAACAAACATAAAGGCAATAAAAAGAAATAAAATACTAAAGCAAGGAGGTAAAAAAATGGTCTTGGCAAGATTAAGCATGGAGGAGTATACAAACAGGGTACTTAATGTAATAAAGGCAAGATTTAATCTTAAAGATAAGTCTGAAGCACTGAATAGATTTGCAGAAATGTATGGTAATGATGTAGTGGAAAAAGAAGCAAACGACAAGTATATTAAGAAAGTATTGGAAATTGATGAAAGGCATATGAAAAAATACGGATATAAAAAGATGAGCATAAAAGAGTTAGACAGGCTGTGTGAGGCATAATAATGTTTGACTTTGATCTTTCAGATGAGCTCAGGCTAAAAATAAGAAGGCTGTTAAAAAAAGACAAAAAAAAGGCAGAAATAATAAATAAAAAGATCAAGGAGATAATAAATAATGATAAATATGCTGTTAACAGATACAAAAACCTTAGATACAACTTAAAGCAGTTTAAAAGAGTCCAGATAGATAAACATTTTGTACTGACATTTAAAGTAGATGCAGAAAAAAATTTTATTCTGTTTGAGGATTTTGATCATCATGATAATATTTATTAATAATTTAAGCAGGGCATGCATCGGGACAACAAACCAGGCAAAGCCACAAGAGTAATACTCCCGCCCGCCCAACCCAATTACTCAACAGGCAATCACGGCAACGACCATAGCTAACAACCAAAAACCACCAACATCTCCAACGACTACTGCTAACCACTCAATCCAGGGTCATAAACACCTGCCAGATCCTGCTGGCAATATCTGTCAGCCAACCCCCTGCCAACCAAACACCACCATAAAAATATCCATCAGGCACAACCCTAGCAATATTCGTCAGATACCTGCCAAACTTTTTAGCAATATTCGTCAGGTTTCACCACACAAATCCAGCAATATCCGTCAGGTATCTACTAATTCTTTCAGCAATATTCGTCAGGTTTCACCACACAACGCCAGCAATATCCCTCACATATCTTCTAAACATTCTGAAAAATCTTCAGATTTTTTTGGCGTATTCTTATTAATCAGTATTTCTGGATGTCACTATGAAAACAAACTCTCTCCATTGCCCTTTTTGTAATTCCTTTCAAATACAAAAATCTAAAAAACTTTACCGGTTAGATTAAGTATATATGTTTAAAGAAATAGCGGGGAAAGGATTTGAACCTTTGACCTATGGGTTATGGGCCCATCGGGCACTCCTGACTGCCCCACCCCGCTACAGTAGAAGGGTTTTTATGCTTGTTTATAAGTTTTTTGTAAATCATAAAAATCCGCTGAAAGTGTCCTAGCTATATACTAAAGTGCATGGTTTGTTCAGACACTTTCTTTTACAAGCTGATTTTTAGGACACAAGGAAAACTTAATTTTCCGGTGTGCCAAAAATGCAGAGCATTTTTTAGCATGCCAGAAATGCTCATCCGCACACTAAAGTGTATGGTTTTCGCAAGCATTTCTGTGCATAAGTTATTAAACATAAAAAGTTTGTAATTTCATCAGAAAATTTAAACCAGGCTAAAAAAAGTATCAACTCAAGAATAGAAAAATATTAATATGTAAGAAATAAAAAAATAAAAAGGTATATATAACCCTAAAAAACAAAAGATTTATATATTAGTATACATATTTGATATAATTAAGTTAAAAGAGGTATATGTAAAAAATGGTCAAAGACATTTCAAAAGCAACAATCACTGTTTTGCTTGTTCTTACAATTATTGTTTCAATAATAGGCACATGGACAGTGCTGGAATCTATTAGTGTGAAGGAAGCAACTCCTCTTCCTGCTGAAAAAACAGCTGGAGCAGCAGAAGGCAATGTCAGATTTACTATAGAAGAAAAATCAGAACCAGTAAAAACAAGCGCAAATATCAGGTTAGAAATAAAATAAGGAGGATAAAAAATGGACGAGATATCAAACAAAACATTGGCAATCTTGCTGATAGGGGCAATAGTTATTTCATTAGGAGGAACATTAATTAGTTTAAACAGGCTGGCTGGGATAAGAATCCCAATAATAACAGGTCTTGCAACTGACACAGCTGCTGTAGGGCTTGAGATAGGAGGGTTGGCACAAGTTAATTGGACAACAGCTTCTATTGCCTGGGCCACAGGTTCAGTTGTAGCTGGTAAGGCTAGTTGTAGATTAGATAGTTATAGTGACCCCATAGATACAACAAACTGCTCAGGCTTTACTGCACAAGAAGCTGGTCTTGTTCTGGAAAATACTGGAAACAAGAATGTATCAATTAACATAAGCTGCGGAAAAAATGCATCTAGTTTTATTGGAGATGGTTCAGAGGTTAATGCAGTTTATCAATGGAATGTAAGTAATCTGGAAACAGATTCGTGTGGTACTGACTCTTTGGAACTAACATCAGCTTGGCAGACAGCCTCAACAACCCATATAGCAGTATGCAACAGCACAGATGGTGGATTCCGTTTTGAGGATAATAAAGACAGATTGAAGTTTGATGTAATGGTTGTGATTCCAAGTGATACACCATCAGGAGGTAAGTCAGATTCAATCACTGCAACAGCCACAAGCTTAAGTTAAAACAATATTTTCTATTTTTTTAATACTCTTTATTTTGAGAATGCATGATGACAATTAAACCAAAAAGAACAATACAATTCATTTCTCTGATAGTTTTTGCTTTTATTCTTCTTAAACCAATATATGCAGTAGGGATATATTTCCCATCAGACAAAGAAATAAATTTTGAGCCAGGTCTTGAAAAAACACTTAATTTTGCAGTTACATCATCTAATCTTGATGTTAGGCTTTCTGTTTCTGGCTATTTGTCAGAGTATGTAACACTTAGCAAAACATTTATCAAGTCTGACAGCACTGACAGGGCATTTAACGCCATAATTAAATTGCCAAAAAAGGTTGAAAAGCCAGGGCACCATAAGGTTTGGATTATAGGAGAAGAGGTTATTGATGAATCAAAAGCAGGGGGTGCTGTAGGAACTTCCTCAAATGTTATGGTTTATATTCTTATACATGTTCTTAATTCTGGGAAATATGTTGATATGAGCCTTAATGCACCAAACACTAATCTTAATGAGCCAGTTAATTTTGCTGTTAATGTAAAAAGCTTTGGATTAGAAGATATAAACAGCATAAAAGCAGCAATAGATGTTTATAACCCAAAAAATGAAAAGCTTGCCACAGTTTATACAGATGAAAAACCATTGAAATCCAATACAGAGGAAACATTGTATGCACAGCTTAGTACAATAGGATACCCATCAGGAACATACAGGGTTGTTGCAGAATTAAATTATGATGGCAAAACAAAAAAAGATGAAAAGAATTTTAGGATAGGAAAGCTCAATATCAAAATAATTAATTACACAAAAGAGTTTGAGAAAGATAAAATAAATAAATTTGATGTTGAAATAGAAAGTGACTGGGGCAACAAGATAGAAAATGTTTATGGAAAGATAAAGATAAATAATGAAATCATCAAAACACCTAACATAGATTTGGCTCCTTGGGAGAGAAAAACAATAACAACGTATTGGGACACTAATAATATTGAAATTGGTTTTTATGATGCTGAGATAACTGTTTATTATGGGGATCGGACAACAGTAGAAACAGGTAAGGTTAATGTTATTGAGAAAAAAGGGGCATTGGTTGAAAAGCCAGGAGCAATAACAATAAGCCTTAGCACAACAACAATATTAGTACTAATTATTATCCTGCTTATTATTATTGATGTTATTTGGATAGCTAAAAAAAGAAAGAGTGAAAAAAACAAAAGGAAAAAAAGAACAAAATAAGAATTAAGAAAAAGAAAAAAACAAAAAAAGTAAAAAATTAAATCAAAGAAAGAAGTGATTATAGTGAAAAAAAGTCATCTTTTTATCTTATTGCTTGTTATTGCACTAATAAGCATAACAGCAACAAATCTTTTCTACTCGTTTTATATAATAGCAGATGTAAGAGAATTCAATATGAGCCTTATAGTGGGTGACCATGCTGGGTTTGATGTAGATACTGAAAGGTTAGCCTTTGGAATGGTTAGTCCTGGAGGTAATTCCTGTATAAGATTTATTGAGTTATCAAATAAAAAAGATTATCCATTAAAGGTTTATATTAATTTTTACGGCAACTTTGCAGATTGGGTCTCTGTACCAGAAAATTACTTTGTTCTCCAACCAGGTGAGGAAAAGAAGCTGTCATTCTCAGCCTCTGCTCCAAGAGATGCAGCCTACGGCAACTATACCGGCAAGGCAAGTTTTGTTTTTAAGAGAATATAGGTTTTTTGTTAAATAGTATAACTACTGATTAGATCCTCTATTAGTTGATAATCAACAACAAAAGATTTATATATGAGTTATGTTGATAATAAACAATAGATGTTTTCAGAAATCAGGAAAGAGATAAAGCAACTAAAGGAGATCTGCAGGGAAAAAGAGGTTATTGATATAGTTCTATCAGGATATGATAAAAAAGAAAAAACTAGCAAGATTGGTTTGGTGATAATCTTTAAGGATAATAACAGTCATGCTAAAAATATTCTTCTTAAAGTAAATGAAATTTTTAATAAAAAGCAAGTAAGGGCTAATATTAATTCTTTGCTGGCTGATGATTTATTTAAAGATTCTCTTTACTTAAGATTGATTCAAAACGGATTCAGCATAAAAAATAATAAGCTCATCAGTAAAACACTTGATGTAGAAACCCTTGTCTTATTAACGTATGACCTGAAAACACTTGACCATTCTAAAAAAACCCTTTTTGGTTATGCACTCAAGGGAAGGAAAGGCCAGAAAGGCTTCCTGGATTCATTAAATGGAAATGCTGTTGGAAGAAACAATGTTCTGATTCCAATAAACAAGCTGAATGAGCTAAAAGAGTTTCTGAAAACATGGCAGGTCAAATATTCTATTCAAGAATTTATGAGAATAAATGAAAAATAATAAAATAAAAAAGGAAAGAGAAAATGGCTGGGGAGAAATAAAGAGCAAAAAGCATCTCTCAAATAATATAATTGCTTTGTTAGTAATATTATTCATGTTGATATCTATGTTGTTTAACTGGATTATCTATGAAAATATATTCGTACCACTTAAAATAACAGGTAAGGCTTCAGCATCAGTTAGTCTTTGTATAGGAGGACCACCACCATATGTAACAGTTATTTATCCAGATGGGGGGGAAATTGTAAATGGAACAATAGATGTGAATGCAACTGCAACATCCGCAGATGAAGATGAGGATATTGACGTATCTTTTTACTATGCAGGTTTTTCAAACTTGATTGGAACTGATACAGATGAGAATGACATTTATTATAATCATAGTTGGAACACCATTACTGCAGATGAGGGAAACTGTATTTACAAAATATTTGCTATAGCATATAGCAACAAATCTGTGTGTGGAGGTGTTTCCGGAAGTGATGTCTCTGATTCTTATTTCTCAATCAATAACATTGATGTTGAGCCAACATGGGATAACTTTAAGAACAATTTAACCACAAATTTTTCAGAGTTGGAGAATCCCTTAACATTAGGAGACTGGACAGCAATAACCAATGCAACAATTGGGATTCATGAAGCAGGCTTGATAAACTTTTCTGGTCAAATAGTTAATTTTGACAATGCAGATCTTGATTCAAATATCAGTATATCACACAATTATTTAAGTCTTAATGCATCCCTTGGTGCACTGCCATGCTTAAATAGGCAAACAATCTTGACATTATATAACTTAAGTTTCATACAGCCAATAGTCTTAGCAGATGGTGAAAATTGCTCAAGTTCTCAATGCACAATAATAGATTATTCCAATGGAAATTTAATATTCAGTGTAACAAATTTCTTATATACATATTCTGCTGCTGAAAATGCAACCTTAAGGTTAAATATATGGGACCAAACAGATAGTACTACAAAATATGTAAACCAGGATGTAGTATTTTTTGCCAATCTTAGTGATAGTGCTTATAATAATCCTATTAATGGAACATCAGTATATTGCAACATCAGATTTAACCTGACAGGAAGTTATAATGAGCCAGTTGATATGAGCTTTAACCATAGCTCTTTGCTATATAAATACACTAACTCTTTCAGCTCACCAGGAACATTTAGTTACCTTGTTTTCTGCAATGACTCTTATTATAATCTTGGAACCATAAGCAAGACAGATAATTTCACAATAACCAACAGGGCTCCTGTGTTAATATCAACTATGCCTAATGAGACATGGAACGAAGACACAATACTTACTGGCCGTGACCTGGATGATTACTTTATAGAGCCTGATGGAGAAACATTAACATATACCAGTACAGGAGTCACAAACATTGATGTTTCAATAGATAATATAACACATGTTGTTACATATACCCCCCAAGGAAATTTCTATGGCGACAGGACAGTAAAGTTTTATGCCTATGATCCTCATAATGCAAGGGCAGATAGCAACATAGTTTATCTATCTGTAATAGATGTTCCAGAACCAGTTTCCACGCCAGCTGCTGCTGGAGGAGGTGGAGGCGGAACAAGAATAATCTGCGAGGAATTATGGGAATGCAGTGCCTGGGGAGCATGCCTTCCATCAGGAATACAGACAAGAACATGCATAGACCTTGCAGACTGCGGAACAGAATTCAGGAAGCCATTTGAGAGCATGGACTGTGAGTATGTAGGAACATGTTCTGACCTTATAAAGAACTGCCATGACGGCTTATGTGAAGAAGGGGTTGACTGCGGTGGTCCATGTCCTCCATGCCCAACATGCTTTGACGGCATACAAAACCAGGGAGAAGAAGGAATTGACTGCGGGGGTCCATGCAAGCCATGCCCAACATGCTTTGACGGCATACAAAACCAGGGAGAAGAAGGAATTGACTGCGGGGGGCCTTGCCCTGCATGCCCAAGCTGCTCTGATAGAATAAAAAACTGTCATGATGGATTATGCGAAGAAGGGATTGATTGTGGTGGTCCATGTCCTGCATGCAAGGAAGTAGAAATACCAGCTGTTGTTAAAAAAGCTATATGGCCTACCATTTTGTTGCTAGGTATGCTTGTTTCAGCAATAATACTTGTTATAGTAAGATTCCACAAATACTACCAACCATTTATTGCAAAACTTTTAATGAAATTCATGCCTTTAATTGCATTATTTAAGAAAAAGATTGTGCCAGAGGAATTAAAAGAAAGGGAATCGATATTATCAAGATTAGACAAACTTGAAAAAAGTATTGATAAAAAAAGCATAGAGGAGCTTTCAAGGGACCTTGTCAGAATAGTCAGGGATTTCCTGAGTGACTTGCTAAAGATAGAATATGAGTTCACATATGAAGAATTCTGCAAAGAGATAGAAAAGCATAAAATTTCAATTCCATTAAGAATAATACTTATAACTTTTTTCAAAAAAATATCTGAAATAAGCTACAAAGGCTATAAGATAACAAAGCCAGAGTTAAGAGAACTAATTAATGAAGCAAAAATTATAATCAAGCTTGGCTCAGAAGAATATCTGGAAGGGAAAACAGAAGAAGAAGAATTTAAGAAAAAGGGATTAAAAGAAAAACAAAAGATTAAGAAAGAATCCAAGTTAATGCTGGAAATATACAAGGATTTAATTAAAGCAAAAAGATCCATAAAAGAATTAGATATTGATTCTGCCAAACTTGCTTATATTAGGATAAAAGAGCTTTATGAAGAGCTGCCTGTTAAGGATAAAAGAAAAATCTATAAAAAAATTGTCTGGTTGTACAATAATATAAAAGAAAGGGGGCTGGATAAGGTTAAAATAAATTAAAGAATGAAAAAAGCAAAAAAAGAGATAAACAAGGAGCAGTTAAAGGCTATAGCACTTATGTTCTTAGTAATTAGTATGATATATTCAATTGCCCTGATAAATGAGAAAGGATTTGATCCTTTTGTTCAGGAGATTAGCAAAAGCACAACCAACCTTGCTAACTTTTTCTTAAAACCAAGCATAACTGGCTTTGCTACAATCCTTGCTAACAGCCAACCATCTTTTGACCCAAGCCCTCCTGATTATAATCTTACAGAAGACGAGCTTTTTTGGGTTCAGTTAAATGCAACTGATCCTGATAATGATAGTATAAAATTTACAGACAACTCAGGCTCTCCAGAGGCTTATTGGTCTGTATTTAGTATGAATGGTACTGGCTTTATCTCTTTCACGCCAACAAACGATGATGTTGGCAATCATAGCATAGGAATTAGTATTGAGGATGGAACAAATGACCCTGTAACAGAGAATGTTGTTTTCACTGTGAATAATACTAATGACCCTCCACAGATAATGAACTGGACACCAGTAAGCTTGACACCGGGAACAATAGAAAACGATTCCATTGGTTTTTCATTTGAGTATAATGCAACAGACCCTGATATTCGCTATGGAGATATTTTAACAGCAAGATGGATTGTTGATGGGGTTGTTAATTCAACAACAGTTAATGAAACCTCTGGCTCATGGAATCTTACTACTGGATTTTGCGAACCCAGTAATAGAAATATAACCCTTGAAGTAAGTGACTTAGAAAATGAAACAGCCAGTATAACATGGAATTTAACTATAACTAATGTCAACAGGGAACCTGTCTGGAATGCAATCATCAACAATATAACATGGGAAGAGGATAAGGACTTAACAAATAACATAAGCCTGGATGATTATTTTTATGACCCTGATTATAGTGAGTGTGGTGACAACCCAAACTTTTCATCAACAGGCAGCACAAATATAACAATAACCATAGGCTCAGCAACACCCCATTATGTAAGTTTTAGCCCTGACTCAAACTGGTTTGGTACTGAAGAGGTATTTTTTACAATAGATGATGGGTATAATACCTCAAATAGCAATAATCTGACATTAAATGTTACTAATGTTCAGGACCCACCAATAATAGAATCAATACCAGACCAAGAGGCATATGCTTATGTCTTGTTTAGCTATCAGGTAATTGCATCTGATCCAGACAATGATACATTAACATATTATGATAATACAACTTTGTTTAACATTAGCTCAGCAACAGGTCTTATTAATTTCACGCCAATAGAAGATAATATTGGAAATTACACAATAAATATAATAGCAGGTGATGGAACAGACAATGCATCTACCTTAATGAATCTCTCAATTCTTAATAATACTGCTCCTGTAATTGACTCAATAGATAACCAGACTGCAACAGAGGGTACTGCTTTCAGCCTAACAGCAACCGGCTCTGATGCTGATAGTGACAGCCTTACATTCTCAAGCAACTATAGCAGGATGCTAACTCCTGTCTGGAGCAACGCAACAGCTGCAAGATTCAGCTTTACTCCTGTTGATGAAGATAATGGAAATCATACAATTCTTGTTACAGTAAATGATACAAGAGGTGCAACAGACTCAACAACATTTGTGCTTCAAGTAGTGGATATTAATAACCCCCCTGTTTTAGACCCAATAGGAAACAGGACAGCAAAAATCAACCACACATTCAGTTTACAGGTCAATGCAACAGATGATGACTCTGGTGATAACTTAACATTTAGCGATAATACTAGCTTATTTAATATAACTTGGTTGACCTTGTTAACAAGTCTGATTGAATTTACTCCAGATGATGGTGATGAAGGAAATCATTCTGTTAATATTTCTGTAACAGATGATGCCCCTAATCCAGAAACAGATTATGAGGTAGTTATATTTGAGGTAACTCCCAATAGAGCTCCTGTGATTGACCCAATAGGTAACCAAACTGCAACAGAAGATTCAGAGTTCAATCTAACAATAACTGCATCTGACCTTGATGGAGACCCATTAGTTTTTAGTGATAACACAACACTATTTGATATTGATTCTTCAACAGGGCTTATCAGCTTTACACCAAATGCAAGCCATGTTGGTATTTACCAGATACAAATCAATGCAACAGATGATGACAATGCAACAGATTCAGCAAACTTCTGGCTGAATATCAGCTGGGTAAATGATGCTCCTTATTTTGATCCTCCTTTGGAAAACCAGACAGCAACAGAGGGAACACTGTTTTATTATAATATTAATGCAACAGACGAGGAGGATGACACATTAACATTCAGCAACAATAATACTGGGTTGTTCACTATTGACTCAAATACAGGGGTTATTTCATTTACACCAACAAATGATGATGTTGGGAATCATTCAATAAACATTTCAGTAACTGATAATAATAGCATAACAAGCTCTGTTATAATACTAGCAATATTAAACATTAACAATGCCCCAAATATAACCTCATACACACCAGTTAACTTAACACCAAACACTGCAGAGAACTCGTCATTACAGTTTAATGTAACAGCAGAAGATGATGATTTAATTCATGGGGATAGTTTAGCATATACATGGTATTTAGATTCTGTTAACCAGTCATCAAACCAGTCATGGCTTTATGAGCCTGACTTCACAGCAGCTGGGCAGCATAACATAACAGCAATAGTTTCTGATAGCTCTAATGAAACAGACAGCGTAACATGGAATGTTAGTGTCAGCAATACAAACAGGCTTCCAAGGTTTGGGATAAATACACAAACAACTGAAGCAGATTTCAGCTCTGGAACAAACAGCAACACAAACACAACAGCACAGAGTGGAGATATAATACTCAACAAGCAGAATTCAACTGATTATTATTCACAAGGCACATTTACATCATCAGCAATAAATCTTATAGCTAGTGATAACATGAACATAACTTATATTAATTTTAGCACAACAATGCCTAATAACACAAACATAACACTACAAACAAGAACATCAGCAACAGAAGCTGGCTTAACTAATGCAAATTGGAGTTCTGTATATATTAATAACTCTTTGGTTGAATCTGAGGATTATCAGTATATACAATATAGGGCAAATCTTTCCACAACAAACACTCTTGTAACACCAACCCTGCATGATATAACAATTAGTTATATTATATCTGATTTCACAGGCAATGAAAACACAATATATGTCAATTGGATTGACTTAGATAATTACTTCAATGATTCTGATGCAGATGACACAATAACATATGGTACCAGTGGAAACACATATATAGATATATCAATAGGAAATACGAGCCATAAGGTTACACTCACGCCAGCAAGTGACTGGTATGGCTCAGAAACAGTATTCTTTACAATGAATGACAGCTATAACACAACAAGAAGCAATAACATAACTTTGACATTTGTGGAATATGAGGGAATAACCCCTGGTCCAACAATTGTTTATAGTGGTGGCGGAGGAGGAGGATCATCAACAACAATAATCAAGACAAAAAAAGTGGAAGTAGAAAAACTCTATTCTTTTAAACTGATAGTGCCTCAAACAATGACAATGTACCAAAATAATACAGTGATTACACCAATAAAACTAAACAATTATGGAGAAATCCCTCTAAAAGAGGTGAGGTTAACTGCAGATGTCAATAGCAGTGCTATCAAGCTAAGGTTTACAAAGGATTATTTTGCAGCAATAGAAAAAAAGAGCTCTGTTGAAACAAGCCTTATCATAGAATCATATACTGCCCTTGGTTCTTATGAAATAGTTGTGTTTGCAGATGTAAAAGACCCTGCATTTAATGACTCTGCTAAGTTCTTCATGAGCTCAATAGAGCTTGGCCAATGGAGCAAAAATGAGTTTGACACAAAAATAGCATTCACAAGGGATTTGCTTGAGGAAAATCCAGAATGCCTTGAACTAAATGAGCAGCTTATATATGCACAAAATTTAATAGCAAAATCTGATTACAAAAGGGCACAGTTATTAATACAATCAATTGTTGATGCCTGCAGATACTTAATAACCACAAAAGAGCCAATAATAGAAGAACCAACCAGTGAGAAAACTATTGGAGAAAGAACAAGGATTATTGCAATAGGTATAGGAATATTGTTTATTTTAATATTGCTTCTTTATTTAATGGCCCATAAAGGGCCAGGGAGAAAACACAGAAAAGGGTATTAATATTTATCAGAAGAAACAAGCTCTTTATACAAAAGCAGGATATCATCATAAACCTCTTTTTTCTCATCAATGCTTAGCTGGTTGTATTTTTCTTTAATCTTCACATACAGCTGCCTGCTCTTTTGGATTTCATTATTGTTAAGCATGTCCAATGCCCTGATAAGCATATCATGCACCTGCTCTAGTTTATTTTTGCCAAGAGTTATTTTAAGTTTTGGCAATATATGTTTTATTAAGATTAATAAAGCATTTTGTTTTTTCCTATCTTTTTTCTTTTGTATTGCCGGTTTCTTAATCCTAAGGAAGATTAATATTTTATTAATTCCTGTCTTTTCATGCTTTTGTTCATTAAAGGTCAGTTTCTCAAATAATTTTAAAAACTCATTTAATAATTTCTTTAGTTCTGACTCAGGCAATTTTTTATCGCTATAATCAACAGCAGATAACTTTTTTAAGAAAAAAAGAATTTTTTCTTTCAAATTTTTGTCTATTCTTTTTCTTTCCAGTTCATTGCTTAATTCCTCAAATGTGAATTCATACTTTATTTTAAATAACTCGGCAAAAAAAAGCTTCACAACATGGAAAAATTGTATAAAATTATCATCCTTGTTTTTTTTAGAAAAATGTTTATTGAATGATTGTATCCTTTTAAGAGTATTATCTTTCACCACCTTGATTCTGTCAGGCTTTTTCTTTTTAATTTTAAAAAGAGTTAAATGCATCTTAATTTTGAATTATTAAATATTCATATATAAATCTATCGTGTAATCTTTTACTCTTATCAAGTAGGATAACAAAATATAAATATTAGGAATTGCTCGATTAATGCATGGATGATAAAAAATTTGCTGAAAATGTAATTAAAGACCAGAAAATTCTTAATGAAATAAAGAAAGAAATTTCAAATGCAGTTATCGGCCAAGAAAAGGTAATTAATGGGTTCTTAAGGGCTTTGCTATCAGATGGCAATGTGCTTGTAGAAGGTGTTCCGGGCCTTGCTAAAACCCTTATTGTAAGGGCTTTATCCCGTGTTATGGGTTGTGGCTTCAGCAGGATACAATTCACACCAGATCTCTTGCCAACAGACATAATAGGCATAACAGCCTATGAAAGGGAAAAAGGTT
>Ga0268280_1001531_pt1 | contig 15367 bp, 20 predicted proteins | sample saktaG_9_FD_190139 | JGI IMG/M metagenome (GOLD analysis project Ga0268280, IMG submission 190139) | Saline water microbial communities from Sakinaw Lake, British Columbia, Canada - sak_2011_5_24_40m | ecosystem: Environmental > Aquatic > Non-marine Saline and Alkaline > Saline ... | reverse complement strand
TAACCTTCCATTCGCATTTGTATTGGTTTTTTCATTGTAGTTACAATGTAACTACAACAAGTATTTAAGAATTTCTATACTCAAGGATATAAATGAAAAAATTGCTTCAGAAAGCTAAATAATTACGGAAATCCCAGCTGGTTTTTCTTCTTAGGCGCTTCCTCAGGAAACTTTTCAGCCCATTCACCCATTGTTTTGACAACATTAACTATTTTCATTTTATGACTTCCCAATACCCTTCTTTTCTTCCACCAACACGTTTTAGGATGCCTTAAGTTATTAAGATGGTATTTTACTCCATCTGGTAATGAGCTTTAGCCAGTCCATTTCTTGTAATTCGTGGATTCTCTTTAATTAATTTAAGAATCTTTTGGGCAGGGACTGGTATGTAATGCTTACGTTTAAATCTTGTAACAAAGATTCCTGCCACCCAACAGAGGAAACTCATAATTAAACATTTCACTTTAACTCCTTTTCTATATCTTTTAGATCAAAGCAATAAACCTTTTTTCCATTGAATTCTGAAACTTTTTTGGAAAATGATTTGGCGAATACTACAAATAATTCTTCCCTTTCTTTATTATGCCAATCGACAAATTTTGTTTTTTCTTCGAGCTTATTCAAAATTTTTAAAGAATTAACCTTTTCTTTCCATTTGCACTCTCCAAATAATGCTTCTTTCTTAAATTCATTTAATGCTAAAATGTCTATCTCAGTTCCCTTAAACCACCATTTTCCAAGATTAATAAATTCAAAAAATTTAGTTTTTATCAGATACTGCTTACATATTTCCTCAAATATACTACCGAGATATTCTGAATAATTATTTTTTATTGTTTCCAGATTAAATGCTCTTGATTCTATGCTGCTTAAATTAGGATAAATATATTTAAACCAAAATTTTAAAAAATTGTCCTTCAGGTAGTACCTTCCATTTCTGGATTTAATGTTTTCAGTCAATGGGACTTCTCTTTTTATCAAGTCCACTTCAATTAAATTTTTCAGATATGGGCTTAAATCAGTTCTGGAAACTTTAATAAAAGTTTTAATTTCTCCAAGTTTGGTATTTCCCTGAGCTATTGCTTCAAGTATTAGTTTATAAGTGCTTGAGTTATCAAACTCATATTTCATCAAAAAGTCTATTTCATCTTTAAGAAAGCTTTTACCCTCTGTTGTTTCTTTTTCCAGAAATTTCCAAAATGGCATATCTATCCGGATAAGATAGTATGGGATACCATCTGCAAAACTATAAATTTCAACAAGCTCTTCTATTTTTCTATTGGGAAAAAAATCTTTTAAATCAAAAAAAGTAACGGGTTTCAGTTTCATTGAAGATGTTCTTCTTCCGTATAACGGGCTTTGATAGTCTAAAACTTTTGAAGTCATCATTGAAACAGATGACCCTAAGAGAATAAGCTTTAATTTAGAATTTTTAAGCTTAGTATCTATAACTGACTGCAAAAGATTTAGTATATTTTTATCCTCTTTGATTAGGTTCTGAAATTCATCAATTATCACTACTTCCGCCTTGTCTTTCAAGTAGTCTAATAAAACCTCAAAATCTTTTCTTAAATTTTTAACATTCTCATCAAATTCCAGACAAGAATTATAAAACCGTTCAGTATTATTTTCACCAACACATAGATAATATACTGCTTTTTTATTTTTTGACGTGTGGAGAATCAATTCTGTTTTTCCGACTCTTCTTCTTCCGTAAATTATTATAAATTCAAACTTTTTGCTGTTTAATAGCTCTGTTACCTCTTTGGTTTCGTTTTTTCTATCATTAAATTCCATTTTGACCTTTTGTATAATTTAAATTAGTATAAGGATGATTATACAGTTTATAAATCTTTTGGTTTTTGCGGAAACTCATAATTAAGCATCAATATTCTTAGCTTAGTGCTCATTTTCTATCTCCTTTATGACTTCTTTTAGCAATTCATTGATTTCTTCTAGGAATTTATGGAAATCCTTGTCAAGTTTCCCTATTAAGAGCTTTTCTTCTTCCCCTATCTTAAAGGAGGGAATTTCTTTCATGTGCCCTTTAAGGTTATCAAGGTATTTCTCGTATTTAAGCATAGAAATTATTTTTTTAACTACTTCTTTTTTCAGGTTTTTTAGGTTTAATCCTTGGTTTTTTGCAATCAGGTAAATATCAATAAAGTCTCTTGATTTTACTCCTTGCCTTGTCAATATTGCCCTTATTTTCTCGCATAGTATCTCCTTTATATCATAACAGCTTATTTCAGGGGATTGAAAAAACCATTCTGAGCCTTCTGGCAGTATGAACTTAAATTCTGTTTCATCATAATCCTTCCATCTTAGGGAGTTTGCTTTCTTATTTTTGCATTCAAATATTAAATCTTCTAAGAAATTTATCTGCAATTTAATGAAGGTTTTTTTATTTAATTCTGGAGAATGATAATACATTTTGATTGTTGTAAATTTATTTCCCGCCCTGAATTCAAAATATTCCTTATTGCTTTTCTCTGGCTTGAATTCCAAATTCAGCTTTTGGCAGGTTTTATTTAGCAATTCAGATAATTTGTCGATTTCTTTCGAAACTATTTTTCTTATTTGCTTTTCTGATTTATTCTTAAATATCCCTTTATTTTTGAATGTAAAGTCTAAATCTTCTGAGAACCTATAATAGCCGAGATAACATTTTATTAAACAAGTTCCTCCCTTGAATGCATAATTTTCCCTGAAATAGTGGTTGGAAGAGAGTTCTAAAAGAATCTTATGCAATATTAAATCCTTCTCTATCAGGTCTCTTTGGCTTATTCCTGACTTATTGTAAATTGCATCTACTATTTTAGTTACCATTCAATCTTTCCACAATTCTCATAACTTTGCCATTATATTTTTTAGAGTATTTAATTAGCTTATCTTTTAAGAGTTTTTCAGCTATTTCATAAAAGCTTTTCTTGTCGTAATGATTTAGGTAGAGCAAGTCTAGCGCAGTCTTTTCCGGGTCTGAATAGCAGGCTTCCTGTTTTATTATTCCAAAATTCATCAGTTTTGGGGATATCTTGTAAAACTTAACTTTCTTGCCCATTATAATCACGGATTTTGCCCTGTATAGCGTATCTGTTATTATGTATTCTACAAAAAAGTATTCATGAGTCATGTTATTCATTTTTAATGCTGTTTCTAGCCCAAAATACCAGTTTTTTATGCCCTTAATTTCCAGGGCGTTTTTTAATATCTCATAAAAAGTCATGTCTGATTTTCCTAATTTTCTTTCTTCTACGGAATTCACATAAAAAATTCCTTTAAAAATTCTGGAAATATACTTATTTCTAAGAAGATATTTTATCAGGTATGATGGGTTTGTAGATAATCTTTTTGAATAGCCTTCCAGCTCCTTAGTTGTTATGAATTTTTTATTTTCTCTTGCTAATTTTTCAACAGCTAGCTTGTAAGGCTTCAATTTGTTTTTTTCCATTTTATTACCTTAATATCATCATATCATAAAGATACAAAAAATGTATCCTTTTGATATTTATAAAGTTTTTGTTTAAGCCGCCAGCGAGCCCGCAGCAGCAACATCAACAGAATGCCCTAGCTTAACATAGCCTTTTGCTATCTCATATGATACAGGTGAAGTTCCACCTCCGAGCGGCTGAAACTCATAATTAAGCATCAGTATTCTCATTGTAACAGTTCCCAAATGTTGTCTTTATTTATTAATGTATAATTTTTCCAGCCAGCAGGCTTTCTAACTGAAGATTTCCTGAATTTAAACTCAAAAGCAAATAATTTTCCGCTTCTTTCCTCTACTAAATTAACTTCAGCCCCGTCATATGTTCTCCAAAAATATTGATTGGCATATACTTTATTATATTCTCTGTATTTCATTCTCTCTAAAATACAGAAATTCTCAAATAATTGCCCTGCATCCCCTCTGGATTCAATAAAATTAAAATTGTTTATTATAGCATTCCTTATTCCCAAGTCAAAAAAATATATTTTCCTTAGCTTTGATATTTCCCTCCTTTTATTTTTTGTAAAAGGCGCGAGCCTGAAAACTATAAAATTTTTCTCCAAAAGATTAACATACCTTTCAACTGTTTTCTTATCAACCCCAAGGATATTAGAAAGCTCATTATAAGAAACCTCATTGCCAATCTGCAATGCAAGTGCTTTGAGAAGGTTAAAGATTAAATCCGGGTTCTTTACTTCCTGAAATTCAAATATATCTTTATAAAGATAGCTTATGCTTAGCTCTTTGAGCAGCTCAATCTTTTTATCAAATGACTCTTCTTTTGCAACCTCTGGATAGCTTCCAAAAATAAGATTTTGCTCAAACATTTTAATTAATTCAAGCTTATCTTTATAAATTTCATCAAGCGAAAGCGGAAAAAGGTTAAAAACATATTTCCTCCCTGTCAAAGGCTCCTGTGTGTTATCCAAAAGGTTTATACTTGAAGAGCCTGTTACAATAATTTGTTTTTTATCCTTAAAATGCTCAACAAGAAGTTTAAGTGTTTCTCCTATAGACTTCACTTTCTGAGCTTCATCAATAAATATTATTTCAGTATCTTTCACAAGCCCTTTTAAAAATTCAATATCTTTATTATTAAGAAGTGCTCTTTCTGTGGGATTGTCGCAATTAAATACTCTTGTTTTATATCCTTCTGTAATGCTATTGCCCAGGGTTGTCTTGCCAACCTGCCTGGCTCCAACTATAACAATCACTTTTCCACTAAAAAATTTTTCTTTAATCTTATCTTCAATTGTTCTTTTAAATCTCATTTTTGGGATTGTTATCTCCTTTTTTGGCGTAATTTAGTGATTAAAATCTCTTATTCTATATAAACCTTTCGATTCTCATTGCTAACCAGTATGATAAAGCACCTTTCATGAAATTTGCCCCTGCAACATTAATTGTTTTCATTCTATGACTTCCCAATGTCCAGCGCTTGTTTTTCCAATTCTCTTTAAAACATTTTATTCCACTAGTCTGTGACGTTTATAATGGAATAAAATGTGCTCAAGAGTGAGGAGGTCGAACCCGCTGCCAGTCTGTGACTGGCAGTGCCTCCGAGCTTTTGACATATTTTTTTTCTTTAGTCTCTTTACGTATTCTTTGACAGTGTATGCACTTATATTTAATTCCTTAGAAAGCTGACTTCTTGAAATTCTTGAATTTTTCTTAATCTTATCCAGTATTTTTGATTCTAACTCAGTTAATCTAACTTGGGGGGTGACTTGGGGGGTGACTTCCTTTCTTTTAAAAATGCTAATAAACTGCCTTCCAACCTCCTTAAAATCAGCATCCGGTTCTTTAGACAATATCAAACTAATTACTCTGCCCCATTTCTCAATGTACTTTATTAAAAAGAAGCTGTTAGCAATCAAAGGATTTCTCAGAATAGAATCATGTTTTTTCTTTAACATGGATGAAGTTAATGGTTCTGGTAATTGTTTAGGATTTGATATTTCTATTCTATTTATTATTCATTTTTTCGTTTACCATAACAACTTGTTTTCCTTTACCAAATTTTTGATTCGGACACTAATCGGACACTAATCGGACACTAGTGTATAATAAGTGCTTTTGCCCTTTCCTCTCCTTTTTATAATCTTTTTTTCTAATAAATTATTGAGTTCTTTTTTAGCATAAGTAGAACCTATTTTATTTAACTTACAATAATTATTCCTGGTTATTCTTCCTTTTTCTTTTATATATTCAATCGCTTTTCTCTGCCTTTCATTTATCTCTAAAACATGTAATTTTTCCTTTTCAATTTCTTCTTCAAATTCTCTTCCAGGTCCAGTTAAAACAACTTCAAATCCACCAGACAAATTTTGAAATTCTGGTTCGGGCAGCTTATTATCTAACAGCTCTTCTATGACTCTATTGGTCCCTCTACCCCATTTCTCAATGTACTTTATTAAAAATAACATGTCTGCAATTAGAGGATTTCTTGGTATTGATTTATGTTTCTTCTTCAAATCTTCTGGAGTTAGAGGTTTTGGCAATTCTCCAGGATTCCAAACTTCGATGCGGTCATCAAATACTGAAACTTGGATTTCTGCTGTTGTACTATACTCTCTATGGGCCAAAGCATTGGTCAAAATCTCTTCTAAAGCTCTTAAGGGATATTCCCATTTGTCATATCTTTTATTAGCATCAAAATAAACTGCATGTTTTGTATATTGCATTATGAATTTCATTGTTTTTTCCCTTAACTCTATAATTGTTCCTTCAAGCACTTTCATATCAATATAATCCAGACCTTTTGTTCCTTTAAACCTTGCACATCTTATTTTTGCCTGTAAGAAGAATTTTTGCGGATCTTTTGCAAACAATAAAATTGCAGCATTTGTTAATTTCCCATTATGAATGAGTTTTAATCTTTCTAAAGCGTCTTTTAGAGGGGTTGATGGTTCAACATCAAAATTTCTTTCTTCTTTAGCTTTTCTTAAAAACCACTTAACTTTTTCTTTATCAATATCTTTCAAGCCTGCATCTTTACAGATCTGTTTATCCCAATATAATTTATCTTTATTTTTTTCAAGAATTAATCTTTCCAGTTCTTTTGCAGACATTAACCTATCTTCATCTGCAACACGCTTATAGGCTCTTCCATAAGCATAATAAGGGATATTATTCCCGGAAAATTCAACTAGCGCGCAATTCTTTCCATTAATCTTTTCTTTTTTCACAATAGGGTATATTTTAGGCTCAATATGATTAGATACTGATTCAGAAATATCTCTTAATGTTTTTTCACTAACAATTTGTCCAATAACAATTCCATTATTTTTAATTCCAAAATATAATTTTCCTTTTTGATGTTTGTTTAAAATAGCTGATATGGAGATTAGCCCTTCCTTTAACTCAGAAGTGCTCTTCTTCAATTCCAGGGTTTCAGATTCTTCAAATTTCATTCTTCTACCTTCATAAAGTTTGCCCAAACAGTATTTATTATTTTCGTTTTAAAACCACACCAGTCCAATAACATCAAACAAACCAATTCTGCTTTCCTTATAAACAGTTTCATTAGTTGCAAAAAAACCTACAAGCATATATCTTCCAAATCAAACAAGCAATAACCTGATTTTTTCAGGCTTTCTTTTGCTTCAATGTTTTTTGCAATCAAGACAAACATCTCCTCTGCATTATCTCTCCATTTAACCTGTTTTGCCTTTTCTTTTAGCTTATTGATTATTTTAATTGCATCATCCTTTTTAAGGTTCTTCCATTTAACTTCTCCAAACAGGATTTTACTTTTTTCTTTGTCTATTCCAACAATATCAATTTCCTCTTCTTTGTTCCACCATCTGCCAAACAAATAACTGTTAAACTGGTTTTGTTCTTTTATCCATTCCAATGCAATTTCCTCGTAAACACTTCCAACAAAGCTGTTTAGTTCAGGTCTTATTTTCTCAGCAACCAGTTTGTCTTGCATGTCCTGTTCAATATATTCTACATTTTCAAATACAAACCTAAACCAGAATCTGAAATAGTTGTCTTTTAAAAGATAAATCCCTTTTCTTGATTTCTCCCTCTTTTTTTCAGTGATTGGGACTCTCCTTTCAATTAAATGAAGATTCTGGAGAACACTAAGGTACTTTGTAATTTTTCCCTTATTAAGCCCGGTATCATTGATTATACCACCCATCCTGGTGTTCCCTTTTGCAATGGATTTTATTATTGAATAGTATGTGCTTGGCTCATTAAGCTCTTCCTGCATCACAAATAAGGTGTCCAGATAAAGAAATTTGTTTTTTCTCAAAACCTTCTCTTTGAGGTTAATACTTAATGATTTACCATAATCAAACTCTAGCAAATAAGCTGGAGTTCCTCCAAGAACCGAATAAAAAATTACTTTCTGCTCTTTACTTAACCCGCTGAAAAAACTGCATGCATCTTTAAATTTTAGTGGCTCCAGCAATATCTGTTCTGTTCTTCTTCCGTAAATTGGGGATTTATGCCCCAACAGGGATTCCATCATTGAAATTGATGAGCCGCAGAGTACAATAAAAGAATGTGTTTTGCTGAAATGCTTATCCCAGTGTTCCTGAAGTATGGAGGGCAGTGCTTTGTTGGATTCAACTAGATAAGGAAATTCATCAAATATTGCCGGAATCTTTTTCTTAGCCAAATAACTAAATAAGGCATCATAATTTTGAAAAGGATTAAGTTTTAATATGTCATCCTTAAAAAATTCAGCAATTTCCTCGCTCATCTTCTCCAGCTGATCTTTAATAGATTCCTGCCTTGCTACAAGGTACAGTGCCTTGTGCTTTCTAGCAAATTCATTTAGTAACTCAGTTTTACCGACTCTTCTCCTGCCGTAAAGAATAACAAGTTTGGGCTTTTTCTCTTCATACAGCTTCTCCAGCAGTTCTATCTCTTTTACCCTATTTGTGAACATAGTATATCACCAAGTATACTACTTTGAAGTATACTATTTAAATGTTTCGTTTTTACAACAAATAAGCCACTTATTAAAGTTTGGCTTTATATTAAGAAATAGAAAAAAAGTAATTATTCTCACTCGGATTTGACAGCACCTGTATGCTTGCTCCTGTAAACCTTTGCAAACGAAGGCGTAACAACAATATAATCTTCGCCAAACCCAGCAATATCCCCATCAATTGCATCGCATGTTTTCTTAAGCTTATTGATAGCCCTTTTAAGATCAACCAAATCCTTGTCTTTCAACGGCTTTATGTTAATCAAAGCAATTGTATAGCCTTCCCTTAATGAATCAAGAATTTCTTTTATATCGGAAAAGTCATTGATAACAAACGGCCTTACAATAATATTGGCCTTAGACTCTCCGCCTTCTGTGTCAAGCTCAAGGTATTCCTTTTCGCCTTCTGATAGTAACTCTGCTTCTGTCTTTGAGCCAAATGTCTTTTTAAATCCTGATTTAATGTCCGCAAGAATTTTTTTCATTTTTTTCCTCCTTTTTATAAAAATTATACAGGATAAATTAGATAACAGATATTTAAATGTTTCTATTTGTTAGGTGAATTTTCAGATATAAGTTCCCCTACCAAATCAGTATTAATTACCTTACAAAGCTTTTTTACCTAATTTGTTTAATACTAACTCTTTGCTCAGAGTTTTATCAATATCCTTTAATCTGCTGACAAAATTTACAGCATCATCCAGAACTTTCTCTGCGTCTTTTCTCTGGGATTCCATATTTGCTTCATATTGATACTTTGTTCTTTCTCCTTTGGCAAAAACATAACTGACTACTAGCCCTCTTGCTTTTTCTTCTGCATTCTCATAAATTTTTAGTAGCTCATCTTCAATTATTTTGGTATAATAAAAATAATAAAGCAGCAAATTAGTAGTAATCTCATGAGCATATTGTTTACCAACTTTAACACCTATTTTTCTTAACAGAGCATTAACAGAATGGAACATTGCATAATAACTTATTATTATAACCCATTCATAAGTGTTAAATTTTTGGTCAAATTCTTCTGTTTGTTCTAATTCCTTAATAAAATCCTTATGCTCATTTAAATTAAAGTTAATTCTTGCAATTCTAAGGTTATATTCTGATTTAGTGAAATGATATTTAGTCCAAGTTTTATCAGGAAACATTATCTTTATTTTATCATTTATTTTATATTTCTTCATTTCAATTTCTGCTTGATCCTTATTTAAAATTATCATTGTTTATTATCCTCAACTATCATTTTAAAGAATATATCACTGCCGTAAAAAACTACTGGTGGCTCTTTGTAGATTTCAGTAGCTATACTTACCTTACTCTTGTCTTTCATGTCCTTAATAAAATCTAAGATATTTTGTTCTACAAGGTGAAACTTTTTTTGGTATGATACATTAACTTTATTTAAACTATTTTTAATAATCTCTAACTTTGTTTTGTTTGTTATAAATAAGATGTCTACATCTGAATTTGCTTTCTCCTGATTTTTAGCATAAGAACCAAAAACCAAACAAATAAAAAAAGGGCTGATTTTATCTTTCAGTTCACTTATAGCATCCATAATTATTCTATATTCTATGTTATACTTTCTTTTGAAGCTGTTGATTTTTATAATAAGATTATGCCATTTTATATAATTAATAATCTCCTCATTATCATAATTTAATTTGCATATGTTATAATTCCCTATCTTGTGTTTTTTGATTATACCCTCATTAAATAAGAAATCAACAGCATTGTATGTATTTTTATAATCTGTTTTCAGATTTTCTGCTAAGTTTTTGATAGTTATTCCGTCTTTGTTGACAAATAGTTCATAAACTATCTTTAAATTTAGGAGGGTTATTGATAACATTCTTCTTTTTGCCATAGTAGTATGGTAATAATACCATATATTTAAATCTTTTGTTTTTTATGGTGCTGTTTGGTTATTGGCACTAATAAGAGGTATAGAAACTATTTTATAACAGTTTTGTAAAAAATTCCGGAAGATTTTCAGTCAAATCTCAAAACCTTTTTTAAGATTAGTAATCCTAATTCTCTTTTTATCAAAAATTAAAAGAAAAAACTGAAAAATATTTATATTATAACTATATAAAAAGTATATAAATATAATATAAAATGACATAATCTTAATATAAAAGGAAAGAAACTGTAGTATTATAGCAACTGGAATAAAAATAATAAAGCGGCCAATGAAACAAACAGGACAAACAGTCCAAATTAAAGAAATTATGCTTTAAACCAATAAAAAGAAAGTTTTTTAAAAAATCAAAAGAACCAAAATAATATGTTGCCATACACTCCTCATCCGGTTTTGCTTGATTTAGGATTTCTAAAGATTTACAGCTGGGGGTTTATGGTTGCAATTGCATTTATTGCTGCAACAATCCTGGCAGCAAGGGAAGCAAAAAGAAAAGGCATAAGCCCTGAAAAGATTTACAGCCTTGTTGCCTATATTATAATAGGAGCAATCATTGGCTCAAGAATTGGCTATATTTTATTTAACCCAACAAGCATATCAGATATATTTAAATTTTGGGAAGGCGGAATGGCATTCCACGGTGGCTTTATAGGAGGAGTTTTATTTGGATTTTTCTACGTCAGAAAAAACAAGCTGAACTTTTGGAAAATTACAGACATATGTGCTCCTTCAATTCCTCTTGCGCAGGCAATTGGAAGGATTGGCTGTTTTTTAAGGGGCTGCTGTTATGGCATTGAAACAACCCTGCCATGGGGAATCAATTATCTTGGAGGAATAAGGCATCCAACCCAGATTTACTCAAGCATTGCATTGTTTTTAATCTTTATTTTCCTTTCAAAACAAAAACACAAAAAGAGTTTCAATGGATCTTTATTCCTAACATATATTATAATATACAGCATCTTCAGGTTTTTTATAGATTTCATAAGAGCAGAGCCGAGAGTTCTTCTTGGCTTGACAGGAGCCCAAATTGTAAGCATTGTTTTATTTGTTATAGCAATTTTTATTGTTTTAAGATTCAAAAAGAAAAATGTTTAAATCATAAAAAGATATTTAAAACAAAACATATTTTAATAAAATAAAATGCTAAAAACACCAATAATCATTGTGAACTTCAAAACATACAAAGAATCAACAGGAAAAAATGCAGTAAAGCTTGCAGAGATATGCAATAAAACAGCAGAAGAAACAAAAACAAGCATTGCTATTGCAGTCCAGAGCACTGATATTTACAGAATTTCAAAGATTGTTTCCATACCAGTTTTAAGCCAGCACATTGATGCAATAAGCTTTGGAAAGAACACTGGATTTTTGCTGCCAGAGTCAGCAAAGCAGGCTGGTGCAGAAGCAACATTATTAAATCATTCTGAGCACAGGCTTGATTTTGATTTATTAAAAAGCTCAATTGAAAGAGCAAAACAAGCTGGGCTAACAGTAGTTATATGTGCAAAAGATGATGATGATGCAAAAAAGATTGCAGAGTTAGGCCCGGATTTCATAGCAGTAGAGCCACCAGAATTAATAGGCGGGAAAATATCAGTTTCAGATGCAAAGCCAGAGGTTATAAGTGATTCTGTAAAAGCAGTAAAATCCATTAACAATAAAATAAAAGTTCTTTGCGGTGCAGGAATACATAACAAAGAGGATGTAAAAAAAGCAGTTGATTTGGGTGCAGACGGAATTCTGGTTTCTTCAGGAATTGTTAAAGCAAGAAACCAAGAGGCTGCCTTAAAAGATTTAGTGAATGGCTTAAGTTAAGGAACCACAATATATAATTTCTGGGTTGTACTATATTGATTAGTAGAATCTTTCCCACATGAACTTTGTTCATCACTGCAGACATAAACATTGAGGACATATGTTCCTTTTTTTGTGCCTCCTGGAACAAGTATTCCCAAACCAAGTTTTTTTTGCTCATTTGGGTCTATTCTAATAAAATCTTCTCCTAAAAGCCAGTAGTCTCCATTAATTGTAGGTATTTCATCATTAGTAGATTGTTTAACACCAATGTAAAATGTTGTTTCATAATCATATGTATTTAATATTCCTATTGTGAAATAACCTGAACCATAGGGTCTTAATTCTATTCTTGTTGGTGCAACACATATTCTCTCTGATGAATCGCACATAATGTCTGTAAGGTGCCTGTTAATCTCTTCCTGTGTCATGCTTCCCATTTCTGTTGCATTCCTAAATATCCCAGAAAGAATCTTTATTCCAAATCCAAATACAACTATTGATAGTATTAATATCACAATAAAATTTATTGAGAGTTCCATTCCTTTTTTATTTATTCTTTTCATCAGCTTTCCTCATCAGGATTTACAAAGAAAATCTTTGAATTATATGTCTTTGAATAAGTCTTCCTCTCTATCTTTTCCTCATAGATTGGCTCTCCCTCACTGTTGCTCCCAGTTTTTTCCCTTATTTTATAGTTATATTCTATCACAAGTTCAAGTTTTTTCTCATCTTCTATATCCTTCATACTATCAGGTCTTATAGGTATTATTTCTGTTACAGAATCTCCAATTACATTTAGTTTTTCTTCAGTATCTTTTTGTCCGACTATAAGCCCTTTTTCAACTCCATCAATAAGCTTCAGTCTCGTTATAACCACTGGAAGTATCAAATCTTCATCTGTGTCTTTAAGTTCAATGCTGACCTTAAACTTTGAATTGTCAATATCAAATGGCTGGTCAATTGATGTCATTATATCCCATTTAAAGTAGGAGAGAGTTTTATCATCATATAAATCAAGGGTTCTTACAACTGATTTGTCAAAAGTTAACATGCATTTATTATTTTCACATCCATACTCAAGATAATCTGCATCAACTTTTTTACTGCCTGACTGAACCTTTGCCTTGCCGCTGCATTTGCCGCAATCAGCTGGACAACTGCATTCTGACTCAGTTTTCTCACAATCATCATTTCCACAGCAGTTATTCTCAACATCAATACTGCATTTATTTTCAATGCAGTCTATATCAAGGCAACTCTTAGAATAAGAGCCGTAGTTTTCCATTACATAATCATTGCAATCCAGGCTGGTTTTGCATTCCTTGCATCCGCTAGCAAATAACATAACAAAGACTAATATTAAAAAAAAATATTCATGTTTCATGAAATATCCCCTATACAATTCAAATCACTTAACCTTTATCTGGAATGATTTTGAAGCATAATAATCTTCTAGATCATCAAGTTCTGGAGCGTCTCCATCCTGGCCTAGAATAACTTTACATCTGTAGATTGTTGATTTTGCAGTAGGCTCTACTTTTATTACAACAGTGTCAACAGCAACATCATCTTTTATAATCTCCTCTGTTAGACCAAAGAATTTAAAGGTTATATCATCTGCAGGTTCTGCTTCATCATCTATTGAACTTGTGCACCCAAAATTTACACCAAATGCCATTGTTCTCTCTAACTCATTTTTTACACCAAAGAAAATTGTTTTTTCCTCAGCTTTCTTCATCTCATTAAAATTCATATCCCAAGTAAATCTCTCGCCGCTTTCCTTTAATTCATCAATAAACTCATTTCTTCTCTGCTCCCTCTGCTCATCTATGTCTTCAAAAGCTGGTTTGAGCATATCATTTATAAATTTAAGTCCTACACCTAGGATTGTCACTGCCAGAATTAAAACCACAATTGTATTAATAGATATCTCCATTCCTCCTTTCTTATGTTTTAGTTTCATTAAAACCACCTCTTTGAATAAAGTATACTAATATAGCAATTATATATAAAACTTTCTATTATAATCAACTGCCCTTTAGAAAGCTTTTTAAATTATCCACAATTCCCAAAAAGCATGGCAAGATTAAGAAAGTTTGCAGCTTACAGAAAAGTTGAAAGACCTTACACAAGAATATCAAAGTTCAGAAAAAAATCTTTTATCAGGTCAAGCCCTAATATCAAGATAATAAGATTTGAGATGGGTGATCCAAAAAAAGAATTTAATTATACGCTTGAGCTTGTTTCAAAAACTGATTTGCAGATAAGGCATGATGCAATAGAATCTGCAAGGCAGACCAGCAATAGATCACTTGAAAAACAACTTGGAAAAACAGGCTATTTTATGAAAATTATGATTTATCCATTTCATGTTTTAAGAGAAAACCCACTGGCAAGCGGTGCAGGGGCTGACAGAATGTCAACAGGAATGAAAATGTCATTTGGGAAGCCTATTGGTGCAGCTGCTCAGGTCAAGAAAGGGCAAAAGGTATGCATAGCCAGGGTTAATAAAGAAGGTCTTGAAACAGCAAAGAGTGCCCTAAAGAGATTTTCAAAAAAGATACCAAACTCTTATTCTATTGTAGTTAAGGAAAACAAGCCTGTTACTATTTCTAAATAGACAGAAAGTTATAAATACAATCTCAATTTCAAAAAAATATATGGAGCTGAACACTATAATAGAAATTTTCAAGAATTCGTATGTAGAAGCAGCAATAATATTCATTTTATTTATAGTAATAGCAAAAACAGTTACAGTTGTTTTAAGAAAATATTTAAAAAAAATAACTGAGAAGACAGAAACAAAGTTTGATGATGTACTTCTTGAAAAAACAGAGCCATTTTTAACATATGTTATAGTCTTGATTGGTGTAAGGTTTGTGCTGCTGCATCTTGGAATCATGACATTATTATTATCAAGAATAATCAATTCTTTTATAGCAATCCTGGCTGTATATTTTGTAATAATACTCATTGATATATTCATTGACTTCTGGGGAACAAGCTGGGCAAAGAGAACAAAATCTGGCGTTGATGCAATGCTTCCATTAATACATAAATTATCAAATATCGTTTTGATTATTGCCTGCTTGATGTTTATACTGGACATCTGGGGTAAGGATATAACAGGGCTGCTTGCTGGTGTTGGAATAGCAGGAATTGTACTTGGATTTGCCCTTAAGGACAGCCTTTCAAATATATTTGGTGGAAT
>Ga0268280_1001529_pt1 | contig 15383 bp, 14 predicted proteins | sample saktaG_9_FD_190139 | JGI IMG/M metagenome (GOLD analysis project Ga0268280, IMG submission 190139) | Saline water microbial communities from Sakinaw Lake, British Columbia, Canada - sak_2011_5_24_40m | ecosystem: Environmental > Aquatic > Non-marine Saline and Alkaline > Saline ... | reverse complement strand
GTTCGTCAATTTCCTCAACCGCGGCGTCCCTCCCAAGTTCAACTGGAAACGCCACATCCTCTTTTTCGAGGACATCCAGGTCGACGTCGAGGACCTCCACCGCCTGCTGGCGGCCCTCAGGCGCCACAACGTCTTCGCCGGGATCAAGGGGATCGTCATCGGTTCGGTCAGCCCGCCGGGCAGGAACTCCTCCTCGAAGAGGCCTCCGAAGGACGCTGTCCGGTTCATCCTCTCCTACCTGGCCGATATCATCAAGGAGCGGCGACGGCAGGGTCGCCCGCTGCCGATCCTGACCGTATCCAACTTCGGCCACGATATCCGGCGGAACCGCATGGCTGTGCCCATCGGCGGACACGTCACGATCTCGAGGTCGAAGAGGATCTCTTTCCGGCTTAAGAAGCGGGGAAGCGCTAAGCTTTCAGATGGATGAGGGCCTGCATGGCGGCCACGCATCCTTCGCCGGCCGCGGCGACGACCTGGAGCCCGCCGCAGGTGATGTCCCCCGCAGCGAAGACGCCGGGAATGTTGGTCCGCTGGAAGCGGTCCACGGCGACGCACTGCCGGCGGTCGAGGACGAGCCCGGCCCGCTCGAACAGAGGGCCGGCAGGGATCTCGCGGAATAAAAAGACGGCCGAAACCGGGACGGTTTCCGCCCCGGACGCGCTCTCCACGAGGACGGCCTCCACCCGTTCGTCGCCGAGGATCTCCTTGATCTTTCCGTCCCTGTATATGAAGACCCCTTTTTCCTCGAGGGCCCGGACGGCCGGCGAGTCCAGCCCGCCGGATTTCCCCGGCACCCAGAGGACCCGGCAACCCATCGCTTGGAGGGAACCGACCTCCTCTTGGGCCGCTTCGGAATGCCCGACCGCGGCGACCGTCGCGCCCCGGAAAAGCGGCCCGTCACATGTGGCGCAGTAGCTGACGCCCTGCCCGATGAGCCGGTCCTCGCCGCCGATCAGGCGATCCTTGGGCATGGGTTTCCCCGCGGCCAGAATGACCGCGCCGGACTCGATGAGGGCGTCCTTGGTCGTGACATACTTGCGGTCGCCGTCGAGGGCGAAGGCGATGGCGTCGCCGGGGACGAGCTCGGCCCCGAAGGACAGGGCCTGGCGGCGGATGATATCCAAGAGCTCCCGGCTGTCGACCGAGGGGAAGCCGGGATAATTCTCGAGCTTATAGTTGATCCCCAAATGGGAGGGGCCGCTCCCCTCGAGGATGAGGACCTGCTTCCCGGCCCGGGCGGCGTAAATCCCCGCGGTCAGCCCGGCCGGCCCGGCCCCGACGATGAGGATGTCCGTCTTGAGCGGCTTGATGCTCATGGCTTACCCGATAGTCCCGGCTCCGTCAGTCGACGAGCCGACCGCTGTCGGCAACCTTCCAGGCGTTCTCGTGCAGGACGTACAGGACGGTCCGCCGGATATCCCGGTTGTCCTCCCCCTTGATCCAAATGTCCACGACGGCCCAATCCTCGAGGCCCTTGAACGTCATTTCCAGAACGGGGACGCCGGCCCCGACGAGCTTGGAGCCGCGGAATCTTTTGAGGACCGCGGCGTTCCGGCCGTAGTTGCGGAACTGGAAGGGCAGGAGGCCCTTCTCTTCGTAATCGGTTTTGATGGACTGCTCGAGCTCGGTCGCGGGCTGGGTGGCGGCGTCCATCGTCGTCCAGGCGTAGTCCTTGGTCGGGTCCGCGCCGGGCCCCGATCCCTTGGCCAGGAAATAGAGGCCCGCGGCGACGGCGTCGATGACCAGAAAGATGAGCAGCATGCGCAGCCGTTTACTCATCGGGCCCTCCTTTCTTCGGGGGCGCGGGCGGGTGCCCGCCCCGGACCTTCTCCAGGACCGCGGCCTCGGCGAGGAGCAGCCGGTACCGGTCGGACAAGAGGACCCGGGATTTCCGGAAAAGCGTTCGGGTCCGACGCTCTTCCTGACCGGAAAGGCCGCCGAAAATCTCCTGCTCCCGGTCCTCCGGATTGCGTTTGAAGAACTCCTCGAACTTCGCCTCCGGGAGATGACCGCGGCCGCGGAGGGTCCGCAGCATGCCCCGGGTGCTCACGCCGAAATACCTCTTGAGGAACAGGACGTCGTCAAATCCCAAACTTCTCGAGCGGATGTCCTTGTCGATGAGCTCCCGCAGTTTGGCCGGCGGGACCAGGAAACGGGAGGCGAAGATCTGGGCGAACTGCTCCCGGGGCGAATAGAGGGAAACGTACTCATCGATGACGACGTCGGGGTTGTCGATGATCGGGCTGTCGTCCCTGTCCATGAGGTAATGGCCGTAGAGGTGGGCGGCGATGACGGTCTGGAGCCCGGGCGGTTCGTTGGCGTTGACCAGGGCGAAGGCGGCCTTCCTCTCGGCATCGAACACGAAGACCCCGGCGATCCGGGCTTCCTCGGGAAGCGTCTGTCGGATGATCCGGCAGCCGTTGACTTCGCAAAGGCCCAGGACGTCGCGGATCGGTTCGTCGCCGAGGCCCAGACGCCGCCTTTCTTCCTCCGCCAGGCGTTCCGGGGAGATCCGGGGGTATCGGGGGGCGAGGTCGAGTCGCCGGCCCGTCCGCTCCTCAAGCAGGAGGTATTTTTCACAGGCCGCCCGGAATTTCTGAAGGTCCTTCCAGACCCGTTCGTCCGCGAGCCCTGGGGCGAACAGGCTTTCGAACGCCGATCTCTTCTCCTCGAAGAAATAGGCGACGTTCTTGTTCAGGAACCCGGCGATCTTGAGCAGGGTTTCGAAGCTCGGCGTTCTTTTGCCGGACTCGAGGAGGGAGATGTACTCCGCCGACAGGCCCAGGGCTTTGGCGAACGAGCCTTGGCTGAGGTTGACCTCTTCGCGGGCCCGCTTGAGTCTTGTCCCGAGAAGCTTGTCCATGGCGGCGCACCCCCTGGGCGGCGACGGAAGGATAACACGAGGTTAGCGGTGTGTCAACCGACCCGAAAGCCAAGAAAATGATTGACAAATCCTGGGGGGGATTTAGAATGAGAAAGAAAATAAGGAAAAGCCATGCCCGAAAAGAATATCCTCGAGATCTTCCAGGGAGCCACTAAGAATCTCTGCAACAATGTCCTTAACCAGGTGCAAGACGCGGTGGTCTGGCTGGACAAGGACAGGAAGGTCGTCTACTGGAACAAGGCGGCCGAGCAGATGTCGGGGATCGAGGGAGATCATATCCTGGGAAGGGCCTGCTTCGAGGATCCGGTCCTTTTCGTGGATTTCGGCGGCGTCAATATCTGCCGGGACAAGTGCCCCGTCGCCATGACCCTCAAGGACGGCGCGCCGCGAACGCTCGACCTCTATCTCCAGCACAAGCAAGGGTTCCGTATGCCGGCGACCCTTAATATCATCCCCGTGTTGAAGGATGACGGCGAGATCATCGGGGCCGTCGAGACCTTCACCAGCACCTCGCCGAAAGTGACCCTGCCCCTCAACCTGCCGGAGCTCGAAAAAATGGGCCTCGTCGAGACCGAGACGGGTATCCCCGCCAAGCAATACCTGGAGATGACGCTGAACACCCGCCTGGAGGAATTCCAGAAACACGGCCTGCCGTTCGGGCTGATCTACGTCGACATCGACAACTACGGCAAGATCCTCGAAAAATACGGCCGGTTCAACGCCAGCAAGATCGTCCGGACCGTCGCCCGGACCCTGCACAAGAACATCCGCTTTTTCGACATTGCCGGCCGTTGGGGCACCGAAGAGTTCCTGGTCGTCCTCCTCAACATCGACGACAACCGGCTGGACATCGTCGCCAACAAACTGCGCCTCCTCATCGCCGAATCCTACATCACGACCGAAACGGGGATGCTCAACGCCACGGTGTCCATGGGGGCCAGCATCGTTCTTCGTTACGACACGGTCGAATCCCTCATCAAGCGCGGCGAGCAGCTCATGATGCACAGCAAGTGGCTGGGCAAGAACCGCGTCAGCATGAGCTTCGTCCAGAAAGAGATGACCTGAACAGAGGCCCCCTTCCCCGGGGGGGTACGGGCAAGGGGGCGAAGACAGAAAGGAGGGTTAGAAAGAGGCCGGATTTTTGGCCTTGATATCGTTCGCTTCGGCGGCGAAAAGGACCTCGTTGTTGTCACCGGTCAGGCTGAGCCGCAGGCCGGTGCCTTGGAAAACCCACTCCGCGGCCAGAGTCAGGCATCCCGTAGATAGGGCCGTTCCCCAGCCCTCGTTCCGTTCGGCGAAAGCCCGGTCCTCACGCCAGACGACGTTGTTGGAGCGCGGCTTGCCGACCTTCTCGATGAGGTAATCCCTGATCTTGTTGTAATCGGCGACGTAGCGGTCCTTGTCCGCGTACTTCTCGAGGAGATGGAGGCGAACGGCGACGAGCTTCTCGTTATCGAGAACGTAGGCGAGGAGGCACTTCTTGCCCAGAAAGTCCCGGTGATAGCTCAGGACCTCGAGGCCCCCGGAAACTTCACGGTCGAGAGGGCGGCCTTCGGCCCGCAGAATGCGCGCCTTGGTCTTCCCCCACTCCATCTTGGGCATGGGCTCGTTCGTCAGGTCGATCTCCTTCGGATCGACGATCTCTTCCTCCCCTGGGGTCAAGTTGACGACCCGGAGGGTGGAGTTGAGCTTGCGGACGAACTCGTCCAGGACGTAGCCGCAGAGCGTCCGGCCCGAACGCGAAGAGACAAAAAGAATGTAGAACCAGTTGGTCCGGAACTTGATCGCGCTCGACAGCCTGACGACCGCGCCCCGGGACAAGGTCTCGAGGATCGGACTGCGGTCATTGGGCTCCAAATGGATCGCGGCTTTGTCGGCCGTGACCTCGAGCCGGACGACGGTCTCGGCGCGGGCCGGGCCCGGCGGGAACGAGAGGCCGAAAAGGAGCAAGAAGGCGACGGCCGCGGACCGGGCCGCGAGGCCGGCACGGCCGTTTCTCTCTTGGCTCCCGGGCATTCTCATGGCATTCCCAACTTTCCGTGAGCCTACTATCGGATGGGACGGCGGGGGCAACAATCCCCCCCGAAGATGATTCCGAGGGGGATTTTCCTCACCTCGGGAGGGGGCTCATTTGAGCTGGAATCGGACCGTCACCGTGAAAACGACGGGCCGGGAGTCCCCTCTCGCGGCTCGAGGGCCATGAGCTCCCGGAAGAGCCGCTCCCGCTCCTCGAGGACCCTCCGGTATTCGAGCGGGTGGAACCGCCGGAGGTCCGCGCCGGTGATCTTGCCGTCGAGCCAGACGCGGCTCATCGGGAAGACCTCGGGTTTGAGATGAACGGTGTACATGTGCCAGATGATGATCGCCAGCAAGGCCAGTATCGCTTCATATCCGTGGATGACCACGAAGACCTGATGGACCCGCAGGGGGAACAGACGCAGGGACAGCCCCGGGCCCCACATGAAGAAGCCGGTCAGGATCATGACGGTCGAGCCCCAGAGGAGGGACCAGTACTCGAACTTTTCGACGAAACCGTAACGTCCGAATTCAGGCCTCTTGTCGAACCGCCAATAGGGGTGCCGCTCGAAAAAGCGGCGGAAGAGGCCGCGCCGCCGGAGTGAACCGGAGACACCCGCGTTGTAGCCAATCGTGGCGAAAACGTCCTTGATATCCTTCAGCCGCGGCAGCTTCTCCCGGAAATTCCAGCGGCCTCTTTCGGTCAGGAGCGTATAGAGGGCGTGCCAAACAAGGTCGGCGATGAGGACGACGGCGCCGGCACGGTGGAGGATCCCCCGCAGGGCGTGAGAGCCACCGCGGCCGACGAGGAGCCGGATGACACCGACTTCCCCCGACATCAAGGGCAGTCCCGTGACCAAAAGGAGGATGAAGGAAGCGGCGAGGAGCCCATGCTGCCAGCGCTCGGCCCGGTTCATCCGGATGAAGACCTCGTCGTCGGGGATGAGGACGGCCGGGTCCAGGGTTGGCTCGTTCATCGTTCTCTCCGCCAGCGGAGAAGGTCGAGAGCGACGTAGAGAAGGAAGAAGCCGGTCACCAAGCCGATCAGGACCTTGTACAAGGTCCTGACGACGCCGGCCGGGGAACGGCCGGACGACGCGGGCAGCTCATGGACATGCCCCTTGGCAAAGTTCGCCCTCGCCCCCGGATGGCACCGTCCGCAGGTCACGGCCTTGAGGTTTTGGGCGTGCGGAAAGTCCTCGAACCCCTTGAGGTCGGTATGGCAGCCGACACAACCGACACCCGCCCGGCCGTGGATGGAGGCCGCGTAGGGCTTGGGATCCAAATAAACCGGTTTTCCGGCCGACGACTTAAGCTCGGTATCGTCATGACAGACGAGACACGTCCGGTCGTCATCCTGCGGGGAGAACGGGGACGTGGCGGCGGCAGCGGTCGGAAAGGCCAGAACCGCGGCGAAGATCACGGCCAGTCCCGGCCGCGCTCTCATGGTCGTTCTCACGTGTCTGGATCTATTTGTCGGGAACGGGATGTTTGATCGTCTCCCAGGCCGCCTTGAAGTCGAAGGCCTTCCCGTGGGGGTTCTGATGGCACATCAGGCAGTTGGCCTGGATGGCGCCGGGGTCCGGGTAGAGGATGAGGCCGTTCTCGATCGCCTTCGCCTTGTCCTGCATGATGTTCCCCTTCGCGTAACCGCTCGCCGCCCCGTGGCAGACCTCACAGGTCACGCCCTCCGTCTTAAGCTCCGGAGCCTTGGCGGCGAGAGGCGCGTGACAGCCGAGACATTGCGCGTTTTCCGGGGGATTCGACGTGCCCATCGATTTGGCGACTTCGAGCGCCTGGGGCGTCGTCAGGCTGGCGTAGGATTTCGCGTGCGGGCCGGTTTCCCAAATGACGTACTGGCGGCCCTTCAGCTCGGCCTTATGGCAGAGTTTACAGCGCGAGGCGCCGACATATGTGGCGTCCTTGGCGGCGAGGAGAAGGACCAATACGGCGACGCTCAGAGCCATGACAAGCCAGATGGGCTTCTTCATCGCGCGCTTCTTCATCAAGCGTAGCTGTGGAGGCCGGCGAGAAGATAGTTGACGCCGAAGTAGGTGAAGAGGGCGGCCAGAAAACCGACGATGGCGATGATCGCCGATCGCTTCCCCTTCCAACCCATGACGATCCGCGTGTGAAGGTAGAGGGCGAAGACGAACCAGGTGATCAGGCTCCAGACTTCCTTGGGGTCCCAACCCCAGTACCTTCCCCAGGCCCGGTAGGCCCAGACCATGCCGAAGACCAGGCCGCCCAAGGTGAAGAGAGGAAAGCCCACGGCCACGGCCCTATAGCTCAGGGCGTCGAGGCGTTCCTTTTTTTCCTCCGTATCGGCGGCGAGGTAGAGGAGGCTCGAGATGAAGGCGACGGCAAAGAACGCCTCGCCGAGGAGCGTCACCGAGACATGGAGCCAGAGCCAGTAGCTCTGAAGCGCCGGGACGAGGGGCGTCGCCTCTTTGGGCATGAGCGGGGACGAGGCCAGGGCGACCAGGCCCACGACGATGAGCATGAGATAGGGGCCGAGCCGCGGCACCCGGGATTTCCGGCTGAACACGACCAGGGCCAGGACCATGGCCCAGGACAGGAAGGACAGGGATTCATACATGTTGGTAAACGGGGCGTGCCGGCTGACCACGGTCCTCAGGATGAGGGCCGCGGTATGGAAAACGAGTCCGGCCGCCGCCAAGGCGAGCCCATTCCTTGTCCACTTCTCCCTCCGGACGAACAGCGAGGCGAAATAGACGATCAGGGCCCCGACGTACAGAGCGAAGGCGATGGTGAATAATGTCGATTCGGTCATGCCGGCCTCCTGGCTGAATCGAAGATCCGGTCGAATTCGGATTGGAACGTCTCCCGACTTTTCGCCGCCTGGCCGCCGGCCGTCACTTCGACCTTGCCCTGGACCTCATCGAGGACGACCCGGATCTCCCGGGGCGGCCAGTAGAAGGCCAGGAAGAACCCGGCCATAACGAGAAGGCAGCCGAGCCAGATGAAGTTGACACCCGGGTCTTTGGCCGCCTCGAGAACGGAATACGGAGCCGCCGTGTATTTTTTCAGCACGAAAGCGAGGGCGGATTGACCCGCCACATGCCCCTGGCCGAAATCCGGGAATTTGGCGAAGATCCAACCGCCGAAAACGCGCTCCTCCCCTTTCCACGCTTCGACCAGCGCGGCGGGGTTGTTGGGCTCTTGGGAGCGGCTCTGGACCTTGTTCCCCTCGCCAATGACGAAATCGGGGATGAACTGCCGGACGACGACGTGGTCGACGTCCGCATCGTCGACAGGCATGCGCTCGCCGACCCTCAAGGCGACGGTCTTGGAGAAAGCCGGGTCGGCCCGTTTCCTGACCTCGAGCTCGAGCCGCGGGCTGTCCCAGTCCCAGCCGTAGCTCGTCTGATAGAAGTTGTAGCCGCCATAAGCGAGCGGATGGTTGACCTCGACGACCCGGGTCAGGACCGGCGCGCCATTCTCGAGGACGGTGACCGTGCTCTTCCAGTCCTTGACCTCGCCCCTGGGATAGTATTCCGTTTCGAACTTGTCCAGGCGGACCTGGAAAGCCGCGCGTGGGATATCCGCCGTCTGGCCTTCGAGGAGGGGAACGTCGGCCCGGCGCCCGCCGAGGCCGCTGATGAAACCGCCTATCAGGATGACCAGAAGGCCGAGGTGAACGATGTCGGACCCGAACAAGCCCGTTCGCCTTTTCCGGGCCAGAAGGATGATCCCGTTGACCCGGCCCGATTCGGTCAGGATATAATGCCGGGAACGCAGGAGCCCGGCGATCCTGTCCTTGGCCGCGGCGGCCGGGAGCGCGAGGCGGAACCGGCTCTTGACCTTCAGCGTCATGAGCGTCTGTGCGTCCGTCGCGGCGATCGGTCCGAACGCCCTTCGCCACTTCGGTCCGAATCTGGAGAGCGTACAGACGACCGTGTTCAGGCCGAAGAAGAGGAGGAGGGCCAGGTACCAGAAGGACTGGTACAAGCGCGTCAGCTGGAGCGATACGAAGAGCCCGGACAGGCCGCCGTAGCGCGCCGCGTATTCGGCGGCGCTCCGGCCCTGGGGGATGAGCGTCCCCAGAATCGAGGCCAGGGTTATCAGGATGAACAGGACGATGGCCAGTTTGACCGAAGCGAAAAATTTTCCGGCTGATCTCATTCGATCTCCACGGTCCGGCGAACGTCGTCTCCGAAACCCTATCGATTGTATCGGATTCGATCGTTTTTGACAACGCGCGCTCCCGCGCGATCTCTTGAACCTTTCCGGCGAACGGACGTAATCGGAGGATTAAAGGGAACGTTGAGGGACTGTCCTCGTTCGGGAACCGTTCTTGCTTTGCCCCCGAATGGGGACTGTCCCTCTTTAAATTCGGAAGGACGGGAATAGGACTTTAAGAGTCGTGCACGGTGTGGCGACTCAGGGAGTGCGGCTCGAGACCCCGAGCCGCATCGAGGCAGGATCCCCCGGCCGAAATGGCCCGCCGGCCGACGCGGGATAGGGCCGGAGTTCCACGGAAAGGTCCCCGCCATATGCGAACGGACTCGCCTGGAAAAATGACCCAATGGATAGGGTTTCTTGGCCCTTCCCCATGCAGGAGAGGACTCCCTCGAATGGTCCATTTGGCCCCGACGCGGGGATATCCACGAGCGTGTAGTGGTGTTTCTTGGTGAACCAGGGCTCTGCCACGGCGGGCTCCAGGAAATTCCTCTGGCCCCCGCCTCCTGTAATGACCATGAGGACGCCGTTGTGGACTATGGACGCGTGAATGTGCCTGTGGCCGAAGGCGGCCAGGACGACGTGGTGGCGGGCAAGGATGTCAAGGAACTCCCCCTCGTTTTCGAGCCGCGGGGCGAAGAGGGAGGCCAGGCCCGGAGTGATCCTCTTGAACGGGGCCTTCGGCGGAACGTGGGCGAAAAAGAATTTTCGCGACGGGGTGGGCGGCTTCAACGTATCTTCGAGCCAGCCCAACTGCTCTTTGCTGAAACCGAAATCCCCATCCCCGTAGACATCGCTCATGAACACGAAGCGCATGTCTTCCCTGTCGAAGAAGAAATCCTTGTCGCCGAAGAAGGCCCTCGAGATCCGCTCGCCTTCCTCCCTGACATCATGGTTCCCGTCGACGTGGAGGATGGGGCAGGGAGGATCGCCGATGGTCTTGAGGTACGTGCCGTAGTATTTATCGACGGGCGAGACGACCCGGTCTCCCAGATGGACGATAAACGACGGACGCGGATCGAGAGCGGCGATCTCGTCGAGAAAGGTCCGGAAGGTCTCGTTGTTGTCGGAGATCGTGTCCCCGATGACGACGAACCTCAGATCTCCCCCATCGTTTCGGGCCGAGATCGCTCGCGCCGCTTCGCTGTTGGTCGGGACGATGCCCCGGAGATCGTCGGGGACGGAGCTCAGCTCGGCGTTATCCCGGAACCGGGACAGGTCATATCCCCCGTCCGCAAGGGAGTACTTGCATCGGCCCGTGACCAGGGCTATTAAAAAAAGCATAAAGACAGTTCTCTTTCTGAACATTTATCTTTTCCATCTCTCCACTACTATTATAGCCGACGCCAAAAACCGGCCGAATGAACCCCGTTTTTCCGCTAAAATTCCATCGTCCAACCCTCCGTTCGACAAAACACTATGCAGGAAGAATAAAATGAAGATGAGTTTGGCAAGAGCCGGCCTTGTCCTCTTCGCCGTTGTCTGGTTCTCCGGATGTCGAGCGGGCGTACGAGTCATTCCTCCTTCCGTCACTCCCACAACCCCCGCTCCCGCCGCACAAAGCGCCGCCGTGACGCGGACAGGCTACACCGTGCAGGTGGGCGCCTTCTCCATCCCGGACAATGCTCGACGGCTGGCCCAGGCCCTGAACGACATCGGCCTGGACGCTTATTATTTTCCACAGGGGTCGGGGCTCTATCGAGTTCGTTTCGGGGACTTTCCTTCCAGGAGCGCCGCAGTCCGGGAAGCCAATCGACTTCTCGAGCAAAAGCTCGTCGAGGACTACTTCATCGTCGGCCCCGAGGATCACCCCGTTTTCAGGCGGAGCTTGTCGGGAGAGGACCTCCGGGGAAAAGTGGTGGCCACGGCCGAGAGTTTCATCGGTGTGGAGTACACGTGGGGCGGAACATCGAGGCGCGAAGGCGTCGATTGCAGCGGACTCGTCCGGGCGGTCTATCAGCTGAACGGCCTCAACCTGCCTCGGTCGATGACGGATCAATACCAAGCGGGAACGACGGTCACCCGGGACCGGCTGCAAAAGGGCGACCTCGTCTTCTTCTCCGACTCTCCGGGCCGGCCGATATCCCATGTGGGGATCTACGTCGGAGAGAACGTCTTTATTCATGCCCCGGGGACAGGCAAAAAGGTCCGCGAGGAGTCTCTCGACGGCCGCTATTTCAAGGAGCGTTTCTCCGGAGCCAGAGCCTACCTGAACTAGCCCCCTCCCCTACCCCTGCGGCTTGATTCAGGACCGCAAGTGGAGCTATCATTCCTCTCAAGCAAGGCTCTTTGGGAGATAACGAATGAATGACATCATTTCCTCCAACGGTTTCTTCGCGCTAGCCCTCATTTGCGCCATCCCGCTCCTGGCGGCCCCGACTCAGGCCCCGAAGCAGAGGGAGCTCAACGTGTCCGTCGTCAAGAACGATACGGAAGGCCCGAAATACATGGCCGAGGGCGGCCTCGTTCAGCTCCTTGAAAAGTTGGGCTGCGAGCTCACGAGCCTCGACACCGTCACGCTCTCGAAGGAAGAAGACGCGGAGTACGGCGCCTGGAACCGCGACGCTCTGGAGAGCCGGCACATCGGCGCCATCGTTTCAAAGAACCGTCGGAGCTAAGGTCCCTGCTTAAATGAACTTTTCCCTTTTCTGAAGCCGCAGCAGGGCCATCATGGTCAGGAAGAGCGAGCCGCTGATGAGATAGAGTCGGTTGGCGAACGTCGTTTTGGCCATGATGATCGACTGGATCTGGTCTCCCTCGGCGAACGGGTTGTAAAAAAGATACCAGGGGCCGCCGCCGAGCTGTCCCCGGAAGAGCCAGAACCCCAGAATGACCACGATGAGGATGACGGCCGTCGCCACGCCGTTCCCGATCTGGCTGGCCGTGAAAAAGGCCAGGCTGCCCACGAAAATCACCGGGATCATGGCCTGAAACACCATCGTCCCCAGCGGGAAATCCGCCAGCCCGACCCGGCAGAAAGCGGCCAGGAAAAAGAGAAGCGCGGCCGTCACGAGATAAAGGGAGAAATAGCGAACAAGCCAGATCTTGTAGCGGTAGTCGGGGATCCCGAAGAGGACCTCGATCATCCCCGAGTCCCTGTCGCTCTGGATCGCGAAAACGGCGGGGTAGAAGACGAGGAGGACGCCGGGGACGAGAAGGAACTCGTAGATCTTCTGGGCCGTGATCGTCCCTCCCCCCCGGCCGAGTAGATTGAGGACGAGGATGATGATGAAAACCCCGCCGGCGAGGAGCATGAAATAGCCCGCCCGTCCGGAAAAGACGTTGATGACGTTGTAGTGGAGGAACCTCCTGAGGTCCAAAATGCCGGCGAGCGGTCCCGTTCGGATTTTCACGTTTCGGCCGGAATCCTTCATTGGCTCAATCCTTCCCTCCCCAGCAGCCACATGTAGGAGTCCTCGAGGGTCGGGGTGACCTCGACGGCGTCCTCGAGGGGCTTTTCGCCCGCGAGGATCCGGACCCGGATCTTGTCCTTGTCGCGCATATGATGAAGCACCTTGAACGTTTTGCGCACGACTTCAAAACGAGAATCGTCGAGGACAGCCTGCCAGACGGAGCCTCTCGTCAGCTCGATCATGTCAGAGGGCGGCCCGACGAAGCGGACCTTCCCCTTGAGGAGGACCGCTAGCCGGTTACACGAACTGGAGATGTCTTCGATGATATGGGTCGAAAAGATGACGATCCTGTCTTTTGAAAGCTCGGCCAGGAGGTTCCGGAATTTGATCCGTTCGGTAGGATCCAATCCCGCGGTCGGCTCGTCGACCACCAGAATCCGGGGTAGGTGGAGGAGGGTCTGGGCGATTCCAAGGCGTTGCTTCATCCCTCCCGAAAACGTCTTGATCCTGCTCAGCCTTCTGTCCCAAAGATGGACCGCGCGGAGAGCCTCCTCGACGGCGGCCGTCCTCTTCCTCCGGCTCCAAAGCCCCTTGAGCTGGGCCTGGTAGTCCAGGAAATCGAGGGCGGTCATGTTCTGGTAGGCCCCGAACTCTTGGGGCAGGTAGCCGATGAGCGACTGGAGCTCCTCGCGGTGGCGGCCGAGGTCCAGGCCGTTGAAAAAGACTTTGCCCCGGGTCGGGGGAAGAATCCCGCAAATCGCCCGCATCAGGGTCGTCTTTCCCGAACCATTGGGCCCGATGAGTCCGAACATCCCGGAGCCGATTTCGAGGGAGACCCTGTCGAGCGCCTGGAAGGGAACCTTCCGGGCCCCGATCACCGGGATCTTGCGGACGAACCGGTAGACGACGGTCCGCGGTTTCCTCAGGCGGCCCGTGATCCGGTCGACGTTGATCTTTTCAGCCTCGATCTTGCGCGATGTCCGGTAGACATAGAGCGCGGAATACCAAATCACGGCGATGACGGCAACGGCCCCCCACCACCGCCAGCGGGACTGGAACCAGAGGCAATTGGCCAGAGGAAGCCCCCAGGCGACCAGGGAGGACAGGACCCGCCGCGGCAGCCGCTTCGCGCTCTTCGGCGATCCCATCGTCTTCCACGGCGACAGTCCCGGGATCTGTAAGACGAGAAGGTAGCTGACGACGGCAAAAACGACGATCCAAAAACCGCTCTGGAGATAGAAATAGGTGAAATAGACAAGAAAGGCGAAGAGGGGGAGCTTCCAGACCAGGGAATGCCGCCGCTCCCCGCGCCGGACAGCCCCGGAAACGGTCTGGGGGGCTCTTTCGGCGAGGCCCTTCCTCCACTCCTTGGTGAATTTGGCGAAGTCGTCGTAGAGCTTGCTGACGTTGCGGATGGTGAGGATGATGGGGGTCCCGGGAGGGATGATCGTGGCTTGGCTCCGGCGGAGGCTCGTCATGGCGAAAAACGTGAAGGCCGGAATTCCGAGAAGAAGGATCAGGGAATATGCGACCTGCCACAGGAGCGTGTCTAGGGATGCGAACAGGAGCCATGACCCCGCGGCGAAAACGAGCCCTTGGACGGCCTTGATCTTCCAGCCGAGACCGCGCCACCAGGCCAGGGCGTTTTCCAAGCTGAAAGAGACCGTCGGAATGAGAACCAGGGTGAACAGGGTGGCGACGGCGAGCCCTCCGATGACCGTGATGGCGAATGGGGCCCCGATGAGGGAGACGTATGCTCCCTGGCCCATGGCGATCGGCAGCATCCCCAGGATCGTCGTGACCGCGGTGATGAGGATGGGCCGGACCCGGGTCAGCCCCGATGTCATGAGGGCCCGCTCCTGTCTCTGCCCGCGGCGGACGAGTTGGCGGGCGTAGTCGATGAGAAGGACGCCGTTGTTGACGACGACCCCGAAAAGAATGAGAAAGCCGATGAGGACGTTGGCGTTGTTGATCGAATTCGAGGTCAGGATGAGAGCCGTGAAAGCCCCGATCCCGGCGAGGGGTATGGTGAACATCATGACTCCGGGGGCGAGAAGGGACTCGAAGGTCGACGCCAGGATCATGAAGATGAGGAGGGCGGCTAGGACGATGAGGAGGGTGAACTCTGAGGCGTCGCCGACGTCGTGGGCGACTTCGATGATCACTCCGGGCGGCGGGATGATGCCCGCGACGAGGTCCTCCACCGACAAGCGGGCCTGGTCGAGGAGGGCTTTCGAATCCTCGATCTCCGATTCGAAACGGTAGGTCACCTCGACCCGTTTCTCCTGGTTGATCCGGTTGATGTTCGCATAGCCGCTCGAGAACACGATCCGGGCGACTTGGGAGAGCGGGACGAGCCCCCCGGACGAGGAGGGGAACTGGAGCCGGCGCAGGTCCTCGATCTTCTTTTCGATCTCTTCGGCGGGCTTGAGGACGATGTCGACCTCGTCGGCCCCTGCCTTGAATTTGATGCCGGCGGAGGTCTGCCGCTGGAATCCGTTCAGTTCGCTGCGGACGGTATTGAGGCTCACTCCGAAGTGGGCCAGGGCCGCCTGGTCGAGGAGGAGATCGATCGTCGGCTGCTGGCTCGAAACGCTCGTCCGGGCGCTCCGGACCGTATCCATCTCGCCGATGTTGTACCTGACATCGTCCGCCACGGCCCGGAGGACTTCGAGGTCCCGGCCGCGGACGACGACTTTTTCCTGGGCGGCTCCGACGCCGAGGAGCCGGGTCAGGTTCACCGCTCCGCCTCCTCCCCCGGACGAACCCATGAATCGGGTGTTCTGCTGGGGCGCTTCCGAGTCGAAGTCGACCCGGGGGAAGGCCGCGTCCAGCCGGTCGATGATGTCCTCCCTGATGAGATCGACGCTCCGGTCCGAGGTCTTCTCGTAATCTTCGACGAGCCTAAAGATGAAGATGACGTT
>Ga0268280_1001526_pt1 | contig 15405 bp, 16 predicted proteins | sample saktaG_9_FD_190139 | JGI IMG/M metagenome (GOLD analysis project Ga0268280, IMG submission 190139) | Saline water microbial communities from Sakinaw Lake, British Columbia, Canada - sak_2011_5_24_40m | ecosystem: Environmental > Aquatic > Non-marine Saline and Alkaline > Saline ... | reverse complement strand
AGCCAATGAACCCTTGGTTGGAAAACGGATGGTTCGAGTAACCGCAAGCAGAAAACGATATGACTGGGCAAAATTTCTTGAAGAGATCGCCAAACAGTATAAGCACGCAGAACGGATTACGCTGGTGATGGATAATCTCAATACGCATGAGCCCGGCTCACTGTATCATGCATTTAACCCCAAGAAAGCAAAAGCGTTATTGGATAGATTCGAATTTATCTATACCCCAAAGCACGGAAGCTGGCTGAATATGGCAGAGATAGAATTGAGAGTGTTGTCGAACCAGTGCCTCAATCGACGGATTGATACCATTTCAGAAGTCCGGTCGCAAGTTGTAGCATGGGAGAAGGCACGAAACAACAAAAAATCGACGATCAAGTGGCGTTTCACAGCAGAAAAGGCAAGAATCAAACTGTTGCATCTTTATCCGTCAATTGATGCGTGACGTGACACTAGCGGAATGGCAAAATGCCACAAAGCGAATATTTACCGTTAACCAACGTTTAGCAGATGGCACAAACCACGATATAGAAGTGTTCGGCCAGAAGATATTGGTGCAGAACAAATGGCTCGCGCTCCTGATCCTTCATGACATAACCGAGCGAAAACAATACCAAAAGGCACTCATTGAAAGTAATGAACGGTTACACTACATTCTGAACGCCGCAAATGCAGGGATATGGGAGGCCGATTTAACCACCAATCAAAGCTACTGGTCTGATGAACTCTGGATGCTTTATGGTGTTGAGCCGAACAGCTTTCAACTCACATTCGATTCTATGGCGAACTCCGTCTTGCCGGAAGACCGTCATTCATATGAAAAGGCCATTGCGGATGCAGTAAACACTGCATCCGAGTTAAACGTAAACTGGAGGATTAAAGACACCAGAGGCAATATCCGCTGGCTCCTGTGCAAGGGCAATCCTGTCATGGATAGCAATGGCAATGCTGTGAAATATGTTGGCATCGTGCTCGATATCTCCCGGCAGAAGATGATGGAAGAAGAAAACAGGCAACTTGAATCGCGCATCCAGAAGGCTCAACGCCTCGAAACCATCGGGACCCTTGCCGGTGGTATCGCCCATGACTTCAACAACATCCTGACCCCTATCCTTGGCTTTGCCGAAATGGGCGTGATGAAAGTACCCGAAAAAGACCCGTTACATGATTATTTCCGGGAAATCATGATGGCTTCTGAACGAGCCCAGAACCTTGTCTCCCAGATCCTCACGTTCGGCAAAGAGAAGGTCAGCCTCAGCCAGCCGTTCATCGTCTGTGTGCAGTCACTCGCTGAAGAAGCGCTGCACCTCCTTCGTCCTTCGATCCCGTCAAACATCAGGATCGAACAGCAGATCGATCCGTCTTGCAGGAATATTCTTGCCGATCCATCGAAAATCCATCAGGTCATCGTTAACCTCTGCACCAATGCCTACAATGCCATGGAAAAAACAGGAGGAACGCTCACAATAAAACTGGATGAAATCACTCCAGACACCAACCTCCTGAAACGCCTGCCTGAACTGCACGATCAGCCCTATGTCAGGTTAACCGTCTCCGACACAGGATGCGGCATGGACAAGTCGACGATGGACCATATCTTCGAACCATTCTTCACCACCAAACCAGTCAACAAGGGGACCGGGCTTGGACTTTCGATCGTTTACGGCATCATAACCGGTTACAACGGGGTGATCAATGTTGAAAGTCAACCGGGAAAAGGCAGCTCATTCCAGATCTTTTTACCGATTGTCGACCAGAAGATAACCTGCAGCCATCGGAACGATGTTGTTCCGAAAGGAAATGCGCGCATCCTGTTCATTGACGATGAAGAGACGACCCTCAAAATAGTAACTATCATGTTAACTGAACTTGGCTACTGCATACGTGCGTTCAACTCGCCGCGCAAGGCGGTCGAACTGTTCGGGCAGTCGCCCGATGATTTCGATCTGGTCATCACCGACCTGACGATGCCGGAAATGACCGGGTTTGATGTTGCTTCGGAAATTCATGCATGCAGGTCCGATATGCCGGTTATCCTGATGACAGGGTACGGAAAGGATATGGACAATGCCGAAGAACTGGAAAAGCACGGCATCCGCCAACTGCTTAAAAAACCGGTCAAGGTTGAAACCCTTGTTACGACCATCAATAACGTCTTGTGTCAATGACAATTCTCAACAACGGCAACATGAACATTCTCATCATTGACGATGATTCCGCTGTCAGGAACTTTATCAGTGTCAGCCTCAGAGACGCCGATTATACGGTCTTCGAAGCGGAAAACGGAATCAAGGGACTGAACATCCTGCAGGAGCATCCGGAGATAGCTGCAGTCATCACCGATATCATCATGCCGGATAAAGAGGGTATTGAAACGATAATGGATATCAGAAAACTACACCCGGGCATTAAAATCCTCGCGATTTCCGGAGGGGGCAAGCTTGAACCGGAAAATTACCTCCTACTTGCCAATACCCTTGGCGCCAACAAAACCCTGAAAAAGCCATTCAGGGCATCGGAATTGCTTAACGCCCTTAAAATGCTGTGATCCCTAATTTGCTCTTTTAAGAGGGTTTGAATTTGTTTGCTCGATTGCATTATCAAATACCTGAAAGGCTAAAGATCATTAACGGTAATACACCGGATACCTCTGCGGATAATACATGGAATTGTGACGGAAAAAGGACTCACCGAGCGGATTTTCAAGCTCTTAAACAATGAAAAATGAAGCGGATCAATAAAGCCCGGCGATAAAACGGGCTTTCAAAAGGTACTTTTCAAGCCGGCATCTACAGAAACTGATATCCTTTGTTTTTCAGAGCCTTTATGGATAGGTCATTGGCAAAAAACGGCAAGGCAATCCAACTTATCCCAAAAGTACATACAGCCAGAACTAAAGAAAGAATAAATCAATCCCACATTTCCTTAACCGCGAACCAAAGAACCCTATAAAAAAGCATGGCCAGAAAAACCCATAAAACATATTCCGCTCCCGCCCTCTTGCATGAGGACGGAACATTAGACCAATCATTTTAAGTGATTACGAAGTCAACTGTATACAAAGTGCTCCTTTCCTTGCTCTATATTCGTTGTATAATCAGCGTTATGTAAAGAAGACTACGCAGGATTCATAAACGTGCTTTCATCTCATTTTTTTGATGCGGCACCATCCCTTCGGCACATTGACTGCGAATTCAGTTAGCCCCTGATTATTGGCCCCATAACGTCGATAATGGAGCTGCCCACATGCCATCGCCCAGTGGCATGGTTTCCGTTCCATCATAAAGCAAAATACCCATTTTGAAGAGGTCGCCAGCAACACTTGCCAGCTTTTTCAGACCTCGCAAATCACCAGCATTCACGGTTGCAGAGGCTTTTACCTCAACTCCAATCAGTTGGCCGGAAGCGTTTTCGATCACGACATCCACTTCAAACATGTCAAGGTCACGGTAGTAGAGCAGTTTATAGTCGTCTTCCGCCGTAGAGCTGTGCTTGAGCAGTTCACCATAGACGAAAGTTTCCAGAATTTGGCCAAACCGGGTTCGATCCTGCTGCACTTCGGCTGCGCCAAAATCAAGCAGTGTGGACAGCAACCCGGCATCAATAAACTGCAGCTTGGGGGTTTTGACAATACGCTTGAGTCGATTCCTGGCCCAGACCTCAATGCGCTTGAGCAAATACATCTGTTCCAGCACTCCTGTATAGCGTGAAGCTGTCTTGCTGTCCAGACCGACCTGGCCACCCAGTTTGGTGTAATTACACATCTGACCTGATATTTCAGCCAGAATGCGCAAAAACCTGGGCAATTGATCGAGCTTGTCAATACTGGCCACATCGCGAACATCGCGTTGAATGATGGCATTAAGGTACTGGCGCACCCACACCCTACGCCTTCGTACATCAGTGCGGGAAATTGCTTCAGGATAGCCTCCCCGCAAAACAACTGCAACCAATTCCTCTCCTGTCACCGGCATGGTTACCTTGAGCAGCCTGCCTGCAAATGCCGCATCAATCCAATTCGCAGTACTCCCATGCAACTCGCTTTGTGACAGCGGCAGCAACGTGAGCGTCTCCATACGACCAGCCAGAGAATCCGCTACCGCAGGAAGTGCCATCAAGTTCGCCGATCCGGTCAGCAAGAAGCGCCCGGGGCGACGATCCTCATCAACACTCTTTTTTATGGCCAGCAGCAGTTGAGGCGCACGCTGGATTTCATCAATGACTGCACGATCAAGACTGCGAATCATCCCTACAGGATCATTCCTGGCAGACAACAACGTCAATTCGTCATCAAGGGTAAGATAGCGCATCCCTTCAATTGCCATTTGTCGCACCAGGGTTGTTTTGCCTGCCTGCCGCGGCCCTGCAACCAAAACAACGGGAGTGTCGGACAGCGCTTCAGCAATGCGCATTTCAATCAGGCGAGAGTAGTGAGAAGGCTTATTCATATGAACCTGGAGACGTAAAATATGGATTCTGTGAGCATAAATACTGGAATCGATGAACATAAATTACGGAATATAAACCAGATTCTTCTGGAAGAAAGCAAACTGTACCCCCAGACAGCCCCCAATACCAAATTGAAAAATTGCACAACCGGGAGAGCATGAAAGACCGGTGGAAGCCAAACACCATAATAATGTTTTATTGCAATTCGGGGGGAGGGTGGGCGATTATAAAGGGAGAATAAAGCTCTCTTTTTTACCGCCAAAATTTTGTTGCATAACAAAGATTATGCAAAGTAATTTATTATAATAAAACGAGTTAGCGGTTAGTGGTAGATCCAGCACACGTCTTCCACCACTTGCATGAGCATCGCACTATGCCGCTTTTAGGACATCAAAGTTCTGCATTGTCAACTCTGCTGTAGATTGTTAATGTTCGTAATCAAATAAATGCCAGTAATCTTGGTTTACTGTCCAATATTTGTTGTTTATCGTGTACATTTAATAACCCTATTATGTAACAGATAGCCGTCGTGCCAAAAGATTTAAGCATAGAACAGCTCAAAAAGCGGTTTGCTCATCATCCCCACATTACCCGTGAATATGATCTGGAATGTTCTGATCAGATCTGAGTTTTTTTCGGAAAGTCCTGAGCGGTATGAAAGACCGTAAGAATTGTCACGATATTGAGTTGAACTGTATAAACAACAAGGTATGGACTGTCGGAAAAAAGGAGTTCGCGTGTGCCTGTCAGCCGACCAGGTTTTCCTCTGTCAGGGTACTTTGAAAGCTGAGTGGCAGTTTTTTTGATAACTGTAAGCATGATTTTCCTTGCCGCTGTCGGGCTTTCCCGGGCAATGTATGCCTCTATTTCTTCAAGGCGGGTTTTGGCCTTCTCAGTCCACTGTACCTGCAATTTTTCCCTCCCAGAGTTCGATCATGCTTTCCTGTGAGATAACATTACCCTCCGCAAGATCACGAAGGCCGTCCTGAATACTTTCGATCTGCCATTCATTAAGGGCAAGGTAATGATTGATAGCCTCTTCAATCACAAAGGTTTTTGTTCTTCTCGTTGCTGCTGCCAGCTGCTCAATTCTGTTTTTGGTACTAACGGAAATTTTGAAGCTGACCTGGCCCCGTGGCTCCTTTTTTTTTGCTGCTGATAACATCCGTTCTCCAGACATAATTTTGTATTTCAAAGTATTTCGATAAAATACAAAGAAACGGGATACTCATCAACAGGGATTTATTACGTTACCCCAAAGTTTGCATGAGATCCTTAACCTGAGTTTGTAATCCCTCTACAAGGCCACGCAACTTTGCAGCATCCTCACGGACTGTATCGCGTTGGGTACGAATCTGTTCGGCTTGTCATAATAGTTCTTGACCGGTGTTACAATTCTTACGCTAAGCGAAACCCTTAAGTACAATAATTATCCGGTATCAATGGCCTGCGTTCAGGGCTGCTCATGCGAATCCAGGCCACACGGCGAGCGCACGGTTAACGGCAAGCATCGAGGTATCATCATCCCAAGGTTGACAGCTTCTGTCGTGCTTCGAGGAAACCAAAAGTGACTTGGGAATGGATCAATACGAAGAACGAAAATTCCCGGATAAATCCGGGCCCTCTTTTTTTGATTTGTCGTATATTGACACTATGAAAAAGAAGCCGAACACACTTCTGGCGAGAATGAAAACGCGGGTCAGGCGTAAGCGTGGGGATGTCATTTTACGTTCTGATTTTCAGGATCTGGGTGATTATGACCAGGTTGGCCGTTGTTTGCTTGTTCTGGTAAGAGAGGGTACTCTTATCAAAATTGGGCAGGGGATATATGTCCGGGCAGTTGTCTCTCCTATCGATAATTGCCCGGCTCTTCCTAAAAGTCTCAATACTCTTACCGAGGAAGCTCTGAAACGGCTTGATATCCCAACTGCACCGACGAGTATGGAGGGCAGCTATAACGAAGGCAGAACTACCCAGGTCCCTGCTGGCAGGGTTATTGGTGTCCGCAAACGAGTTCGTCGGGTCATCGGGTTTAATGGCTATAGCCTGGTATTTCAGCGTACCACATGAAAACATTTCCACCGAACAAATCAGCGATTGAACGGGTTGCCGGATTACATTCCTTAATACAACAAAATAAGGGTATACAGATGATTCCGGAGAAATTGACGGAAGTCTTAAAGCATGACGGAGTGGTTGCGATAGCGACGTTGGGGCAGGACGGACCTCATATGGTCAATACCTGGAACAGTTATATCCGGATTACCGATGACGAACGGATCCTGATTCCTGTCGGCTGCATGCATCGTACTGAAGCGAACATTGCTTTCAACAATCAGGTCTTGATTACCCTCGGAAGCCGCAAGGTAGACGGAAATATTGGTACTGGCGCCGGCTTCCTGATTAAGGGTACAGCGAGCATGGAAACCTGCGCTCCTGATTTTGACTTCGTCAAAGCAAAAAATGAAGTGCAATGAACAATCATTTTGATCTGCCTACAGTCATCGTCATCGTTATTACTTTTGTGTTGTTCACCATTGCGCTCTTTGTGAAAGGACTGACGCATGACATACTCATGGAGGCAGGGGTGTTCCTGGTTTCCGTGAAACTCATTCTGATGAGTTACAAAAGCAGCGTGACAAGCAGGAAGGTGATAGAAGAACTGCAGGAGATTAAACGCATGTTGCATGCCAGGAAAGAGTAAGGTGGCAGATGGGCGTTCTTGAGCAGGCGCGCAAGAGTTGTTGAAATCATTTTTTTCTGCATCCGGTGAAGATGTCAGACCTGCAAGGTTTGCCTTTTAGACATTGAAAGGCTTGTGGCGTTGCCCGGTATTAGAGTTCGGGACGTTGTTTTGCAGGAGAAGTAACTCCGGGATATACACCGTGAAACGAATTCGGGATGATTGCCAAACCTGTTGGTGACATTTCCTGTATTTCTTCAATGATACATGACCGCATTTCAAATAATGGCCGGTAATATCGGTTTACTGTCCATTATTTGTTCCTGATCCTGCCACCACGCGGCCCCGGTATGTTTCAACCTTTGTTTTTTACTACCGCGTTTCTTTCGGAGGTTGCGGAGCCATTGGCTGGCTCTGCTTATGTGCATTTCCTGCGAATGAGGAATGATGGTAATAATTTTTGGATTATTAATTCGCCAAATATAGAGAGAAAAACCTATATTTATCCTTTATGTCGTCAAATATTGCGAAATATGATATGATAAAAAACAGGGGTTCTTGATGAAGATTGAAGGATTATTGACGGATGAAGCGATTCTCGGGGAGCTGGGCGGACGATTTGCGCAGCGACGGCTTGAGCTTCAGCTTAGCCAGGAAAAGCTTGCGGAGCAGGCGGGCCTTTCAAAGCGGACCGTGGAGCGTGTCGAGTCCGGGGCCACGACGCAGATGTCGACGATGATCCGGATTCTGCGGGTGTTGGGGCTGCTGGATCGTCTGGAAGCCCTGGTGCCGGTGGCGGGACCGCGTCCGATGGATTTGCTGAAGCTGAAAGGCAAGGCCCGGAAACGTGCCAGCGGCAAAAGGAATCCAACGGATGAAAAGCACTGGACGTGGGGTGACGAAGCATGAGCACGACGGCAATGGTGAAACTGTGGGGCCGCACGATCGGTGCGGTGTCGCTGGATGACAATGCGGCGGCAGTAACCTTTGAATACGAAGCAGCCTTTACCGGCAGCGGTATCGAGCTGGCACCGTTGATGATACCTCTCTCAAGCCGCCTCTACTCCTTTCCGGCGCTGAATCCGGAAACCTTCCATGGCCTTCCGGGGCTCCTGGCGGATTCACTGCCGGATCGGTTCGGTAATGCGTTGATCGATGCCTGGCTTGCCCGCTCCGGACGCATGCCGGAGTCGTTCAATGCCGTGGAGCGACTCTGTTATACGGGTTCGCGCGGCATGGGTGCGCTGGAATATGCGCCGGCAACCCGGTTGGGTGTGTCCGGTTCATCCCCTGTCGACGTCGACAGGCTGGTGGCGCTGGCTTCGGAGGTTTTGACCCACCGCAACGATCTGAAGGGCTGGTTCCACGATCAGGGGCGGGACAAGGCACTCAAGGATATTTTGCGGATCGGCACTTCTGCCGGCGGCGCGCGGGCAAAGGCGGTGATCGCCTGGAATCCGGAAACGAACGAAGTCAGGTCGGGACAGGTGAAGGCTGGCAAGGGATTCGAATACTGGCTGATCAAGTTCGATGGTGTCAGCGGCAACAAGGATAAGGAGCTGGAAGACCCCAGGGGATACGGCGCGATCGAGCATGCGTATTACCGGATGGCGGTCGATGCAGGAATCACCATGAGCCCTTGCCGCATGTTCGAGGAGAACGGCCGTCGCCATTTTATGACGAAGCGGTTCGACCGGCTTGAAGGTGGAGGCAAGCTGCACATGCAGTCGCTTTGCGGGCTGGCGCATTATGATTTCAATCAGGCGGGAGCCTACGGCTACGAGCAGGCGCTGCAGGTAATCCGCCGGCTGGGGTTGCCGATGGCGGCAATCGAGGAGCAGTTCCGGCGGATGGTTTTCAATATTGTGGCCCGCAACCAGGATGACCATGTCAAGAACATTGCCTTCCTGATGGACAGGTCGGGAAACTGGTCACTTTCGCCCGCGTTCGACATGACTTACAGCTATCAACCGGGCGGAAAATGGACATCGAGCCATCAGATGACGATGAACGGCAAGCAGAATGGATTTACGCTGGAGGATTTTAAAGCATGTGCAAAGAGCGCTTCCATGAAACGCGGGCGTGCGGAAACCATCATTGATGAAGTGAGGACCGTTGTGGCGCGTTGGCAGGACTATGCGGATGAGTCATCCGTGAATCCGGAGCAACGGGACAAGATTGCAACAACGCTGAGACTGGAGGGCTTTGAATGAGGAATTAGGAATTAGGAATTAGGAATTAGGAATTAGGAATGAGGGATGAGGGATGAGGGATGAGGGATGAGGGATGAGGGATGAGGAATGAGGAATGAGGAATGAGGGATGAGGGATGAGGGATGAGGGATGAGGGATGAGGAATGAGGGATGAGGGATGAGGGATGAGGAATTAGGAATGAGGAATTAGGAATGAGGGATGAGGGATGAGGAATGGGCAATTAGAAATGGGGAATGAGAGATGAAAGGAGAGAATCCGATACAGACTAAATCGTACAACTTCGCTTTGCGTATTGTAAAGCTGTACAGTTATCTCTGCGATGAAAAGAATGAGTTTGTTCTTTCGAAACAGATTTTGCGTAGCGGCACATCGATTGGCGCAAACATTGAGGAGGCTATTGGTGGTCAGTCAAACAGGGACTTTCTCTCGAAGATGAGTATTGCCTACAAGGAAGCTCGTGAGACCCACTACTGGCTGCGGTTACTTCGTGACTCCTGTATGCTCGATGCCAAACATGCCGATTCGGTGATCGAAGACTGCGAAGAGCTTCTGAAACTTTCCGGTTCCATCATCAAAACAACGAAGACCAAAATATCCTGATTCGTAATTGATTATTCCTAATTCGTTTTGTGCATGAAACCTTAAGAACATAAAACAGTTCAGGCCCGCATTCTTGCCTATGCCGGGGAGATCGGCTGGACCTATGTTTCCCGCGAGGATGCGGAGACGCGGCGGGGGATTGGCGCAATTAAGAGTGATGAATTAGGAATTAGGAATGAGGAATGAGGAATGGGGAATTAGGAATTAGGAATGAGGAATGGGGAATGAGGAATGAGGAATTCGACGATCTGCCTGACGCCAGGGTGCGGGAATTCAACGTGCGGGGGAGGAGGGTGATGGATATCCTTCACTTCAAGAATATAGACGCAGCTTTTGCTTGTATTTTCAATCTCAGTTATTAAACGCGCCATAAGGATCCGGGTTGCCCGCAAAAATTTCTGATCCATATCGAAGGGAAGAGATTCGGAAGCAATATTTCAACCGAATGGAGAGGGAACCGAAGAGACAAGGCTCCTTTGGGAGTATCCGATCCAAGGATTCCGTTTTCGGTTAATGATGAAAGCAGTGTTCTTGCGGTTCTCTCTTTAAGCCCGGTGATCGGGCTCACATCTCCTGCTGCTTTGGATTTTCCGGTTTCGTTTTCATGCGAAGAGTCCCGGTTTACTGAACTGATTCAGCGCCGGCGACCAGTTCAGCCGCCAGAGTGAGTGACGACGCTGATATCCTGTTGCCGCTGATGAGCGCGGCAATGGCCTGCAGACGGCTGTCACGGTCAAGAACGGTCACATCCGTAACGGTTCTGTCGTCCTGAACGGATTTCTGCACTGAGAGATGCAGATCGGCCATGGCGGCTATCTGCGGGAGATGGGTGATGGCGATGATCTGGTGAAGGCGTGAAAGGGTTTTCAGACTTTTTCCGACGGCTTCGGCAATACGGCCGCTGATACCGGTATCGATTTCGTCAAAAACAAGGATCGGCAGTTTCGCCGATTCCGCCAGGGCGCTTTTCATGGCGAGCATGATTCTGGAGATCTCTCCGCCGGATGCCACCTTGACGAGAGGTCTGGGTTTTTCGCCGGGATTGGTCGAAATCAGGAACTCTATCCGGTCATATCCGTTTGTCAGTGCATCAAAGGTTTTTCCTCCGATGGTGATATCGCCGTCATGATTTTCCTCATGCGTCACGCTGACAATGAAGGCGGCGTTCGGTATGCCGAGACGGGCAAGATTCTCCCGGATGACGCTTTCAAGACGGTGCGCGGCTTCCTGCCGCTTGCGGGATAGCCGCTCTGCATGGAGCGAAAGCTCCGCTTTCTGTTTTGCGATCTCCTCTCCGATGCGGGCACTCTCCTCTTCAAGATTGTCTTCAAGGGCAATCCTTGCGTCAAGATCGTTGCGCAGCTCTATCAGTTCAGCCAGTGAACGGACGTATTTTCTCTCGATGCGCTGGAGCTGGAGCTGGCGTTCGCGCAGTTTCTCAAGCCTTGCGGGATTGAAATCGATGCCGGAGCTGTAGCTGCGGCTGAAGCGGGAGAGCTCATCGACAATGCTTTTGGCCGTCCGGATCTCCTCGACGTGAATGTCAAACCGTTTATCGATGCCGGCAAGCTTTTCAAGGGTATGGAGAACCGTGCTTATTGAGGAGTAGACCGACTGCTCGCCGTCATAGAGCAGCTCGCTGAGTCCGGTGCTGAGCGTGAAAAGGGTTTCGGCGTTTTCCAGGAGGGTTATCTCGGTTTCGGTGGACTCCTCCTCACCGGCTTTAAGGTCGAGCGCGTTGAGTTCGCTGAGCTGGTAATCGAGTATCTCTTTTTTGTCGCGGATTTCAGCCGCGTCTTTTTTCAGCCGGTCGAGCTGCCGCTGAAGGTCCTGAAGGAGTGAACGGGCGGTTCTGTAGGCGGTCACTTCCGGCAGGGTCTCCGCATAATCGTCAAGAATGGTTTCATGCGTATCGGCATGAAGCAGCAGCTGATGTTCATGCTGGCCGTGCAGATCGATCAGCAGTTCTCCCGCCTGTTTAAGAAGCGTTACGGTGCAGGGGGTGTCGTTGATGAAACAGCGCGATTGACCGGCGGATGAGATCTCCCTGCGCAGGATAAGCTCCGGCGCCGGGTCAATATCGGCAGCCTCCAGCAGGGTGTCGAGCTTTTCAGTGGCGACGCTCTTCAGAACCGCTTCGATAACCGCCTTGTTTGTCCCTGAGCGGACCAGATCGCTGCTTGCCCTCTCTCCAAGAACAAGATTCAGGGCCCCGATAAGAATGGATTTACCTGCACCGGTCTCTCCGGTGATGATGGTCAGTCCCGGTTTGAACTCAACCGATAGTTCCTGGATCAGTGCGAAATTCCTGATATAAAGGCTGAAAAGCATGACCGGGTATCTTGGTGTGCGCTGTCAGTGCGATGCGATAAGGCTGAAAAGAGGATAAACCGGAGCTCCGTCAGGCAGAAAGCCCGGTGTAGGGCTTTCTGCTGAGAGATCTATCCTGTGATATTACGCGGTTTTCTTCTCTTTTTTAGGCGTTTCGTCAACAGCCTTGTTGAACTCTTCCTCTATTTCATTCTGGGCTTTTCTGAATTCCTTCATGCCTCTTCCCAGTCCTCTTGCAAGTTCGGGGATTTTATTTGCGCCGAATAAGAGAAGGATTATAAACAGAATAAGACCGAGTTCCTGTGGACCTGGCATCGGTATTCCTCCGGAAATTAAATAATGATCAAAAGCTTCCTGATATTTATATAAGCAATATGCGTTCTTAAACCAACTCTTTTCAATTGAAACAGGTGATTTGCCTCCCCCGGTTCAATACCGGGCAAGGATGGTCTCTCCGGCCCGGGTTGACTGGCCGGGCCGTACCAGAACGGATGCTGAGGATGGCAGAATAATATCGATCCTGGAACCGAACTTGATCATGCCGAAACGGCTGCCGGCAATGACCGGGTCTCCTGAATGAAGCCGGCAGACGATTCTTCTGGCAAGAAAACCCGATATCTGGCTGAAGAGCACCCGTATCCGGCCATTGTCAATGCCGATTTCCATTTTTTCATTGCTCTGGGTGCTCCGGTGGTCGAAAGCCATAAGGAATTGACCGGGGATGTAGCGGAGATGGATCACTTTTCCGCTGAGGGGTATGCGGTTGACATGGACGTTGAGCGGTGACATAAAGATACTGATCAGTGTTGAAGAGCTGCCGGTAAAGCTGTTGTTCTGCTGCTGAACAAGAAGAACCTTTCCGTCGGCGGGGGCAAGAATCATACGCTTTTCATCCGGTATATTCCTTTCCGGGTCACGGAAAAAATAGAGGGAGAACAGAAGAGCCGTACTGGCGGTCACCAGAAGTGCTGTCCGGAATCCTGAAGGCAAAAACATTGCGGCGGCCGAAAGTGTCAGGCAGAAAATAAAAACTTTTATCAGGCTGCTGTAGCCGTAGGGAGTCAACATCTTTATGTCGTCAATGAGCGGGTTATTTTAGGATAAGCTCACTTATGTTAGTTATTTATCTTGTACATGAAAAAGGCGGGCGAGGTTTTTTCCGTTTTTTCTGCAATTCCACCCGGCAACTCATCGAAAACGCATTGCGTTCACACTCTTTGCGGCTGATGGTTCCGGATACAGTGCTCCCTGGTCAAGCCAGGGGGAAAGTGCGGTTAAATGATTCAGAAAGTGAATGCATTGGAAAAGAAGTTTCTTGATCAGATCAGAACAAGAGGGCTGGTCGAACATGGTGACAGGGTCCTGGCTGCCGTTTCAGGCGGGCCGGATTCGATGGCCATGCTCTCTCTGCTGTGTGCCGTAAAACCGGTTCTGCATTGTGAACTGGCCGTGGCTCACTGCAACTTTCAGCTGCGCGGCGCCGAGAGTGATGCTGATGAATCTTTTGTGCGGGATCACTGCTTCCGGCTTGGTCTCGGTTTTTTTGTCGAGCACTTTGATACGCCGCACTATGCCGGGTTGTGGAAGAAATCCATTGAGGAGACCGCCAGAATACTTCGCTATGATTTTTTCGATAAGCTGGTGAGGGAGGGCGGCTTTACCAGGATTGCCACCGGCCACCATGTCAGCGATAATGCCGAAACCGTTCTGTTTAATCTGTTCAGAGGGGTCTCTCTCCCGGGTCTTAAAGGCATCCGTGCCCGTCACGGTAAAATCATCCGGCCGATGCTTCTCCTGCATAAGGCCGATATCACGGCGTACCTGAAGGAAAAAGGCGTTGTCAGCCGTACCGACACCAGCAACGTTTTGGATGAATATGACAGGAATTTTATCCGCAACCGCGTTATCCCTCTTGTTGAGGAGAGGTTTCCCCACAAGCTTCTCCCTTCGCTGCAGAGGCTGTCGGAACAGGCCGGAGAGCTTGAGGAGTTTCTTGAGCTTTACTTCGAAAATCTTGCCGAACGTGATCCGGGGGTTTCCCTTATTGACGGCACTCTTGATGTTGAGTCGCTGCGGCGCCTGACGGTGTTTGAGCAGAAAGAGATTTTCAAGAGGGCATTGCGCGATATGGATGCCCCTGTTGACACGAAAACTCTCCAGAAGCTGGTCGATCTGCTGAACACACGGCCGGGAAAAATGATTATGGCCGGCAGAGGTTTGCGGGTTCTCTGGAAAGGAAAGATGCTCTGTTTTCTCCGGGACATCCCTTGAAACGCAAATAACTACTCTTTCTGTTTGGCGTGCTGAAACAGTTCTATGGGAAGGTCTGTGTGAATGATGACCGATTCAAGGTTCTGCCGGATTTCGATTTTTTTAAGCAGCTGTTTTGTCTCTTCTGATGTTCTGGTGCCTGAGAGTTCCGAAAGTCTGACGGCGCCCCAGAGAAACGTCGATGCGAAATAAGCCGCCCGTCTGGTTTTATAGACCCATTCACTATGAGCTTCTATTCCGTTGTTGAACTTGACGGAGAGTGCAAGATTCTGGATACGGTTCAGGTTGCCCAGTGTTTTCATATCCCTGTTTGCCGAGGTGAGGCTTTGCAGGGCTCCTGCAGTCCAGGCTGCGGAGGGGAGAGCAAACCACAGGTGCGACTTGTAAACGGCTTTATCGATAAGTACGGTGGAGAGCGAGTCCCTCTGGTAGAAGCTTCCTGTCGGAACAAGGAACTCTTCAAGCATTTTTCTGCTGTTTGCCAGGGCTATCCGCCTCGGGCTGAGCGAACAGAGCCATAGTGTGCTGTCAAGTGCATAACACTGACGGCCGCCTATCATTTCAGTTGATCTACTGTTGGCTTTGAGAAACGATTCAGGGAGTTTTGCTGAAAACGGACCCCAGGCGATTCCGAGAAAGTCCTGTTGTTTGTACCCATGGCGTTTGAAGCTGACCAGCAGGGTGTCCAGGTCAATCGCGGGGTTGATATTTGCCGCTTTCATGAGGGTATCGAGCCTCCCTTTCGGCTGGAAGAGCGGCGCCTTTTTCAGGGAATCCGGAATGATTTCAAGCCATAGCCTGCTCTGGCGGATATCTTTAAGACCGATGTAGATAAGGGCATCCGACTTTCCCGGAAT
>Ga0268280_1001525_pt1 | contig 15410 bp, 13 predicted proteins | sample saktaG_9_FD_190139 | JGI IMG/M metagenome (GOLD analysis project Ga0268280, IMG submission 190139) | Saline water microbial communities from Sakinaw Lake, British Columbia, Canada - sak_2011_5_24_40m | ecosystem: Environmental > Aquatic > Non-marine Saline and Alkaline > Saline ... | reverse complement strand
TGAGTTTTATGAAAAACACTTTTAAATAACGCACTCGCCGCCCTATGGTGCGAAGGAGGGGGAGATGGTCGAAAGAAAAGTAGGACATAGTGCTCTGAAGTGGAATAAAGACAAGCAGGAACTTGAAACATTCGACCCAAATCCAGCGAAGGAGGGGGAGATGGAAAAGGTTAAGGAAGCAAGGATGCCAATAGATATTAACAAAAGATTTAATGATGTTATTTGTCATCTTGAATTGCATAAATCAGGGAAAACCTCCGACCACGGAGATTGCTTCTTATGTCAATTGCTTGTTGATGTGAAAAGATGGCAAGCCGAACTCACCCGACTCCGCACCGAACTGGCGGAGAAGGAAGCGGAAAAGAACGAGTATAAAAAATGCTTTGAGGCAGAACTTGAAGGAAACAATTATTATTGTAAGAAATATGCAAAGGAACACGAAACATTCAGAGAGTTTTTAGGACGTATATTTTCTGAAAAGGAGGAAGCAGAAGCCGCCCTCGCCACCGAGAGGGAACGGGTGCTTCAATGGCAAACAGAGTTTTTTGCGGCAGAAGTTCTACGCAAACAACTCGAAGCCGAGGCCAACGAACTGCTTGCACAACTTCCGGATGGCATGAAACATTGCACAATTTTATTTAAAGAATGTGAAAAAGGCCATGGGTGGCTAACTGCTACAAATTGGATTCAGCATGATTGCTTGGTGTGTGAGGTCAACGAACTGCGGGAGAGGCTGAAGCCGATTGAGGAACTACTAGAGAGATTTGCGGGTTATTCCCAATGTCAATTAGATAGATTTAAGTCTGGCCACGCATACCTTGACTTGACCGGATATACTTTTCTTATTGAAGAATGGCAGGCCATCAAGCAGGCCGGAGAGAAGAAAAAGATTAATAACTCTACCAAAAAAACTTACTCAACAGCACGTCCATTAGGACGGTTAGAATGAAAGGAGGATGATTATGTTGATCCAAGTATTTGTGGCAATTGCAAAAAAAGGCGATGAGGTTTTGGTTTTGGGAGCAGGTACTAATGCAAGATTGGTTGGCATTCAAAGAGATTCATTTATGATGGGAGAAGATCATATTGATTATGAATCACAAACTCAAACTCATGAATTGAAAATTGAATGGCAAGAAAAAGAGAAAAAGGAGAAAAAGAAAGATGGAAATAAATGAATTAACTAAAATATTACATCAAAATGCAGTAGATCATGGATGGTGGAAAGACTCAAGAACTGTCCCAGAATTATTGTGTTTAATTCACTCTGAAATATCAGAGGCATTAGAGGGATACAGAAACAATGATTGGGGAAACATAAAAGAAGAACTTGCTGATGCTATTATCAGAATATTAGATTTTTGTGGTGCTTATGAAATAGACATAGAACATGAGATATTAAGAAAACATCAAAAAAATATAGAAAGACCATATAAACATGGAAATAAAAGATTATAAAAAGGAGATAATTAATGGCTTATCAAAAGAAACGCTTACATCCATCAAATGAAAAGTCTTTCATGTTGAAGTTTCTTGAAAAATTAAAAGCTAAATCATCGCGTGAGTTATGGTATTTTAAAACACACGGAGAACCTATGCAAGTAAGAGGTATTCCAGATGTGCTTATGTGTTATTTTGGACTTTTCTTTTGTATAGAGTTTAAAATAAAACGGCGCGGTAAATTAGCCATAACACCATATCAAGAATATTCTCTTGAATGTATAACAAAATCAAATGGCATAGCTCTTGTCATATGGCATGATGAGGATACGGCAGAAGTTGGTGTGGGTTCAAGAAAGTTTGAAGATATTGATGAGGCGATAAAATGGCTTGTTGATGTATTGGAAAGCGCATTAAAAGTACCGTGTGGGAATATACGGGTACGGGGGAATTAAGTATTTACTATACTATATTTTAGGGGCTATATAGAGTAACGGAGATAAGATAAGATCGTCAGCCTTTAGATAATAGACTGGAGGCGATTGTGGATAGAAAGAAGGGTATATATAGGAGATAGATCGAGTAAGAAAAAGACGATAAAAGATATATAGTAATTTTTTATATTAATCCTACTCTTTCTAATTGCTTATATTCTTTAATTGCTCGGTCACCAATATCTGTGCGATACATGATGTCTCGTGGAGATTTGATAGCTTCTATATTTTTATAACAACGATCAATGGATTGTCCTATAGAATTACCTTTATCAGAAACGACACACATAATTCCATCAACACCTATTACTTGTAATTGTTTATTTTTTAATTCAGCATCAAAAAACCAGTAGTGGTTGCTTTTTAATAAATCCATGTCAAAGCGAATTAAATCGCCAGAGCGTTTATTTGCCTTATCAAAAGGGAACGGTGGAATATTTACTCTAACAGCACAAGCAAAGGAGTTATCAACATGGATAGACTTTCCTTGAATTACATTATAGAGCATTTCTCCAATATCAGTTGTTACCGTTTCAAACCATGCTTGCAAGGCATCGTATCCAAATCGTGCAGTAAACTCTATGCCATATGGCTCATTATCTTCTTCGGATACTATACAATTAATGTCGAGAACCCCACAATAGTTTTCTTTGGCGAGGACTTTTTTAATCCTGACCAATGTTTTTTCTATAATAGGGGGGATACTTTGATAGTTCCACACTATATTACCAGCACACCCTATGCTGGGGCCGAGATTTCCGGTCAAAAGTTTCTTTTCCTCCATCGTGGAATTGTAATTAATGATATTCCCATTACTCATCCAAATTTCAGAACTAATTTCAATTCCTTTAACAAACTCTTCAAGAATAAATTTGATAGGTTTTCCTGAAGGCCATTCAGGTTTAAATTTATTTTCAATTCGTTCAATTAAATCTTCTGTATCTGTACCAATATATGACCAGTCAAGTTCAAGATTTCCAGATGGTTTAAAAACATACCTCTTGTTTTTGTCCTTATTTAAAAAGGAAATTGCTGCAGGGAAATCTGTAAACTCTTTAAATGGTGGTGTTTTTATACCATTTTCCCTCATTAAAGAGAGTCCAAATTCTCTGTCTAATTCAATTTTGTCTGCAAATTTAGAACCATTAATAACTTTATAACCAGCATCAATTAATGGTTGACCAATGGAAGACATTTTTACATGATCGATTATAATAATGGTATCTCTGTTGGCATACCTCTCCCATCGATCAACCTTATTAATCATTCCATCAAGAGTCTTTTTACAATTTTCCACCTTAATCCAAACATGAACAGTATTGCCTTCAAGTGCTACCCTGCGAGCCATTTCACAAGTATTTCCTTCGCAACTTAAAAATAAGTATTTCACATGTTACCCATTAACTCGTCAATTTTATCAGGTTCTGCTGGTTTAAATCCCATAAAACGTTTCAATCTATCTTCATCGCGGGATTCTTCAAGTCCATTTATTATACCCTTAACAGCTAAATATCCCGGAATGTGCATACCAACTACATTTAATAATGCATTTCCACCCTGTTCTTTTTCATAATCAGAACCTCCTAACATTTTTCGTGCTGAATCCCACGTCTGTAACGGCAGGGGCATCCACATAAATGGGTGAGATATTGTCCATCCAGAAATATCAACACCAAAAACTTCTTTACCAATCTCATAAGAAATTGCATTTATAGCGGTCAAACCTGCTAATCTTTTTGCAATATTAACCTTAGACCCTTTGGTAGAAAGATTCCTTACATATTTAATATACCATGAAGGCCATACGCCAAACTGTCCTAACACCCTGCCTGTCATACTTCTTGCCCAATAAGGTGCTTGTCCTTTCTCATATAACCATTGAGTTTCAGCTACTGTATGTAATCCCATTCTTTCTGATAATGATGTAATATCTTTAGATTTCAACAATGGTATTATTTCATTCTTCAATAATACAGGGTGGAAGAAATCTGCACCACTATCATTTATAAATTTGTTAATAGCTTTTTCTTCAGATATTCCTTTTTTAATATTTTCTAAAAACTTAACCCCATAAACCGCACCATTATCTTTTCCTGCATGATAAGCAATATGTCTGCCAACATTATGTCCAGACCTTGTGTCCCACGTTGACATTTGCGTAATATCATCCATAACTGTCCAGCCTCTTGATAACTCTCCGCCCGCAACAGGAGATTCTTGAAATAATGCTGTTGCAGCCTTACTTTCAGCCCATGCTTCTGGAGAAACAGCCTTACTCATTCCTTTGACAAAAGAACGTGGGCCAACAATCGGCAAAGAAAGGGTTGATTGATATACTGCCCTTGCCCACACCATAGGACGCCATGCTAATGCACCTGCGTATGATAATTTAAGGTGTAAATTAATAAGATCATTAGCGGCAGTATGAATATCAAAAAATCCCGGTTCTTCAGCAGTCTTAACATATCTTGGAATTGTCGCATCTATTGTTTTACCCGTTGCTGGATCAATTACTTTTTGAGTAATATCCATTTTTTTATAAGATATGTTTTTATATCTCTGTGATGGTTCAGCACCAACAAATTCACGAGATTTATTTATTGCTTTATTTAAACCCCTTGCTAATGTTTCTCCGGTTGTTCTAATTGACTCATCGAATCCAGTTTGCCATCCTCTCATTGTAGCAATATACTTATTAATTTGATCAATATCAGCTTTTGATTCAAACTTTTTTTCATTGGCCGCTTTATTTAATTCTTCAAGATAATTACCAACGTATCGCTTGGTTGCTCCACGCCTTATATAAGAATCCACCACTTTAAATATTTGTTCTTCGTGAGGGCGCATATATCCTGATCGTTCTTCTAATGCTGCCCAATTATATTCTTCTGGTAATTGCCATTTTTTTATGGCCTCTGCCCACCCAGACACACCTTCTCTCATCATACGTGGAGCATAATCTTCAACCATTTTATCAATAGGAACATTATATTCTGTAGCTGCATCATTTAATATTTTCCTAATTTTACCAGCAGACTCATATTCGCTTCTTGTCATGTCACCAAGAATACCTTTTATTGATTTATCAAGACCAACATCACGTCTAAATTTTAAGAAATTTCCACCAGATTCTCGAAAAATAGGTTGTTCAAGTGCTTTATATATCCTAACAGCACTTTCATAATTCATGCCTTTTCTTGATTCTCGAAGTCTTTTTAAGTATGGAACGGTGGAACTATTAACTTGTCTCATACCATCACGAATTTTAGACTCAAATTGCTGCATAGGAAAACCAGTTCGTTGCTCAATATCTTGAGCTACAAACCTGAAAGGTTCTGACCATTGTAGTATTCCGGGTTTCTTTCCATTACCCTTAGAATCCAACAATTCTATTTCAGGTAATGATTTTTGCGATATTGGAGTTAGTTTATCATCAATTTCAGTCTTAACTTTTTCGTCAAGTTTTTTTGATTTATAATATTCTTTCTTGCTACCCTTCCACGGTAATCCTCTTGCTTCATATTGTACCTTCAAATCACTAACATTAACATATTCTATCGTTTCACCAGTTGAGGGAATAATATGCTTTCTTGTTTTAGTACCTTCTGGAAATTTTACCAATTCAGGAGCATTTTCAATAACTTCTGATTTTACTTCGTATTGTTTTTTCATTGATTCTGCAAAATTATCAGTCCAATTTTTTACAAAATCATGAACATTATTCAAAGAAACACCACCTTCACCTAAAGGAAAAATTGCCTTATTATTATACTTATCAATTACTGTTATGTTTAAATCACCATTTGCTCCTATATTTGAATTAACATTAATATCTTTATCTTTAGCAACTTTATTAATGTCTTGTAATGTAACTGCTTTGGCCGGTTCACTCGGTTCCATATACAAATTATCTTTAATGGTTTGGTTGGCATCAACCATTAATGGATCAGGTGTATCTTCATAATGGGACATATCTTCGATTTCTTTTTTACGTTTTGCATTTGCTCTTTCAACTGCATCTTTAATTACGTCACGTCTTGAACGTTGAGCACCTTTAGGTTTTGATTCTTCATCCGCAATTCTTTTAGTAGTTTCTATAATATCATCTTTAGCAGCCGATAATGATTTTTGAGATTCTTTAATATTGTTAGTGGCGGTGAATTGGTTAGATTCATTTTCAATTTTAATATTTTTAGGATTAAAGACAACAATTTCTTCACCAGATACTCCAAGACCTGTTGCTGTATCATATTTACTTGACATAACTCCACGTCTAAAATTTCCTATCTTGCCCTCCTCTTTTATGCGTGTTGTTTTTCCTAAATCAATTTTCACTTTTATTATACGACTATCAGGGCCAGCCATATATTTTGCTTGTTCAAATGTCGGCCAAAAATACATACCTTCGCTGGAAGGGATAGCCATGCCATCTTTAAATATATCAAAAGGTTTAGCTTTGGTTACATGCCAAGCATCAACAAGTTTTCCTCCAACTTGTCCTTCTTCAATAGTTCGTTTACCACCCTTCAGCACTTCGGGGGGAACGGGTTTATAGACAGAAATCTCTTTTTCTCCACGTTGTAAAGCCTCATACACTCGATTGTTTCCGTCTATAATTTCACCAGAACGGTCAAGAACGATTGACCCTTTGGACATGGACTTTCTTGGAACAAATTTACCATTCCAGAGGGTTTCATTCCCCTTGCGCAGAGATTCCATGGGAACGGTTTCTTCTATCCATTTAGCATCCAGTAATTGCGGGTCTGTTAATGTCTTGTCGAACTTTTTATTTGTTGAATATTCTCTATATTTCGATTGTATTGCACCCTGCGCTGGCTTTGGTAAGTCGGTGGTGTTTACCCACGGTTGCTTTTGCGTTTCCCCCTCTCTCCTTGCAAGTTTCTTTCCTTCTGTAGTTTGTGTAATTCTACGATCTGCTGCTTCTCCACGTTTAACAGCAGTAATAAATTCTTCATTAGACATACTCATAAGGGTTTCGTGTGGAGTTTTTAAATCAACTACTTTTCCTTCTGGTATCTCCCCAGCATTTACAACACCTAATGAGTCATTAACTTCTTTAATAGTTTTTAATTCTTGAATTTTTTTCTGAAGTTCAGGATTTGGTTGTTGCTGTCCTTGTGATTGTTCTTTAAGTTTTTCAACTTCTTTGAGTTTTGCAGATGTAGTACCAATAATTGCAGCTTTAGCATCTAATATTGGTTGTTTAGGATTTTCAACCCTAATTGGAACATCTTTTCCTGCTTCTCTTAATGCAGTCATTCTTGGAGCAAGATTTTTTTGAGTAACGCCTTCAACAACAGTCTTTGCACCACCTACTCCCATTCCTACAGCTTTTGCACCTAATACCCATGGCAAAACTTGAAGTGTAGCATAAGCAGTAGCACCTGCAATTTCATTTCCTGTTAAATCAGTTACGGTTTCCCCACCTTTGGTAGCAAACTTTTCTAAAGGAGCAAATATATTATTTACTATTTCTTCTGCGCCTCTTTGATCACCAACAGGAACCTCACTTCTTATCTTGCTATAAGCACCTTGCGAAGCAGTCATAAGAAAGTCGTGTGCTTTTCTTGCATTCTCAAAACTATATTTTCCTTTCAACAATGCATCATATGCATCGTAAGTTGCACCACCAATAAATCCCCCCACCCCAAGAGGAAAATCTATTAACATCTGTTTTGCTGTAAGCAAAACCGCTTCCGGTACATCTTTAATAGATGTTGAGTTTGCTTCTCTTAATAATGGTTGATCTATTTTGGTTCTTTCAGGTTGCTTAGGACGTAACTGTATGCCTGTTTCTTTTTTTTCAATAGGAACCAGTCTTAAAGTTTTCTGTTCATCATCACTATCATCAGATGTATCAATTGGAATTAATCTTGCCATCTTTATTCCTCTGATATTTCATATTCCTGTCCGTTAATAGTAACGGTTCCATCTGGATTGCGAGCAACAACTTGACCACTCGAAAGAGTAACAGACTTTTTTGAATAACTCTTAATATTAACACCACCTTCAGTTTTAGCAAATGAACCTTTCGGTAATTCTGGAGCAATAGGAATAAATACAGTTTTATTTTTGGTAAGCCAATGAGTAGATTCGGCTTGTTTATATTTTATTCCTGCTGCATCTAATGCAGCCTTCGTATCGGTTTCCTCTTTGCTTCCAATACCATATTCTACTGGATCAAGTTTTCCAAATTTACCTTTTTTATAAAACATTCCAGAATTTTCTTTCATAAACTCTGTATGTCTTTTAAGTTCATTAGTATATTGGGTATTAACAGATTTTTCCGAAGCAAGTTCCTTTCTAACAGTCCTATGGTATTCTCCCAAATCCCTGTAATATTGTGCGTGAGCATTTAAACTGTTAATTTCAGCAGTTTCTTTGGGTGTAGGAGTTGTTTGAATATCTCTTTTATATTTATCAAGTTGTTTATCAATACCCAGTTTATGAGTAGCAAGGTCTTTTTCATTTTGCAACAAATAATCATGAGTTGCTTTAAATTCAGGAACTTTAATTTTTTCAGATATTTTCTTTTCTTGATCAAATTGTAAGTTTAAATCTTTCTTTTTCTGTTCATAAAGCAAATCTAAATCCTGTTGTTTTTCTTCTTTAAGAACAGGCATCATTCTTTTACGTTTAGCAATCTCTGTTCCTGTGGTAATTGGTTCAACTTCTGCTTCTGCCTGTGCTCCTGCTTTAACTCCGCCAACTTTTTCTGCTGTTCGTCTTTCAGCAGCAGATGGAAATTTACCTTCTTTCATAATAGAAGTGAGAATAGATGGATCAATTTTAAGATTTTTCGCTATATTTTCAACAGCACCCGGAGCAGGAGTTCCACCTAATTCTAATAATGTAGATAATTGCAAAGAGGCATCTTCACGTTGCTGTTTTTGTCTCATATTTTGCATTTGCATTATTTGCAAAATAGTAGTTTGAAGATCGCTGTATCGAGTATCCTGTGGTACATAAATTGGATTTGGCATTTTAACCTCCTTTTAAACTGCACCGGGGCCAGCCCAAGATAGAAAACTAATTATATCACTAAGACTTGATAAGGAACTAACTCCTGCTCCCGTTCCACTACCTCCACCACTAAGTGCCATTGTTGCAAGAGACAATGGCCCCAATGCTCCTGACGAACCGGGTGTTACTACTGCCTGATTTCCATAACCAGAATACATACTTAATATTGCTTTTAATAAGTCATCTGTTGGCATAGTTCCTGCTTGCGTCCTTAACCATTGATTATATTTATTAGTTAAATCAGTTTGATTTGTTGCTTGTTCAACTGCACCCGCTTGCATTCCTAATGTTTCTAATCCACCTTGACTTGATAAATATTGAGCAAAATCAGAAATTCCTTGTTGCTGATTAGCTAATCCAGCAGTATAAATATTGCTTTCAAGAGAAGTTCTACCTTTCGCAAGAGCATCCATTAAAGTTGATGCTGTATCTTGCGTCTGTTTTTGTTTATCGCTACCATAAAACAATCCACCTTTAGAGTATGCAGATCGTATTCCCGGCATTGTATCTTCTTTAAATATTGAAACAAGAGGTTGTTCAATTCCAGTCTTATAATCAGAACGCATATATTCTGGATTAAAATTTTCACCACTTACCATTTTCATTATTTGCGATAATACATCACCAGATTGAGAAAGGTTTTGTAATCCACTTATATTTGCTATTGATCCGGTCTGCAAAGGAGTAAGCCCTGCTGTCATTTGTCCAGTATAAGTTGGAACAGGAGTTGCTCCTGTCATCTGTCCACTATACTGTGCCAAATATTGTTTTAATAATTTATTAATTTCTGTCTGCGCTTCAGATTGTGGGGCATACTCAACTTTAGGTTTGCTTCCAAATAATGTATCAGTAATATCATCAAAGAATCCCATAATTATACCTCCTTAGAAAGTATATGGTAATCCACTTTCCATCCACGATCTTTCCATCGTTTTGGATGTCTTGAATTCATCATGCTTTTTTGAATACCATTATCTTTTGCCCAATTTTCTACTTTTTCCATAAGTGCTTTTTCAACTTCTTCATCCCCAAGAATCTGTGAAACATTTATGTATTCTTCCATAAGATTAGATTGTATAGAAGCAATAACAAAACCCAAAACATTAAATCCGTGATCTTCAAGTTCTTCAATTGCAATCCAAAGACCCAAAATTGGATTTGATATGTTATCTCTTAACCATTTTAAAAACATAGACCTATTGTATTCTGTTACTTCTTCTTTATCAATGAGTTCTTGAATTTTCTCATGAATAAATTTAATTGAATTTGGGTCTTTGGTTTTTATGATTTTCATTTTATTTTCCCTTCTGTTGTTAATTTCCCTTCTTTCTTCAATTCCTTAATTGCCAATTCCCTCATCTTGGCTTGTATGAGTGTTTCCTTCTCTGTTTCTATCTTTGCAACGTCCACATACTCACTCGCCAATTTATCATAATTCTTAATCACATCCGCTACGATTGCTCTGTTTTCGAGGGTGTCATAGGGTGATTCATTCGGATCGGTGCAGGGCTTATTGTTCTTGTCGGGGTCAAAGAACACCACCTCAAGACCGTAAACCTGAAACTGCTCTGGTGGAATCCGCTGTGCTAAAAGGGCGCATAAGATATTTGCATTCATATTATTCTCCTTAATCTATCCGGAAGAAATTAAGACTTGTTGCACCGACAACAGTCCCATCTCCATATATGGTGCTTGCTGCGGTTGTTAACAGACCCAAGTGTATAGTATCACCAGCATTTAGATGTTTTATTTTTGATATAGCCAAGGCTGGATAGGTCAATGATGCTATATAATTTTGACATAATTGAGTGGAGCTTCCATAAGTGGATGACCCGACCGATAATTTAATCGCAGCCGCACCACCAGCTCCAATCGCCATTCGGGAATGACCGCTAACAAAGTATTTTCCCGATTGCTTAACTACAAGATTTATCGCTGAATAGTCAGCAATCGCACCACCGGAAACATTATCCGCCGCAAGAATTTTACTGTATCCATAATCACTCTTTGGATTCCAGAGGACTTGCGGGGCATCCAAGGCGGTTGCCTGGATGGTATGATCGGGATTATCTCCGGTGTCATACTGATAGCGTATTTTACCCACGCAGACACAATAATCTGTTATAACCTTCGTGTAAGTGCTTCCATCTTCGAGCAGAAAGAAATCGTCGTCCGTTGCTGTGGTGGAAGCCGGAACCCTTGTGAATCCTGAATATCCACCCAACGCCCATACAATTCCACCAGCGGCATCCCATATAGCATACACATAGGCGGTCTTTATCTCAGCATCAAGACTTCCCTTGCTCCAATAATTCGCGGCATCTGCCATGATGATTTGGGATGTACCGGAAAGGTAGGCCGCCTTACGAGTCCTTGCCGTATATCCGTTCCCATCGGGAATTGAGATGGTGAAAAAGTTCGTAGCATCGGGAGCCGCACCACCTGACTTCGTGAAGATGTCCAGCTTATTGACAGAGGCATTGACAACGGGTTTGATGTTATTGGCAAAGTTAACTAATGTTGCTGGATCAATACCATCTTTTAAAGTCTTTAAATTAACACCATCCCATTGGGGAATGTATAGATCATGATTTGTTGCCGGCCCAATTACATCACCATCTTTTAACGTTGTAACCTGTAATGATTGCACTATATCACTAAGACATCTTTGTAACTGTGATACAGTTCTTTGTGCATCGCTAAGATCAACAAACTTATCTGGCACAGTTGGTATTAAGAAACCCTTTTTATTTAATGTAAGAGTATCTGCCATTATAATTCAGCTTCCTTTTCAATATACATATACTGAAAACCTGTTAATTCGAACCACCCGGTTAGTTCTGAATTTCTGAACCTGAACATCGCTTTCTCATTAGTAACATCAAATGGTTCTGTTAAAACAGGCTTAGATTCATCAGTATTTAATGTAGTTAAAACTTGAGAAACAAAATTTTTACCATTATCAACGCTAATTAAACTTTCTAATTGAGTACCTACAGCATATAATTCTTGTCTTATAAATCTGCTGTATTTACCAAGATTAGGCATAAAACTTTTAGTATCAAAATACGAATCTATTAAAACGCCATTATCATTTAGTAAATTATTTGATAATTTATAAATAAACCCACCATTATCACCCAATAAATCTAATGGAGAAATATCTTGAAATGTATTAGTACCAATTCTCCAAATCATTTCTTTAATAGTCATTGTTAATTCACCTATTGTTATAGCATTAGATGAATGATAATAACCATCTGCCGTTATGTTGGTAGCAAAATTCCAAATTCCAAGAAATTTATTGTTAAAATAATCATAAACTAATACACTATCTGGAACTTCAGAAGTTATTGATGGAAAAAACAATAAATACAAATTTTGTTCTTCTATCATATGAGAAAATATAGTGTCAATATAACCCGGATTTATGCTATCTAAAAAAAATCTTATTATTTCATTACCAACAGAGGTACAAGAATATCCATCAAAAATATAAAAACAATCCCAACCTAAAAATAACAATGTTTCGCCAAGTGAGTTAATACTTCCTCCAGTCATACAACCAACATCAAGAATTTTACTTTCATCAAAGGTAAATGGTGGCGTACTTCCCGTTGCATACATCATTGTTATTGATCGTTCTAATAATATAGCAAGTTGTCCTCTTAATATTTCACAACCAAAAATTCCTCCAGTTGTTGCTGCAAGTGTATTTGTTCCAGAACCACTTCCAGACCAATCTTTAGGATTTCCGGGCACACACCAATCTATCCTCTGTGGAATATTGCTTCCAGAAACGGTACAATTCAACAACAACAACCATGTATAAAATACTTTAAGATATTTACATTTATTAGGATTTCCTGCTAAATCAGCCCAATTACCAACTCCGTTCCAAAATTTTATATTATCAATACCGTTAGTAGCAAGAAATTTTACTTCGTCAGAATCACTATCATACATTGTTTCACAATTAAATCTATCTCCTGATGTTCCAGTAAAGCAATTAACTGCGCGAATATCATCTAACCATATACTGCAAGCACCTTTATTATTAACTACCTTCAATCCAATGGATACAATAGCTGTATCTGATGCAGCGCGAACCAAAGGAATTTCAACTTCAAGTGGAGTATTGGCTGTTAATGCAGGAATATCTAATGTTTCTAATGGACTTGCGCACGCAGCAGTATTGTCTAACAATAATTGTAAATCTCCAGCAGCCAAATCAATATTTGATTTTATATAAAAATGAATATGAGTATAATCACTCAAATCTTTAGAAGAAATTGTATGATGAGCCACGATTCCCGGTGTAAAACCAGAACCCATTTCTACATTTGGTAATATCAATAAATTCTGTAAATCTTTAGCAGAAAATATTTTTGTATCAAAACCAGATTGCATAAAATCACATTCTAAAAATGGTGGAACATTAAGAGAATCAAGTCTTGCAACATCTGGAAGAATATCCAAATTTCTTAAATCTCCAGCAGAAATAATTGCCGTATCCCAATTAAATCCTTGCGCAATATCATATCCCAAATCTGTTGCAAGTGGTGGTACATTTAAAGAGTCTAATCTTGCAACGTCTGGAAGAATATCCAATTCTCGTAAATCGCTTGCGTAAACACCTAAAATATCTACATCAAGACCAGCACTTATAATTTGACGTTCTAAATCAGAAGAATATGTATCGTCATACTCTGAAACATCAACAAATATTGGAACATTAAAAAAATCAAGTGAATCTGCGCTTGAAATTTTTACTGAATATACTCCATATCTAAACCATGTTCCATCTGCAATAACTTTAACACCCCCAATAGCAGTCCACGCAATTTCACAATCATCAATTGATAAATTTTCTGTTATTAAATCCCAATATTTTGTTGCAGTATTATATTTATAAACATTTTTTGTAGTAAAAGCGACAAGATATTCTGTGCCATCATATTTAAAAAACTGTTCAATTTGTAAAATTGGGTCTGGCAATGGCAAACCATTACCAAAAGTGGTAAATCCCGGTCTTTTTCTCCACTTACCATCTTTTTTAAATACATTTACTGCATTATATAAATCGGTTTCTTGTATTTTAATAGGCGACTCATCTTTACGCATACCAGTAAATTCAAATTCTGGCGATTTCATCACATAAAATTTTTCTTTATCATTTCTTTTAGGACGTTTTTGTTGAAATCTTTGAAGCATTATGCTGTCCGTTTCCAAATATAACAAGTAATGTATGGTTGAAGATTGTTGTGAGCAGAAACAGCGTTGGCAGCAGCAACATCATCTGTTACAGCAGGAGTTCCAGCATCATTTGAACCTTCAGATACATAATTTCCACCCCCAGTAGTTCCTGCCGGCAACCCATGACCATGTCCAACCAATCCACTTTCTGCTGCTAATAAAAGATGTGTTTTTTCTCCACCAGCTTTTTCAACTGTATTAAAATCACTATCTGCAGTATTTACACAGACAGGAACCTTTCCTGCTCCCCATAAAGTCCAAGTACCAAAACCTAATATAGTAGCTGGATTTGTTGGATCAATAGTATGATAAAGTTTACCTACTGGATAAATATATGGAAGGACTGCAAGGGCAATCGCAGCTGCATCCATTCCTGCTGTGTTTATTTTACCTTCCTTTGTAAGTTCAATTTCGTTTCCATCTTCATCCTCAAAATGAAGTTCCGCTTTGGCATTAACATCTTTTAAATATATAAATCCTTTGTCTGTAATAGGTAAAGGCGTATCTATTGGAGAATTTAAAGTTATTTTTGAATGTTCTCCGTCAGCATCCCCTATTTTCCATATATGATCAACCTGCATCCTTTCCCTGATAGCCACATATAATTTACGAAAATAATCATCTATTTCATAACCATATGTGTTATTATCAGGAAGTGACTCAAAGGTATCATCCCAAATATAAGAAAACGACATAATTCACTCCTTTAATCAAAGTGATAGGATGGATAATTTGAAGGCAACCTAACCCTTCCAACCATTCTTCCCGCATCTTCTACACTTCTTAATCCCCTCCAAACTGGTGCCTTGTGTTTTGTAAATGCTCCAAATCTTGATGTGAACATCGCAAAATAATAATCTGATCTGTCTAAATCTCTACCTCCACCGGGCATTGCTAAAGCTAAAGACATTACACCATCTTTTAAAATTATACCATCCTTAAATGGTTCATATGGTTCTTGAGCATCAGTTAATACAGATGGAACAAAACTATAATCAAATCCAAGAACTTTTACAGCACCGGGTGCAGGTACCAAAGAAACCGCGAGATTCTCGTCACCGTGCTCGAAAAATGCTCCCCACGGAGTGCCATTTCCAAGACCTCTCCATAATGGATCAATAGAATCAAGTTGTTCTACCATATAAAAATCCAATGGGCCTTGAACAGTTATATCAT
>Ga0268280_1001523_pt1 | contig 15418 bp, 9 predicted proteins | sample saktaG_9_FD_190139 | JGI IMG/M metagenome (GOLD analysis project Ga0268280, IMG submission 190139) | Saline water microbial communities from Sakinaw Lake, British Columbia, Canada - sak_2011_5_24_40m | ecosystem: Environmental > Aquatic > Non-marine Saline and Alkaline > Saline ... | reverse complement strand
CATCAGCACCCCCATGTACCGGAACAAGGAGGAGCTGGCAGCAGACCTCGCTGCGGCGCTCATACCTGAAGCACAGGCACTGGAAGCAGCCGGGATCACGCTCCTTCAGGTGGACGAACCCATCCTCTCGACCGGCATTGCCGACCTTAACGTTGCAAAAGACGCAATCGCCCTGATTACCAAATCCGTGCGGGTGCCGGTCTGCATGCATGTCTGCGGCAACCTCGGAAACGTGCTCGATGAGATCCTGAAGTTCAACGTGCAGGTCTTCGACTTTGAATTCTCGAAAAACCCGGCAAATCTCGACCTGATGTCCCGGCGTGACCTGAATGGGCGGATGATCGGGTACGGGTGCGTGGACTCGACAACGGACACCGTGGAGAGCGTCGCCGAGATCAGGCAACGGATCGAAAGAGGTGTTGCAATCTTCGGGCCAAAGACGATGCTCATCGACCCGGACTGCGGGATGCGTATGCGTTCGCGGGACGCGGCGTTTGCAAAGCTGAAGAATATGTGCGAGGCTGCAAAGGAAGTCCGTCTCGCATTGTAAAAAAAATTAAGGGTATAGTCCCATTCCAGCCACTAACTTTTTTGTACGATTTATCAAAAATACCAGTTGATGACGCTCTTGGGGGCTTCGGCATTTGCCTCGAAGAACTCTGATGAGTTCTTCTCATCCTCGTAATCCTGATGGATCACTCGGACTCCGCCCCCTCCGCTGTGGCGGCCCCCAAGATGCGATAGAACCGATTAATCGTAATAAGGTCCAAAAATCCATTCGTCAAAAAATGATGCACTTTTTCTGTCTTGTATTGAGTAAATTATATTTTTCATTTTTTCACTCCTTAAATCAATTTTTATTTTAGTGGTTCAATTGGGACTATACCCAAATTAAAAAAGGGCTCTGTAGAAATCCCTGATCTCATATCATTACCAGAGATCCATGATGAACCGTTTTTCGACGGATATCGCAAGGGGGGATATTCGCCATTGGTGAGAGATGGCGGACACGAGAAGATCCCGAAGGTATCTTCGCTGTGCCGCAGTGGCGGGAGCAATGTAACTCAAAGATATCCTGATGGATATCTTCTCGTGCTCCATTGTCGCAAATCAAAGATATCCTGATGGACATCTTCTTCAGTTTGCCCTTCCCTGCGGGAACGGCAAACACCCCCAGGAACGTTAAGAAATTTTTCGATTAGCATATCTATAGAGAGAAAATAAAAAAAGATTTTTTTTATACGACCCTTGAGGTGGTCGATGCTTCGATACCCTTGTCGGTGATGATGAACGGGAGCATGCGTGAGGGTGCTGCCGAATCCTTAATCTTCTGGACGGCAAGGAACCGCTGGATCTCGTTCTGGCTGGTCTCTGTCCTGAGCTCCATGACGATGTCTGCTGCACGCATCAGACGTGTCATCTCTACAGGTGTGTGGATCCCGGTGTAGACGATGAACACAAGGTTTGCACCGCGCTTGCGGACTTCTTCTCTGGCAAGGTGGAGGAACTTTAAGGCCCCGTCAATGCCGTACTTGAGTACGATCGTGGACAGGGAGTCCACAACGATCCTCCCTCCCGCCATCTGGGAGAGGTACATTTCAGGGTGAAGCTCGGTGGCATCTGTCATACCAGATTCAATCTCCCCGTCATTCATCAGGTACGTCCCTTCTTCGCCCTCTACCGTCCAGAACTGCCTGGCGGCTATATCTACGCCCGATAGCGCCGTCCCGTACATCATGACGATCGAACCGGCAGGGTATCCTCCGTCAAGCAGGAGGTTGAGCCCCACAATACCGGTCGACCGCTTCTTGGGTTTCCCACTTATGGAAACATCTTCGATTCGGGTAGCAGTTGCCATATCAGATTGTACCGGCTAATATATTTTACAAGTTCTTTAAAAGGTTTGTGCCGATTTTGCCCATTTTGTCGCAGAATATTCCCCGGATGTGCTCATGCGCCGCGGCCGCAGTAGGTTTCCCGCAACGTGCGGCGCAAAAGTTTCCAGCCATGGACCCGTGGCAGGGAGTCCGCGATCACGAGCCGGCGGGGCACTTTGTAGCCGGCCATCCGGTCGCGGCAGTATGCCTCAATCTCCTCATCAGAAAGTGTTGCACCTTCCTGAAGCACCACCGCGGCAACCGGGATCTCCCCCCGCCGCTCATCCGGGCACCCGAAGACGGCCGCGTCCCGGATCTTTTCGTGCTGCACGAGCACGTTCTCGACCTCTGTCGGGTACACCTTCCAGCCCGACATGATGATCATGTCCTTTTTGCGGTCGGTGATGGCAAGTATCCCCTCCTCATCAACAAACCCGATATCACCGGAGAGGAACCAGCCGTCATTTTTAAAGACATCGGCAGTCGCTTCCGGAAGGTTCCAGTAGCCCTTCGCGACTGCAGGGCCCCGGATCGCGATCTCCCCGATCTCCCCGATACCGAGTTCGCGGTCGGGCTCCTCGACGTCAACGATGCGGATCTCCGTGTATCCTGTCGCAACCCCAACGCTCGTGAACCTTTTGGTGAGGTGAGGATACTCCGGCAGCGTAGTCGTCCCGGACCCGATCACGATGGTCTCGGAAAGCCCGTACGAGTTCGCGACCGGGATGTGGAAGCGTGTATCAAACGCCTCCCATATCGCGGGCAGCAGCTGCCCGCCGCCCGAGATGATCACCCGCACGGTGCGAAGGGACTCCTCTGTACCCGGGGGGCTGTGGACGAGGGAATGGATGACCGGGGGCATCCCGGCGAGCACCGTAACCTTGTAGTCCCTGCAGATCGCTACGTACTGATCGAGATCGAAGCGTTCCATCATCACAAACGTCCCGCCTGCCCGTAGCATCGCAAGACCCCACGAGAGCCCCACGTGCCCCATCGGGTAGATGCCGAGATATACATCCGAAGGGAGCATCCGGAGCGCCTCCCGTTCCGCATCGAGCGCAGACATCCAGTTGCCATGGGTGAGCATCGCCCCTTTTGGCGTTCCGGTAGTTCCGGAGGTGTACTGGATCTGGCAGAGGTCATCCGGTGAACAGTTTGCCGCCCTCATAGGTGCTGGTGCCGGTGGAAAAGAGGCCCATGGAAACGTGCCCTCCCTGCAATCGCCGATACAGATCACATGGTCAAGAGCGGGGGCTTTCCCCCTGATTTCCTGTACCACGGGTGCTCCCTGTGCATCGGTGATAACCGCCCGGGCGCCGGCATCGTTGAGTGTAAAAAGGAGCTCGTCGCCCCGGTACACGATATTTGCCGGCACCGCGACTGCCCCGATCCGCCAGATCGCAAAGTAACTGATGAGATATTCGGGCGAGCTGTCAAGATATATGCAGACCCGGTCCCCTTTTTGTATCCCCAGTTGTAAAAGACCGTTTGCGATCCGGTTCATCTCGTCGCGGAACCTGCCATAGCTGTAGGTCTCGTTGCGCGACGGGCAGATGAGAGCGGCTTTCGCTTCAGGGACGCTCTTTGCATCAAAAAGGGTTGTCACATTGACCATGGGGCACCGGGCGGGGTTCTGCTGAACAAAGAAGATGTGACGTTGATGTATTTAGGAGTTGATTACCGGATTTCTTACTCATGCATCTTCCGGTAAATAAAAAAACAACCGACCTGAAAATATCGGCGGGACCATCCTGTTCATACGTAATACCGGTGATGAGCAGTTCAGGACCACCCCTGTTCTTTCCCACCAACCATATACCCGCCGAATAAAAATACTGGTACAAAAGGACCGCAAAAAGGCTGCACCATGGACCCGCTGGTTTCAACTGCCATACTTGGAATGACCGGTATCGCGACCGGCTTCGCATCCGGCCTCTTCGGCGTCGGCGGGGGATTCCTGATGACGCCGGTCCAGTACTGGCTCTATGCTGCAGGAGGGATCGACAGCACGCTTGCCACCCGGCTTGCGTTCGGGACGTCCCTTGCGGTCATGCTCCCGACCATGGTCAGCGGGGCAGCCGGCCACCACAAGCGGGGGGCCGTTGACTGGCAGGCAGCATTCCCGATGGGTATCGGGGCGGTTGCCGGGGGATTTTCCGGCGGCACCCTTGCGACGTACCTGCCGGGGAACGTATTGCGCACAATTTTTGCCCTGCTCGTGATCGCCATGGCCGTACGCATGGCATGGCATTTACGGAGCTGCACGTCCTGCGGGAAGCGGGGATCGGCCGGTATCTTCCTTCTCCTCGGCCTGCTGGTCGGGATCGTCTCCGGCCTTGCCGGGATCGGAGGGGGGATCCTGCTGGTACCGGTACTGGTCATCCTCCTTGGCTACCCGGTGCACTCGGCTGTCGGCACATCCTCTGCCTGCCTGATCTTCTCCTCAGCAGGAGCGGTGACCGCATATATCATCAACGGCCTGTCCGTCACCGGCCTGCCCCCGTATTCCCTTGGTTACGTTGACCTGTTCCCGTGGGCCGTCCTTGCCGCAACCACTATCCCGCTCGCCCGGCTCGGTGTCCGGTGCGCCCATGCCTGCCAGCCGCAGGTACTGCAGCTCATCTTTGCCGGCGTCATGGTGCTGATTGGGGTGCTGATGCTGGCAAGCGTGTGACAGGTAATAAAAGGAGGGGAGAGGCACGGCGTGCACGGCTCCGGTCCAACCACACGGCAACGGAGCGATCAGCGGTACATGTCGATTGCGTCCCTGACAAAGACAAGGTGGTCGAGGAGGAGCCGGGTGATCAGGTACTTCTCCCGCACCGTCTCCTTCCCTTTACGTCCCATCTGCCGGCCAAGGTCCGGGTGTTCGAGGAGTTCGACCGTCCGTTTCACGAAGCCGCCGGTATCGTCCGGGTCGACGAGATAGCCGGAAACCCCGTCCTCGATCTGGAGCAGGATGCCCCCGATGTTGGATGCAACGACCGGTTTTTCTTTCCAGAGCGCCTCGGTAACGGTGAGCCCGAATCCTTCCTTTGATGACCGCTGGATGATGACCGAGGCCGCCCGCTGGATCGCGTTGACGAGGATATTGTTCTCGTTTGTAATCAGGATCACGTCCCTGTTCGGCGTCAGATGGCTGACAGAGTCCTGTATATGGCAGAAGATCTCCAGCCCTTCGGGATCGTCGCTTGCCATGCTCCCGCAGAGCACCAGCCGGCAGTCGACCTTCTTTTTAACCTCCCTGAAAATATCGATCACTTTCTCCGGGTTCTTCCACTTGTCGAACCGTGAGATCTGCGCAATAATGGGCTTGTCCGTCGGAATGCCGAACTTTTTTAAGTATTTCTTCATCACCGGCACGGGGAGGTCCATGTTCTTGGAAGAACAGGGGTCGATTGCCGGCGGGCAGACGCGCTGTTCCACTGCAAGGTCCGGCTGGACATACTTCTCGTTTGAGACAATAACCATGTCATAGCGGAGGAGGAACTTCTTGAAGTATTTCCAGAGCTCGGGGTCCGGTGCCGAAAGGTCGACATGGCAGCGCCAGATCCACGGCTGGGTCTTGGGATAATAGTTGATAAGCGGGAGGGGTTGCGGATCGTGCACGATTACGCAGTCATGGGTCATGTGCGTAAAGACGGAAAACTGTTCATTCGTCTGGAGGTAGATCTGTTTCTTGATTGGTGTCAGGTTGATCCTCTCGCCATGGAGGGCGTTGTGGAACTTCTTGGTGATCCCGAAAAAGTCCGGGTTGCCGTGGAGGATCCTCCAGCCCGATTTGACGCCCACGTAATTCATGAGCGGGATGAGCGAGGAGAGCATCTCCGCAACACCGCCGCCCTGGTATGTGGAATTGATCTGGACGATGTGCCGGTTTTTGAGGACACGTGCCCTGTGGTAGATTTCTGCAATCACCTGGTCTCCAACGATGCTGCGGTAGTCTTCAAGTACGCTGTACACCCGATACCCTCCCTGTTTTGTTCTTTTCCGGACCCGGACCGAGGTCTTTGAGCAGTTTCCTTACCGCATCCACCGAGCGGAGGCTGTAGGTGGCAAGCGATGGATCCGGACCAACCTTGATGGTATACGCAGTAGTGGGGAGCGCTGCAAATAAATCCTCATCGGTCCGGTCATCACCGACGGCAAAGACGAAATCATACGTGGTATTCGTAAGCAGACGGAGGGCGGCCGCCCCTTTGTTGATGCCGGAATCCTTCACCTCAACGACCTTGTCGCCTTCAAGAAGGGCAAGATGGAGGTTTTTTGTGCGGAGCATGAGGTCCTCCCGCAGCTCGATCGACCGCATACGCGCAAGTCCCGGGTCGGCATTCCGGAAGTGCCATGCGAGCGAGTACTCCTTCTCCTCGATGAATGTCCCCGCGGTCCTGTCCACGTACAACTCTAGGATCGGACGTATTTCGCTCTTCCAGTCCTTCGAAACGGGCGTGACCAGCTTCCACTCCCCGCCCCGTTCCCTGATCCAGATCCCGTGCTCAGCGATGAAATCAACACCCAACGTGCCAAACCACTGTTCAAGGACAGCCCGGTCGCGCCCGCTGGTGATGACCACCCGGTTCCGTGGATCACCGGCAAGCACCGCCAGGATCCGGAGGATCTCCGGGTCAGGGTGCGCCAGGTCCGGTGTCCCTGCAATCGGGACGAGCGTCCCGTCATAATCGAGAAAGAGGACCCGCGCCGTGGCATTCCGATACTCCTCCCTGACGTGTGCAACGAGATCGTCATCCATGAACCGCGCAGCAAGCATTTTCTGGTAGTTCTTGGTTGCTCCCAGTATACCTAAGAAGTCCGTGATCCACTTCTCCAGGTCATACCGCATGAGCCGCTCCTGCATCGCTACGAGGCGCTTTTTCTTCTCCTCCTCCGGCATGGTCAGTCCCTGGTAGATCGCAGAGGAAAATTCCTTAAGGTTGTTGGGGTTGACGAGGACCGCCTCGCTCAGCTCTTTTGCCGCACCGGCAAATTCGGAGAGCACGAGCATGCCCGGCCGCCCTCCCTTTGTTGCGAGATACTCCTTTGCCATCAGGTTCATGCCGTCCCGCAGGGGGGTGATGAGCGCGACGTCTGCAAGAACGTAGAGTGCGACGAGCCGGTGGAACGGCATGGACTTGAAGAGGTACCGCACCGGGGTCCAGCACATGGTGCCATGCCTGCCGTTGATCCTCCCAACCAGCTGGTCCACCTCGTGCTTGAGCCGGGTGTACTGGTCAATCCGGGTGCGGGAGGGGACCGCGACGAGGACGAACGTGACATGTTCCTTTAACTCCGGGTGCTCTTCGAGAAGCGCGTCGTACGCCATCAGCCGGAGCGGCACTCCTTTGGTATAATCGAGCCGGTCGACTGAAAGGATGATCTTTTCCGTGCCGACAAAATGCCGGATCCTGTTTATTTCTTTTTCCACCAGGGGGTCATGGACGGCACCGGCAAACCGTCTGTAATCGATTCCCATGGGGAAGGTGTCCACTTTCACCCTCCGGTCTCCTGCCTTTATCCTCGTCATCTCCTGCTCGTAGCCAAGGATCCTGCGGACTGCGTTGAAGAAGTAGGTGACGTACTCGAAGGTGTGGAACCCGATCAGGTCCGCACCAAGAAGGCCGGAGAGCACCTCCTTTCTCCATGGCAGGAGCCGGAAGACCTCATACTGGGGAAACGGGATGTGGAGGAAGAACCCGATCGTTGCATCCGGCAGTTTTTCCCGCAGCATGCCGGGCAGGAGCATCAGCTGGTAGTCATGGACCCATATCACATCGCCGGGACCTGCGACCGCACAGACGGCATCGCAGAATTTTTTGTTCACCTTTACGTAGATCTTCCAGGCGGCAGGGTCATACTCGGCATAGTGAGAGAAATAGTGAAAGAGCGGCCAGAGCGCCCTGTTGCAAAAGTCATTGTAGTACTTTTCGAACTCGTATTCCGAGAGGAAGACCGGCAGGCACTGGTGTTCCGACAGGAGCGCTGTAATCTTATGCCTGTCCTTTGCCGTGAGGTGCTTTCCCGAGATCCCCGGCCACCCCACCCATACCGCCTCCTGCTCCCGATAGATTGAGCCGAGGCCTGTGGCAAGCCCGCCGACACTCGGCACGAGGTTCAGGTCGTTTTCACGTTTGTGAACCGTCACCGGCAGCCTGTTTGATACAATAAACAGTCGGTTCATACGACGTATACCGCAATCATGTTTCATCGACGCAATATTATTTCAACTTTCTCCAGCAGGATGGTGGTGGCGACCCGGCCGGGGGTCTCCGGCAGCCGGGTGCCGTCCGGAATGCCGGGGGATACCGGACACGTAGCAGGACCTTACAGACCTCAACGGGCGTTTCATACCGGTAAAAGAGCCGGAATCAGCATCAGAATTGGTCTGCGACAAATGCGGTGGACGAGATGATATCGCCAAGACCTGCCGTCTTCCTTATGCCCTGCACGATGCGGGTGGGGACGACAATGACGAGCCGGCTCCCGCTCATGAATATGCCGGTCTCGTCCCACTCGCCGAGCGTTTCTTTGAGAGTGTCGCAGGCAGAGACGCCTTCCTGCGAGAGCTGCTGCTCACCCCCGCCGGCAGCGCCTGCTGCCGCGAGTGCGGCAAGGAGGAGGGCGTCCCGGGATCTTTTGGGCTCTGCGGTACCGTCGTCGAGAACGAGGAGGTAGTACCCGAAGGTATGGAGGTGGACGCGGGGCACGCCGGTCGCTTCCGCGAGGGAGATTGCGCCACGCACGCACGCGGGGAGTGAGCCGGCTACCGGAACGGCAGGACTTCCGCCCCGCAGGACCTGGAGCAGGAGGAAAAGCTCGCGCTCGTTCAGCCCGATACTGTCGGCATTCGGCAGGATGTGCCGCAACATCAGGGAAAGCACGGACCGGTCCGCGACCGTGACGCATTCGACATGCGTCCGCATCCCGGGATGGACGTCGCGGATTAAAGAGAGCTGTCCGGCCGCAGTGATGAAATCCTGCTCTGTCCGCAGGTACTGGTATCCCGAGAGGAATGCACGCCGGCAGGGCGCAATCGAAGCAAGAAAGTCCCCCATGGCACCGGCAGGGACGAGCACGGTCGCGGGGTCGTGGAGGGGGGACGCAATAACCCGGTTAGCCCGGGGGGTCACTCCGTCAGCGGGAGGGATAAGCCCCGGAGGGTATTCAAAAACGAGGTGGACAGCTTCGGTCCGCAGGTCCGCTTTCGGACCGAAGTCCAGGGTGCTGATGCCGGCCTGCTGCAGGAGAGCGCAGACCTGCGGGCCGGCACCGGGGAGAACGCAGGTCACCGAAGGGACACCGACAGAACGCAGGTGGAGCGCCGCAATCCCTGCCTGCCCGCCAACTGCAGTGCTGCCGGTGTTCCAGAACAGTGCGGTAAGGGAGCGGTACATGTCCGGGTCGGTCACGAACCACTCGTCCGCCATGTAATTCCTCATCGCCTGAACAAGCCGCCTGTGGAGGGGTTCTGCACCCGGAACTGCAGACGTTCCCAGTGATGCCAGCAGCCCGGCAGTGACCGGGATGACGCGGTCGATACAGGCATTAAACCCGGTGACTGTCGGTTCAAGGTGCGGCATACGCACTGCCCGGTACTGTTCTTCCCAGACTTCTGCTCCTGTAGTCACGTGCCTGTCCCTGAACACCCGTTTGGACGTCCTCTGATGAGAAGATTGCCATCCGCATACCGGCCCTCACGCGCGGGACACTGGTCTTTGCTGCCGGAATTTAACCCGGATCCGGGAAACGACCGTTCCCCCGGCAGATTGCACAGGTCTGCCTGACTATTGAGTGTCCTGCGCATATTACCGCTGACTGAAAGGGGATGAATAAAAAAAAGTACCGGGGTTCCGGAGTTACTGGTATTCCGGGGGCTGCACCTGCTTTGGCAACCCGCCCTTGAAGTGCTGCCGGATCTTGCTGTAATAGTCCCGCAGGTTGGGGTTCATCGTCGGATGGACCTTCTTCTGGGCTTCTTCAAAATGCTGAAACGTTATTGCCGTTGAACCTTCACGCAACGCGAGCATGCCCGCTTCCCGGCAAAATGCTTCGATGTCCGAACCAACAAAACCCTCGCTCTCTTCTGCAATCTTCACGATGAAGGCATCACGCTTTTTATCGGTGAGGACAAGGGATTTTTCGTGCATGAGTTCGATAAGTTTGCGCCTGCGTTCACCTTTGAGGAGACCGGTACTCACGTCCGTTTTCTTTTCGATGGCCGGGCTCAGTTCTTCCACAGTAACGGCACGGTTCCTGCCCCACGTTTCGACCAGCTCGCCAACCGCATCCTCCGTGTATCCCGCGGTAAGCTGAACAAGTTGTTCGAGAGTCGCGCCCTCAAGGGGCATGAGCCGGGTGTGGATACCGATGATCTTCTTCCGGTCTTCCAGCGTCGGTTCGCCGATATACACGAGCCGGTCGAACCTGCCTGCCCGCAACAGCGCCGGGTCCACGATATCCGGCCGGTTGGTCGCGCCCATCACCACGACGTCCTTGAGCTCGACGAGCCCGTCCATCTCGGTGAGGATCTGGTTGAGCACGTTGTCGATCACGTGCGAATCGCCCGAAGAGCCGCGGGCAGGGGCGAGTGCATCGATCTCGTCAAAGAATACGATTGAGGGGGCGACCTGCCGGGCCTTTTTGAAGACCTCGCGGACCGCACGTTCGCTCTCGCCAACCCACTTGGAGAGGAGTTGGGGGCCGCGGATCGGGATGAAGTTCGCGCCGCTCTCGCTTGCTACCGCCTTTGCGATCAGGGTCTTTCCCGTCCCCGGCGGGCCGTAGAGGAGGACACCCCGGGGGGGTTCGATACCAAGGTCTTCGAACTTCTGCCGGTGCGTGAGCGGGAGCTCGATTGCCTCGCGCACCTCGGTCTTTGCCGATTCCAGTCCGCCGACGTGCTCCCACTTCACGTGCGAGACCTCGAGCATCACCTCGCGCATCGCACTGGGCCCCACGTCCCGCTGGGCGCTCCGGAAATCCGCAGCGAGCACCTTGAGGGTATCAAGGATTTCCTGCGGGATCTCTTTCGCGTCAAGGTCGAGTGCAGGAAGATAGCGGCGCAGTGCGCGGATTGCGGCCTCGCGGGCGAGTGCGGCAAGGTCGGCACCCACAAACCCGTGCGTCTGCTGGGCGAGCACGTCAAGGCTTACGTCTTCGGCAAGCGGCATGCCGCGGGTGTGGATCTTCAGGATATCAATCCGGTCCGGCTCCGCAGGAACGCCAATCTCGATCTCCCGGTCGAACCTGCCAGGACGGCGGAGCGCCGCATCGATCGCATCGACCCGGTTCGTTGCACCGATCACGACCACCTGCCCGCGCTCCTCGAGCCCGTCCATCATGGTCAGGAGCTGGGCAACGACGCGCCTCTCAACTTCACCGGTCACTTCCTCGCGCCGGGGGGCGATCGAGTCCAGCTCGTCGATAAAGATGATCGACGGTGCGTTCTCCCGTGCCTCTTCAAAGACCTCACGGAGGCGCTGTTCGCTCTCTCCATAGTATTTCGATATGACCTCGGGACCGGCAATCGAGATGAAATGCGCACCGCTCTCATTCGCAACCGCTTTGGCGATCAGGGTCTTTCCCGTCCCCGGCGGGCCGTAGAGGAGGACTCCCCTTGGCGGCTCAATGCCCAGCTTCTGGAAGAGCTCGGGGTGGCGCAGGGGGAGCTCGATCGTCTCCCGCAGGCGCTGGAGCTCGTCTTTTAACCCGCCGATGTCCTCGTACGAGAACCTTTTCAGCCCTTCAAAACCGGCAGCGGGCTTGTCTGAGAATTCAACGCTCGTGTTCTTGGTGATGATCACCGCTTCTTCCGGCTCGATCTCGACAACTTTGAATGCGACGATCTGCGGCTGGACAAACGGGAGCCCCAGCATGATGGGCACCGAGTCGTTCAACGTCACCGGGAAGTCGATGAGCCCGTTCATCACATGGGGGTTGTTCGCGATCGGGATCTTCTTGGGGAGGTCCTCGGGGGGTGCAAGGACGACCCGCTTTGCCTCGACTTCATCGGAGATCGTGGAGACCTTTACGGTGTCCCCGATGCTCACGCCGGCGTTGATCCGCGTAAAATTATCGATACGGATCTTGCGCTGGTTCCAGTCCTCCACAAGCGCACGCCAGACCTTTGCCACCGTGCGGCGCTTTCCCTCGATTACAACCAGATCACCGGGAGATATTTTTAAAAGCAGCATCGTCTCGGGATCAAGCCGCGCCTTCCCGCCCCCCTGGTCGCCGGGATATGCGGAATCCACCCTCAGTTGAACTTCAGCCATTACCTTAAAGGTCATATACGGAGGGATTTATAGGTACTGTAACGGTATGCGAATCCTCATCTTTGATCCTTTCCATGGTGCAGCGGGCGATATGATTATCGGAGCCCTGCTCGACTGCGGGGCTGACCGCGACCTTGTCATCCGGGCGATGAAGTCCGTCGTAGGAACACCCAGAATCAGCACGGTCACCCGGTGCGGGATCCGGGGGATCGCCGTGAAAACCCGTGCGACCAAAACCCACCGAACGCTCCAGGAGGTGCTGGCACGGTGTGAACAGGCAGATGCACCGCCGGAAGCGCTCGCGATGGCACGCCGGGTCTTTACCCGGATCGGGGCGGCAGAGGAGACGGTGCACGGGGAACAGACTCACTTTCACGAGGTTGGGGCGGACGATGCGGTCGCTGATGTTGTCGGCGCCTGTACGGCTCTTGAGTCGCTTGGAGTTGACGGTGTTGCAGTCCTCCCGGTCACGCTGGGGCGGGGAACTGTCAGGGGTGCGCATGGGACATATCCGGTCCCGGCACCGGCCACCGTGCACATCTTTGCGGGGACAAAAATTTCCACAAAGGCAGGGGAGGAAGAAGGGGAGCTCTGCACCCCCACGGGAGCTGCACTGCTTGCTGAGTTTGTGACAGCCCGGGAACCTGAAATCGGTTCGTACAAGATTCTCACGGTGGGCTATGGCACCGGTTCCCGTAACTCCCCCGGCACACCCAACGTGCTGCGGGCGATGATCGTTGAGACCTTCGCGCAGGCGATACCTCTTGACTCTGTCGATGTCCTCGAAACCAACGTTGACGATGTGAGCGGGGAAGTGATCGCCCATGCCATCACGCTGCTCATGGATGCCGGAGCGCGCGATGCGAGCGCGGTCCCCTGCATCATGAAGAAAGGCCGGCCCGGGTATCTTGTCCACGTGATATGCGCCCCGGAGACGAGCGCCGGGCTCTCTGAACTCATGGCCCGCGAACTGGGCACGCTGGGCATCCGGTGTATCCCTGCTGTCCACCGGTTCGTCGCAGACCGGACGACGATGGAGGTCGAGGTTATTTTTGACGGGCATCACCGGAAGATGCCGGTCAAATGCGGGTGGATCCGGCGCAGGATCTATACCCTCAAACCGGAGTTTGAACCTGCGCGTGCATGGGCCTCAGAGATGGACGTCCCGGTGCGGGACGTGCTGCAGGCAGTAACCGAAGCCGGGTGGCAGGTTGCCCGGAACCGGGGCGGGGCACGCGATGAAAAGTGAGCGCATACGATCAGGCAACGAGGCGCTCGACCAGCTCCTCGGCGGCGGCATCGAACCAAAGACCATCACCCAGTTTGTGGGCGAACCGGCAGCCGGGAAGACCACGCTCTGCCTGATCGCCTCCGTCACCTGCCTTCGGGCCGGGCACACGGTCATCTGGATCGATACCGAAGGATTCTCGGTTGAGCGCTTCCGGCAGGTTGCCGGGGACGGGGCAGAGAAGCTTGCCGAACGGCTTGTCCTCTACGAACCCGTGGATTTCGTCCAGCAGGGCTCAATGATCCTGGATGCAGACCAGGTCCTCAAGACTAACAACGTCGGGCTCCTTGTCATGGATTCGGCAACGGCTCTCTACCGCACGGAGCTTGACCGGGGCAGGGGTGCAATGCAGGCGCTCACCCGCCAGATGCTGATGCTGCTTGGCTATGCAAAGCGGTACGGCATACCGGTGCTCATCACCAACCAGGTGTATGTCGATACGGCAACCAACAAGTATTCCGGGCTGGGTGGCACCGCCCTCGGGCACATATCAAAGGCGATCGTCCGTCTCGAAAAACGGGGAGGCATGGGCGAACGGCGTGCACATCTGGCAAAACACCGCTCCCTTCCGGAACATGCCTCGTTTGATTTTGATATGGCAGAGTCCGGTATCAGGATTATTACATAAAAATTCCCGGCCCCGTGGTAAAATCTTAACTTTTATATCTTGGTTCAATAGATATTTGCAATACAATGGCCCTGAAACGGGTGACCACGGCGATGATCAAGGAGTTGTTAGGGCGGTACCCGAAGGGCCTGAGCATCACCCAGATTGTGAGAAACATCAATATCAACCGGAACACCGCCGGGAGATATCTCGAGAACCTCATGGTCTCCGGCCAGGTTGAGATGCGCCAGTACGGGATGGCAAAGATCTACCGGCTTGCCCAGCGCGTCCCGCTGTCTGCGATGCTCTCGATCTCGTCAGAGCTGATCATGCTCCTCGACAACGGCCTCCGGATCATCTATGCCAACGAGCCGATGTACCGGTTCCTTGGCACTACCCAGGAGGAACTCTATGGGAAAAATATCGAGTTTAGCCCCTGCGTCACGGTATGTGATGAGGAATTTGACACGTTGAAAAAACACTTAAAGGCAGGCCTTGCCGGCAGGGAGTGGAGCGGTGAACTGTCCCTTGCAACCAAAAATATGGTATTTTCCTGCCGGATCGCTCCTGCCGTCTTTGAGGAGGGGCAGCGCGGGGTCTCGCTCCTCCTTGAGGATATTACCGAATGGAAACGGGCTGAAAAATCGCTCAGGGAGAGCGAAGACCGGTACCGCAAACTTGTAGAGATATCTCCTGATGCAGTCATCCTCCACTTAAACGAAAAGATCATGTACATGAACCCTGCGGCCCTCGAACTCCTTGGATTCCCGCAACCCGGCGAGGTCATCGGTAAAAATGTTCTTGATCTCATCCAGCCGGATTTTCGCGACAGAGTCAGGAAGAACATTCAAATTGACCTCATGGGGGACAGGACACTCCCGGTCGAACTGCAGATGATCCGGGCCGATGGGACACTGATAACTGTTGAGGGCAGGGGAGTGCGGACGTTTATCGGGGGACAACCTGCAGTGCAGGTGGCAATACGGGACGTCACCGAGCGTAAACGGGCGGAAGAGGCATTGTGCCAGAGCGAAGCGACGGCACGGGCACTCATCAATGCACCGACTGACTCTGTGCTGTTGCTGGATCTGCAGGGTGTAATCCTTGACCTGAACGATACTGCAGCCCGGCGATTGGGAAAGACAAAAGATGAATTGATCGGTGTGCTCGCAGATTCAGTCCTTCCGGAAGAGATTTCACACATGAGGCGATCGCTGATCTCCCGGATAATCGATAAGAAGGAGGCGGTCCGTTTTGAGGATGACCGGGACGGGATCTGGTTCGATACCGTCGCATTTCCGGTAATTGGCGCGAACGGTGAAGTGAACAGGATTGCGATCATCGCCCGTGACATCACCGAACGGAAGCGGTTTGAAGA
>Ga0268280_1001522_pt1 | contig 15424 bp, 19 predicted proteins | sample saktaG_9_FD_190139 | JGI IMG/M metagenome (GOLD analysis project Ga0268280, IMG submission 190139) | Saline water microbial communities from Sakinaw Lake, British Columbia, Canada - sak_2011_5_24_40m | ecosystem: Environmental > Aquatic > Non-marine Saline and Alkaline > Saline ... | reverse complement strand
TTTTGAGTAATGTAATTACACGCTGCCGACGATCTTCCAGCAATTGTGGAGAACCATGAGGTCGCATGGAGACACCCCCTTTTAGGATGCCTCCATTATATTGCATTACTTATGCGGAAGTCAATAAGATTCAAGATAACGGCAGCGGCATCCCTGAAAAGAATCTGATAAAGGTGTTTGACCCCTTCTTCAGCACCAAAAAACGGGGCGTGGGTTTGGGATTGTCCACCTGTCAAAATATCGTTACCAGCCATGGAGGCCTGATTGAGGTTGAAAGCACTTGGAGAAAAGGAAGTACCTTTTCTGTTTCGTTGCCCCTGGAACCGAAGCGGCCAGATGGCGAAAGAGACAATAAAGGAAACGCGTAACGGAGGAAGAGCATTATGACGGAAATAAGGTGGGATATTAAAAGCGGCACAAGTGTTTATCGCCAGGTGGCAGACGCCCACATAAAGCATTGGATCAAAACCGGCCGCATAAAAGCGGGCGAGGTGATTGTCTGGCGCGCAAATTTATCCGGCTGGCGAAAGCCTGAGGAGCTTAAAGATCTGCTGCCCTATTTTAAACTCTATGAAAAAGCCTGCTCCGGAAAGAGTGAAAGACGGAAATCGGCAAGAATGACCGTCTCCGTAAAAAAACAGATTAAAAGCATTCTTCTTATTGACGACGAAAAGGAATTGTGCGCTCTGCTGGGGGATTCCTTAAGCTCTCGCGGCTTTCAAATGGAGTTCGCCCATAGCAGGAGGGCAGCGCTTAAGAGCCTGAAAAGAAAAGTGCCGGACTTGGTTCTATTGGATCTCAGGTTGTCCGATGGGGATGGAATGTCTTTATTAGCCATCATCAGGAAGATGCCCATCCCTCCCGTCGTCATTATCACGACCGCCTTTGGCAGCGAAGAGGCCAGAAGCGAAGCCAATAAAATGGGCGCTTATGATTTTATAGATAAACCTTATAATGAAGAGGATATCATCCGCAGGATAAGAAAAATGCCTACTAAGGCGAAACATGGTGAATTATAATGAATGAGATTCTTGTCGTCGATGATGACCTGGACTTCACTTTCAACCTTTCCGCCATCTTGCGGGAAAACGGTTTTGCGGTCATTGCCGCCGCCAGCGGCCGGGAAGCGTTGCTGAAAATCCAAGCTGCTCGCCCCGACCTGGTTTTATTGGACCTGCGGCTGCCCGATATCGAGGGCATGAAGGTCTTGAAGAAAATAAAAGAGTCCAATCCCGATCTGGATATCATTATCATCACCGCTTATATGGATGTAAAGGACGCGATCAGGGCGATGAAATTGGGCGCCTATGATTATATAACCAAACCCTTTGACAATGAAGAATTGCTGCTCACCATCAACAAGACCCTCGACGTCCAGCACTTACGCGGTGAAATAAGCAGTTTAAAAAAAGAACTGGGAGAAAAGCTTCCCGTTGAAAAGGTAATGGGAGACAGCTCGCAGATAAAAAAAGTGCTCATAAAGGTTGATATGGTCGCTCCCACGGATTTTACGGTCATCATTCAGGGAGAAAGCGGAACAGGAAAAGAGGTTATAGCGAATTTACTTCACCAAAAATCCTTGCGCAAGGATAACGCCTTCATTGCCATCGACTGCAGCGCCATACCCGAGACACTGATAGAAGCGGAACTGTTTGGCCATGAAAAAGGGGCTTTTACCGGAGCCGACAGAAAAAAAGAGGGTAAATTCGAGTTGGCCAATGAAGGGACTTTGTTTTTGGACGAAATTGCCAATCTATCCGAAGGTGTGCAGGCTAAACTGTTAAGGGTGATTCAAGAAAGAAAGTTACAACATCTGGGAGGCAACAAGGATATCAAAATCAATGTGCGCTTGATCGCGGCATCCAAAATCAACCTCTTCAAAGCCGCGAAACAAGGTAAATTCAGAGATGATCTTTATTATAGATTGAATGAGTTTCGTATCGAAATTCCAAGACTTTGTGAAAGGGAGGGTGATATCGATGTTTTTGCAAAATATTTTTTAGAAAAAACGAATCGGGAGTTGAATAAAAATATACGCGGGATTAGCAGTGAAGCCATGAGGCTCCTGTTTAATCATAAATGGCCGGGCAATGTCCGGGAATTGAAGAACACGATCAGAAGGGCCGCCCTGGTAGCCGGATCCGATCATATAACCCCGGCTGACATATTGCTGGAACAGACAGATTGCGGGCAAAAAGCCGGTTTTAATACGGCACCCATGCACGAAGATCTGGTGAACTCGGTTATGGACGGGACTATTTCCCTGAAAGAGATGGTCAACAAAGTAGCTTCAGCGATAGAAATAGAAGTGATAAGGAAAGCTTTGATTAAAACCGGCGGCAACAAATCCCGGGCGGCCAAACTTCTTAAAATAGAACGCGTCACCCTTTATGCCAAGATAAAAGAGTTTCAAATCGAGCCATAAGCGGGCTTATTGAAAAACCCCTCTACGCATGTAAATGTGATAAAATAAAAGCAGCAAAGATTTTGGATATGGATTATAAAACGTTGCATGAAAAAATAAAAGAGTACAACATTAAACAAAATGCAAAATGATGGATGGGGCTGTGCCGGATACGCTTATTGATTATAGGAGGATATATGTCAAAAAAAATCAAGATTCTTTTTATTGACGACGAGCAGGATACTTGCATGTTATTTAAGAAAATGATGGATGAAGCGGGCTTCAATGTTTTTACGGCCACTGCGGCCAAAGAAGGGTTAACGTTGTATAAAAATGAAAAGCCTCACCTTGTATTTCTGGATATAGTTATGCCTGACAAAGACGGCATTAAATTACTAAAAGAAATAAAAAAGATCGACCCCAAACAGATAGTTATGATGCTTACAGGTTGTGGAGAAATAGCTTCGGTAAGAGCTGCGATGAAACTTGGGGCGTATGATTACATTTCCAAACCTTTTGATTTGAAGGCGATAATCAGTGCTATAAAAGATGCGCTAAAAACTAAAAACTAATGCGTAAACTCATTTATATTCCAATTATCCACACTGAAGAGGACATGGGTTCTATGGCCGGAGATATGAAGCAGATATATATCCGGCACTATGGCGCTACAAGGTGGAGGCGACATGTAAATACGGTCAATGCGGTTTGGGAAGGAATAAAACAAAAAATATTGGATCTGAATTTAGATTACGCCAGGGTTAAGATATATCAGGACGGGCTGCCCCTATGCGGCAGAGAAATAGAGATAATGGAGGATGTGGCGCGTCTCGGCAGTCATAACTATAACATAATTAAAGAGCTTGTTAAGAATGGCGCCGTGCTCATCGGAACGGAGGATCCAAAACTGCTGATTGAGGAGTATACTTTTTATAAAAAAATCATAGAAATTCCCGACATAGAACAACGTAATGAGGCAATGCAAAAGGCAAAGAAAAGAAGGAACGAGCTTTTGGCCGAGAGAGATAAATTTATTGCCGGCAGGATAAAGGACACTATCGGCGCCAATGAAACCGGACTTCTTTTTCTCGGAATAGAACATGAGGCAAACAAATATATAGCGGTTGATATAAAGGTGGAATATCTGATATACCGTCTGCCGTTTAAGGAATTGATAAAAACTGAGGTAAAATAGCTCACGGTTCGTATATTTAATTATTCAAATCTGTAAGAACATTCTTACAATTTCAATGCAAAACCTGTCAATTTTCAAGCAAATCAAAAACATGAAATAACCTCAAAAGCCAGTCCCCATAAAGAAGTTACAGATTACAGATGTCGTCAGGCAGATTTTGGCACGACCCTTGCATACGCTTTCAAAGAACGTGATAGGAAATCATGTTCAATGGAGGAAAACATGGCAGTAGAAAAAGCGGTCGGTTCCAGCAGTTTGGTCGAGGTCATTGACCGGATTCTGGACAAGGGCGTCGTGATTGATGCCTGGGTGAGAGTCTCTTTAGTCGGTATCGAGCTTCTTGCTGTGGAAGCCCGAGTGGTCGTGGCATCGGTCGAGACTTACCTGAAGTATGCTGAAGCTATCGGCTTGACAGCGACGGCAGCCTAAGGTCGGACACGGGGGATTCTTGCCGCATCATCCTTATCCCGCCCGAGGCGGGGAAAAGCATGGTTCGCCAAGAACTTCCTTCCTTTTAAAGAGAGAAAAGAATGAAAACAAAACCTGTTAAAGAAAATATGAAAGGTATTGCGGAAAATATACTCTCTGCTTTCGAGGCCAGAATCCAGAGTCTTGGGGATATCTTTGATACCACCCACCTGCTGCTGCGCGGGTTCCAGGACTCTTTCCTTGATACAAAACAAGAACGGGAAAAATTCAGCGCCGAATTACGGGAGAATCTTGCCAAAAACGACTCGCTGAGAAAGAAGGATTTTGACGATATGATGCGGGACATTCTCGCGACTTCCGAGGCCAGGGAGAAGGAAGTACGGAATTTGCTGGATGGTTATTTTAGCGAGCAAAAAGAAATGGCCCGGGTTTTAAGAGAAAATTTAAGTAAGGACAACGAAGCCCTGGCCAAAGGTGAAGCCGGAAGGATTAATGAATTCCAAGCAATGATTAAGGAAATCCTCGCCAAACAGGAGGCGAGAAAAGAAGAGGTTACTTCCAGTCTGAAAGAATTTCAGGTGGAACAGCAGGAGATGGCAAAGAGGCTTAAAGAACTTTTAGCCAAAGGAAGCCAGCTTTGCATAAAGGACCTTAAGATAATGCTTAAGAAATTCAAAGGCCAGCGTGAACATCGGATATTTCTCCAGAAAAAAAGGAGGGAAGAGGTTCGTCACCTGGTCGACGATTTTAAGAAAGAAAGAACAGGGGCAGCCAGGAACTGGCAGGAGATGGAAAAGAAGCTGGCGCAAAGAAAAAGTGGTCGGCTGGCGACATTTCAACCCACACTTTCATCCAAGCTTGTTTAAGCCGCGGGTAAAAATGTGAGGTTTAATTATAGATGTAAAGAAAGAGTGTTCAAAAATAAAAAAAGGAGGAATTAAAATGGGAATTGCTGATGAATTTAAAACAATGAGTGAAGACATCCTTACTTCTCATGACAGCCGCACAAAGATGTTAGGGGTATTGACCGGCAGTGTTCACAAAACCTTGAAAGGGTTTGCCGCTGACAGGAAGCAGATGGGCAAGGAACAAGCAGAGAATTCGGCTGGTTTTGTTAATGACTTGACAAAAAAAGTAGCGGCTATGCTCAAAGGGTTTAAAACAAGCCACAATGAGATGAGTGCGACTCTGTCAAAAAGCCTGTCTGACTTTGTAAAAGATCTTGTTAAAGATGTCGGGGCCATGATGGGCGCCATAACAAGGGCTCATAAGGAGATGGCTGATGATCTCAAGGAAAGCCTTAAAAATGGAGAGACAGATAGATTAAAGGGAGAGACAGATAGACTAAAAGATTTTAAGGCGATGATGGACAATATTCAAAAAGGCAATGCGGACATCGAAAATTATGTTGCGAAGATGCTCAAGGAATTCTCCGCTGCCCATGCCGATATGAGTGCGGCGCTCAAGAAAGATCTGACTAAATATGTGGCGGATATTGTCAGTGAAACCAAAAAACTGTTAGGTAGTTTTACGGATGAGAGAGAAAAGATGGCGGCTAATTGGCAAACTCTGACTGCCACTATGGCCAGGAAAAGAAGCGGCAAGCCTGTTTCGGAAGCAAAAGAAGTGGTGTCCAAAGTAAAAGAATTATTTAAAAAAAAAGAAAAAGTTCCTGAGACCGTGAAGATGGATGTGGCGGAAAGAGTGTTGGAATTCATCAACAAGCATCCTAAGGGCATCCATGTGAGTGACATGGAAGAGCCGCTTGGAATTACGAGAATAAAGCTGGGTCAGGTAGCGAAAAATCTTCTTGACGAAAACAGAGTGAGAAAAGAAGAAAATCTTTACTTCCCGCTGTAGAAAGCAAGGTCGCAAATGAAGTTTTGATCAGGCGTGTTTCTTCGGGCTCCCGCACCTGCGGGAAAGGAGGGGTGCGAAGATGAAGGAACAACAGATTGCCCGCGCCTTTTATAAAGGCACAGGCAAAGAACCCTTTGCGCTGCAAGTTGAACTTGCCGCCGGTCAAGTATGCGGGGTCAAAAATAAGGTCGAGATTGCCGAGCCGGCAATTAAATGCGCTTTCTGCGAAGCGACCGGCGTCTATCCGCGTAATACCCTGGTTGCCTGTATTTTTTGTGATGGCAAAGGTACGGTTGCAGTTGGCGGCGCGATCCTGAGTGCAAGAATCCAGGCGCAGCAATGGCTAGCGGCCCTTACTGCCTTAGATGCAGAAGAAAAGGGGGCAGCCATTAGGAGGCTGATACATGGACATAATAGCGGTTGCTATGAAGTCTATTTGTGAAGAAATCGCTGAGTCCCATGGCGACAGAAAGAGAAGCATAAAAGCTTTAAGGGAACAAGCGGAAGCCGTCAGGGAAAATGCCTGGAACTTCTTAGCCAACTGCAGAAAAGTTCAAAAAGAGATGGCCGCAGGTTTAATAAAGGGGCTTGAAGAACAAAGAGAAGAATTGCAGAAAAATGTCTCTTCGCTAAGGGAAGATTTCAGAAAGAAGGAAAAAGATATTCGCGCCGATTTGGCCGAGGCAAGCAAGATCTGGAATAAAACAAATGAAACGTTAAGAGCCAAGAAAAAAGGGGAGAAAAATGATCGATGAGAATACAACAGTTATAGACCCGAGCCCCCTGCCGGACTTTGTGGAAACAAAGTATGTCAAGGATGTTACCGACAGGGCCCTTGCTTTTATCTATGCGGGTTTTCCGGTCCATTTCAGAGGGGTATCCGGCTCCGGCAAGACCACCCTGGCCATGCATTTGGCCGGTAAGATTAAAAGGCCGGTGGTTATGATTCACGGCGATGAGGGATTCACCACCTCCGATCTAGTGGGTGGTGAATACGGCTATAGGATAAGGAAGGTCGTTGACCGATTTATCTCAAGGGTTTTGAAGACCGAAGAAGACATGGTGAAACGTTGGGTTGACAATCGCCTGACCATTGCCTGTAAGTACGGATTCACATTAATATATGATGAATTCACCCGTTCAAGGCCCGAGGCAAATAATATTCTTCTTTCTATTTTGCAAGAAAAGATGATGGATTTACCGGTGGGCCGTGGCGGTGACGAGTCGTATTTAAAGGTCAATCCTGATTTTACAGCCATTTTTACATCCAACCCCGAGGAATACGCCGGGGTGCACAGGAGCCAGGATGCTTTGCGGGACAGGATGATCACCATGGATCTGGACTACTTTGACTATGATACAGAAGTGGCCATTACCCAGGCAAAATCCAAGCTTTCGAAACAACATGCTGAGATAATCGTCAATATCGTAAGGGGCTTAAGAGAATCGGGAAAGTGTGAGTTTGCCCCCACTGTTCGCGGCTGTATTATGATTGCCAAGACCCTTAAAGTCCAAGACATTACCCCGTTAAGAAATGCCAATGGGGCCTTTATGCAGATGTGCCAGGATATATTGGCTTCTGAGACAAGCCGGGTCGGCTCAAAGACCAATCAGGACAGGGTGAAAGAAATAGTGAAAGACCTGGTCAAAAAAGAAGTCGCCGCCGGGAATACTGTCAGTGTAAGCAAGAAAAAGGAAATTACCGGTCTCAAAACCAAAAAGAGGAGAAAAAGCAAATGAAAGGGATACAGCAGGTATCAAGCGTCAGAGACGTAAAAAGCATACGTTCTGTCGGCGCCAGGTCCATACCCAAAATCCAAAAATCCGCCTACCTGGAATTGTATGTGCATAAAAACGAGAAGGACAGGCTGGAGAAGGAAATTTTTGCGCTGGACAAAAGGATGATCCGCGCCCAAAGACTCCTGGAATCTATAAACCGGAGAATAGAAAAGTTGCAAAGCGAGGTGCGCGAAGAACAGAAAACCGCAACTTACAGAAAGATTCCCGCCAGGCCCCTGAAAACAGTGGCTATAAAATATTAGCAGGTGATAAAGAAATAATTTATAACAATCAACCTGTTAAAAGGAGGAAATGTAATGGCAAAAGGAAACATAAAAAAGGTTAAAGAAAAAGATTTTGATTTTTATTCAGCCTGTCTCTTGGCAGGGATAGAAAAGTTTGTTGACCTTGCCCAAAAGCTTCAGGAATCAGGCAGAGAAATCAAGAAAGAAGGCACGATCGATTTAAGCAATTTGAAGGAAGGCGCGAAGGGGGTATTCGGTTTTTCCATAAAAACGGCAACAGGAGGAATACCGGTTGTCGAACATTTCGGCAACATAAAAAAAACGCCTAAAGGGCCAAAGGTTGCCGAGGAGAGAGAGCCGATTACTGATGTCTTTAATGAAAGCGAAGAGATCAAGGTCTATGCCGAGATGCCTGGTGTAAATGAAGAGGGAATCAGCGTAGATTTAAAGGGAGACATATTGGAAATAAAGGCGGTAAGTAAGATTAGGCAATATCATAAGGAGATCTTGCTGCCGGCCAAAGTTATACACGGAACCTTGGCGAAAAGTTATAGAAATGGCATTTTAGAAGTTATTGTTGTGGCAAGGGTAGAGAAAAAGGCGGAAATTTACCCTGCTTGCTGTGCCAAGGGAAGGGAATTGTTCCAAATAAATAATTTTCAACAATCAACCTGTTAAAAGGAGGAAATAAAATGGCAAAAGAAAACAATAAAAAGGGAGAAGAAAAAAGTTTCGATTTTGGTTTAGGAGGTCTCTTGGGAGGAATAGAAAAGCTCGTAGACCTTGCCCAAAAGCTGCAGGAATCAGGCGGAGAAATCAAGAAGGAAGGCACGATCGATTTAGGCAACCTGAAGGAAGGTATGAAGGGAGTATTCGGTTTTTCGGTAAAGTCAATGGCGGGCGGTAAGCCCATTGTTGAACATTTCGGTAACATCAAAAAAACGCCTAAAGGGCCAAAGGTTGCAGAGGAGAGAGAGCCGATCACCGATGTCTTTGATGAAAGCGAAGAGATCAAGGTCTATGCCGAGATGCCTGGTGTAAATGAGGAGGGAATCAGCGTAAATTTAAGGGGAGACATATTGGAAATAAAGGCGGTAAACAAGGACCGGCAATATCGCAAGGAGATCTTGCTGCCGGCCAAAGTTGACCCCAAAACCTTGGCGAAAAGTTATAAAAATGGCATTTTAGAAGTTATTATAAGGAAATTCTAAATGGCATTAACCGGCCTAAAAGAAGATTCTTTAAAGCTGCTTTTATTTGGCGGAAAGGGCGGAGTTGGAAAGACAACCTGTGCCTTGAGCGCTGGTCTTTATTTAGCTAAAGAGGGTTTTAAGACATTGGTTATCTCAACTGATCCGGCGCATTCTCTTGCAGATAGTTTAGGCCAAAAAATCGGAGACGAGATAAAAGAAATAACCCTCCGACGCCCTTCGGGCTCTGGCGGGCAAGAAGGAGTAAAAAATTTAAGTGCCTTGGAGGTAAGTGCGCAAAAAGCTCTTTCACAATTCAAGGTAAAATATGAAGCTCAAATAAAGAAAATCTTTGCTACCTCTTCTTATTTGGACCAGGAAGACATCGATTCTTTCTTTGCTTTACCTATCCCCGGCATAGATGAGGTGATGGGGTTTAAAACCATAGTTGACCTCATTGAAGAGGCAAAATTTGATAAGTATATTATAGATACTGCTCCTACCGGCCACGCGCTTCGGCTTCTCACCCTACCCGAATTATTGGATGAATGGATTAAGGTTTTAGCCAAAATGCGCTGGAAATACAGGTATATGGTTGAGACCTTTTCCGGTAAATATAATCCTGACCAAGGTGATGATTTTCTGCTGGAGATGAAAAAGACGGTAAAGAGAATAGATGGCTTGCTTAAAGACCAACGTAAATGTGACTTCATTGCCGTAACTATCCCTGAAGATATGGCAATTTTGGAAACGGAGAGATTGGTAAACGATTTAAATAGCTATGGGATTAAGGTAAAGCAGTTATTGTTAAACAATGTTTTAGAATCGAAGGGTTGTCAGTTTTGCCGGGAAAGAAGTAATGCCCAGGAAGAATATATGAAACAAATAAGAAAAAAATATAGCAATTTACAGATCACTATGTTGCCGTTACAGCCTCGTGAAGTTAAAGGCATTGAGGCGTTAGATAAGTTTGCCGAGAGGTTATTCTGATGACAGCGAAAAAAGATGATAAAACTTTAATACTAAAAGTTAAAGAGTCCTCAGCCAAGGATGTGGGCCGGGCAATCGCCCGGATCGATCCGGAAGATATGAAGGATCTCGGATTGGCGGTGGGCGATATCATAGAAATTAATGGTAAAAGAAAGACAGCGGCGAAGATAATGCCCTGTTATGTCGAGGACAGGGGTAAAAAGATCATACAGATAGACGGTATATCAAGAGAAAACGCTCAAATAGGACTCGATGAAAAAGTCAGCATCCAAAAAATCAACTCTCAACCCGCCGGGAAAATCAGCCTCTCGCCCCTCACGATGTCCGGTCTCCTGCAGAAAGACAGCGACACGAAATATATCGGGTCTCTTATGGAAGGGCTGCCGGTGACAGCGGGAGACCGTATTCGGGCGACATTGTTCGGATCGAGGTCTTGTGATTTCAAGGTGCTGGACACCATTCCTGGCGGCGTGGTATTGATAAATGCCGCCACCTTGATAAGGATGGAAACCAAGAAACAAGGTGAGGCAAAAGCAAGCAAGGTCGCCTATGAGGACATCGGCGGGCTCGGTTCTCAAATTCAAAGGATCAGGGAGATGATTGAACTTCCTTTAAGATATCCTCAGGTGTTTGAAAGGTTAGGGATAGATGCGCCAAAGGGGGTTTTCCTCTACGGGCCTCCCGGCACAGGCAAGACCCTGATCGCTCGAGCCGTAGCCAATGAGACGGACGCCTACTTTACCCACATATCAGGCCCTGAGATTATGGGTAAATTTTACGGTGAAAGCGAGGGGCGCTTGCGCAGTGTATTCGAAGATGCTCAAAGCCACGCTCCGGCCATTATCTTTATTGACGAGATAGACTCGATCGCCCCCAAGCGAGAAGATATGGGCGGCGAGAAACAGGTTGAGCGGCGCGTTGTGGCTCAGCTTTTATCCCTGCTCGACGGGTTAAAGTCCAGAGGCCAGGTTATTGTCATAGGCGCGACAAATATACCCAATACGATAGACCCTGCCCTGAGAAGGCCCGGCAGGTTTGACAGAGAAATTTCTATCCCCATACCCGATAAAAACGGAAGATTGGAAATCCTGCAGATACACACGCGAGGTATGCCTTTGGCGGCAGAAGTCAGTTTAGAGAAATTGGCTGAGATCACCCATGGATTTGTGGGAGCCGACTTGGAGGCCCTGGCCCGGGAAGCCGCGATGAGCGCTTTAAGAAATATTTTACCCAAGATAGACTTAGAAATGGCGGAAATTCCTTATGAGACGTTGATGAAACTGGAAGTGATCATGGATAATTTCAGGGATGCCCTGAAAGAGGTTGAACCTTCAGCGATACGCGAAGTCTTTGTCGAGGTCCCGAATGTAAAATGGAATGATATCGGCGGTTTAGAAAATGTAAAAGAAGAGCTGAAAGAAGCGGTGGAATGGCCGCTTAAGTACGCCGATGTTTTTAAAAAGGTCGGCACGAACCCGCCCAAGGGCATACTTCTCTATGGAATTCCCGGCACGGGAAAGACGCTCCTTGCCAAGGCGGTCGCCACTGAAAGCGGGGTCAACTTCATCTCGGTAAAAGGTCCGGCGCTGATATCCAAGTATGTGGGAGAAAGCGAAAAGGGGATCCGCGAGGTTTTCAAGACGGCAAAACAGGCCTCGCCCACGATTCTTTTCTTTGACGAGATAGATAGCATTGTGCCCAAGCGCGGTTCAAGTTCGACGGATGCTCACGTTACGGAACGGGTGATCAGCCAATTCTTGACGGAGATGGATGGGATTGAGGAGTTAAAGGGGGTTGTGGTTCTGGCCGCCACCAACAGGGTCGACCTGGTCGACCCGGCGCTATTGCGCAGCGGCAGGTTCGACATTTTATTGGAACTTCCAAAACCAGATGATGATGCCCGGGAAAAAATATTTAAGATACACACCAGGCATAAACCGTTGGCCAGGGAAGTGGATTTAAAAGAATTAGCCGCAAAAACCGAAGGCAAAGTAGGCGCGGACATTGAATTCATCTGCAGAAAGGCTTCCATGCTGGCGATAAGAGGATTTGTTAATCAGAAGGCCGGCGACGGAGAACAGAAAGCAGAGTTAATAATTACAAAACGGCACTTTTTAGAAGCTTTGGAGTTGGCGAATACTCAGAGCGAGAAAATAGAAAGGAACCAATGAAATGAATAAAAGAGGAAAGTATATTTATGGAGTAATAAATTCAAATGCACCATTTTCTCTTTCCATGCCTACAGATTTACTTAAAGGATTAAGTGAATCATACAATATATATCCGATTGCTTTTAAAAACATTGCCGCCTTGGTGAGCGATGCCAACATAATTGATTATACCGGCATGCGAAAAGATGCCTTGGCCAGGCTGTTGGTCGGGCACCAAACGGCAATTGAAAAAATCATGCCCAGGCAATTTGCGATTATCCCCATGGCCTTGGGGACATTCGCTCAAGACGAAACTGAAGTCAAGGATATCCTTGCTAAAGGCTACAACCTCATAAAAGAGATTTTTGCAAAAATAAGCGACAAAATGGAAATCGATATTGTGGCTACCTTAAGTGATCTGAACTCATTGATCAAGCAAGCAAGCCAAGAAAAAGAAATCAATGAATGTAAAGAAAGGCTTTTATCAAATCCCAAAGCGATAACCATCGATGACCAGATGAAGTTAGGGATTATGCTCGGAAAGGCTTTGGATAAAAGAAAAGAAGGATTTGTGAAGAGAATAATGGCGAAATTAGCAGATTTAAGTGAAAGTACAAGAACTCACGAGCTTATGGATGGGAATATGGTTTTGAATTCCGCTTTTCTTATCCTTAAAACCAAGTATCAAGACTTTGAGAAAATAATAGAAGAGTTAAATAATGAATTTGACGACAATTTACACTTCAGGTGTGTAGGACCCTTGGCCCCATATAGTTTTTATACACTTGAGATAATGAAACTGAAGTTTGAAGAAATTGATTGGGCGAAGAAAAGACTCGGGATTTTAAACGACATGGTGAGTAGAGACGATCTAAAAAAAGCCTACCAAAGCCAGGCGTTTTCCACTCATCCGGATAAAAAACAAGATCATGTTTCTGATGAATTTAATGAGGTCAACCGGGCGCATAAGATACTCAATGACTACGGCACTGCTTTCGAGCAGACGCACCAACAAGAAAAGATTCATCTTGACAGAGAAATGTTTGTAAAAAATGCCATCTGGGTGAAAGTGAGGAAGTAATGGAGAAAGAAGGCAAGTATATTTACTGCATCATCGCCAGCTCCATGGACCGGGTGTTCGGAGCCATAGGGATCGGCGCAAGAAAGGAGGATGTCATGACCATCAGTCATAATGACTTGAGCATGGTTGTGAGCAGCCATCCTTTGACCAAGGTTGTCGTGAACCGGGATAACCTGCTCGCCCATGAAAGGGTCATCGAGAAAGTTATGGCGGAATTCGGCGGCGTATTGCCGGTCAGGTTCGGGACCGTCGCCGCCAGCGCCGACGAGATCAGGAATCTTCTGGGCAGAAGATCCAGAGAGTTTCAGAATGCTTTACGGGATGCGGACCATAAAGTGGAATTGAACGTTAAAGGCCTATGGAAAAACATGGATAAAATCTTCAATGAGATTTTAGCTGAAAATAAAGAAATCAAGAAGATCAAAGAGACTATTCAGAAGGACCACAAAAAAGAAAACATTCAAACCAAAACCGAAATAGGGAAATTGGTGGCGAAAGCTTTGCAACTAAAAAAAGCAAGGGAGGGCGAAGGAATTATAGCGGCACTGGGAAGAACATTTTTTGAGTTTAAACTTAATAAGACCGCAAGCGATGAGATGTTTATGAACGCTGCCTTTTTGGTAGACAAGGGCAGAGAAAAAGAATTTGAAAACATATTGGATGATCTGAGTGAAAAATCTAGGGAGAGGATTAAGTTTATGGTCGTCGGCCCCCTGCCGGTCTTTAATTTTGTCAACATTGTTATTTATCCTGAAGACTGGGAGAAATAATTGAAAATGAAAAGCAAATCTTTGCGATCTCTGCTGTTTGTCGGCGCCGGCGTCCTGGTACATTGGCTGGCCATCATGGTTCTTGTTTTCGTCATTCAGGGGCAATGGACTAAGCTCAAGTATAAGCGGGATAATATCCGGGACTTGGCCCTGGAATTAAGGGATAGGGCCCGGCAGATAGAGAAACTGACCCGGCGGACGCAGGATTATCCGAAGTTGAAATATCTCCAGGGTGTTTTTGAAGCATACGATGGTCTCGTTTACCAAGTTGCGCTCGCGGCCCACGCGAAAGGGGAAAAGTACAAGATTGACCCTTTTTTGATCCTTGCGGTTATTGAGCGGGAGAGTTATTTTAATCCCAGGGCGACAAGTTATAAATTCAAGCGCAACTTTGACGGCACCATCGTGTTTGATGAAAATGACCAGTCAATTAAATTGCCTCTGGCGATGGGTTTGATGCAGGTAAACTATGGTGTTTGGAAGGATGAATTGAAAATCGATCTTGAGCGGATATACGAGGTCGATTACAACCTGGATCTTGGCTGCCGGATACTACACCATTACATACAGCGCAATCCCGGCGATTTATCCAAGGCCCTCTATGAGTATTGTTCCGGGTTTATGACTGATGGTAATTTCGCTTACCCGGCCCGGGTGATGTCGTCAAACTATTTTTTATCCGTGGACTGGGGGAGTTAAATGGCTAATGTTGTTACGCAGGAAGGCAAATATATATATTGCATTATTGAAGCAGTTGAAGCCCGATCCTTTGGACCGTTGGGGATTGGCGGCAGAGGCGATGAGTTATTTACGGTTTGTTTGGGCGGCCTTGCAGCAGTAGTCAGCAATTCTCCAATAATAGAATATTCTTTATCAAGAGAAAATTTACTCACTCACGAGCGCGCTATTGAAGAGGTGATGAAGGAATATCCGGTTTTACCGATGAGCTTCTGTACGATTACCAAAGATGAAGAAAAGATTAAAAAGATATTAGCGAAGGAACATGACAGATTTATAGATTTTTTAAATAAAATCAGGGATAAAAATGAACTCGCATTAAAAGCGATGTTTAAAGAAGAGATAATATACAAAGAGATATTGGAAAAATACGAAGATATCAGGATGCTTAAAAAAGTGCTATCGTCCGAACCGGCGGCAAAAACCTACCATAAGCGCATGGAAATAGGCAAAAAGGTCGAAACTGCCTTGCAAAAAGAGAGGGATTTCTATAAAGAGGAGATTTTAAATGCGCTTTCACCTTTGGCAGAGGATAAAAAGATAAACAGTACCTATGGCGAAATGATGATTATTAATGCGGCTTTTTTGGTAGC
>Ga0268280_1001519_pt1 | contig 15443 bp, 18 predicted proteins | sample saktaG_9_FD_190139 | JGI IMG/M metagenome (GOLD analysis project Ga0268280, IMG submission 190139) | Saline water microbial communities from Sakinaw Lake, British Columbia, Canada - sak_2011_5_24_40m | ecosystem: Environmental > Aquatic > Non-marine Saline and Alkaline > Saline ... | reverse complement strand
GGCCAGCACCGTATCGGAGACAATGGCCACGACCACGATGCTGCTGGGCGCTATAGCCGCCATCTCCCTGCTGGTAGGCGGCATCGGCGTCATGAATATCATGCTGGTCTCGGTGCTGGAGAGGACCAGGGAGATCGGCATCCGCAAAGCGCTGGGGGCCAGGGATACAGATATCTGGATTCAATTCCTTATCGAGTCGGCATTTCTTTCACTCGCCGGCGGCCTGATCGGGGTGGCTCTCGGCTGGGGCGCAGCCTACCTCGTATCAAATGTGTGGTCAATGCATACGCTGGTCAGTGTGGATATAGTCATACTGGCAGTCTCAGTATCAGTTGGGATCGGCCTGTTCTTCGGCTTTTATCCCGCCTGGCAGGCATCCAGACTCAATCCGATAGAAGCGCTGAGACACGATTAGAGGTTACTGTCTCTGGCTTGTCGGTTTTGAGATAGATACTATCCTCCCATGATTTAGGCCACCCCCAGGTAGGGATGATGCCAGGTCAGCAACAACCCGATTTAATTACTAAAGGTTTCCGTTATCAGGAAGCGCGCCGATTTTTCAGCGGCAGAAAAGCGGCACAAACCTGTTTATTGATCGTAGCCCCTGTCTGGAAGACCGAGGGCGAATATAAAAACCATAGGTAGGAACAAGAACGAATCTCACATTATATGATGCCAAGATGCGTTGAGCTGTGTATTAAAGGATGCGATGGATTGGGCAGGAGCATAGGGTGCGATTGAGAAATTAGTGTTGTTAATAAGTAAATCTAAAAGATGATTCAGATGTCCATTGTTGACAAAGCTGCTTTCACATTAGCTATGTGCGCTCCTTTTCTGCCTTTTACTTATTATTGTCAAAATTACACCTTCAAATATAAACAAGACTCCGGGAAGGAAACACGAGATTGTACCTAAGATTGCCTTCGGTAATCCTACTGTTTCTATCCAGCGACCGCCTATCATAATTAAAAACCAACCATAGAATGAAGCAATGTAAATGATTCCGATTATTATGCATCCAATCCAAAAGAAACGTGGCTTGGAGATGAGTCCGCAAACTAAAGACAAAATAACAGCAAAAGCGCCGAAGCACATTGCCACGAAATAGCCAACACCCGAACTTGTCATCCCAGGATAATTCAAATCGTTATAGGAAGCAGAAAATGAGCAGAAGAGACCTGGTATAACAAAACCGATACCAAGCCACGAAATTATTTTCAGAAAAATAATCATATTACGTGTTAAATGGATATGCCCTTCAAGTTTACTAAAATTATCATTAAGTCTACAAATTCTGCGAGAATCACTCACTCCACCAATTGCTTGTCATCGTGCAAATTGACAAAATTACACCAAGTTAATACAATGTCATAACAAAGTAGTAACTCTAAGAGGGTATGAATTATGATTAAAAAACTTACCAGGCACGGTAATAGTCTGGCTCTTGTTTTAGACAAAGGTGTTATTGAGCTTCTAAACATAGACAGTGAAACACCGCTGGAGATTTCGACAGACGGTTCATTGCTGCTGATCACGCCGATAAGAGATGAAAAACGGAGACGCCAGTTTAAGGATGCGCTTGAAAAAACCAATGCCAGGTATGGGCGTACGCTGAAGAGGCTCGCACGTTGACGGAGCCTGTTTTTCTGGGACTTGCCGAGATTATAGAAATTCATCATGACCAGATTAAACGGTATGGCGGACACCCCGGCATAGGCGACATTGGAATACTGAAGTCCACCGTTGCCATGCCTTCTGCGACTTTTGATGGGAATTATCTCCATACGGATATCTTCGAAATGGCGGCTGCCTATCTTTTCCATATCGTTCGGAATCATCCTTTCATTGACGGCAACAAGCGCACTGGGGCTGTGGCATCAATTGTTTTTCTCATGATGAATGGAATAGACTTTCATACGGATGAGACTGATTTCGAGAAGATCGTTCTACTTACGGCGGAAGGAAAAACCGATAAGGCAACAATTGCCCAATTTTTCGAAAGTACCGCCCACATTACGGAATGACCGGTTGATGTGAAGGCGATAATACTACCTGAGATGGTGGGCGATACTGGACAGTTCCCGAACTCTTAATTGAGCAGAAAGGACTGATACCAGAAATACAGAAACTACTTGTTTTTCGTGATGGTTGTCTGTCCGATATTGGTATGATAATATGTAATACCAGGAGGTCATAATGGGCAAAGAAAAGATAGCAATAACGTTAGACGGACGGTTCGTTGGTGAATTGGACAGGCTGGTTGACAAACATGTGTTCCAAAGTCGTAGTCAAGCTATTCAGGAAGCTGTCAGTGAAAAACTTCTGCGTATGAAACGGACTCGTTTGGCGGAAGAAAGTGCAAAACTTGAGCCGGCATTTGAAAGGACATTGTCCGATGAGGGATTTGCTGAGGATATGCAAAAATGGCCCGAATATTGAGAGGCGAGATTCGATGGGCTGATTTAAACCCTACACGAGGGCACGAGCAGACTGGATTACGTCCTGTATTAGTTCTCAGTCACGATATTTTCAATGAACGTTCAGGAACCGTAATAGTATCTGCAATTACCAGTCAACCGCAGCAGGCTGGTTTTCCTTTGACTCTGGCCTTAAAGACCGGGGATTTGCCAAAGCATTCGTGGGTCAAGATTAGTCAAATCAGAACACTCTCCACCGAGAGGATGGGCAAGCTAATTGGCAGATTATCTCAAGAAGAATTGGCTCTGGTCATTGAAGGGTTGAATGAAATCATAGCATAACCGGATGTAAAACTAACACCATAGCTGGCACCCAAAAGGGCGGCCTTCAATATTTCCGCTGACTCTAAGCCAATGTAATGCGGTTTTATGGGGGAACGTCACCGATGATCTTCTTGATATCGCTTGCAAGCCTGGGCAAATATTGCGCAAGAGGTTGTGGGAACGCATCGAAAAACAGGCTGTTGGCTATTAAATACTCCAGTTTCTTAGGCATTACGTTCTTAATACGAACAGGAATAATTGGTTTCTTATTATTATGAGCTATGGTGGTCTCCTTCCTTACAGAGTCAGAATTATCTGTGGAATCGGATACTACCACTAAGAATGATTTGCTGTTCCTGATAGCTTCGCCCAATAATTGTGGGTAATCTTCACCTGCCGTTAAATCCTCACACCAAAAGGGGATAATGCCGCTACTCTTTAAATGGGAATAAATCTTGGCGGCAGCATGCTTATCCGAAAACGCAAAGCTGATAAATACATCATGGCTTGATTTTTGCGCTACCGAACCTGCAGCTTTCATAGCTTTATCGTCTGTAACCGGGTCGTTAAGGAACTCGAATACGTTGTGCAGCCACGCTTCTGTATCTCCCAAAAATGGGAAGTGGCTATTACCGTCCATTGGGATAAATCGGGCATTTGGTATCAATGATGCCAGTTCAATACCCAGTTTAAATTCTACAAGGAGATCTCCCGTGCGATGCATAACAAGGGCTGGGGCCTTAATGCTAGGGCAAAGGTGAGTCACATCAAGCTCATAGACCATCTCCATCAATTTCACAGCAATTTCTGGCACGATGTTATCCTTCGTAATCCCGGCGAATAATTCGAGATCAATAATGTTGGCTTGTGGCTCGGCAAGGGTGGATAGTGTTCTTGTACCAAGCCAATTATCCGGTAAGCGGAGCAATGATAGCTATTGAGTCTTTGATTTCCTTGGGAACAAATTTTCCGCAGTTTGCGTAAGTACCGTAAAGGATAAGGTGGGTAACTCGATCGGGATGCCTGGCGGAATAAGCGATGACAAAGGGGCCGGACATGGAAGCACCATACAGTATTACGCGATCTAGCTTAAGGTGATCAATGACTGTTTCAAGGTCCCGAAGCTCTGATTCTAGTGTAAAGACCGTACGGTTTCGGTCAGATAACCCAGCTCCTCGCTGGTCATATAAAACTACTGTGTGATAACGTCCGAGACTTTCGATAAAGCTGCGGACCTCCGGTATTGTCTTTAATGCGCCGATAGCATGGAAATAACTTGGTGGAACAACAATTGCCGGCCCTTGGCCTACAGTGGTGTATGCTATACTAGAACCATCAGCGTTGGTGCAAAAGCCAATCTTCTGTTCCACTACCTGAACCTTTCCCCTAAATTTTTATGGTTTCGCTACTGAAGCAATCTTATGGCTATATAACCTGATTGTCAATGTATGATGGGCAGAAAGGTAATAATATCGCCTTACTTGGTGGGCCATTCTGGACAGTTCCCGAACTCCTGTTTGAGAGTAAAGAGCTTATTCCAATGCTTCAGCAATTGCTAATAGGCGCATAAAAGGAGTGCGATGTTCCCTGAAGGAACAGCTTGGCTTCACGTAGTGCCTGAGTGAATCTTCAGGATCAGACCATTAGAAGTTGATTGTACAGCCCAATTATAGCGTTTGGGCATATTGCTATTTAGGGGAGGAAGTTCTCCAAATTTAACGAAATAATTTTTAAGTAGATTTTCCTCTTCTTTTTCTGCTTCTGCTTTGTGTGCCAATCTTAACGCGCTAAAGTCTATTTTGCTTTGAATATACACGGCTTTTTGAAACTCGGTAAGAATTTTGATTATAAAAAGGATATCCCCTTCAGAATGAGGCTTCTTTACGTGACCATCTGATGCTTTAGAGATATCTGCGGCATCAACAAATGCATCGATACGTCTGCCAACATCTTTTGAATTGCCTATCATAAGTATCCCTTCAACATCCTTCCCAAGGAAACGATATATTTGTAAATAACCACCAGCATTGACCCTCTAAACAGCGTTTTTTTCATGAGCTTTGACCCACCATTTTCACCAGCATTGACCCACCCGGGAAATAAATAACTTACCATTGCCATAAACTTTAAAAGGGGATGGCAATGGCGTATAAGGAGTTTTCCCGAGTGGAGATAAAAGAGATAATCAGAATATGGCAGACTGGAAGCGGAATACGGCCGTTATCCCGTTTATCCGGCCTGTCCCGCAATACCATAAAGAAGTACCTGAATGCAGCGGCGGACTGCGGGTTATCGCGTGCCGGGCCTACGCCCACAGAAGAGCAACTGATGAGCCTTGTGCAACTGAATACAGTCGGGCGCACTCAAACTAATATACTTACAACCGGTATCCTCGAACCCCTGGCTGAAGTTATCCGGGGTTGGATAAAGGAAGAGCACCTGACACTTACCCGTATTCAAGAACTGCTCAAGAAACGTGAGTGTACAGTAACTTACTCATCGTTGTACCGCTTCGTGATACGCAATGGCTGGGGGCGCAGTAACCGTTCGACAGTGCGCATGGAGGATACCGAGCCAGGTCAGATGGCTGAGATGGATTTCGGCCGGTTGGGTGTGATGTGGGATAACCAGTCAGGGCGGAAGCGTTTGGTCCAGGGCATGGTGGTCACGCTGGCCTATTCAAGACACCACTTTCTGTGGCCGCTGTTCGGGCAGACGCTGGTTGAGATCATCGAGGGACTGGAAGCCTGCTGGGCCTTTCTGGGTGGTGTGCCGCATTACCTTGTCATCGATAATTTCACCACGGCTGTGGCCGGCACGGATCCGCTCAACCCCAGGTTAACACGTGGTTTTCTTGAATATGCCCAGCACCGCGGATTCATCGTCGACCCCACGCGGGTACGCCATCCCCAGGATAAGCCCAAAGTGGAATCCGGCATACGCTATGCGCGCGAGCGCTTTTTTAAAGGCGGCAGCTTCCATGATCTTCCCGACCTCCGCTTACAAGCCAGGCAATGGTGCCTGGAGACAGCCGGCCAGCGCGTACACGGGACCACATACAAGCTTCCGCTGGTAGTTTTCAAAGAAGAAGAACAGGCTAAGCTACTGCCCTGGGATAGTGAACCCTACGATGTGCCTGACTGGCGCACTGTCACCGTTCATCCTGACCATCATGTATCCTATAAATATGCCCTGTATTCTGTGCCCAGCACTACCTTCCCGCCGGGGACTAAACTGGAAGTGCGCGGCGACAGTAAGCTGGTGAAGTTTTATCATCGCGGCCTGTTGATTAAAACGCATCCCCGCCAGTGCCGCGGCGGACGCTCAACCGACCAGGCGGACTATCCGTCGGAGCTGACTGCCTATACCATGCGCTCTCCCGATTACCTGCGCCGGAAGTGCGCCGAATTGGAAGAAGCGGTGGGTGTATTCGCTGATCAGTTGCTGGGCGGGCCTTTGCCCTGGGCAAAAATGCGGCAGGCGCAGAAGCTGTTGCGTTTGGGGGAGCGTTACACAGCATCAAGGCTGGACGCTGCCTGCCGTAAGGCACTGGATGTCGACCTTATTGATGTGCGCCGTTTGGAGCGCATCCTTATCGAAGCGCTGGAGGAAGAGGCGGTAACTTCACCGGTTATAGCAGTTGCTTCACCCCCCGGACGCTTTGCCCGCCACGGCAGTGTTTTTGCCGTTGCCTCCGATATGTTCAGCGGGGTGGATTTATGAGCAACGTTTCTGAACTAAAGCCCCTGCTCAAACGGCTCAAGCTGGGTGCCATGCTCAACACTCTGCCTGAGCGGCTGACTCTGGCCCGGCGTGATCAGCTGGACTACGCTGTTTTCCTGCAGATAATCCTGGCAGACGAGGTAAGCCGCCGTGATAACCATAACGTAGAAATACGCTTGCAGAAGGCCGGTTTCGAGGATATCTGCCGGTTGGAAGACTTCGACTGGAAGGCTGGCATCAGGCTTGACCGCCGCCTGCTGGACAGCGTCTTCTCACTTAACTTTCTATCCCACCATGAGCATGTTCTCTTAGTTGGCCCGGTAGGGGTCGGCAAGTCTTTCCTGGCTCAGTCCCTCGGCTATGCCGCCGTGCGCGCCGGCCACAGCGTGCGCTTTGTACGGGCTGATATCTTCTTTCGTACACTGGCGCAGTCACGGGTTGATCATACTCTGGAGAAAACCTTCCGTTCCTTCCTGGCTCCCGACATACTCATCCTCGATGATTTCGGCCTGCAGCGGCTTAACTCTCAGCAGTCCACCGACCTCTATGAGCTGATCATCGCCCGCCATCACAGGTCCAGCCTGATAATCACCAGTAACCGTGCCGTGGATGAATGGCTGGGAATCTTCGACGACCCGATCCTGGGCAACAGTGCCCTGGACCGCCTGGCCAACGCCAGTTATCAGATTGTTATCGAGGGAGATAGTTACCGCCAGCGGCAATCACCGCACCGCAGGAAGGAGGTTGTTGACATTATGACCTGACAGTGATAAAAATACCAAGCCGCCCGGGTGGGTCAATCTACATGAAAACGGGTGGGTCAAAGCTCGTGGTTAATGACACATATTTCTATGGGAACACTATTCTGGCTTGAAATGCGAATCTTATAGACCCCCGTCCAACGATATAGACTTCTAACTACGTTTATCCTATTGATATCTGTCCAATCACTCCATGTTGTCATAATACTAGTTATCACTAGCCAGGCAAATTATTTCTCCTGCATTACCATTTTGATTCTCTCTATCCCATAGGCTTTGAAAATATTTCTCAGCCGCAGTCCGAGCCTCTTGACCGCTACTAAAGTCATGATCGCCATTATTGTAAACTCCAAACCATTCTCCAGGGAGAATGACATAGAGACTATGTAAGTATCCATCATAAAGAGTATTAAACCATTTTAAGCATATAATGCGTCCACGTAAACAGGTATAAACATCGGGCCCGTATTCTTTTCTTAATTCTTCTATAGTCACCTCCCAAGAATTATAGAAAGCTTCTTTCCCTGGGATCAAACGTGTATCCATTCTTGAATCAACTACTAAGTTGTTGAAAGCCCAAAGTACTAATCTAGTGTCACCATTGCAAGGTTCGAATCTACCTGTGATGGGATTAAGCCATGAGACAGGTCCGATATAGTCCTCGGGGAATTCGTTAGAATGACCTGACCTATTCTGTGTAGTCATAAAATACCTTATAGTGGGAAGTATTTTACGCTTATAGAAACAATATTTCTACAGGCTGCGTCTTTCATGTGCGACTTTACCTTACCAACATTTAGCAGCACCATCGTTAGAATCATATAGCAATTGATCCTCTGACCTCATTTTTCCCGTATCCAGCTAGCATTGATGCCACTTCCACCACGTAACATCATCGTGTTACCGTTTATTGTGACCTCATAAACACCGTGCCCACTCACTGCCGCTCCAGCATTGGTATTCCAAATAATCTCAACATTCTTATTATTTATAAACCTATATATCCCATCGTAAAATATGTTTTTTTCGTAATTCTTATAAAGAAGCGCTCCATTATCAAGGAATTCCAAATAGTAAATCTCGGGGGGTTGTCTATATTTCTCCCACAACTTTTGATCCATAGATGGTGGAGGGGTTTCTGGCACCACTTTGCGCCATTTACCCAGTATTGCATCCTGATTAGAAATGGAAAGCATCGGCAACCCTGATTGTTCTTGAACTAGCCCTGAAGGTTTAGTCAATTCTGGTGATACTGAAGGTGAACAACCTAAGCTAGCGATAGACAACGCCAATATTAGGGACAGTAAGACAAAAGCGGCCAAACCCTTCATTCATTTACCTCAATCCATATTTTATCACCATTATACATCCGTATACTTTGTAATAGAATACTCCGTTGCACTTGTTTTCTTCTCAGTTATTTCTTCCATAACAGTGACAAAAGGAAAGACCAGTGCAGAAAGATGAACCAAAGCATTTTGATCGCATGCGTACAATTGCAAATAGTACGGAACTCTCAGACATATCTGTTATACTAATTGACAAAATTGATTACCATTGGTATCTTACACGCAATTTAACTAGGAAATAGCTGCGTAACCGGGAGGGATAACTGATGAGTGGCGACAAACAAGTACAGAAACCAGATACATCCAAACGCACTGAAATAACAAATGCTAGCCAGGGTATTGAAATTGTGCGCACTGGCAAACCTATTGTCGGTGCACCTAAAACCGGATATGTATATCTTCTTGTCGATTGCTCTATTAGTATGCGCGGTGACAAGATTTTACAGGCAAAAAGCGGTGCCCTGGATTTTGCCAAGAAAGCATTGGGGAAAGGTTATGTCACAGGGTTAATTCAATTCGATTCCTCCCCAAAGCTTTTGTGCGAACCGGATACAAACTTGTCGGTTTTAGATAGTGCATTAACGAGAATTACGATTGGGGATCTAACCCACATGGCAAAGGCAATTAATTTGGCAAACAGCCTTCTAAAAGACACATCAAGCACCAGGGTGATAGTCATTGTGACTGATGGAGTACCAAACGAGGATGGTGATCCTGAGTCTACACTTAAAGCAGCTTCTATCGCTAAAAAGAACGGGATCGATATAATCGCCATCGGAACAGATGACGCCGATCACGAGTTTTTAAAACGAATAGCGTCGCGTACTGATTTAGCCGTGCGGACAACGAATGTACAGCTTGGGAAAACCATCGGAGATTCGGTGATCATGTTGCCATCGGGAAATAAAGGGATCATTAGGGCCTAAGAGGATTACGAGTACATGGCTGATTTTGAAGATTATTATGAAATACTCCAGGTTCATTTTTTAGCTGAACCGGAAATCATAAAGGCCGCTTATAGAAGGTTAGCCCTAAAATACGCGCCCGATGTCAATCCAAACCCTGATGCAACTGCAAGGATGGTCAAGATTATTGCGGCTTATGCGATCTTGAGCGATCCTGACAAACGCAAGAAATATGATGTCGAGTGGATAAAGAGGAAACAAGGTCCGCAGAGGCCGGGTACAGATAAACCAAAACCAACCGTAGAACCAAATCGTATTCAATTCACTGATGTTAAGCCAAACGAAGTAATACAAGCTTCTTTCTTAATCCTCAATGCTGGTGGAAGCTATAAGAAGATCTGGTTCAGTGATCCCAAGTCCTGGGTGAGAATTACCAACTATTTCTCGTTAACTGGTTCAGATGAACTGCCCTTAAAAGTTGAGATAGAAGCACAGGGCTACGATTGGGACAAAGATTACCTGGAATATATTAAAGTCCGGTTAGATGACGAGGAAACGCAAGTCAGGATTGGACTTAGAACAGGAAGGAAACCTGCACCACCACCTCCGCCTCCGCCTCCACCACCTTCATTTAGTTCTAGAAAACGCACCACGAGTAAATCTAATTGGTGGAAAGCGGTAGTAGGCGTTGGTCTCATAATATTAGTAATAATTGTTGCAACTCAGATGATGCACTCTTCGAGCGGCTCAACTTCGCAGACGCCGTCGACCCCTGCAGTTCAACCCGCAGCGCCCGTCCCACCATCGACAGTGCCCGTGTCACCATCTACACCACCAAATGCACAAACTACAAAACACACTATCAATAAAGCCATAGATATTTCAGCCATCGGTAATCAAATCTTGAGCAGCGGCTTTCCAAAGGGGAAACAAGTTTTCAATGGTGTAGATTTCTACATGGAAAAAACTTTTATGTCACAATATGGTGCCGCTTCGCTACCTACCGAAGGAACCCTCACATTGGATATTGCAAACCCCACAAAAGTATTTGTACTTATTAACACGACAGATACATATCGCGAATTCCTCGGCAAGCAGGCGGGGAAAATCAGCCTTATGTTTGATGACGGGGCTATTGAGGAAACAAAACTGATCGTGGGTCAGAATATTCGTGAATATACTTTGGACTCCCTTTATGGTGATACTGTCAGAACTGTGACTGATCCCAAGAGCCAAATAGCGTGGCAGGGTACAAATCAATCAAGAACAATCGGAATAGACATGTTAACCATTCCAGTTATCAATCAATCACATTCTTTGAAACAGATAATAATTACTGACACCTCCAAAACTACAACGAATTCCCCTGATCCCGGCCTAATTATCTGGGGACTAACAATTTCCTGCTATGAGTAAACGTGATATTCCGATGTGGTTGGATGCTAATACCTAACTACGGTGAAAGTTAGAGAATGAATTATTCCTTCATTGCCTTAGTAATAATCGCTACCATAATTCTTGCCATCCTACTTTCCAGACGTGCATCCAATCGCACACGGGGAAAAGGTGATTACTGGTCTCCCACAAGTTGCCCTAAGTGCGGAAATCACTATATGAAAGCGGGCTATGGTACTAGGCGTCAGTGTAGCAAATGTGGGCATGTCTTTAGTTCCTGATTATGACCCTCCAATCCCACGCTTCTTACCAGGTTATTTGTCTTATAGCTTTCACCGTGCCCATAGGCAGGAATCGTTTAAGGACAGCTTCATCAACCGGCTTGAGAATATATTGCTGACGGGGGATCACGTCAACAAAGCAAGCAATACCTCCTGTCGAGTCAATATAGAAGAACTGATCCTTGTCGGTTTCCACTAAATTCAACGCATGTAATTCGCCACTATAAAACTCGACAACAACGTAAGCTGTACGTATTCCTCTACTCTCAGCAACATTGTGGAACCTTTCAGCGAAATTGGCGCAAACATATATGCGCGGCATGTACGCCTTGCTATTATCATATCTAGAACAAAATGACTCTAACTGCTCTAATGTTGGTTTTGAGGCCTTCGGATTATTTATGAGTTTGACTCGAGGATAACAATTATAACCAAGATCTTTTACATCTTTGTCTAATACAGCAATTACATCAATATCACCTTTGCATCTGTCGGTAATTTCAAGTGCGCCTGGCAACTTGATCCTCTGATTTGACCGCGTCCCAGGCGGTATCTTGAGTTCAAGTTTTTTTTCATTTCTCCTTAGTGTTTTTTTTATTCCCAGTAACGCCTCGCGTTCTGTTAGAACAAGCCAATATTCAACTGTCCGACTATCTGGTGTACGATCGGTAACTTTAACGGACGGCTGGATAGAGCCACTGGTAGACTTACCCCATTTTGCGCTGTAGATCCAGTCGCCTACCAAATACAGCCCCACAAGCAGTACAAGAGCAAGTACCACAACTCCCAGCATGGGTATCAATTATATCAACACCTTTATCATTATCAATATCAGAGTAATATCCTCAGCGTTACTTAGCCAGGTCCGACATTCATTTTGCAAACAATAATGACTCCAATTTGGGTTCTCCGCAGTAGTAGAACGACAACAAAAAAAGCGGGGCCTTTCGGCCCCGCTTGATTATTTAACCCCGTATGACGCCGCCTGGCCATCTATAATTGAAAATCTACATAAGACCCAAATCAAAACTTTCCCTTTCATATCCCCCCGCAAAGTCGTCACACTTGTCACACTTGTCACCCCCAGATACGAAATAAGGGGTAACGAGTCGGGTGACAAGTTAAGAAGCCGGAGCAACTTGTCACCCCAATTATGAAGCTACGGGTGACAAGGGTGACGAGGGTGACAAGTTATCCGGCGACATGGAAGAGAATAAAGGGATGCCGTACTGCAAAGCTAAACGGATCGCGAGCTCTTCATTCCAAACAACGATATGGCGGCCGTCTTTAGGTATGCGGCTTTTAACAAAACCGAGGCGTTTGGCGATCAGTCCAGCTTTGATAGCGGTCATTTCCGCATCATCATCCAGCTCTTTAACACGCTGGGAGACAGCGGAACCGGTTAATACAACGCCCTCCTCGTGCAACTGGATGATGGCGGCAAGTACCCGGCCATCGTTGCTTTCACGGCGGCGGCAATAAATCGACTCCTGCTGGCTCTTGATGAAGGTGGACAATGTATCAGATAGATACTGATCGCTGCCCGCCAGGACTTTGAGCGGGATGAGGATCTCCTGAAGGCGTGGCTGGAGGCCAGGCTCAAGCAGGTCGTTGGAGAAATCGCCGCCTTTGAGCTTGAACAGGTTATGCAGGCGGAAGGTGAGAAGCTTGGAGCGGAGGTCGTTGATTTCGTCCTGAAAGGAAGCGGGAAGCACGCGGGGGATATCGCGGCGGGTAAGGGTGAGCATGGAGGCGGTCAGGCAGCGGCTTTCGAGCGCTTCATCGGCAAAGCGGAAGCGGGTGGCGATGAGCTTGGGGCCAAAGACCTGATAGCCGCGGGGACGCCATTTGCCATTATCTTTATCAGACCGCATCAGACCGCAGGGCGGGGAAGCCCGGGCGGTAGCCGTTATTGAGGATCTTGACCATATCGGTCCAATGAGAGGAGTCCCTGAAGTCCGCTTCGTCCAGCACCAGGGTGCCGCGGTACTGGTCGAGGATGCGGAAGATGGGGGAAGGTGTGGCGGCGCCGGAGGCGAAGATGGAGCGGAAGCAGATAGAGCCGACAACCTGCAGGAAGCGGGTCTTGCCGGAACCCCAGTCGCCCAGCACGCGCAGATAGGGAAGGGAAGGAGCAAACTCGTACACCCAGGATAATAGGACATACAAGGCGGAGATATCGTCATAATACCAGGGAAGCTCAAGGTATTTATTGATATAGGCTTTGATTTGCTTAAACAGTTCCTGCAGATCGCAGTAGCGGGCAAAGTCGCTGGCGAAGTGGACTATGTTGCCGGCCAGCGAGTCGGCGGGCGGGACATGGACGAAATGGGGGGTGCGGTGCTCGCGGGTGGTGGATATAGCGCCCTTGCGCTTGATGATGAAGCAACTGGAGCCGTCCTTGCGGACGACCAGCTCGCCGATGGTGGTGCCGCAAATGAAGCCGGGAACAGGCACCTGCGGCAGCTTCTCAGAGTCAGATTTATCCCCGGTTGACTGCTCTTTCTGTATTTTCGGCATCGGCTATCCGTACTCATGATGCCTGTGGTTTATTCCCGGCGGGCTTCACATCGAGCATGGCCTCGAAGGCCTTGCGGGATACCAGGAGACGCTTGCCCAGGCGGATGACAGGCAGCTGGCCGTTGTGGGCCATCTGGTAACCCAGGCTGCGGCCGATGCCGAGCAGGACGCTTGCCTCGTCAATGGTCATGGTCAATTTTTCCTCGTTCATTTTCACTCCTATACGTATTGATTTCCGTTGGCCTGTATATTATAATAGTACATATGTGCTACTTGTCTACGGGGATTTGTCAGGCCGGTGTTATATTCGCATCAGTATTTTATAGTGCGGCTTCGGGTTAAATACGGCTGCGGCGGCCGGGGTTCATATTAAGCATTAATGGGGGCGTGAAATGAGAGGGCATATCATCAAGAGGTACAAGGGCAGTTACACCGTCGTCATCAACATGGGTATGGATTCGGCCACGGGCAAGTACAAGCAGCAGTGGTACAGCGTTAAGGGAACCAAGAAGGACGCTGAGAAGAAGCTGGCGGAGCTGCTGCATCAACTGGACACGGGGACTTTTATCAGGCCGGACAAGATCACGTTGGCGGAATTCCTGGAGAGGTGGCTGAAGGATTACGTTCGACCCAACCTTGCCCCCAAGACAGCCGAATGGTACGCGTACATCGTTCACTCCCATATCGTTCCCGCCCTCGGGAATATCCCGCTGACGCAGCTCAAGCCTGAACACTTACAGCGGTATTACTCGGAAAAACTATCAAGCGGCCGGTGTGACGGCAAAGGTGCTTTAAGCCCGCAGACGGTAAGGCATTGCCATGTTGCCATACATTACGCCCTGGAGACTGCCATAAAGTGGGGGCTGCTGACACGTAACCCGGCCGACTCGGTAAGCCCACCCCGCAGCCAGCGCCATCAGATGCAAACGTGGAGCGCGGAAGAACTCGGGAGATTCCTTGAAGCGGCCAAAGAGACGCAATACTATGCGTTGTTTCACCTGCTATTTGCCAGTGGGATGAGGAGATCCGAGGTATTGGCCCTGCGATGGTGCGACGTAGACCTGACGCTCTGCCAGGCCTACGTGACCCGCAGTTTGCAGCACCTGGCCGACGGCACATTCACTTTCAAACAGCCGAAAACAGCCAGGGGGCGCCGTGCCATAGCGCTTCCGCCTTCAACTGCGCTGGTGCTTAAAGAGCACCGCGAAAAACAGGCACTGGACAGGGCCTTTGTGGGTAAGGTACTAAAGGATGATGACCTTGTATTCAGCCACCTCGATGGAAAACCGTTACTGCCGAACAGCATCACCCATGCCTGGGGCAAGCTGGCCAAGCGGACCGGGCTGAAGTACATCCGGCTGCACGATGCAAGGCATACCCATGCCTCGCTGATGCTGAAGCAGGGGGTGCATCCCAAGATCGTCCAGGAGAGGCTGGGGCATGCCAGTATCCAGATAACGCTCGACACTTACAGCCATGTCGCGCCCGGCCTCCAGGAAGCGGCAGCCGCCCGCTTCGATGAGGTTTTCAAAACCGCGCCGAATAATGAGCGCAGCAATAAAATCCATTAGCTATCCATTAGCTTTTTTTAAAAATGAGGATTATGGAAAGTGTCGTTTTGGGGTATCTAGCTACGAAAAGTGGTGGGCGATACTGGATTTGAACCAGTGACCCCCTGTGTGTAAGACAGGTGCTCTAACCGCTGAGCTAATCGCCCTGGGAGTGGCACGCCTGGTGGGGCTTGAACCCACGGCCTCAGCCTCCGCAG
>Ga0268280_1001516_pt1 | contig 15462 bp, 10 predicted proteins | sample saktaG_9_FD_190139 | JGI IMG/M metagenome (GOLD analysis project Ga0268280, IMG submission 190139) | Saline water microbial communities from Sakinaw Lake, British Columbia, Canada - sak_2011_5_24_40m | ecosystem: Environmental > Aquatic > Non-marine Saline and Alkaline > Saline ... | reverse complement strand
CTCGGCGCCCATGACGGCAATCTCCGCCGACGGCCAGGCCAGAATGTAATCTCCTCCCAGGTACTTGCTGCACATACCGATGTACGCTCCGCCGTAGTCTTTGCGCGTCACCACGGTGACCTTGGGAACGGTCGCCTCAGCGTAGACATGAAGCAGCTTGGCGCCGTGGCTGATGATCCCCGACCATTCCTGATTCGTGCCGGGCATGTAGCCGGGGACGTCGGAAAAGGTCAGAAGCGGGATGTTGAAGGCGTCACAGAAACGGATGAAACGGGAGGCCTTGTCTGATGCTTTCGTGTCCAGAACGCCGGCATCGAATCTCGGGTTGTTGGCGATGACGCCCACAGTTCTGCCCATGATGCGGATGAAAGCCACGCATATGTTCCGTGCCCAGAGCTCGTGAGGTTCGAACATGACCCCGTTGTCCGCCACGGCGGCGATGACTTTCTTCATGTCGTAGCCGCGGGTGGCTTTGTCGGGAACGATTTTGTCTAGGTCCGGGCACTCCCGGTCGGCGCTGTCCGTGCATTCCATGACCGGCACGGGACTGTGGCAGCTGTCCGGCAGGTATGAAAGCAGGGTCCTGATCTTTTCAATGCAGTCCGTATCGTTTTCCGTGACCACGTGGCAGACACCGCTTTTCGTGGCGTGGGCCACGGCTCCTCCGAGCTCATCGTGAGTCACCTCTTCACCGATGACGGCCTTGATCACGTCAGGGCCGGTGATGTACATGTAACTCGTCCCTTTGACCATGAAGACCCAGTCGGTCAGAGCGGGAGAATAGACGGCACCCCCCGCCGTGGGGCCCATGATGGCCGTGATCTGGGGAATGTATCCGGAGCCCTGGGTATTGCGGTAGAAGATCCCGGCATAGCCGTCGAGGGCCGGAACACCCTCCTGGATGCGGGCGCCTCCCGAGTCGTTCAAAGCGACAAAAGGCTTGCGGGAATCGATCGCCATGTCCATGACTTTCCATATTTTTTTGGCGTGCATCTCGCCCAGGCTCCCTCCGGCGCTGGTGAAATCCTGGGCCGCGGCAAAGACTGTTCGACCATTCACTTTGCCGAATCCGGTGATGACGCCGTCAGCGTTTATCTCCTTCTCGTCCAATCCGAAAAGTTTGGATCGATGCTTGACGAAAAGCTGAACCTCCTGAAACGTTCCCTTATCGTAGAAAAGATCCAATCTCTCGCGGGCTGTCAGCTTGCCCAATTCGTGCTGGCGCTGAACCATCTTCTCACCGCCCATGGTCATGAGCCGGGCTTTTCTTTCTTCAAATTGCTTGATCCTGTCTTCTGTAAGTCCCATAGGTTTTCTCCCTCTCGATGGTGATAAAAAACAATTTTAACTATCATTGAACATGGGGAATTGCAATTTAAAATATCTTTTAAGGATCGCTGACCTTTATGCGCCGCCCTGTTATTTCTCTTGACCTCTTCGGCGCGACTAATATATAAAATTTCACGTGGGAACTGCCTGAGGCACGGCGGTTCAGGCAACAGGCGTTGCCGTTCAAATATTTTCATAGGGTCGAAAGCCCGCCACTTTTTAATCATCCCTTTTTAAAATATCCGTGAGGAGGACGTCTCCATGAAATACATCGATGGAATGGACATCAAGGGGAAAAGGATCCTGATCCGCTTCGACTACAATGTTCCCCTGGATAAAGATCAGAATATCACGGACGACACGAGGATCAGGGCGACCCTTCCCACCATCAATTATGCCCTCGATGAGAATGCCCGAATTATCATTATTTCACACCTGGGAAGACCGAAGGGGAAGCGGGTCGATAAGATGAGCCTGGCTCCCGTGGCGAAAAGACTGGCCAGGCTTCTGGACAAGGAGGTCCGAATGGCGGATGACTGCATCGGCGATGACGTCAAAAAACTCATCGGCGCCATGAAGCCCCGCGACATCATCCTTCTCGAGAACCTGAGGTTTCATCCGCAGGAAGAGGCGAACGACGACGGGTTCGCGAAGGAACTGGCAAGCTGCTGTGACGTCTATATCGATGATGCCTTTGGCAATGCCCACCGAACCCATGCCTCGAATGTGGGGATCACGAAATTCACAAAGGATTGCGGCGCCGGTTTTCTCATGAAAAAAGAGCTGAATTATTTCAGCAAGGCCCTCGAGAAGCCCTCAAGACCGCTCGTTGCGATCGTAGGAGGATCGAAGGTGTCCGGCAAGATCGAAGCCCTGGGTCACCTGATCAAAAACGTGAACAAAATGATCATCGGAGGCGCCATGGCCTTTACCTTTCTCAAGGCTCTGGGTTATGAGGTGGGAAAATCGCTCGTCGAAGACAGTTTCCAGGACAAGGCCCTAGAGATCATGAAAACGGCCAGAGAACTCGGGGTCAAGCTCTATCTCCCCGTGGATTGTGTCGTGGCGGAGGAGATGAGCGAGGAAGCGGAAACGAAGATCGTTCCCGTGCAGGAGATCAATTCGAAGTGGAAGGCGCTGGATATCGGTCCTGCCACGATCATGGTCTTTACCGAGGCCCTGAGCAACGCGAAAACCATTGTCTGGAACGGTCCCATGGGAGCCTTCGAGATTGACGCCTTCAGCAGGGGGACATCCTCCATGGCCCACAGCGTCGCCAATTCCTACGCCCTGTCCATTGTGGGGGGCGGCGATACGGATGTGGCCATTACCAAGGCCGGGGAAAGCGACAACATGTCCTACATCTCGACGGGGGGCGGGGCTTTTCTCGAGCTCCTGGAGGGCAAGGATCTCCCGGCGATAAAGGCCCTTAAAACCTGCGGCACGTGAATCGTGGTAGCGGCTGTTTGAAATGAAGAACCTCAAGATGGTGCTGGAATACGATGGAACGGCCTATCACGGGTGGCAGCGGCAGGCCGGCATGGTGACCATCCAGCAGGTGGTTGAGGAAAAGATAGGCGTCATGACCCGTGAAAAGGTGACCCTGATCGGTTCGGGCCGGACCGACGCAGGAGTCCATGCCCGCTATCAGGTCGCTCATTTCAGGACCGGCACGCGCATCCCGGAGGGAGATCTTCAAAGGGGATTGAACAGCCTTCTTCCGAAAGATATCGCCGTCAAGGAAATAACCGAGGCCTCTGAGGATTTCCACGCACAACACAGCGCCAGAAGCAAGGCCTATGAGTATAAAATATTCAACGGCCCGACGCGTCCGGCCCTGTTCCGGAACTATTCCTGGTTTGTCTATGGACCGCTTGATGGGGCTGCCATGGGCGAGGCGGCGCTCATGCTCAAGGGCGTCCATGATTTTTCATCCTTTTGCGCCGCCGGGCATGAATCGAAAAATTACATCCGGGAAATTTATGATTGCGGTTTTGAAAAGACCGGGAAAAGTCTCATCCTTTTCTCTATTGAAGCAAACGGTTTTCTGAAATACATGGTCCGCAACATTGTGGGCACCCTGGTTGAGGTCGGCAAGGGGAAGCGGACCCCCTTGGACTTTCTCAGAATTATGGAGGCCCGGGACCGGAGAAAAGCCGGCGTGACGGCTCCGCCGCAGGGCCTTTATCTGGTGGATGTGAGATATCAATGAAGATCCTGGTTCTCGGACACAAAGGAATGCTGGGACACGATCTGGTCCGTAGGCTTTCCCCTGACCATGAGGTCACCGGAAAAGACATTGATGATTTTGATATCACTTCCATGGCGGACTGCCGTGATATCATCGGAACCATCTGTCCGGAATGCGTGATCAACGCCGCTGCCTACACCGATGTGGACGGCTGTGAAACAGACAGAGAGGCCTGTTTCTCCGTGAACTCGGAGGGCGTGAAAAACCTGGCCCTCTGCTGCAGGCAGGAGGGCATCCGGATTGTTCATTTCAGCACGGATTATGTCTTTGACGGGACGAAGAGAAGGCCGTACGCAGAGGGGGATCTCACGAACCCCATAAACGTATATGGGGAATCCAAGCTTCAGGGGGAACGCTACCTCAGGGAGCTTTCGGATCATTTTATCCTCGTTCGGACCGCCTGGCTGTACGGCATAAACGGAAAAAATTTTGTCAGGACCATCCTTGAGAAGGCGAGGAACTCAGAGACGCTTGATGTTGTGGCCGATCAGGTGGGTTCGCCGACCTGGACCCGTGATCTTGCCGGAGCCGTTAAGGTGCTTGTGGAAGGCGGGCATGAAGGCATTTTTCATTTGACTAACAGGGGAAAATGTAGTTGGTTTGACTATACGTTGAAAATATTGCAATATGCGGATATCAAGGATGTGGAAGTCAAGCCGATCACATCGAACAGGCTGGCCCGAAAGGCCCTGCGTCCCGGTTATTCCGTCCTCAGCAACCGGAAATTCTCAGATCTGACGAGTAAAACCATGCGGTACTGGCAGATCGCGCTGAGTGATTTTATCAGCGAGAACAAGGCATGGCTCCTTTCCGGGTCGCTCTGATCCGGATCCCACCGGGAGGGATAGATAGATGAAAATAAATGTCCTTTTGAAATTCGCCATTTTCTTCTTCCTGGTTTTTTTCGCTTCCCAGCCCGTTCTCGCGCAGACGAAGGTTCAGGCGCAGGGCATGGCGACCATTCATAAGAACCTCGTGGACATTGCCCGAAGCAAGGCGATTGACGAGGCCCAGAGAAGCGCCGTTGAAAGGGTCGTCGGCGTCATGGTCTCGAGTTCCACCGAGGTGGAGAATTACCAGGTCAAGCTGGATTCGATTCTTTCGGAATCGCAGGGGTTTATCAACACCTATAAGATCATTCAGGAGGAGAGGGAGGGAGATCAGTACCGGGTGACCATAGAGGCCGATGTGGGTGTCGACAGATTGAAGGACAGGATGGAAGCCTTCAACATGATCATGTCCAGACAATCCAGGCCGCGCCTGCTCGTTCTGATCGGTCACGGAAAGAAGAAGGATGATGTGGCCGAATCCGCCATGATCACATATTTTCTCTCCAAGGGCTTCAAGATGGTGGACGTGGAAGCCGCGAGGGGCGCGCTTGACAGGATCAATTTGGAGACCATCACGGAGGATCCGGGCGCTGCCGCGAAAGTCGGACAGCGTTACGGGGCCGAGGTCCTGATCGTGGGAAGGAGCGAATCGTCGACAAGCCCCTTTACCATCGGCAATGTGGAGATGAAATTCAACAAGGTAAACGTTTCGGCCAAGGCCATGAAAGTGGACACGGCAGAGGTCATCGCCACCGACAGCGATACCAAGTCGGGTCCGGGAATGGAAGACGTGCTCAAAACGATGACCACGGAGGCAAGCGAAAAAGTGGCCAGGACGCTGGCCGACCGGATCGTGGACAAATGGTCCTATGAATTGACGAACACCGTTACGGTGAAGCTCGTGGCGTCGGGGCTGAGATCCTACAAGGAGCTGGCTAAATTCAAGTCGCTTCTCTCCAATGAGGTCAAGGGCGTAAAAGAGGTGAACCAGAGACGCTATCATGGCGGCCGCGTGGAACTGGACATGGAGGTCAGGGGAAACACCCAGGGCGTGGCCGACGATATCGCGGCCATGACCTTGAACGGGAAAGCCATGAAGGTCGTGGAAATCACCCCGAACAGGATCGAGATCAGAATCGGCCCATGACGGCGGACCATCCGCCGGGCCGCGAGTTCGAAGACACAACATGCAACAATTTTTCCAAGGAGGCGAAAAATGGGAGCGGGAATAAAAAGACATCTTGTTCATCTGTTCGTCTTGATATTCTTTATCGGCTGTGCCGGAGCAGAGAGCTTCAAGATCGCGGATGACCTGAGCAAGAACAAGCGCTGGGACGAAGCCATCGTATACTTTGAGAAGGCCGTGAATGAAAGCCCGGAAAGCCAGGAATACAAGCAGGCTCTGGAGAACGCGAAGCAGGAGTCCGCGAAGATCCACTATGAGAAAGCGAAACAGACCCTGTCCGCCCAGACCGAGCCGAATCTGATCGCCCTGGAACAGGTATTGAAGGAGGCGGATCTGGCTTACAAGCTCGATCCTCAAAACAAGACGATCGCCGCTTTTCACGCGGATGTAAGCCGCAAGAGGAGCGATATGCAGTCGACACTGAAATCACTTTACAGCCAGGCGGATCTGGACATGAAAAAGGAGGACTGGCTGGCCGCCATCCAGAAGCTCAAAAAGATCAATGACCTCTCGCCCGGCTATGAGGATACGGGAGACAAGCTGGCCTCCGTGAATCAGCAGGCCACGCGAATCTATTATAAACAGGGACTTGATCTTGAAGAACAGGAAGACTGGAAAGGGGCAGCGCTGGCCTATAAATCCGTCCTCGATATAAATCCCGGTTATCAGGATGCGGCGAAGCGTTATGAAGCGGCGAGGGGAAAAGACAACATTCATTATTTCGTGAAGGAAGGCACCATCGCCGCCGCGGCTCAGCCCCCGAAATGGGAAAGGGCCATTCTGCTGTACGAAAAAGCCAGGGAGTATGACCCGAACAATAAAGAAGTCGAAAAGCAGCTGAAGTCCTTCAGAGGGAAAGCCGCGCAGAGCTTCTTTGACGGGGCGATCAAAGACACGCAGCAGGGGAAACTCTATGAGGCGGCCCGGAAGCTGGAACTCGCCAAGACGTACACGCCGTCCCTGCAGGACAACCCGCTTTTCAAGGAATTCATTGCCAATCGTCTCGGGATGAAATTGATAGAGAGGGGAGAACGGTACGCGGAAAAAGGCAAGTGGGGAAACGCCTACCTCGCCTATCAGAAGCTTGAAGCCCTTGAGCCGAATTTCAAAGGCATCTTTTTCAAGGTTCAGGAAGCCAAGGATAATATCAAGAAGAGGATAAGGAAATCCATCGCCGTTTTCGACTTTAAGAGCCCCAGCCAGAGCAAGGATGCCGGTAAAATCGTGGCCAACAAGCTGATGACCTTCCTTTACCGGAACGCCAGCGGTGACATTCGGATCATCGAGAGAGAAAATCTCGAGTCCATTCTGAAAGAGCTGCAGCTCGTATCCACGCAGCTGGTTGATGTGGATACGGCGCAGAAACTCGCCAAGATGGGCGGGATCGATACCTTTATCATGGGGGACGTCCTTCGCTTTTCTTCAGAGTACAGGGATTATCCGACCACGAGTCAGGTGAAAGTCGTTATCGACGAAGAAGATGTGCGCAACCCCGATTACACAGACTGGCTGATGCTCAACAGAAACCCCACGGAAGAGGATTTCAAGAACGCGCCACCCAAGACCGTCAAGAAAAAAAATTACCAGCTGATTTCCTATAAATCCGGATATGCCAAAATCAACGCTTCCATCGAATCCTCTTATAAATTGGTGGACGCGAGAACCGGGGAGAACCTCTTTACCAATACCGTTTCGGGCAGGCTTGCCAAAGAGGATAAATACCAGGATGCCGTGCCTCTTGCCAATATTCCACTCGATCCTCTCGAAATTCAGACAGAATCCGATGTCCTCGATGAGCTGACAAACCAGAAGGTTTCAGAGATGGGACAGAGCGTGCTCAAAAAATTTCAGAATCTTGAAGTGGAATACTATAATCAGGCTTTGCTGCAGGTGAAGAGGCGCAATCATGATGAGGCCGTCGAACGTTACATGGACGCCATGTTTGATGAGAACATGAAGGGGATCTCCACCCCTGTTTCACAGAACTCCAAGGAGTCCATCAACAAGCTGATTCGTGACATGTAACAGGCGCGTCATCGTGGCGTTGACGCGGCATACCGTTTCGGGAGGTTGCAGATGCTTCGGGCAAGACGATTCTTTCTCTTAACGGCTCTGATCATTCTTGTGGTCGTTCCTGCGGGTGCCGCCGAGGAGATACCGCAGGTCAAGATGTCCGTGTTCAATTACGGTGCGATGAACATGGACGCTTCAGGCTACGGGACATCGGTGACGAACATGCTGATCTCATCTCTCAGGGGAATCGCCTTCTTGAATGTCCTCGACCGCAAGGAGCTTGAGGCCTTCCTTTCTCTCAATGACCTCCAGCAGAACGATGACGTGGAGAATGTTGTCCAAATCGGCAGCAGGCTTGCTCTGGATTTCATCGTGGCGGGCACCGTGGGTAAATCAGGTCAGCTGATCACGATCAACACCAAGCTGGTCTCGATCGGCCAGAAAAGGACCATCCTTTATCTCCAGTCAAAGGCTTTCGGCGATGCCGATCTCGTCTCGGAGACCCGAAAGATCGGCGAGAGCATCGTGAAGGCTGTTTTGAGCGATGCGGAGAGACGGAGGGATGATGGGGGCGGATCCGCAGGGGTTCCCGTGAACGTCGAAGCGCGCCCGGGGAACATGAGCATCTACCTGAGATGGGAGGATCCTCCCGGATACGAGGCTGCCGGATACAAGATCGATCGCGGATCCTCCAAAGAGGGCCCCTTCACGCGGATCGCGCAGGTCCAGAACCCCGAATATCTGGATCAGGGTCTGGAAAAAAAGAGGACCTATTATTACCGGATTCGGGCCTTCGACGCGAGAGGCATACAGAGCGGCTATTCACCCGTCATGAGCGCAGAAACGGCGCCGACCCCCCTCGCACCCATTATTTTGAAGGCCGAAGGGCACGTCAAAAGCATTCAGCTCACCTGGTCGGCCAACCCGGGCAGGAGCGAGGACCCGTCTCCTCTGAAGGGATTCCGCATCTATCGGGCGAAGGCGGAAAAGGGTCCCTACAAAGAAACGGTCAACCTTCTCCTTCAGGATGCCGCGTCGAGCGCGGATGCTTTCGCGGGAGGGAAGATCAACTATACGGACAAGGGGCTGGCCGACGGAGGAGATTATTATTACAGGATCACGGCCTATAATGAGAAAAATCTGGAAAGCAATTTTTCCGTGCCCATCAAGGGGTTCACGACGCCCGGGCTGGGCAAGGTGGATATCCAGGGCGAGATGATCCGGGAGATCCGGCTGCAATGGACGGCGCTGGAATCCCCCTTTGTGAAAGGATATTACATTTATAGAAGCACGGAGGAAAAGAAGGGTTTCACGCGGCTGCAGAAAGTGGAATTTTTCAAAGCCGGACAGGAAATCAGCTACACGGATCTCGAGGGGCTGGGCGACAAAACACGCTATTATTATCAGGTGACAGCCTTTGAGGAACCGGATCTGGAAACCAGTCCGTCGCCGACGGTGTCGGCGGTCACGAGGGGAAAGCCTCCGATCCCGAAAGATCTGAAGGCGGAGAGCGGTCTGGTCAAGAAGGTGCAGCTCTTGTGGACGGCGAATCAGGAAGAAGAGGTGGAAGGGTACAAGCTGTACCGCTCCAAGGTGAAAGACGGAAAATACGAATTTATAAAAAAGATATCGGGACGGGGCTCCAACAGGGATGTGGATGAAAACGCCCTTTTTGGTTTCGGAACCAAGACGGAAGACGGTACGACCTACTACTATGTTCTGACCAGCTATAACAAGGTGGATGTGGAGAGTGATGTTTCACAGGCTGCTTCGGCGACGACAAAGGCGAAGCCCGGGCAGCCCACCCAGCTCAGCGGGGAGGTCCAGGGCAAGAAAGTATTTCTCCGATGGGCGCAGAACCCCGAACCGGATATTGTTTCTTACACGGTCTATGAAACCACGGCATCGGGCCGCAGGAAGATAGATACCGTGAAAGGTGACACGCGTTTTTCCGAAACGGCGCCGGATCCCGGGAAAAGCAGAACTTATGTCATCACTGCCAGGGACAAAGATGATCTTGAAAGCGAGCCGAGTTCGGGACTCACGTTGGAAGGGAAATAATACTACAAAAGGCATGACGAGGTGATTTGAAATGAAGATTTATCTTAAGAGCATAATCCTCCTCCTCGCACTGGTTCTGAGTCTTTTCGCAGTATCGTCCGTGCAGGCGGAGGAGTCCGGCAAATACAGGGTCGTACCGGGGACGAACGACAATGCCTACCTGGTGGATACGCAGACCGGGGCCGTATGGGTCCTGACTCAACGCACCCTGGCGACAGGCCGGGAACCGGTTGCCATTCCTTATAAATTTCTCTATATTCGTCCCGACGAGAACTTTTATCTGGATGAAGATGGACGTAAAGTTTCGGTCGGAGGGTCGAAAAAGCCGAGATAGAACGCAAGGTCATCCTGCAGAAAAGGAATAAACGGGGATGGTTTATCCAGTCCCGAACTGCGGTTTTTCAAGAACCTATGTCCTGGTCGCTGACAACGAACTCGCCGTTGTTGACCCGGGGAGCGTGGGAGCGGCCCAGGACGCCAGGCGTTTCATAGAGAAAGAACTCCGCCGGGAGATGAGGGACCTGACCGCCGTCATGGCCACGCATTTCCACATCGATCATATCGGGGGAATCGGATCCTTTTTATCCTGCTCGGGGCCGGAAACGAGAGTCTTTTTCCATGCGCGGGTCAGGGACTATGTTGAAAACAAGCGACCCATCTCTTCCATGAAAAACTGGTATCTCGGTATGAGACCGGCGGCTTGGAAAAGCGTCCGCTATCTGCGAAAGGCAACCCATCTCATGTTTGACAGCCTCGCCGGGATTCCCCTTCCAGGGATTCGAAATTTATCCTCTTTACCTTACGACAAGGAGCGAATCGTCTATTTCGGCGGAGGCAGCGAGAGGAGATATCCTCTCGGTTTCGACGGATGGGATGTTATAGATACGCCTGGACACACGGAGGACTCCGTGTCTTTTTACAGAGAGGCGACCGGTGAGCTCCTGTGCGGGGATCTCATCATCAACATGGAAGAAAACGGAAGGGGAAGGGTAAATCGATTCTATTCATCGAGAGCAGAGATCATGGCCTCCTTCGATTTTCTGCTCCGCACCGTTCAAGCGAAGACCGTCTATCCCGGTCATGGGGATCCCATCCGCAGTGAAAGCAATGCTCTGCTCGGCGTGGAACCCTTGTAAAGGAAAGAAGTTGCGAAGATGGGAAGCTGGGAAGATGCGAGCGAAGAAAACAACTTCCTGATGCCCAGCGCCTGATATCAAATGTGAGGTTCTTATGAAACAGGGAAATAGAATGCCGATTTGCTTTCTCCTGCTGGTTTTGTCCGTGTTGTTCATCCCGGGCTGCGTGGTTGATACCAAGGACGCGAAGATCAGCCCCCAGATATCGACCTTTTTCGGCGGGACATACAAGGTGGATCCCTACATGGAGGATCACAAGCCGCGAACGGTCGCGGTTCTTCCCTTCGTGGATAAATCAGGCAGCAAGGAAGGCGCGCAGGCCGTCCGGAAAGGTTTTTACAACCACTTCAGCTCGCTGCCCTTCAAGGACATGGAGATCTACCAGGTGGACCGCCTGCTTGCCAAGGCCGGGCTGACCGACCCGGAGACCATCAACAAGAAATCTCCCCAGGAACTGGGCGGCATTCTGGGAGTGGATAGCATTGTTTACGGAGAGATATCGAATTTCGACAAGTTATTCGCCGTTATCTATTCTCAGGTCGCCGTGGGCGCCGAGATCAGAATGTATGAAGCGAAGACGGGACATTTTCTCTGGAGCGGGCAGCACGTGACCCGCATCCACGAGGGGGGGATCGCCACGACCCCCATAGGGATCATCGCCACGGTGATCGCCGCCGCGATGAACGTGCGGGACATCCAGCTTTTGAGGGCCTGCGACGATCTTTTCCGCGATATGGTCAAGACGATCCCCGTGCCCACCATTGCGGAAGCCATGCGACCGCCCGTGATCACCCTTCTCACGCAGGACACGAAAGGTTTGCCGAAGAAGGCGGGCGACGAGATCCGTGTGGTCATTCAGGGAACGCCGAAGATGCAGGCCACCTTTGATATCGGAGACTACAAGAAGGGAATCGAAATGAATGAGGTGGAACCCGGCGGCTATCTGGGCGTGTACAAGGTTCTTCCGGGAGACAACGTGGAGAATGCCATCATCACGGGCCATCTCACCGACGACGCGGGTCTCAAAGCGGATTGGGTGGATGCCATCGGTCTGGTCACGCTCGATACGACGCCTCCGGCGAAGCCCGGAGGACTTGCCGGTGTCGGCAGGAACAATGTGATTCTCCTGAAGTGGTCAAAAAATACGGAGGCCGATCTTGCGGGATACCGACTCTACAGGAGCGAGACACCCCTGACAGGATTCACAGAACTTGCGAAGACGGAGTTCACTGAATTCAAGGATCGGGGGCTTGTGAATTCTAAAAAATACTACTACAGAATCTCGGCGGTGGACCGGGCCGGGAATGAAAGCCAGAAATCGGATACCCTGACGGCGATGCCGGTGGCCCCGGGACCCACGTTCATCTCCGGTCCCATTGAGACGGATACCACTTGGTACGCGGGTGCCAGTCCCTATATCCTGGAGGACACCGTGACGGTGCGAGACAAGGCGGTCCTCACCGTCGAGCCGGGCACGGAAATCCGGTCAAAGGGGAAAGGTCTGGTGATAGAGGGCCGGATCATGGCGGAGGGAAACACGGAGAACATCATCACCTTTGAAGGGGTCGAAGGCGCCCCATGGGAGGGCATCACATTCAAGAGCGTGAAGGAAAAGGAGAATGTGATCCGCTTCTGCCGGATCCGTCACGCGCAGGCCGGGATAACCTTCGAGGCGTCGTCGCCGAGGGTCGAGGATTCCGAATTCACCGGAAATAACGAAGCGGCAAGAATTCTCGGCGCCTTTTCAAAGCCCGTCCTAATGAGGAATACCATCCACAAGAACGAGACCGGTGTAACGATCGAAGGCGGGGCGCAGCCGTCGATCTCTGAAAACAAGATCCGGGATAATGCAAAGGCCGGGATAACAGTGACCGACTCCGCTCCGTCCATTCTGCACAACACCATTATTCAGAACCAGGGACCGGGCCTCGTGATAACGAAAAGCCAGGCCGTGGCAACGGAAAATAACATCTACGACAACAAGCCGCACGATATGGTCGGGGAGCCTTCCGGCGAGTCCGTGAACGCCCGGAGCAACTGGTGGGGGACATCCCAGGGTCTCGAAATTCTCAGAAAGATAAAGGGAAAGATCGATATCGCCACCGTTCTTGGCGGCCCGTGGCCGGAAGGGAAGCCTTTAAGCCTTCCCATTCTCACGGCGAATCTCGGCGGTCCCATCATGGGAGATTCGTATCTAATACTTTCGAACAGCCCCTACCGGGTGACGAAGGACGTGCTGGTCGACGGCGGAAGCGTTCTTTACATCGAACCGGGCGTCCAGGTCCTCTATGACCAGAAAACATCCATCATCGTGAAGGACGGGGGAATCGTCGCGAAGGGAACAAGGGATAATCCAATCCTCTTTGCCGCATCGGGGGCGTCGCCCGCCCCGGGTTTCTATGCCCATGCCCTGCAGTTCACGGCGCCGACGAAGGTGAACAGCTTCCTGGAATATTGCATCATCAAGTACGCCGAAACGGCTTTGGACATTCAATACGGCGCGCCGGACATCTCCTACTGCCATATCGCCGACAATGCGCAGGCAGGCCTTTTCTGCGGCAACGACGCTTCGCCGAAGATCACCTTCAATACATTCTCGGGCAATCTGGGGCAGGGCGGCATCGCCTGCCGGGGCATGTCAAGACCGAAAATCAATCACAACAATTTCATCAGCAATGCCTTCGCCATTCAGGCCTTCTCATCCACCTACATCGATGCCCGGTGGAACTGGTGGGGGAAGAGCCCGCCGGACGACGGGATGATTCTGAAGGACAACGAAAACAGCATCAATCTCACCCCATGGCTTGAGAATGAGGAAGAAAGGGCTTTTCAGGTGAAAAAATAGATACTTGCGATTGGCAAAAACCTTATTGAATCCACGTTTCATTTTTGATATTTATAGTCGTATCAATACATACTGCAGCAGGATTTCACCGCACGGATTGAGAGCGACACGGGACATAAACGTTCTACACCATAAAGGAGGACATTATGAAGAAAAGAAGCTTTCTGGTCATGGGTTTGATAATCGGCGTACTGTTCATGGCGTCCGCGGCATTCAGCCAGGAATCGATCAGCGCCAAGGAATGGACCTCGGTTGTTGAACAAATTGGAGCCAAAGGAAAGGTCAACTGGTCGGGCGGCTATATAGAGGCGACGGGAATCGGGGCTCCTCCTGAAAGATTCTATGGCAAACCCCAGGCACGGCCGATGGCTCTGAGAGCCGCACAGGTTGACGCTTACCGGAACCTGCTTGAGGTTGTTCAGGGCGTTCGTGTCGATTCCGAAACAGAGGTCAGGGACTTTACGGTAGCAAGCGATGTCATAAAGGCGAAGGTGGAAGGTCTTGTGAAAGGGGCACAGCTCATAAAGAGGGATTATCTTTCCGACGGGACAGTGGAAGTGACATTGAGAATGCCCCTGTATGGTGAATCCGCCATTGCGAATGTCATCATGCCTCTCCCGAAACCGGCAAAGGCGGAACCGGCCCCGGCGGCTCCCCCCGCGGCACCGCCTGCAGAGCCAACTCCCCCCGCAGAGCCGGCACCCCCTGCAGGACCTCAGGTCACGGCGCCTCCTCCCGCTCCGGCTGCTCCCGAGGTTTTCACCGGACTGGTTGTGGATGCCAGGGGTATTCAGCTCAGGCCCACCATGAAGCCCAAAATTCTGGATGAGGGCGGTCAGGAGGTCTACGGTTACATGATGGTGGATCAGACTTACGCGAATCAGCAGGGCATCAGCAGCTATTCGAAGGATCTGACGGCGGCCCAGGGCAATCCCAGGGTCACCAACAACCCGCTGACAGTGAAGGCCCTGAGGTCCGAGGGGCCAACGAAAGGCGATGTCGTCATCAGCGCTGCCGATGCCTCGAAGATCGGCGGTGCCGCCGAAAATCTGGCCTTTCTGAAGAAATGCCGCGTCATGATCGTGCTGGATTGAGGAGGTGTGGGAACACTCCCGGAGCCTGCGCGGATTTACAGTAAAAGGTAATCTTTTGTTGCATGTCAGACCGCAGCCGTGACCTTGATCGCGGCTGCGGTCTTCTTCATTGAGGAGGAATGATTTTGCCGGCGAGGATTGTTATACTGCCCAGGGAGACAGCGGACAGGATCGCGGCTGGAGAGGTTGTGGAGAGACCTTCCTCCATTGTGAAGGAACTCCTTGAAAATGCCCTGGATGCCGGGGCATCGGACATTGTGATCGAGCTTGAAAAAGGGGGAACCCGTTCGATCCGGATCGTCGATAACGGAGAAGGCATGGACCGGGAGGACGCTGCCCTGGCCTTTGAGAGACATGCGACGAGCAAGATTTCAGTCTTTGAGGACCTTTATGAAATAACCACCCTCGGTTTTCGCGGTGAGGCCCTGCCAAGTATCGCGTCCGTTTCAAAAATAGAGATGATCACGAGGAAAAAAGGGACTCTGTCAGGCTGCAGGATCAGGGTGGAGAGCGGGAAAGTCGTGGAAAACATGGAAACCGGCTGTCCCGAGGGGACGGCTGTCTCCGTTACCGATATTTTCGGAACCATCCCGGTTCGAAGAAAGTTTCTGAAGAAGGAGGCCACGGAACAGTCCTATTGCCTTGAGGTGATCACGAGGACGCTTCTGCCCCGCCCAAGGGTCCGATTCCGGGTCGCGGCGGACGGGAAACCCCTGC
>Ga0268280_1001515_pt1 | contig 15462 bp, 20 predicted proteins | sample saktaG_9_FD_190139 | JGI IMG/M metagenome (GOLD analysis project Ga0268280, IMG submission 190139) | Saline water microbial communities from Sakinaw Lake, British Columbia, Canada - sak_2011_5_24_40m | ecosystem: Environmental > Aquatic > Non-marine Saline and Alkaline > Saline ... | reverse complement strand
TATAAGAGGAGCAAATGCAACAGCAATGTTATTGTCTGTAATTCAAACATTGAGGTTTAACAAGCAGAATGTGCTTAAGGGATTGCAGGATATCCTGAGTAATCCTTCAAGATACTAAATAATTACATATTATCGAAAGGTTTATTAAGGAAATGTAATAATTATTAAGAAAGGGGTGATTAATTATAATTCAGAAAAAAAAAGTGGTTTTATTTGCATTAATTTTTGTAATTCTTTTTGTACCTATAGTATCTGCTGCATGGTATGATCCTTTAATTGCACCATTTAAAGCACTTTTTAGCAGTTCTCCGGAGATTATCTCAGCTTATGTAGACCCGTCTAAAGTCGCACCCTCAGATATAATGGAAGTCACTGCTGAAATTAAAGATAAATATGGGGTAGAATCTGTTATTGCAGACATGTCTGGTATTGAAACAATAGAACTTCAGCTGGATTCAGGAGATCAATATAATGGCATATGGAAAAAAAATTGGTATGTTCATAATGTAAAACAAGGTGTAGAATACAACACCACTATTATTGCTACAAACATTAGGATAAAACAAAGCAGCTATATTATAGGGTGGGTAGATGATGCCTCATACCGCTTCAGAAGAAGTATAACACTAAACAACAATACTGGTTTGATTGGTGTTTTTATAAATACCATGAATTTAACTGGAGATGGAAAACTGCAAGGCAATTGCAGTGATATATTGTTCAGTACTTCAAAAGCCTTTGATACTGCTTTTTGGTCAGCTGAACAAAATCTTTCTTATACTCTTGAGTATGGATGTAATAGTACTTCAACACTTTTCTGGGTGAACGCTTCAGATGTAATAGAAGATCCAGGTACAGAACCAATGATTTATGTTTATTATGGGTTATGGTCAGGGTGAATATTTTTAGAAAATAATAGCTTAATTAAGATGAAAAAAATATTAATATTTTATATGATATTGATTTTTATTATTCTTTTAGCTCCAGTTGTATATCCTGCTCCAAGTACCTTTACAAACTGCGCACAAACAGGAAGAACAGGTCCTTCACAGGCTCAGTGCAACACTGCTTATTCAGGGACACCCCTACAAGGGATTGTAACTGTAACTAGTGGGATTCAATATTGGACTGTTCCGTCAACCGGAAGATATACAATAGAAGCTTTTGGAGCTAAGGGTGGTGGCGTGCACACAACTGGTGCTCCCGGAGCTCGTATGAGAGGTGATTTTACTTTGACTGCTGGAACTGTTCTGAAAATTTTAGTGGGACAAGCAGGTGCTTCCTGGGGCGGTGCTCATGGTAATGAAAATGGTGGTGGTGGTGGAACATTCGTCACTAATACAGCTAACACACCCCTTATAATAGCTGGTGGTGGTGGTGGTGGGCCATCAACAAGTTATGGTCTTAGTTGTGCACGTCCCATAACTTTGGGATATGGACAAACTGGAACCTCTGGTGTTACCATCAGTTGTTTCGCTACTGGCACTGGTGGTGCTGGTGGTGGAGGAGGTAGTACAGCGGGCAATAATCAAGGTGGTGGTGGTGGTGGATTAACAGGTAATGGCGCAAATGGTGGAACACATTGTGCCATAGCTTATGGTGGTCTAAGTTTTACTAATGGTGGAGTTGGAGGTACTGGAAATACCTGTTACGGCACGACAAACTGGGGTGGTTTCGGAGGCGGAGGCGGAGGCCAGTTATCAGGTCCTGGTGCTGCCGGAGGTTACTCTGGAGGCGGTCAAGCAGGTAACTGGGACTTATCTTCAACTTATGGCGGCGGAGGCGGCTCTTATAATATCGGAACTAGCCAATCTAATTCAGCAGGAGTAAACGCTGGCAATGGTTATGTTATAATAACATCCACATTCCCAGTAATATCCTCAGTAACAGACTCGCCAGATCCAGTTAATTCTGGTCTTCCGGTTAAGTTAAGTGCATACTGGACATCAGCCCTTGGTCTTTCGGTCAAGCTCCATGCATGTAAAACAGACTCAATGACCGGAACAAGCTGTACATCAGGTTACTGGTGTGACACAACAGCAGAATGGGATAGCACAAGCCCATCTAATTGTTCATACATTACACAACCTGGTGACAATGCTACAACACATGATTATTATCTCTTTGTCTGCAATAGTAATTCTCAATGCAGCCCCGCTTCAGACCCTAATCAAGGAAGCTTTACAGTCAAGCAAAGCACAGTCCTAGGAGTTGTAGAATCCTGGCTGAGAATAGCCAACAACTTAATAATTGGAAATACTATAACCATATCATAATAAAACATCAATTTTACCACCAACAATAATCTACATGCAACCCCTATGCCCCAAACATTTCCCACCCTTAACCATTTTCCAACTAAATTCCTAATAAAATCAGATTGCTAAATTCTAGTAAAATCAAACTGCTAAATTCTAGTAAAATCACACACATAACAACCAAAAACTTCCTCTCCCTCAACGACCCTTGCTAACAGTCTCAAACCCCCCATCACCCCAACGACCCCTGCTAACAACCCAAAACCACCAACTACCCCAACGACCATAACTAACAACCGAAAACCACCAACCACCCCAACGACCCCTGCTAGCCCCTCATCTCCACGACATAAACACCTGCCAAATCCTGCTAGCAATATCCGTCAGTCAACCATATTTAGCCCTAAAGCAGTTTAGCAATATCCGTCAGGTACAACTATAGAAATATCCGTCAGGTATCATCCAACAACCTCAGCAATATCCGTCAGGTATCTGACAAAATGCATCAGATCTTATCGCATAATTCCAGCAAAATCCATCACTCACTCGCAATATATATTTGGTTTTTTCTAATTAAAAATTTATTTATGGGATTAGAAATAAAGAGAGCTTATTTTATTAATGACAAATTTACTCACATCATGGAAGTTAATATCTTTAATAGATAATCCTAGTTCCTTCAATTTGGGTTCTATGATTAATTGATTTACCATCATGTCCCATTCATTTGGTTTTGCTGAGTGGTAAATTGAATCTGAAAAATTTTTTAGAGTAAATGCTTCTGTTTTACCAGCAGGTAATTTCTTCCAAATATCTTTAATCTTACAAACATAACCTTTTAATAATAAAATATAAAGGTCAAATAAATCCCTTGCTTCGTCTCTTTGACCAAAAATAAAATTTTTATCCAAAATTGTTATAATTTTTTCAGCAAATATTTCTTTTGGATCAACTACATTCAAATTTATGATCCCTTTAAGTCTGTAGTGGTTTAGGAATAAAGAGGTGTCATAATAGCTTTTCTTAATACCATATATCAGCTTTTTTCTCGATGATAAATCAAATCTTATATGGCTGCTTCTATGGGTTTGTGAAAAAGCTGGACCTCTAATGTCCGTATGTACATTAAAACCTGTAGGATTTTCTTTTATTCTGAAATTAATATTGTTTAATCCAAAAATTTCTCTTAATATATTTGTTAAATGCTTGTTAAACAATAAATCAATATTCTTTTTACTTAATTTTCCTGCCAAAATATCAAAATCCAAATCTTCTGAAAATCTTGGGAAACCATAACATTTGTATAAACAGGTTCCGCCTTTAAAAGCCAAATATTTTGTATATTTTTTAAGCAACGCAAGATTAAAAAGTGAATATAAAAAAATATTATGAAACAATTCTTTTTCTGTATTTTCCAATGATAAATGAACTTTCTCAGATAATTTCTCTAGTTCAAAAAAATTTATTGGCATTTGGCTATTCTCCATTTCTTTAGCTTAGATTTATCCAGTAAGCTATATAACGTTTTATCGATAACTAGAGGGTTATAATCTAAATATTTTTTGAAGTCTTTGTATAAATCATAGCCTATACTATCAAAAATTATACCAATTTTTTTTAAAAATTGTTTGTTTTTTAATTTTAAACAAATCTTTTTAATTCTATCTAAAGAAATCTTGTCTTTGCCAATTTTAATTGCTTGAATAATAACTGATGTGGGAGAAAGGCTGAAATATAAGCAATCAATAATAGTTTTTTCTATTGATGCAATATTCATATTATACTGCTCACTAACGTCGCTGAAAAATTCAAAAAGGTATTTCTTATTGACACTCAAATACCTTATTTTTTCATTACCAAAAACTACTATCTTATTATTTTTCTTTTTAGTGGTTAGAACATCAATCTGCTGTGGTAGCTGCTCGGTTAGACCATAAACTTTTAAAGCATACCAGCCAGTGATATATGAGGGTATAACTAAATGGGTAGCTATGGTTTGGGCAAGATTACATAAGGTATATTTACCAAACTCTATCTTTTTTACTGCCTTTTTGCGATAAAGCCTAGTCAACACTAAATTGGCATATCTTTTATTGCAATTTAATATTTTTGATACTTCTTCTGCACTAAATACAGGGTATATTTTTAATTTGTTTAGAAGTTTAATTGCATCCATACTGCTAATTAAAAATGAATTACTATATAAATGTTCCTATTTCATATCAAAATTGATATTAATCAAGGAATAAAATATTATAATAGATATACATGGTAATTTTAGATATCGGTAACCCCACATCGGTAAAACCACTCCAACAACCATCACTAACAACCCAAAACCACCCACTTCTCCAACGACCCCTGCTAGCCCCTCATCTCCACGACATAAACACCCGCCAAATCCTGCTAGCAATATTTGTAAGCTAACCACCTACCAATCAAGAACAGCTATAGAAATATCCGTCAGGTAAAACCTTAGCAATATTCGTCAGGCATTCACTAATTGTTTAAGCAGCATCTATCAAACATTTTCTAAACTTTCTGAAAAATCTTCAGATTTTTCTGGTATATTTTTATTAATCAATACTTTTTATCTATTGCTATGAAAAAAGCCATATCCAATTGCCCGTTTTGCAATTCCAATAAAACACAAAAACAGGGAAAAAGAAGAAACAAGCTTCAGATCCTGCAAAAATACAAATGCCTTAACTGCAGGAAATATTTCACAGATAAAGGCATGCCAAATAAAACCTATTCTTCCAATATAATACTCAATGCAGTTTCTTATTATAATCTTGGAAATTCCCAGAAAAATACTGCGAAAATCCTAAACTCAAGATTCAAAATAAAACTACTGCAGCGCACAATAAGCCAATGGATAAAACATTACAGGCATATCTGTACTTTTAACAGGCTAAGAAAAGATGCATTAAAAATCTGCAAGCCAGACAAAATGATTTTTCACAGCATACTAAAGCATCATCAGATATACAAGTTCCAGCTTCATAGGGCAAAAGAGCAACTCCTATCCAATGAAATACCACAGCAGAAATTCCATCTATTAAAAAAATACCTGGAAAAAATCCCAACAAAAGATTTTCCCCATCACATCTTCCAGCCAAAACTCAACAAAATAAATGAACTATCAAGATCATCGCAAATGAGATTCCAAACCTTGCCTTTCATAAAGCAGGAAAGGCAAAACATAGCAAACAAGCTGGCAGAACTAGCTTTAAAGCTTACGCAAAAAAACAATCAAAGACACCAAAAAATCCAGGACTTCATGCTAATAAATGACAGTACAACAATTGCAACAGAAATCCCGGTATATTTAACAAGAGAGGATATAAAATACTTCAAAAACAAAGGCTTCCAGCTAGAACTAAAAAATTATAACACTCCAATCACAGGTCACATAGACATTCTGCAAATAAGAAACAAACTTATTCATATCCTAGACTACAAGCCAGAAGCAAATAAAGTCAATCCAGTTAACCAGCTTACACTATATGCCTTGGCACTGGCATCAAGAACAAAGCTAGCATTAAAGGATTTCAAATGTGCTTGGTTTGATGAAAACAATTATTATGAATTCTTCCCTTTGCATGCTGTTTATGAAAAAAGGGAAAATAGAAAAATTTATAAATGTAAACAAAATATCTACAATTGTAAATAAAAAGTATACAAACATTCAGAGAATTAAAGATGTTAGAGCGCTTATTCACATCAAAAACAAGGATTAAAATATTAACTTTGCTTATGTTTAATCAGGACAGGGAGTATCATTTAAGAGAAATTGCCAGATTAATCAAAACAAGCCCAATCTACGCAGCAAAAGAATTGGATAATCTTGCTAAATTAAACCTTGTTAAAAAATCAAAAAAAGCAAACCTAAACATTTACTCAGTAAATAGAGAGTGCATTTTCCTTAATGAGTTAAAACAAATTTTCATTAAAACAGATTATTTAGGTGAATTAATAAAAAAAGAACTAAAAAACAGGGTAAAATATACTTTTATCTACGGCTCATTTGCAGAAGGTGTTGAAACAGAATCAAGCGATATTGATCTGTTTATAATATCTGAAATGAAAGAGGATGATTTGATTAAAATAATTCAAAAACTTGAGAAAACAACTGACAGGGAAATAAATTATATATTATGGAATGAAAGAACATTCAACCAAAGGGCAAAAGACCATCATTTGCTCAAAACAATAAAGAAAAGCAGAATAATAATGCTGATAGGAGATGAGAATGAATTCAAAAAACAAATCAAGTGATCTTTGGGAAAAAATAGAGCCAAATGAAAATTTAGTAAATAACGCAATTCAGTTAGCAAATAGGGACTTAAAAACTGCTGAAAATATTTTTAATGATGGTGATTATGATTGGTCTTTTGCAATTAGTTACAATGCAATGCTTCAGGCAGGCAGAGCATTAATGTTTAAAGAAGGGTTTAGACCAAAAGGGCAATACAAGCATGTTTCAGTTGTGGAATTTGGAAAGCCAATAAAGTATATGGCAGTCCCTCCAGAGGAAGTTGTTGAAAGGGTAAAGAAAAACATGAGAACAGATGCAGAAACTAAAGTTAAGAGATTAGATGATTCCAAAAAAAAGAGAAATTAAGAAAGGAACATTATTAAGTATTATAAAACAATCAAGAATGAATCGGGAAGAATTCATTAGTAAGATTAAGTAAGGCATCCCAGCAATATTCGTCAGGTATCTACCAATCTTTTCAGTAATATTTGTCAGACACCTATCAATTGTTTTAGCAAAATCAGGCAATCCCGGCACAGTCCAGGGCATTAAGTTTTACTCTCTGGAATCCAAACCAGCTCCTAAAATTGCAGCTGAATCAGTTAATTATATAAACTTAAACAGACTTAATATCATTGGTAATGTAAAATGGCAGCCAAAAAACAACTAGATACATTGAAAAAGAAAATAATATTCATATTGAAAAAAAACCATATAGTCAAAGCAGGAATATTCGGATCTTATGCCTGTGGAGAGCAAAAGAAAGATAGTGATATTGATATTTTGATTGAACCTCCAAAAGGCATTGGATTTGGATTTGTAGGGATTCAATTGGAACTTGAAGATAAATTAAAGAAAAAGGTAGATTTGTTAAGTTATAATGGGATTCATCCTTTATTAAGAAAAAGAATCTTAAAGGAGGAAATAAGAATAATATGAGAAAAGACCCCTTAATTTTTATTAAACATATTTTGGAAAGTATAGATAAGATTGAAGCTTTTTCTAAAAATCTTTCAAAAAAGACACTATCTAAAAATGAATTAAAGCAATATGCTATTATAAGGGCTATTGAAGTTATTGGTGAATCTGTTAAAAACCTCCCAGATTCTTTAAAAAACAAATATCCTAATGTTCCTTGGAAAGAGATAGCTGGAACTAGAGATAAAATGATTCATCATTACTTTGGTGTTGACTTAAATATTGTCTGGGATATTATATCAAAGGAAATCCCAAAATTAAAGGAAGATATTAAAGATATTTTAAAGAAAGAAAAATAAAACAGGCAATAACTGCAATGTTCTCATTGGAAAATCAAGTGAGCAAGTATTTAAGTTCCATTAAACAAATATGGCAACCCCGGCATCGGCACAAGGATGTAATCAATTATAGATTGGACATCAACGACAACATAAAGCTAAGCTCAACTGGCTATATACATTCTGGAAGTGATATAATAATAAGGCTCGGCACTGCCTAACAGCTTCTTGCTAAGCTGGCACGCAAATGGTTACGCTCCAATGGTTTCGTCCATTGACACCGATGTGCGACATTCAACTTCGTTGAAGTCCCACTCCTCGCTTTGCTCGCAAACAAACTTTCAACGACCATTGCTAACAACCCAAAACCACCCACTTCTCCAACGACCCCTGCTAACCCTCTCATCCAGCGACATAAACACCCGCCAAATCCTGCTAGCAATATTTGTAAGCTAACCACCTACCAATCAAGAACAGCTATAGAAATATCCGTCAGGTAAAACCTTAGCAATATTCGTCAGGCACCAACCAATTATCTTAGCAATATCTATCAGTTAAATTAATGATAAGACTAAATATTTTCCGAGAACCCAAAAAAAACTTACGAAAAACTATGCTAACACTTTATTAATAACCAATACTAAGCCATTATTCTATACTAAACAATAATAACCACAAATAGTATTTTTATGAATCTAAAAATATCAAAAAGCAAGGCTTTTTGGAAGTCTAGAATTGCTTTTTAATGTCTCATGGACAAACCACATGCTTATCTTAGACAAAACCAGTTCAGATGAAGAAAAACAAAAGGTTTATATATAACTTTAGGTTAGAGTACTCTAACTATAGGTTAGAATAAAATGGCAGAAATCAGTGAGAATGGAAAAAAGGCTTTGAAGATTATCTTCACAGATTTTTTAACTAATTACAACTCCTACAATATTAAAGACAAAATAGGGGTTAGTGATGTCGGAAGCTTAAAAATATTAAGAAGCTTAAAAGATAAAAATATTTTAACAAGTGAAAAAATGGGCAATGCTATTTTTTACCAGCCAAACCTTAAGAATTACTATATAATAAAGCTGCTAGAACTGATTTTTTCGGATTACAGCAATTTATCAAGCTTTATAAAGGGCTGGATATATGATTTGCGTTTATTTATTCCAAAAACAAAGGCTTTATTCTTATTTGGGTCTATCTTAAAAAAAGGAAAAAATGCAGGGGATGCAGATGTTTGTTTTATATTAAAAAATCCTGATGATTATAATAAATTACAAAGCCAAATAAATGAGATGAATAGAAAAAGTCGCTTAAAGATACATCCTATGTACTTAACAAAAAAAGAATTTGAAAGAAAATTAAGGGAAAAAGACAAGCCTTTGGTTGAAATGGTTAAGAATTGTGTGGTAGTGCATGGGGTTGAGTTATTTGTTGGGGTTTTAAAAAACGCTCAAAAAGTTTGAACTTTTTTAAGCACCAACAACCTCGGAGGTTTTTAAGAATATCCAAAGCTAAGAATATGGTAAAATGGTGTCTGAATAAGGCAAAGAGAGAGTTAGAAAAAAGTCAAAAGCATAGGGGTTTAATTCAAATAAAACCTGATGATAAATTAGCACAAGATTATCTTGCGAAAGCGGAACACAATCTTGAAGTTTTTATGTTAAACAAAGAGCATGAATTTTATGATTGGACAATAAATATAGGCTTTTATGTAATGTACCACTGCTTCCTGGCTATTATCACTAAATTTGGCTATGAAACCAGAAATCAGGAATGTACTTTAGCTTTAATTGAAAGTTTAGTTGAAGATAAAAAGATTGATGATGATTTTAAAAGATACATTGAAACCATGAAGTCTAGTACTAAAGAAGAAGAAAAGCAAATCATGCCAATGCGTGAAACATATTACCCCTATTATAGATATTGATGTGAAGAAAGTTGAAGAGCTTCTTGAAATCTGCCAGGATATGATTAAGGACACTAAAGGCATTATTTATGTGTAGTTAACACATTTATAGAATTATTACAAAAACTATTTAAATAAAAGCAACTAACTAAAAAAGGAGGTGTAATAATGAATAAACAAACAATAGCAATAATTGCTTTATCGGTTTTGTTAGTTTTTGTTGTTGGTTATATTTGTATTAATAATTACCAGGAAAAACAACAACAACAACAATTGAGTATATACCAACAGGGAATGCAGGCAGGATATGAGCAGGCAATTATACAGCTAGTACAACAGGCTATAACATGCCAGCAGGTTCCGGTAAATGTGCAAAACCAGACAATTAACCTGATTGCAGTTGAATGCCTTCAGACACAAGAAACTCAAACAGAGTAATTTTATACAAAATTAAAGAGAGATTATTTTTTTCTTATTATTTATTACATAATAAGTAATTAGGACTACATAATTATACTTAAGGTTATATTACCTAACAAATAGGATTACATAATAAGATAAAAAGGGTTATATAATTATATTTTTAGTTATTTAGGGTTACATAATAAGTAAAATTTAGAAAGATTTATATACTAAAGGATTACATAAGTAGTTATATGTTAACTGACTCTTACAAAGAGATCCTATTCTCAAGACTTAAATCCCTTTCCAAGCCTGAAAAACTAGAAGTCATCTCTTTTTTAACAGAACAGCTAAAAGAAAATGTAATACCTCTATTTATCTTTAAAAATGATTCATTAAGTGCTCTGGAAGCTATTGTCAAATATCTAAAAGAAGAATATAATCTTAGTTATATTAAAATCTCAAAGCTTTTGAACAGAAGCAATAAAACTGTCTGGATTACATACCAAAGGGCAAAGAAGAAGATGCCTAAGAAACTAGCTGGAAAATCTCAAATCCTCATCACTGTTGAAATCTTTCAGAACAGAAAATTCAGCGTACTTGAAAGCCTTGTCAGTTATCTAAAACAGGAGCAAGGCATAAGCTATAAGGAGATTGCAAAGCTCATCAATCGAAATTACAGGACTATATTAACAGTCTATAGAAGGTTTAGAAAAAAGAATGAATAACACAAAAATATTTTTTGGAATTGGGATCTTATTTTTATCACTTATAGTCTCATCCTATTTTGTAGATACAAGTCTCTCTTGCGATGTTGTAACAAACTGCAACAATACAGATATATTTCATATTTCAAATGAAACAAATGCTCATGCTGAACTAAACAATAATTCAAATTATGCATATGAAATCTGCTGCAATGATACTGCTGGGTTAAATGTAAGTAATAATTGTTTAGGGTATTATAAAACATTGCTTCATCTTTCTAACCAGACAAATGCACATGCTGAACTGAACAATAAATCCAACTATAATAAGTTTAATGTATGTATAAGCAGCAGTGATGGTTTATTGAATTGCAGTTATGAATCAAGTTGTGATGGTTATGACACTTGTATTGCATCTGTATCTAGCAGCACAAATGCACATGTTGGAAACTGCACTGATTATTCAATAAAGATATGCTGTGGCATAATGATAAATAATACTGCCCCAACAATAATTGCAAATGTAACAAGCCCAATAAATGTTTACACAAACACAGACTGGAAATTAAACTTAACAATCACAGATCCAGACGGTGGAGATATTGTGACAGGCTATGTCCAGTTTTATATCAATGGCTCTGCATTTGGATCAGAACAATCTACAAGCCCAATAACAAACAACATAAATACATTGATAGGAACTTTAAACAGCTTAAACTTTAATAAAGGTGCAACCCTTATAGCAGAATTTTGGGCAAGAGATCGAATTGTTAATACAACTAAAGAAAACACCACCCAAGTTACTGTATTAAATAGCATTCCATCAAAGGTAATTCTTTCATATCCAGAAAACAATGATTCATTCTTCACAAACAGAATCCCAAGGTTTAACTGGACCCAAGCAATAGATTCAGATAATGAACCGCTAACATACCAGATACAGGTAAGCCTTTTCCCTAATATGAGCAGCCCGCTAACAAATGAAACAGGCATTTCAAATACATCTTACATGCAGCCATCAGAGCTTGACTTTACAGTATATTATTGGAGAGTCAGGGCAAATGATAGTGAAGAATATGGCAACTGGTCTGATATTTGGAACTTTACTTTGGTTTCATCTGTTTCAATAATTGTAACACAGGACACAATGAACTTTGGCACAATGACACAATTTGAGATCAATGACACTACAAACAATCAGCCAGCACCATTTGAATTGGAAAATGATGGAAACTTAGAGGCAAATGTCAGTGTAAACTCAACCTCATTATGGCAAAGTAATTCTGCACAATTAAACACCTCATACTTCCAGTTCAAGGCAGACAATTCAACAGAAGCAAATTCCTTTAATTGGGTTAATTCACAAACAACATGGGCAAATATATCCGATTTTTACAAGAGCGTAATAGGCACATTAAATCATACTGACATAAATGACCTTGTAGAGATTGATATAAGGGTTGAGGTTGTATCAGATGAGCCTCCAGGATCAAAATCAGCAATCTTAACATTTTACGCAGAGGAATCATGAAACTAAAACCAATATTACTAATAATTGTAATTCTTGTTTTGGCTAGCCAGACTTATGCACTTGGCATTGCCCCAAGCAGTTCTGATGTTATATTTGAGCCAGGTCTTGAAAAAACAATCCAGTTAAAGGTAATTAATAATGTTCACAAAGACTTTGATGCTGTTGTCTATGCTGAAGGAGAATTAGCAGAATATATAATAATAGGAAATCCAACAATAAGTTTATCAAAAAATGAAGATTCAAAAATAATCTCATACAAACTAAAGTTGCCAAAAAGCCTTGAAAAGCAAGGGCTTCATGAGGCAAGAATTATTGTGAGGGAAATACCAAAAACTACAAAAGGTGGAACAACAATAACAGCAAATCTTGCAATTGCATCAAAGCTAAAGGTTACTGTGCCTTATAGTGGAAAATATGCAGAAATAAAACTTTTTGTAACAGACTTCAAGCAGAATAAAGAATCAAACTTTGCTGTTGAGGTAATAAATCTCGGAACAGAAAATATCTTAGAAGCCAGAGCTATAATAGACATCTATGGTCCACTAAACAACAAGCTTGCAACAGTAACAAGCAATAAAGCCTCAGTAAAATCAAAGGACAAGGAAATCCTTATAGCAAAGTGGATCCCAGAGCTTGGTCCTGGAAGTTATCATGCGGTTGCAACCCTTATATATGATGAGCTTAACACCAAAGATGAAAAATCATTTACTATTGGTACATTAGAACTAGATATAGTCTCAATCAGTGTTACTGATTTCAGGCTTGGAGGGATAGCAAAGTTTGATATATTAGTTGAAAACAACTGGAACACTGAAATACAGGGGGCTTATGCTGAAACAACTGTTAAAGATAACAATGGAAAAATATACACGCAGTTCAAGACAGCATCAGCAGATATTCCTGCTTTTGGCAACCAAGAGCTTAATGCATACTGGGACACTGCAAAAGTAATTCCAGGAGCATATAAATTTGATATAGTGCTAAACTATCTTGGCCAGAAAACTGAAAAAATATTTGACATAATAGTTGAATATGACAAGATAACAGGATCATTAGTAGGGCAGGTCATTGGTGTAAGGGAAGAGGAAAAACCAGCTGTGCTGAAATCAATATACCTCCTAATCTTCCTTGTTATAATCCTTATAATAGTTAATGTAGTAATATATTTCAAAAAGGTAAAGAAATAAAAAATGAACTATCCTCAGGCTAAAACCTAATTTATCCTTTAAATGTAAGGATTATAATCTGGGCCTTGTAAGGTTGGGGAGGATAGTTAAGAAACTAAAGATTAAGGTAGGAGAAAATTAACAAAATGAGCATAACAAAAACAAGCAGGAAAGAGAAAATAGCTAATTTAGAGAGAAAGATAAAACTATGCGAAACATTTAAAGAAAAATCTGAGAATCAATCTCATTATGGTAATCTAATTGAAAAATATTCTTCAGAGATTAAGAGAACTAAAGCAAATTTTGATTTGTTGAAAAAACTCGATAAGACAATAATGCCTGCTATTTTAGTTATTCTTATTTTAGTTGTGTTGTTTTTCTTAAAGCCTGCTTTTATTGGTTATTTTGTATTAGATATTGATCCTAGCCATGTTGATTTAATATTTGAGCCAGGTCTTGAAAAAACAATCCAGTTAAATGTAATTAACAATGTTCACAAAGACTTTGATGCTGTTGTTTATGCTGAGGGTGCTCTAGCAGAGTATATAACAATAGATGAACAAATGATAAAACTAACAAAAGACCAGGATTCAAAGATAATCTCATACAAAATAAACTTACCACAAAGCCTTGAAAAGCAAGGGCTTCATGAGGCAAGAATTATTGTGAGGGAAATACCAAAAACTACAAAAGGTGAAACAATGATAACAGCAAATTTTGCAATTGTGTCAAAGCTAAATGTTATGGTTCCTTATAATGGCAAATATACTGAAATAAAATTATTTGTAACAGATTTCAAGCAGAATAAAGAATCAAACTTTGCTGTTGAGGTAAGAAACCTTGGAACAGAAGATATCTTAGAGGCTAAAGCCATAATAGATATTTATGGTCCATTAAATGATAAACTTACAACAGTAACAAGCAATAAAGCCTCAGTAAAATCAAAGGACAAGGAAATTCTTATAGTAAAATGGACACCTAAGCTTGGTCCTGGAGATTATTATGCTGTTGCAACCCTTATATATGATGAGCTTAACACCAAAGATGAGAAATCATTCACTATTGGCACCATTGGTGTAGAAGAAGAGGAAAAGCCTGCTGTGCTGAACTCAGTATATATTCTAATCTTCCTTGTTGTAATTCTCATAATATTTAATGTGATTATATATTTCAAGAAAGTAAGGAAATAAAAAATGAAAGAAAAAGATTATTCAGATACAACAGTTGTTATTCCAACTCTTAATGAGGAATTAAATATTTTAGAGCTTTTAAACCTTATTGAAAACTTATACAAAAACATAAACATTATTGTTTCAGATGATGGCTCAACAGATAAAACACAGGAGATTGTTAAAGAGCATAGCAAAAAAAATAAAAAAATAAAATTGTTAAACAGGTCAAAAAAAATTGTTCATGGACTTACAGCAAGTGTTGTTGATGCATCAAAGCAGGTAAAAACAAAATACGCTGTTGTTATGGACGGCGACCTTCAGCATCCTCCTGAAAAAATAAAGGATATAGTTAAAAAATTAAGAAAAGGAAACGAACTTGTTGCAGGCGCAAGAAGAAAGGTTTTTGATTGGTCGCTCAGCCGCAGGATAATATCAAAAATAGCAACTGGATTAGGAAAAACAAGACTTCTCCTCAATGGAGCAACCTGTGATGATATCTTATCAGGCTTTTTTGGAATAAGGACAAACCTTATGCAAAGCATAAATAAAAACAAATTTGAAATGCTGGGCTACAAAATATTGTTTGATATCCTGAAGAATATTGATAAAAATACCAAAATAAAAAACATTTACTATGATTTTGGAATGAGAAAAAGAGGCCATTCAAAGATAGGATTAAAGCAGATAATTTCTTTCCTTAAGGCATTGTTAAAATGATGATAGTTATAATTTAAATATGTCAATGTTTTAGAGCAAAAAGGTTTAACCAATGAATAAAAAAATTAAACCATTAAAAAAGAAAC
>Ga0268280_1001511_pt1 | contig 15509 bp, 17 predicted proteins | sample saktaG_9_FD_190139 | JGI IMG/M metagenome (GOLD analysis project Ga0268280, IMG submission 190139) | Saline water microbial communities from Sakinaw Lake, British Columbia, Canada - sak_2011_5_24_40m | ecosystem: Environmental > Aquatic > Non-marine Saline and Alkaline > Saline ... | reverse complement strand
CAGTACCATTTACCGCAATTTCCTCTATTTCTTTACTATTAAGCAAAATGGATAAAGGACCAAAACCAAATAATTCATTAATTATTACTGTTATTAAATAATCCCTCTGTTCCGTATCAAGAATAATATTTTTTTCAACACAAAATTCAGAAAAAATAGGAGTAAGTTTTGATTCCAAGTTTTCAAAAGGCAGTTCTTGTATTTCTTTTAGAAAAAACGAAATTAAATATTTTTCTGCATTTGAAAGAGGCTTTTGTTTTATAACACAAGTTTTTTCCAAAAAGAAAGAGTCATATTCTTGAAAGTCCTCAAAATTTATTTTTTCTAAATCCCAACCAAGATCAACAAGTGAATAAGCTAATTTTTGTTCCTCTTTTTCTTCAGGAGGGTTTTTTATAGACTGATAATTAGAAGAAATTTTATGTTTTAAATTTTTTATTAATTTTCTGGTTTTCCCTACTCTTAACTTTAATTTGCTCTTCATCAAAAATAAAATAAAAAAATAAGTTTTTGCATTATGCAAAAACCCTATTGGTGTGCTAACTCATAATCTATTATTTCTTTGAAAACACTATAATCTACTGCACCAGGGACTAGCACATGCCCAATTAAAAAGGAGGGTGTTCCGCTAAGTCCAAGAGATTCTGCCAAGTTTGCAATATCTTGTATTTCTAGATCATAATCATTTTTTGTGTAACAATCATTAAATTTACCCATATCTAAATTTACATTTTGTGCAACTTCTCTTATATTATTTTCATCATATTCTGTAGCATAACCAAATACTTTGTCATGGAATGCCCAGTATTGCCCTTGTTCCCCAGCACATAAAGCACCTAAAGAAGCTAAAGGTGATGTAGGGTGCAATTGTAATATTGGCCTTTGTAGGTAATAAAACAGTGCTTTTCCAGTATCAACATATTCAGCTTTTAATTTTTCATAACTTTCAGTATTAAACTTTATACAATAAGGGCACAAATAATCTGAAAATTCTATTATTTTTAGATTTGCATCCTTATTTCCTAAAGAATAATCTTGTGACAAAATGTTATCTAAAGTTCCTGATATATCTGGCATAACATAATAACTCTCAAAGCCTATTTTTGCTAAGCTAGCAGTTTTATATAATCCCAATATATTTTGGTCATTATCTATAACTTCTTTTGCACCTTCATAAAAAGGGCTATCAGTAAATTGTCCTTCAAATAAGTATGCAGGGAACGATTCAATACCTAATTTACTAACAAGATCTTTTCCTTCACTACTATCTGCATCAATTATTCTTGTTGTAACTTCATAGTAGTAATCAAAAGAATCAAATTTATTTACATTTTGTTTATCAAAATAACTTAAGCCTGTTTTTCCAATAATTGCTACTGTTACACTTGGCTTTATTGGTTGTCCTAAAGCAATATTATTTAATACAGAATCTAAAATATCCATACTAAATTTATCCCCGTTATATGTAAAAACAGGATCAAGACTTAACAAGCCATCGTTATAAACAGTTTGTATTTCAGCATCAACTATCTTCTTGTTGTCTTCTGAATTATAACAAACATCAAATTTGCTTTTGTCCAAACCTAATTCAGAAACATAAGCATTTATTTTATCATCAGTGTATATTCCTGGTAATGTTTGAGTATAATAATAGTTATAACTATAATCCATTATACTACTTGTTCCATTGTGATCTTTGTTTGCTGATTTCAATAATGCTGAAATCATTTCATCTTCTTTTCCTTGTGCCTTTGCACACATTTCTGCAAGCTTAGCTTTTTTTCCTTCTCCAAAATCAAAGCCTCCCAAATCAGGAAGATTTTCTATTCCACCGTAAAGATTAAACTTCAATTCTACACCAGGATGTTGTGCTAAGAACGCACCCAAATTTTCATCATAAAATTTTGCTAATGACGGAGACATATAATCTGCATAAACAGTAAATGTAACTTTATCAGATATTACATCTGCGCCAGTATTAGTATCTTTTGTATCAGAACCATTTGAACTAAAAGCAAATGCAAGTCCTAAAACAACAATAATTAACACAATCAAACCAATAATAAAATATTGATTAGAAAATATGTCTTTAAATTTGCAATTACCTTTTTTACAATTGCTAGTTTTTGATTTTTCTACTACTTTTGTTTCTACTTTTTTGTTAACTTTCGGTTTTTCAGCCTTAGTTACTTTTTTTTCTTTTTTAACACTTTTTTTCGTATTTCCTTTTTTAACAACCATATAACCACCTTAAAATAAGAATTTTGTTTTAAAAATTATAGAAAAAAAAGATTATAAACTGATTGGTGCAAGTTTTAAAAAAAAAACCTGCGCAAGGTATATAAACCCTTTCAAACAGATTTAAAAAGCTACCGAAATGTTTATATATAACATCCGATCAGAAATATATTATTACTATTTTTGTAATACTAAAATTTTATTAGGAGTGATCTTAATGGCAAATATTTGTCCATCATGTAATTCAAAAAATGTAAAAAAGGATAAGGAAAAAGGGGAAATCATTTGTTATGATTGTGGAAACGTATTTGACGATAACATAAATCTAGCAAAAGAATGGAGAACCTTTGATTCAAGCGAGTATAATAAAAAAGCAAGGTCCGGAAGCCCAATGCAGTATTCCAAGCTAAACAAAGGAATCTCAACTATGATTGAGATGGGTGGAAGAGACGCAAGAGGAAACAAGTTATCAAGCGATACAAAAGCTCAAATGTATAGAATAGCCAGATGGCACAAGAGAACAACAGTATCAAACTCTTTGCAAAGAAATCTATCTATTGCATTAACAGAGTTAAGAAGGATTGCATCATACCTAAATATACCTGAGCCATTAATTGAAAAGGCAGCATTACTATACAGAAAAACAGTAGATAAAGAATTAATTAGAGGAAGACTAATTGAATCCGTTGTTGCTGCTGTTCTATATGCTGTTTGTAGAGAATCAAATGTTCCAAGAACATTAAATGAAATGGCAGAAGCATCAGGAATAAGCAAAAAAGATATTGGAAGAACATATAGATTCCTAACCAAAGAATTAGAACTACATGTTCCACTAACAAACCCTATCTATTATATTCCTAGATTCACATCTGAATTAGGATTAAGTGGAGAGGTTCAAGAAGAAGCAAGAAAAACTCTTCAAAAAGCAATTGAACAAGGTTTAATCTCTGGAAGAGGTCCAACAGGTGTTGCAGCTGCTGCGGTTTATATTGCTGCCCTAATTAAAGGGGAAAGAAGAACCCAAAAGCAGGTTGCCAATGTTGCAGGTGTAACTGAAGTAACAATAAGGAACAGATATAGAGAACTAAAAGAAAGGTTAGGACTAGAAGTCGAAGATGACTTTATTAATATAGGCACAGATATAAGCCATGAACCAGAAGAAGACATATAGTTCAAATTCTTCTTTTCTTTTTTTATTTTTTAGATTTATTTTGGTTTTCGTAAATTTCTTGTCCATTCTTTAAATCTTGTCAGTTTATTTGGTCTTTGCATTTTTTCAATATGTTCTTGCAAAATAGTTCTTAATTCTACAGGACCTTTATCAATAAGTTCCTTTAGAGGTCCAATCTGTTTTTCTTTTCTTGAAACTTTTAAAATCGCCAAACTTGCAAGTATACGCACTTCTTTATTAAATAATTCCTTATGTGTTGCAATAAACATCAACCCAGGAATATTATAAAAATATTTTAACTTTCTTATCGTATTTTTTATTTCTTTTATACTTTTGGTCCTAAAAAAACCTGCTGTTGCCTGCCTTATTGGTTCAGGAATATTATGGTCCAAACACAATCTTATTTGCAAATACAAACCTAACTTAGAAACATGTCCAATTAGATTATTAATGATTGTTTCTTTTACCCTAGGAGCAATAAAATTATTTTCAGAACTTAGTAGAAATTTAATTATATTGCTATTATCATCATTAATTAAAAGAGGATTAAAAGATAACAAATTTCTAATTAATCTGTTTTTTATATAAGTCCTTTGTCTTATACTAAGAGTTTCATCTATTGCTAAATTATATAGTTCATTAATATCACCATAAACATCTGAAGTAATTATTTTTGCAAACAGATCTCTATCAAAATTAGGCAATAATTCTTCAGAATGAACTATTCTAATAACACCATCAGAGTCAGTAAAACTAAATACTATTTGCCCATTTACCCGGTGCACAGTTACATCTTTATATTCCTGTTTCAATAATTTTAATTCTTCAGCATATTCAGAATCATTAACCACATATACCACTATTTCTTTTTATTTCCACCAATCTGACCCAGCATAATTATTGCTAAATAGTTCTTTATCATTTTCAAATGGTCAAAGCCTATTTCATATTTTCCCAAGTCATCAATAGAAATCCAATCTATACTTTCAACTTCATCTTCTTTTATTTGCTTTTTTCCAGCAGACCAAGCACAGATATATACAAGACTTACATAATGCCCTCTGGGGTCTCTTAAAGGATCATCATAAGCCCCTAAAGTGGCAATTACAGTAACATCATACCCTGTTTCTTCTTTTATCTCTCTTACTATTGCATTTCTTGTTGTTTCACCAAATTCTACATGCCCACCAGGTAAAACATATTTCCCACTAAAAGGATCTTTCTTTCTTTTCAAAAGTAAAATTTTATTATTTTGCATTACAATTCCATCAACTACTAACACCGGTTTCTTTTCCATTTTATCACCCAAATTCAATATTACAATTTGTGTCACAATTATTGCTCGTATCTCCAGGGGTACAAGTTATTTTCACATCAGACTCTATATCCTGCTCTATCACTAAGCCCCCTAAATCATCCTCAGTAATAACTGATTTTTTCGAAGTTAAGTCTAAGCAATATTCAGGCATATTTGTTTCTTCAGACAGATATTTTTTTGTAAATTGTGCTCCTTTCTTTAGAATAACATTCTCTACTATATATGGCTCACCAGTAGGAGCCTTAACAGCATATTTTATATTTGTCATTAAAGATTCATCAGAGAGATATGATTTCTGATCATCCATTTTCTGTATTAAAACATAAACAATAGCAATAATTATCATACCAACAATTGCACCAATAAGTAATTGAAATACAAAACTTTCCTGCCCACCTGCCTTTTTATAAAAAGGCAAGTTGCGAAAAAGACCATATCTTCGTGACTCTGTCACTTGATATTCAGGATTATTTTGTTTTTTGTTGTTATTTTTCATGCTAACCAAACCCCCCCACCATAGCACCAGCAGCAATTGCAGCAACAATAAATATTACCACAGCAATAGGCAAGGTCTTTGCAATTAATAATTTAGTTTCTAAAATATTATCTTCCATTATCAAACTAACAAAATATGCCAAAATTATTACAATAAGAATTACATTAATTGTTATTATTACTAAAAACGCAGCAGGAGTGGCAATATTTCCTATAGCACCCTGATTAAAAGATCCCGCTAATTTAGAAAAGTCCATTCCCGACATACCTTCCGGAGTATTTTCCCCCATCTTTGCAAGATTACCACCAAGCCCAGAGGAAGTTAAAGAATACAGAGTAAGCACAATAATTTTTTGTAAGCTCACAGTAATACCCAATACAGCAGGAGCAATAAATGTTGCCATAGTAGCAAGCATTTCAGAAATATCAGAAATAACTTTTTTTATTAATTCTTTTATTTCTAAAATATTTTTTATTTGTATTGAAATAGAAAATGCTGTTTTTGCAGCTGTATGCGGGCCCAAAACAACAGAGTCACAAAGAATTTTAAAAGAATTATTTAGTTGTAAAGAAGGATTATTTTTCATTGATCCAAACATTGGATCGAATAAAGCCTGTTCCAGAGGTAGCCCTAATAAATTAATATTATCCATTGTTTTTGCAAATAAATCCTGACTTATTGTTAATTCGGGGAAAAAATCTTTTGTTTTTTGCAAGGCATCTTCAATGGGTTTTCCTTCTGAAAGTCTAGAAGATAAAATATACAGTACTTCTCTAAACTCATCTTCCATTTTTACATAATAACTTTGAACTTCTTTTTTGTAAATTGCTGAAAAATAAAAATAAATAAACAAACAAAAAGCAAGGGTTAAGGCCAAACCATAAATAACAAATAAAGGAGTAGTATCATGACCGGGTTGCATCATAAAGAGTAGTTTTTGTCCTCCTATCGCCTCCGCCATATATGCAGTATCATTTATTTTATCAGGGTTAGTTGACATTACTTGGCTTTCAGCTAAAAGCTGAAAATACAGATTAGGATTATCGATATATTTTTGTTCAAATTGTTCTGCTGTCATTATATTTTGAAGTGTATTTCCAAAAGCAACCTGTAATAAAACAGAAACAATAATTCCAACTACAAAAATAAATCCAATAACTAATTTAATATTAATTTGTATTTTACCTATCCTCATATTTCCTTTTTTTGGCAGACCAGGATAACTATCAGGAATCACAGGTGGTTTATAAATTCTCGGAACTTTTTTTATTATATATAATGCAAATACAAAACACATCCCAGGAATAAAAAGATCATAAATTAATACCAAAACCCACGCCTTAGCAAACGGAAGATTTGCAAACACAGATCCAATTGGCAAAATAACAATTAAAAGCAACGGAAGCAAAACCCCAAGATAAAATAACATTAAAGACGGTTGTGACAAAGACCGTGTGTAACCCTCCATTTTTATTTTTATAGAATCCAATACAGAGCTTATACTTTTATCCAACATATCCGCTCTTTTTTCTTCATCATCCTCAACCATAGAAGATTTTATTAGCATTATTGCCTCTTTAAATTCAGGAGAATAAGTTTTCCATCTATATGCTAATATTTCCAGACCTTCAGCAACAGTGTTGTAAATTCCAATATGTGTATTCCATAAAACTTTTTTTAGATCTTCTGCCAATTTCCCTTTTCCCCGTAATGCTGCAAAACTTACTGCTCTTTCCAGATTAGAGCTTAATTTCATAGACATTGCAAGATAGCTAATTATTTCAGGAACATAAGATAGTGCTTGCCTTGCTTCCTGTTCTGCAGAAAAAATGGGGTATTGCATCATCAAATAAACTGCTGCGCCAGCAATACCACCAAACACAGCCAACAAAATAATTATAAGTGTCATGGTGCTTAAAACCTCTGCAAATATAGCACCAAAAACAAAAAAACCAACAAGCATTAAAACAAAGGCAATAATTATTGAAAATATAGTTACTACCTTTATCCCCGCATTAAGTTCTTCAGGCCCCAAATTCCAACCTAAAAAATCCAAAGCATCCTGGTATTTTTTTGAAATGTTTTTATCTTTAAAATTAGGAAACTGCTTTGCAAGTTTTTTACAAAAAGCAACATACCAAATATCCTTTTCAATTACTTGTTTTTCTTCATCCTCGAAGGAGATCCCCTCGCCTTTAATTCCCCTATAAAGTTTTCCCATGTTCATATCTAAATTTGGAACCGGCATAGTTTCACTTCTTTTATATTTTATCATACTTTTTTTTCAGATATGGCACAAAATCCTTATCCACCCATACTTTCCAGGTATCATATAGTTCTGTCCAATCTAACTCTTTCTCATCCATTTGTTTTTCCCTAAATAATCTCATACTGGTATTTGCAAGAGTTGTGTTTTCTGCTTCAAGAAGATCAGGGAACTCAAGTTTTTTTCTTAAATCAACAAGATATTGTTTTGTTTTTGCAAGCATACTTATTTCTTTCCACACCTGGTCCATATTTAATCCACTTACTTTCTGGATTTTATTAAACAATTCTGAATCTTTTAAATTATCCTCTAACAATTCAATTGAATCTTTTTTTGCATCATAAGACATTAAATCTAGTAACCCACCTTCTTCTTCAGGGTCATTATTCCAATGCTTTCTTACTTCCGTTATCTGAACAAGTCTTCTGTTCCTTTTCAAAGATCCTTTAAATCTAATTGGCCTAGAAACAGTAACAATATCTGTTGCCTTAAATGAAGTAGTAGGCACATCTAAATCATTAACTACTCTATCCCATACTGAATATGCAGAATCTCCGTGGATTGATCCCATAACAACATTTCCTGCTGCACCAACCCTCATAGCCTCATAAAGTACTTTTGCTTCTTTACTTCTTACTTCTCCAAGAATTATTGCACTATCTCCTAATCTTAGTGCTGTTCTTAATGCTTCATCCGGCGGAACTTCCACACCTACTTTTGCACTAGTAATTGCAGACTGTGTTTTTAATCTTTGGATATTAAATCCAATATTTTTCATATACATAGCAGGTATTTCCAGAGTATCTTCCTGCAACAGAATCCTGGCATTTTGTGGAATCTCCAACATTAATGCACTTAATAAAGATGTTTTTCCACTTCCTCTTGATCCAGCTACTAAAATTGTAGATTGCATATCTACTAAAAAACTCATTAGACCAGCAGACAACGAATTCATACAATTTACATCTATAAGCTGTGGCAAAGTCCAAGGAGTTGTTTTATGTAGCCTAAATGCAAAGGCAGGGCCATCAGGAGATAAAGGAGGGCCAATAATTGCTACACGAGTTTCAAAATCAGGCAGGTCATAATCCAATACAGGGTGTGTTTCATCAAAAGGCCTTCCACTTTGGGATCTTATTTTTGAAATTACTGATTCTGCTTCTTTATTACTATAAAGAATATTTGTTTTACAAGAACCAAATTTAGAATGTATAATTTTTATTGGTTTATCACCAATAGGAGCATCAACATAAAAATCAGTCATGTTCTTATCAGAAAGCAATATTTCCAGTATACCATAACCCACAGTATATCTTGCAACTATTTCTGATAATGATTTTTCCTGTTCCAAGGTTAAAGGAATATTATTAGCTTTTGCAACCCCTTTTATTGTTGTTAAAAATACTCTTTCAAAATAATCTCTAGACTTAGCACCAGATGAAAACATTGCGCTCCCAGGTTTATATTCTGCCACTACTTCCCTTGTTTTACTTATTACAAAATATTTTTCAGGAGTTAAAGAATATTCAGGTGGGTTAGCAATATACAAATACTCCACACTATCTGGTTGTTTAAATATTTGAATTTGTGTATTTCCAACCATATACTCATCAACTAAAACTAGACCTTCAATATCTCCAAAAAGCAACCTTGACCCAATAAAAGATGGTTTTATTTCAGCACTAAAGAAATACCTATAAAGCTGACTGGTGTCAGGAATATTTGATAATTTTTGCAAGTAATCTTTTACTTTTTTTATTAATTCGGTTTTTTCAAGATTTTGATAAATATAAACTAAGGTCTCGATATATGGCATTGCCCCTTTTTTATATTTCTCACCAAGCTTTGAAAATCTCATTTTTTCTTTATTTATTTCATCAACAGTATAAAGATAAGCCAAGATAGGATCTGATAACAGATATTCATTCGCTATTTTTACTACAACAGAATGTCTATTTGCAGTATATTGTTCATTTTCATCCGTACCATCAGAAAGATGCTCCGGCCCCCATAAACCTTGTGCAATAAAATTAGCATACAAATCCCCAATTTGTTTTAATAAATTGGTTTGTTCCGGGTTATATACTCTTTCATATACATCTGCTAAGACAACCATATCCGCTTTTTGCTTTGCTAAAAAAGTAATTGCGTGAAGCCTACAAGCCTTATCATCAGCTAAAGAGGTAGAGTAGATACAGTTTTTACAATTAAATATTAAGTGATCTTTGTTGTTTATGTTCTTATAAATTGCATTTCCTACCTTGTATCCACCAATGATCATAAACATCACAAAATATATACTAATATAATATAACTTAAAACGTAAATAATAGCAATTGTTTATTTATATTTGTTTCTATAAGATATTGTATGTTTTTAGCCCATTATATTATTCCACTAGTAATTTATATTTTTTACAGAAAAAAAGAAGTATTATTTTTGTTATTTGGAAATCTAATTGATCTTGACCATATTTTCTATAGAATGATAGGCAAAGTTGACTGGTTTGGATCTGCCTGCGGAAAAATAGGGCAACAATGTAGCTGGAATTTTTATCCGTTACATAATCTATATTCACTTTTTTTTGGTTTTGCTCTGTTTTTCATGGGTTTGATAACATACAAAAAGTATGAATACTCAAAATACATTATGTTTTTAGGATTAGGCATAGTATTACATCTTACCTTAGACCTAATTCATCAATTCACAGGATTTGCATTTTAGCTTAAGGTTATAAAGATTGTTTTTAATTAATATTAGAGGTGGTTTTTTTGAAAACATTGGAAAACCTTACAAAAGCATTCATTGGAGAGTGTATGGCAAGAAACCGTTATACTTTTTATTCAAAAGCAGCACTAAAAGAAGGGTATGACCAAATTGCAGAGATATTTACTCTTACTGCTGAACAAGAAAAAGAACATGCAAGTTGGCTGTTTAAACTAATAAACGAATTAAAAAAAGGAAATGAAGACATAGTTGTCGATTCCTCAGCCCCAACTACTTTTGGAAATACTATAGAAAATCTAAAAGCAGCCATAGCTGGAGAAAACCATGAATATACAGAAATGTATCCGGAATTTGCAGATATAGCTGAAAAAGAAGGATTCCCAAAAATTGCAAATAGGTTACGAGCAATAGCTATTGCTGAAAAACACCACAAAGAAAGATACGAAAAAATACTTACTGAACTAGAAAACAAAACATTATTTGATAAAAAAGAAAAGACAACCTGGACCTGTAGAAAATGTGGGTATACACACACAGGAAATTCACCGCCAGATGAATGCCCATCATGTGGACATGCAAAAAATTATTTTGAAAAAAATTGCGAGGAGTATTAGGGTGTTATGATGACTGAATTAAATCAAATATATAGATGCAACATCTGCGGGAATATTGTTGAAGTAGAACACGAAGGAATAGGTACTTTAGTTTGCTGCAATCAGGAAATGGAACTTTTAAAAGAAGTACGAACTGCCGAAGGCCTAGAGAAACATATCCCTGTTATTAAAAAAATTGCAGGTGGTATTGTAGTTAAAGTTGGTTCAATTGCACACCCAATGGAAGAAAAACATTATATAGAATTCATTGAACTTTTTGCAGACAACCAAATTTATAAACAATTTTTAAAACCAGGAGATAAACCAGAAGCCACATTTAAAATTACAGCAAAGACTCTTTCAGCAAGAGCTTACTGCAATATACACGGACTATGGAAAAAATAAGATAATTTTTACATTTTAGGAGGAGTAAGATGGAGTTAGGAGATTATTTATCAAAGGGATTTAGCACAGCTTTTAAACCAAAACCGTATTTATCAGCACTTTTTGTTACTATTGTTGTTGGGCTGATATTTGGAGTAGGAATTTTTGCTTTTGTAGCGAGCATGAGTGCAAAGATAATGGCTACATTAGGGCCACAACTAACTGCGGGGCAAATTTCAAACCCACTATTAGCATTAAATATATTTAATTCAATAGGAATTGGCACCTTAGTTGGCATGGGAATCTTTTTCTTAATTGTAATGATAATAGAACTAATGGGTTATGCATTTGTATTCAAAAAGATTCAAAATAACGAAGAAAATAAAACAGAAAGCTTCTTTTCTGGATTTGATAGCGCAATTGTAAAAGGATTAAAACTATTTGTTTCTATGTTAATTTACACCATAATAATTTGTATTACTTTTACAATTGTTTGGTTAATAACATTGATTCCTTACTTGGGCCCTGTATTAGGAATAATTTTAGGAATAATTTTATTGCTATATTATACCTGCGGTCTATTTGTATTATATGGTTTTACTTTTACTAGCGGGATTAGTAAAGGAGTAACAATGGCGCTTGTTTTGCCTCTTAAAAAAATACACCTTATAGGGTACAGCCTTATTGCAATGTTAATACTTTGTGCAATAGGATTGGTTTTAGGAGTAATAATGATGATACCAATAATCGGCTGGATTGTCTATATTCTTGGTTTACCAATAATCTTAGTATTTTTTGTAAGCATGGCATACAACTTAGCTAAAGAAGAGATTTAATTCTCTTTTCTTTTTTTTTATTTATACTAATTCAAGACTAATTTTATTTCCTTTAGAGTCATAAACCGAAACAGTTTGCAAATTAAATGGATAGGCCGCAATTATATGAACATCTCCATCTCCAAAAAAAGAGTTTAGATCTGCAGAACTAGGGATAGAATGCCCAGAAGGATGAGAATGTATTGTCCCCACAATTGAAAAATCCACTGGCTTATTATGCCTATAATAACTTACAGAATTTTCATTTTGAAACATTATGGGCACAACAACAAAGTGGTCTATTACTCCTTTTGTTTTTCCCAAATACGCAAAAAACTCACTTGGGTAAATTGTCTTACAACCATCAAGCAAGTCAAGCAAAAGATTTCTAGATATTTTGTCCATAATTGACCTCATTTTATTTTACCATAATTGGCATGGCATTTATTCTAATACTAAGCGGGACGAGCTTCTCGTAAAATATAGCAAGAAATAAGTTGGTTTTTTTTATTCCAAGAATACTAACTAGTTCAGCATATAATTTACGCTCTATATTTAACACAGTATTTTTTCCTGGATTCTTTGTAATTTGAAAAGAACGTTCAACAGCCTCTAATCCTGTTTGTAATACAGATTGCACCCTATCTCTTATTTCCCTATCATATATTACACTAAGACCAATAGCACTTAAGGCATAATTTGCAGCAATTTTATTGGCGAGTTTAAATCTTTCTGGTCTTACTTCTTTTTCCATATTCCGCATAGTTTTTATAAATTCTCCAAAAAAACCACCGCGCCTTATTGAAGCAAAAACCTTATCATTAGAATAAGCTGTTTTTCTCATTACCCCTGCTGCAATATTTTTTACAGTTTCTTCATTAGGCATTCTTCTTCCAATTCTTTTTGCACTTCTTCTGGCTCTCGCCCTTTCAATATAAAAACTAAACTTCTTCATAACTAATAATAAACATACAAGTTTAAAAATTCTTTTTACTTTTTTTCTATATGGTAAGGGTAAATCTAATAAATCCAAAAAGTCTGAGCGACCAACACCTAGTTGCTGAATATGATGAAATCCTTATGTTAATTTCTTACATAAAAAAATTTCCCAACACTAAAGATATTCCACAAGAATATTGTTTAGGAAAGGGACATATGAAGTTCTTTAAAGACAAAGTTTTGTACCTAAAAGCAAGGCATGAAGAAATTAAAAAAGAAATGAAAAAAAGAGAATTTAAGACAAACAAAACAATTTCTTTGGATGGGTTTAGAAAAGAAAACTTAACTAACTGGAAACCAAAAAAAGCAGATGTTGAAATAATTACAAAAAGACTATCTGAAAAGTTAAGAAAAAAGCCTAAATTTTATCGTTACTATAAAGAAAAAAAGAAATTAGATTTCTTTTTAACATTACTTAATCCTTAATTTTTTGTATCATTACTTTTTGTAACTCACCAAAACCATATTTTTTCCAAGCGTTATATCCTACTTTATTATTACTATCCACATACACAGTAACATACTTTACCCCATTTTCTTTAAACCAGGACATCAATTTTTCAAGTAATTTTTTACCCACTCTTAAGCGTCTATATTCATCCAAAACAAAGCCATCATGGATTACACCACTTCTTTTTGAAATATAAATATAAGATGACTCTTCTATTTCCCCAATATAGAAGCCAATTATTTTTCTATTATACTCCGCAACCAGAATTCTTACTTTTTTATTATAAACATTTTTTCGTAAATAGTTGAAAAAATTAGCTTCGGTATTTTTACCTGTTTTATATATTTTATTATTTCTAGACAAAAATTTGTATAACTCAGTGTGTAAAGATATCAATCCGCCCATATCTTTTTTATTAGCAATTCTAATTTTTACTCGGTCCATTATAAACATAACAACCCATATCTTTTTATTTTGATTTTTTCATATTATTATTCATGGTCTTTAAAAAAACTAAAAAAAAGGTTACAACCAGAAGAATTAGAAAAAGCCAAGATCTATCTTTGTTTGCCATACAAGAAGCACGAAGAATCCTAGAAGAAAGAAATGAAGAATTTTTAAGAGAATTAAAGAAAACTCTACATGAAACACTTGTAACCTATGGCCCAAGAAAAGGATGGACACTAATAAGTCTAGGACCAAAAAAGCAAGGAAGATTTAATTTATATCACGGCCCTGAAATCGCTAAAGAAATTGGTTCAAAACACACAATCGGCGCTTTTACTTGTAAAAGGTTTGGAACATCTCTCTCAATCTCCGAGCTATATGTTGGGAATTTTTTAGGAACAAGCAATTTACGAGGCTTAGGAATTGCCAGACTTTTGATTGATATCTCAAAAGAAATCGCACAAAAAAGGGGACTAAAAGCAATTAGACTTACAGCAATACCTGGGGGCGTAGAACAAATGTACGCAAAAATGGGGTTTAAAACATTATATAGTTCCAAAGACGGATCTAAACATATGATTTATTTTGTTGATCCAGAACTAGAAAAACAATTTGACCCCCAAAATCCAATGAAAATATTTGACGAATTATTAAAAGCGTGATCACCATATGCACAAACTAAATTGCAATAAAAAATTTTATTCCAAATATAATTATCCAGACATCAAAGAGCTCAGAAGCAAGCATATACATTTAATAAAAAAAATACTTTCTTATGCAAATCTTTCAGTAAATAGTTTAAAAAATAAAGATGTTCTGGATGCCGGTTGCGGGACCGGAGACAAAGCAATCTTCTTTTCATTAAAAGGAGCAAATGTTACAGGCATAGATTTTGCGTTAGGACAACTACTTAAAGCAAAGGAAAAAGCAAACAAACAAAATACAAAAGTAAAATTAGTAAAAACCGATATTCTCAACCCATACTTAGACAAACTTGGGAAATTCGATTATATTTTTTGCCTAGGGGTTTTACACCATACACAAGACCCAAAAAAAGGATTTAATAATCTTTGCAAACTCCTTAAAAAAGATGGAATTATTGTAATTGCCTTATACCACAGATATTCCAGAATAAGATATAGAATAATCCGAAGACTAATTAGGATTTTTGTTTCAAAAGATCCTGAAAAAATTATGCAATTTTTATTCTCCAAAAATATCTTTGCTAATTTAATAAACAAAGGAAGTAAAGAAACTATTTATGACAGATATGCTGTGCCTCACGAATCTTACCATACATTAAAAGAAATAAAAAAATGGTTCAATAATAATGGAATAGTTGAAATAAAACATTCAAAAAATGTTAATGGATTTGAGCCATTAAAAATATTTGAAAAGAAAACTTTATTTTTTGTTTCAGGTGTAAAGCACAAATAGAATCATAGGAAAAGGTTAACCTGTTACTTTTATTAAGTTATTTTTTTCCTAATTTTTTCCCTACTTGTTTATTTCTTTCTGGAAGATGGTGCTAAGTTATATAAGGACGAAACCCATTCTTTTTTTACTGGATTTTTCTCTCCTTTTGTAGGCCTCAAAGTTTTTCC
>Ga0268280_1001510_pt1 | contig 15512 bp, 19 predicted proteins | sample saktaG_9_FD_190139 | JGI IMG/M metagenome (GOLD analysis project Ga0268280, IMG submission 190139) | Saline water microbial communities from Sakinaw Lake, British Columbia, Canada - sak_2011_5_24_40m | ecosystem: Environmental > Aquatic > Non-marine Saline and Alkaline > Saline ... | reverse complement strand
AATTCATCATTTCCTTTTTTTAGAAATAAATCTGCCCTAATTTTAATCTGCCTTCCATTATTTTGGTTACATGCTAAAATCTCTTTTATTTCTTTGTCTTTATTTGATGTTCTTGATTTAGTTTTTATTTCCTGTAATATTTGAGTTATTTTAGAATTTTCTTCATTACTCATTGAACCTTTAACATCATATCCAGTTTCAACTTCATCATAATTGGCTTTGGCAATGATTTTAGATATTTGCTCATAAATAGACATGCCTAATGTTGTAGCTAATGAATGGATAAAAGAATATGCCGCTACTTTTTCAGAATCTTGCATAAGTTTTGCTAAAAAAGGCATAGAGGTTGTTTCTCTTGCATACTTGGATAATTTGCCATTTAGTTTAGTTCTTAATAATTCCTTGATTTCCTCTACTTGTTCTTTTGTGAGTGCCATATTTAAATAAAGATAGATGTTCATATATAAATGTTCTTTTATTTTAAGACGCCCCTACTAAAATTACTTTTTCCGCAGAAAAAGACTATATGTGCGTAGCACTGACGCCCCTTCTTTTTTCTAATAGCCAGCGAGAACTCAATTGTATTTAACATCGGAATTAAAAGAAGTTTTTTCTTCAGAGTTGGGCGAGGCTGAGGCACACCACAGCCGAGACCATCGAAGAAAAAATTTGGGAGAACAACGAATTTTGCTTGGCAAAATAGCGAAGCGGTCGTTGTGAACCTTTTAATTCCTGTTAGTTTCTCCGCCAGTTACGAAGTTCTGGCGGATTGCGTACGCAAAGTTGAGTTTTGGCGCCGATAATTTTTTATAGTAGGTTCTATTATAAAGAAATATGATAATAAGAAATGCACAATTAAAAGACACAGAAACAATTTTAGATTTACTTAAAAAAACTCCTGAATTACAAGGTTATGGAGAAATGGATGCAGTCTATTCTGAAGATTATGTAGTTGACTCTATTAAAGATAAAAAGATAAATCTTGTTTTAGTTGCAGAAGAAGATACTAAAATTGTTGGTCTTTTAATGGCTGAAATATGGGAGGAAAAGAAATACTCCTTTTTTGTGGATTTTGTAGTTTTGCCTGATTATAGATCAAAAGGGATTGGAACAAAATTGTATGAATCATATGAAGAATACTGTAAGAAAAAAGGTTTAAAGACAATTATTGGACTTGTTCAGATTAGCAATAATAAGATGCAACAATTTTGTGAAAAGAAAGGATACAAAAAAGGACATGAACTCTATTTCTACGAGAAAGATATCTAAGGCGCCAAAACTCAATTGAAACTAACATCGCGATCGCTGTTATGTCTGGGTGAGCGAAGCGAAAGTCTGCAAGACGTCCCCGAGGATTTTTCCGTAGGAAAAACCGCAGAGCTGAGTTTGAGTTTTATTATATCAATCATCTTCGTAGAAGACTATCTCTTAGGGCACGCGCGCTTTTTTGTTTCTTTTTTTAAAAGAATATAAATTTTTTAGGGGTAGGGGAAAGAGACTTGCGTTATTTAATATGTTTCCATAGAAATTCAAATTGTGATTTTTCTGTATCTACAATATCTTTATTTTCAATAATGACCCCAATCATTTCTCCTTCTCTTGTCGTCATTATAGCAATTTTATTATTCCAGATAAAATTAGTAGTATTAATTTTAAAATCTTTAGGCAAAAATTTAACTTCTCTTAGCGCCTTTTCTCCCTCTTTTTGATATTTTAGCATTTCAATTGTTTTCTGATTTAAGATTCTTGCATTAATCTTGTTTTTTACTCTTCTATTTATCCAATGAGGGAAGTAAAATTGAAGTAATCTTACAATATCTACGGAGCTTAATTGAAGTATTTCTTTAGGTTTATCATTTATGACCTGATCTAAGATTGATTTAAGGCCTGCCTTACCTTCGTAAATTTCGACTTTTGGTTTTTCAGTTACGGATTTTTCTAGAGATAACAGAGAGGGAAGAATATTTTGGATTTTGTTTTCTTTTTCTTTTAAAATATCTAAGAATTTGTTTGGGCTTGTAGATTCAAAATATTTTATTCCTGATTGAATTGAATAACCTACTAGACCTTTTTCAATTAAAGATTTTAATATAAAATATGTTGTTTCTCTCAATATTTTTGCCTGCTTGGAAATATCGTTAACTTTAGAACTTCCAATTCTCAAATTTGCAAGATAAACTCTAACTTCCTTATCTGTAAGTCCAAAATCATTCAATGCTTCAATTAATTCTTTTTCTTCCATAGGGGGAAATTGTTTTACAGGTATATAAACCTTTTGCTATTGTAGTAAATAATTGCCAACAAAGATTAATAAGGGGTGTGGTTATTACTTTATTATGGTAAATGAAAATCCAAAATACCTTGGAGATAATTGGAATGCAACCCTGTATAGTTGCAAAAGGGATGTAAGGGGAGAAACAGGACCTTTTAATCCCCCTGCCGATGAACGCCCAATAATATTGTTAGAATTTCCGTTTAATAACACTGCAAGACTGCTTAGAGAAACTGGAAATGGTGCTCTTACGGTAAATAAGATTGTAGATAGTATGATTAATTCTGATTATTTTGGAGGAAGATTACCAGATTGTGTCGCAGATTCAGAAATTAGTTTTGAAAGACAACAAGTAGTTCTTACATCTATTTCAGATATGACTAGAAGGGAAAGGCGAGTTTGTGAAAATTTAGCTTCCTTTATTCCAGCTTTTTACTGCGAGGAATCGATGGAGGACGGAGTCGTTGGATTTACTGAACAATCTGGAAGCTATCAATCTCCAGATAACTCTCTTCATTGGGGATTATATCTAAATCCACGGGTCTTTGCGTTTACAGAAATTAGAAAGGTTCCTAGACCCTTCAAAAGAAAACATGAAGAGTTTGCTAGATTAGAGGGCTTTTCTGAAACAAATTTAGGGAAACGTCATAGATCAGGACTCCATAAAGAAGAAAGAAGGGTTAATTATCCTTATGATTTAAAATCTGTTAAAGACTGTGATGAATTAATTGAGTATGCAAGAGAACATAGAGGATTAGGAAGAGAGAAGTTTTATTGGTTTGGTTTAGATCTTATGTTCCCTGATCCTGATGAGCGCTTGCAGAGGATAAAGGATTTTCATAAAAATTGGTATCCAGGGGAATGGGAGAAGGTTGCTTTAGAAGGGGATGAATGCAAGGCCTGGCTTAGAAGTTTGAAAAGTGAAGAGTAGTTGGCAAGTCTCTTTCTGGTGGGAAAATTTATTTTAATTTCAAATCCTTGATTTTGACTATCTGTCCTGAAAGGACTAAGCGCGTGCCCGTCTTTAAAACTCAAACTCAATTAGACATAACATCGGAATTCCTGTTATATTCTTTTTCCATACAGAGTATGGAAAAATTTCGTCCGAAAAGTTGTGTTTAAGTTCCAATCAATACTTGACGAAGTCAAGACTATATGTGCGTAGCACTGGGGGAGTTCAGTCCACTTTTAGAAATCGTTAGCGTTACATTAAGAACAAGTAGTTAGAGGGAGTTCGTTTCATTAAAGCCGAAGGCTCGTTTAGTTAATACCTTAAGGGGGGATTATTTAGCAATATTTATTAATAAGGTTAGGTAATTAACGTTATAAGGTGGAATACAATGTATTACTGTACTATCTGCAAAAAAGAAATAACTGAAGCAGAACAACTTTATTCTACAAAGAACTATGGTAAATCTTTATGTAGATCACATCAAAAAACCACTAATAACGGATTATCCAAAAAAGAAGGCAGATATAAAGAAGGAATGATTAAAGGCAGAATTGCTGAAACCTTAATAGAAGAATTGTTTTTATCTTTAGGTTATAATGTTTTTAGATATGGGATGGAAAATACAGTTCCTGCAATAACAAAACTTCTTCAAGATGTTAAGAGTGAAGTTGCAGATACCATAAGAAGAATGCCTGATTTTGTAGTTCAACACCCCATAAGAAAAGACGTATATTTTATTGAAGTTAAATTTAGGAAAAGTGGTCAATTTGATATTAGTGATAAATCATTATACAAATATCCCTATGAGAATGCATATTTTATTGTTGTATCAAAAAGCCATATTAAATGTATTACCTATGCAGAATTGAAGGAAGGTAAAAAAGTAACTTCAAAATCAATGAATTATCTTGGAAATAGAAAAGAATTTGATTTGGATAAAGAAACAATAAAGCAGTTTTGTGATTTTGCTGTCAAGTTTTTTAGTGAGGTATAGAATGAAGAAGATCTGGAAGTTAGTTATATCAATTTTGATACCTTTTTTAGCTAGTGCCATCGGAGGATTATTTACTGCTAGTTCTGTATCAACGTGGTATGTTGAACTTACCAAACCAAGTTTTAATCCGCCTAGTTGGATTTTTGGACCAGTCTGGACTATTCTTTACCTCCTCATGGGAATTTCATTATATCTTGTCTGGATTAAAAAATATGATAAGCCTGCTTTTGTAGTGTTTGGAGTTCAATTGGTTCTTAATGCATTGTGGTCAATTCTTTTCTTTGGTTTGAAAGTGCCTTTGTATGCTTTTATAGAAATAGTATTCTTGTGGGTTGCTATATTAATGACAATAATATATTTTTACAGAATTAATAGAACTTCTGCTTATTTACTAATACCTTATATTTTGTGGGTTAGTTTTGCTGCAGTTCTTAACCTCTCAATATTTCTTTTAAACTAAAATGGTCAGAATTAATTTAATAAATCCTGTAAAATTAGCTGATCAGCACCTGATTGCAGAATATGATGAGATATTGATGCTTTTAGGTTATGTTAAAAAATATCCAAAATTGGGTGAAATTCCTTCTGAATATACTTTGGGAAAAGGACACATCTTATTCTTTAAGAATAAATTAAAATATTTGAAAAAAAGGCATGATAGAATCAAAATTGAAATGGGAAAGAGGGACTTTAAAGCTAGTAAGAGCATAAATCTTAATAAATTTAATCAAAAATTAATTCAAGATTGGAAACCATCTAAAGGAGATATTGAAATTATTAAGAAAAGGCTGGTTGATAGAATAAAATCAAAGCCAAAATTCTATAGGTATTACACAAAGCATAGGACTAAGAAATTTTTAATTGAATTAATAAAGGAAAATAAGGCAATAAGCCTTATTTCTTAAATAATTTAACAAGTTCCACTACAGCAGCAACTGCTACTAAAGCATAAACTATATTTGCTATTATGCTTACCCCAAAGCTAATTATTTCTACCAGGTTTACTCCAAAGATGAATAAACCCCAGTTTAGACCGCCTACGATCAATAAGATTTTGGCAATCATGCCCACTGTGTCAGCCATAAAGTATCACCTCAAACTATCTTTTAGGCGATTATATATATAAATTATTCTATTTTTTTATTTCTTCTGCGAAGCAGACTATCTGTCCGTAGGACTGAACTCCTCCCATTTTTTTCTAGAACTTAAACACAATTGAATATAACTGAGCAATTAACCGAAGTCGGAAAATTTCAGGTAGCGAAGCGGACGGAAATTTTGCCAATTTGGGTGAGCGAGTGCAACGAAGTGAACCGGTTAATTGCTGTTATACTCCCCGAGCGTCAGCGAGAGCGCAGCGTGGTCGAAGTGAGTGAAACGAACGAAGAAGTCAAATTTTCACTTTTTTATAAATTCCTGCGAAGCAGACAATATTTTAGAGTAGGGGGCGGAAAATCATTTGATTCATTTTTATTCTTTACTTGAATTGTTTTTAAATCCTCTTACAAAATCTTTTGCTTTTTTTAGGTCTTTTTCATTAGGTCTTTTCTTGTTTAATCCGCCAAAGATATATTTTGTAAAGCTATAATCTATAAATCCCTTACAGGAAAATTCACCTATAACATCAAAGTTTTTTTCCAATAATTTATTTCTGAGCGATTTGTGATAAAGCTGAACTGGCCCTATCCATCTTGTTGAAAAAATAAACGCTTTTTTATTTTGTAATTGAGACAATTTATCAACAAAATTCAACAAAGTTTTGTGATGTTTTCCTTCATAAATACCAGAACCAAAACCAATTAAATCATATTTAGATAATTCGTTTATATTAACTTCACTTGGTTTAACTAATTTCGCGTTCAAAACTTCTGCCATTGCTTTGGCTATCTTTTCTGTATTGCCATGATGTATTGAAACACAAATTATTAAAGTTTTCATAATAAATTTAGTATTAGTGTTAACTATTTAAATATTTCTAAAATCTTTGATTTTAGTCTATATGTGCGAAGCACCTGCCCCCGACTCGTTCTTAATAAAAGTGAAAATTTGATTGAGTATAACATCGCGATCGCTGTTATAATCCCCGTTAGGGCTGAATTTTAGTGCAACGTTCCCGAAGGGAAAAATTCAGAGTTCAAAAGTTGGCGTATCAAGGACGAAGTTCCTTTAGTTTAAGGAATTTGGGGTCGGCACAAGCATATTAACTAATAAGTAGTAAAAAGATAGAAAGATTTAAATAATGTAAGAGCATGATCTTTTATATGAAATCAATATTAGATTATTTGACTACAAAACACACAGCTTTAATCGCGGAATTAGGAGAAAATGATGGCTCTTCTGCACTTTGTGGTGTTGTTGCTGCTGAAGTAGCTCAAAGACTGTTAGACGAAGGAAAATCTCCGCGTATTGAAGATGTTTCTGAATGGACTTACGAAAATGGTAAACTGACTCATGTAAAGACATTGATTCCAACTATCTTTAAAAATAAGTGGACAGAAAAGGGTGGTTGGGGATGTCATGTAGTCTGTTGTGCTGATAATATTGCTTATGACCCATTACTAGGTGAGCCTGTCCCGGTGAATGAATATTGCAAATTGTTGTTTGGAGAGGATATTCCAATGGAAGTTACCGTGCCTCCCGAAGAGATGGCAGAATACTTACGTGCTGACCCTTTCTAGTTTTTAGCCAACTTTTGAATTGATTATAACATCAAGATCTTTGTTAAATCCTTTTCCCATACGTAGTGTGGGAAAACCGCGTCCGCGGAGTAATTTTGAGAGGCGTCCTATTCAGAGAACGAAGTGATACATTAAGGACAAGAAGCTAGGGGACAATTTTAATACAGCTAAGCCGAAGGCTCTTCTAGTAAACACAGTCAAGGGAGTTCAAAAACCAAAGATTTAAATAACAATTAATGTTAACTAACATTTAATGGAGGTAATTAACTTTAAATTAACCAACCAAAGGGTGATTATTTTAGATTATCTTAAAGAAAATTATAGTCATCCATCTGTTGAAGAGATTTTTAATTTTGTTAAAAATAAGCTCCCTAGGATAAGCAAAAAAACAGTTTATAGTAATCTTCAGTTTTTGTATGATAAGGGTTTAATAAATGAAGTTGAAGTTAAAGGAGTAAAAAGGTATGAGCTTAACTTAGATCCTCATCACCATTTGATATGTAGAAAATGTGGAAAAATAATTGATATCGAATCTGATGAACTTTTATCTCATGCCATGAAAGTGGGAAAAAAGATTAAAGATTTTTATGTTGAATTTTCTAATGTTAATTTTTATGGAATTTGTAAAAAATGTAAGGAGGAAAATAAAAATGGAAGAAGAAAATAAAGAACAAATAACTATGCCTTTAATTGGAGATACAGCACCATCATTTAAGGCAAAAACAACAATGGGAGATATAAATTTTCCAGAAGATTATAAGGGAAAATGGGTGATTTTATTTAGTCATCCGGCAGATTTCACACCTGTTTGCACAACAGAGTTTATGACATTTGCATCAATGCAGGAAGATTTTAAGAAACTGAATACAGAATTGATTGGATTATCAATAGATAGCTTATATGCACATATAGCATGGCTTAGAAGAATACAAGAGATTGAATATAAAGGCATGAAAAATGTTGAAGTCAAGTTTCCTGTGATTGAAGATATTAAGATGGATGTTGCCAAAAAATTTGGAATGGTTCAACCAAATGCATCAAGTACTCAAGCAGTAAGAGCAGTATTTATAATAGATGATAAACAGAAAGTAAGAACTGTATTGTATTATCCTGCATCAACTGGAAGAAATATGAATGAAATAAAAAGAATAATAATAGCTCAGCAGAAAGCAGATAAAGAAAATATTGCAACACCTGCTAACTGGCAACCTGGAGACGATGTAATTCTTCCACCACCTGGATCTTGTGGAACTGCAAAGGCAAGGATGGAAACAAAAGAAGAAGGTAAATATTGTTTAGATTGGTTTATGTGTTTAAGAAAAGATAAAGGTACAAAATGATACACGAAGATAGATCAAAACTTTCTGAGAAAACATTAGACTTGAAAAGAGCTATTGATTCTTTAAAAGAAGAGCTTGAAGCAGTAGATTGGTATAATCAAAGGGCAGATGCATGTAGTAATAAGAATTTAAAAAAGATTCTTATTCATAATGCAAATGAAGAAAAAGAACATGCTGCTATGTTGATTGAATGGATTAGACAAAATGATGAACATTTTGCAAAGGAAATTAAAGAATATCTTTTTGCTGAATCTGAAGATTTAACTGCTCTTGAAGAAAAACATTAATTTTTTTTTATTTTTTTTGAACTCCCTATAACTTTTAAAATTGTCCCCCTTTCTTTTTTAGCCTCTCAAAATTATTGGATTTAACATCGGAATTCCTGTTGGGCGACCCGAGCGGAATGAAATGGAGCGAGAGTGCAACGGGGCTCGAAGAGGCTGAGCGAAGCGAAGACTCATCGAGAGTTTTCAATTTTCCTAATTTTTAAAGGCTGTTTTAAGTCTTGATTATTTTAGATTGAATCAATTAAATTCAAATAATTCATTGGAAAAATTAAGTTTCCTCGTCGAGGAAAATTGAAAATTTCGCCGCAACATCGGGCCCTGTTAAATCCTTTTCCCCTACGTAGTGGGGGAAAATTGCGTCCGCAAAGTAATTTTGAGAGGCGTCCTATCCAATGAACGAAGTGATACATCAAGGACAAGAATTAAGGGGACAATTTTAATATATCAAAGGCGAAGCCTCTTCAAGTTAATACATCGAGGGGGAGTTCCGATAGAAACATTTAATAACTTTAAGTTTAATAGAAGTTATAAGTAAGTATTTAAATATCATTATAATTCCAAAAGAGGTGAATAACAATGTTCAATAAAAAAATCATCATTGGATTAATATTAGTATCTATAATCATTATTTCAGGATGTGCAAATGAAAAAATTGCTAAATATTCTTCTGGTAAAATAAAAGAACCTCAGTTGAGTTATAATCCTCCGACATATTCTTTTACTCCAAAACAATATAATAATCCAGAGTATAATTTGCCATTGACAGAATTGCCTGAAAATTATCAAAGAGATTTAGTTGAAAAATTTAATGTTAATTTGAATGAAAAACAAAAACAACAATTGTTAGAAAATGGTGTTGTGATAATATCTGGACAAGAAGAGGATAGATTTGAGCATGCTTATGCAAAATTATCCTATGCAAGAGGATCTGATAGGAATGATAGGGAAGGAGTTCCTGTTTTTATAACTACTGATTCTATAATGCATTTATTTCATATTGAATTTAATGAAATTCTAAAGAACATTGAGATAAATAAACTTACTCCTATGTTGAATGAATTTTTGGATAAGACTATTGATGAAGCAACAGCACAATATAATGGTTTAGATGATGAAGAATTAAAGGAATTGTCAAGAAGAAATATTGCTTATTTGTCTGTTGCTAAAAAATTATTAGATCCAGGATTTAGTGTTCCAAGAATGGTTAAAGATGAAGTTAATCAGGAAATAAAAAGAATAGAAGACCATAAAGGATTTTACAAAAATGAATTATTTAGTAAAGATTGTCCAGAAGTTTGCAGTAATAGGTTATATCCTCCTCAAATGGATTACGCTTGTAATCAAGAAGTAAAAGGGGATGTAACATATCAGGGAAAAGAATGGATTTTCCAAGATTTATACAAAGAAGTGTGCGGTAAATCATGTTATTGTGAAGATTATTCTCAATATGTTCCAAGAGGACATTATACAGCTAGCGAAGAGCTAAAAAGATATTTCAAGGCAATGATGTGGTTAGGAAGAATGACTTTTAAGGCTCAAGGTGAAGGATGGACTAAACAAGCTGTTTTATTGACAGATGCAGTAAAATCTGCAAACGTGATGGATTTATGGAATAGAATATATACTGTAACTGGTTTTTTTGCAGGAGCTTCTGATGATTTGACTTTCTATGAATATGATACTGCTGTTTTTAATCTATTTAACTATAATTTTGATGAAAGTCAGAATTTAAAACAACAGATAACTGAAAAAATGCAGTCAGAAATCAGAAATATGAGAGGTCCAAAAATTCTTGGTGGTTTTGAGTTTGATTTAGCAGGAAATCTCAAAGATACGACACAGGGATTAAGATTAATAGGACAAAGGTATGCTGTTGACTCTCATATTTTATCAGGTTTAGTTTACAAAAATGTTGGTCCAAACCCTGAATCAGAACATTATGATAGAGTAATTAATTGTGGTGCAATATTGCCGTCTGGCATTCCTGTAAAGTCAATTTTCACTAAATCTCCTGATTTTTACAAATCATGTGCAAATATGAATGAGGATAAAGTAAAATATTGGAATGAAGTTTGTGATGTGGCTATGCAGATGTACACCTATAAAGTATGTGGAGGTTTAACTGAAGAACAACTTTATTCTGTTTGTAGATTTATGCCAACAGGATTAGATGTTATGTCTGCTTTAGGCTCAAAGAGAGCAGATGAGATATTAGATGAACAGAAGATGTCTGGTTTCTGTAGTTATGAAGATAAAAATCAGGAAATGAAAAATTTAGTTAATGGTTATGACCAAGATAAGTGGACAGAAAATCTTTATAATACATGGCTTTGGATGATACAACCTGTTTTGAAAGAAAAGCCTCAAGGATATCCTAACTGGATGAGATCATTGCTTTGGAAAAATAAGGAATTAATAACCTCTTTATCCTCATGGGCTCAATTAAGACATGATACTATTTTGTATGTAAAGCAAAGTTATACAAGTGCTGTTATGATGACTGTTGGTTCTGCTATGCCTATGGAAGCAAGATACTATGGATATGTTGAGCCCAATCCAGAATTGTATGCAAGAGCAAAATTCATTAATGATTATCTACTAAAAGGATTAGAAGAACAAGGAGTAATGACTGATGAGATTAAAACATCATTACAACAGAGTTCTCAAATGATGGCAAGATTGCAAGAAATTTCAGAGAAAGAATTGCAAGGACAAAGTTTAAGTGAGGAGGATTATAACTACATAAAGAACATTGACAAAACTTTTAACAATATTATTGAATATTTAGCTTCTGCATTAACAGTTAAGCAAGGTAGAAACATTCCATTAATTTCAAAAAAGAAAACCTCACTTGTTGGAAAGGAAGATTCTTTCAAGACAACAATAATCGCAGATGTTCATACTGAAACAAATACTAAGAAAGTGTTGGAAGTAGGAACTGGAAAAATTGATTGGGTTATTGTTGCTCATGCCTCAAAAGATGGAAGAATAGGTTTAGCAGTAGGTCCAATGTTTAGTTACTATGAATTTGCACATCCTATGAGTGATAGATTAACCGATGAAAAATGGAGAAATCAAGTGTTGTATCAGACTGAAAGACCTGATTGGATTTCTTCTTTTATTTCTTAATTTTTTTATTGATAGAGCTAAGTATTCACAGAAGAATTAAGGAACTCCCCCTATTCGTTTTAAAATTGTCCCCTATCTACTTTTTAGCCTCTCAAAATTATTGGATTTAACATCGCGATCGCTGTTAGTTGCGTCTTTTCGTAGAAAAGACCGAGGGATAGTGCAACGATTTTTCACGAAGTGAAAAAATCCCAAAGAGTTTGCCCCCGAGCGTTTTTCGTTTTAGTTCGTCGTTAGGAAGCCCCCACCAAAAGATTTATATATGTAACTTTGTTATATAGTATTATGTGTGATAAAAATTGCAATTGTGGATATCCTGAAAGAAGATGGTTACAATTCTTGATACTTAGAGTAGTATGTGAAAAACAAACTCATGGATATGACTTAATTAAGTCAATCGAAGAACTGAGTCAAGGAAAGCATGTTATAAAGTCAGGAACTATGTACACCACATTAAGGAGAATGGAAAAAGAAAATTTGTTAAAATCTGATTGGAAAGAAAGCAAATCAGGTCCCAATAGTAGAGTATATAAAATAACCAAAAAAGGTAAAGAATATCTTAAAAATTGGCTTGAAATGGTTATTGAAAGAAAAAAGATGATGGACAAAATGACTGAGTTTTATAAGAAACAATTTGGAGGAAACAAAGATGAAAAATAAACGATTTTTAGGAATATTATGTATTTCAACTTTTATTATGACAGCCTTGACATCTATCCCTTTATTTGCTAATTACATCAAAGGAGTTTCTGCCAAATCTTCATTAATCATAGATTTGCATGTATGGTTTGGCTTAGCTTTCATAATCTTTGTCCTATTCAGAATCATATCCAACAGACAGTTTGTAAAAGCAATGTTTAAATGAGGTAAATAAGATGCATATCAAAAATTTAGTGTCAAAAGGTAATTTTTTAGAAAAACCTAACAAAGAGGATATACTAAAATCAGATAAATTCAATATTGTCGTTGTTTGTCTTGAAAAAGATCAAGAGATAAAACCACATCCCGAACCCTATGCTGTTTTCTTTTATGTAATGGAAGGAAGAGGAATATTTACTAGCGAAGATGAAGAAGTAGAATTGAACAAAGGAGATTCAATTTTTATGAAATCTAACCAGGTAAGGGGAATTAAATGCATAGAAAAATTAAGTATTTTAGGAGTTCAGGATGGGCATTAGTATTACGGTAATTGTTATCAATTTATTTGTATTCATAGCTTTAGTTATTTCTTTATTTAAGTCAAAAGAAAAAACAAAATCGGGATTAAAGAATGCAGTTAAATCTTTGATGGGAATAATGCCTTATGTAATCATCATCATCTTAGGCATTGGAGTAATGCAGGGTTTTTTATCAAAAGAAATCATTTCAAGTTTTTTAGGAGAAAATTCAGGATTCTGGGGAGTGATTTTGGCAGGACTTCTGGGGGCTGTGTTGTTTATTCCTGCATTGATTTCATTTCCTTTAACTGCTTCATTGATTGATAGTGGGGCAAGTATAATGGTTGCAGCTGCTTTTATAACAACACTGACCATGGTGGGATTTATCACTTTACCACTTGAAATAAAAGAACTCGGAAAGAAATTTGCATTATTGCGTAATCTATTGAGTTTTATTATCGCTATAATAATTGCTGTTTTGATTGGGGTGTTTTTAGGATGAAAAAAATAATCCGAAATTATATTATTTCCGTTATAGTAATCGTAATATTTATCACATTGCTCTTTGTTTTTCCTCAGAACAAGAACAGTATTATTGACAACTCAATAAACTATTTTCTTGAAATGATGCTAATTCTTCCAGCAGTGATGATCTTAATGGGTTTATTTAATGTCTGGGTTTCTGAAAAATCAGTTACAAATTACTTAGGAAAACAGTCTGGATTAAAAGGTGCATTAATATCTGTTTTTCTTGGAGCACTCCCTACTGGCCCTTTATATGTGGCTTTTCCTCTTGCATCATCGATGATCAAGAAAGGGGCATCTGTTTCAAACATAATTGTTTTTCTTAGTGCATGGGCATGCCTTAAAATACCTCAAGAGTTAGTAGAATTACAATTCTTAGGTTGGAAATTTATGGTGTTGCGTTGGGTATTTACTGTTGTCCTAGTGGTAATTATGGGACTAATAATAGAAAAGATAATAGATAGAACTTCAATCGTAGAAAAGATATAAGTGGGGGCTTCCGTTCGTTTCAGTTTCTAGCGAGGGGGCAAATTGAAACTAACATCGGCATGCCTGTTAAGTGAGGGTGAGCGAAGCGAAAGCGCGTAGCGTCCCCAAAATTTCTTAGAAATTTTGAGTTTAGAAAAAGGCCGTTATTTCTTGAAAGATTTATCTAATATTTTATCTAACCACACACAATTTATTCCTTTATTAAAATTATTATCGAGATAAAATTTAACTGCAACATCATTTCCTATTTCAGTAAGAGAACAAACATATTCACAACCTAATTCTTTCAATTTATTGAGCAAATTATCTAAAAGCAATTTTCCTATTTTTTTCCCTCGAAAATTTGGATCAACAAAAATATTTTCAATAATTGCTTTTTTGAAAGAGGGATTATAATTTGTGATAATAAATCCAATTATTTGTTTGTTCTCTTTGGCAATAAAAATAGGATTACTTTTATTTTTGATACAATCAATCAAAACATTTTTTGGCCAAAAAGTAACGACTTCGTTACTAACTTGAAATTCATTAACTGAATTTCCTAATTTTATGATTGTATCAACATCTTTTAATGTTGCAGTTTTTATCTCCATGTATTTAATAAATTGTGTGTGAATAAAAATCTTTCTGTTTGAGGCCTTTTTCTAAATTTCACTTAACATCGCGATCGCTGTTAGTTTCCCTGACCTACAAAGTGGGAAGGTCGAACGTAGTGAGAAGTTCAAAAAAGACTTTCGTATTAAGCACGAAGTGCTTTCTATTTATAGAATTAAGAGCCCCAGAAAATAAGAAAATTTTATATACTATAATGATTAAATAAAATAAGAAGAGGTGTTAAAATGAGAAACATACTGCCATTGTTATCAATTCTAACTTTAATTATCATAATAAGTGGTTGTGGGCCTGGTGGAACAGGAACTGTTCCTGGAGGGCTTCCGGTTGCGACTTCTGATGAAACTTATACTACAACTTTAGAAGGAGCAAAATGTAAATTAGTTGATGCAACTTCAATAGGAGGAACCTTAAATTTAGCTGATAATTGTGTTATTTCTGGTACTGCACCTCATGCTGATAATAAAAGAATAATCCCCTTTAAGGTTGAGATAACAGATGATAAGGATGTTTCAAAGGTTCATGAAATGCATTTAACAGTGGAACCTAGACCAATATCATTTGAGATTCCAGATGAAATAACTCCTGGAACTGCTGGAAGCAGTTATACTTATAGTTTTGCAAGTAATGAAAATCCTAAATATGGAAATCCACCATACACCTTTACAGTTTCAGGACAGCCGATGGGTTTGATAATGAATGTAAATGGAGTGTTATCTGGAGATATTCCTGAAGGAGCGACAATAAAGCCTTATACTTTGAAAGTTTGTGTTAAAGATTTAAGTGGAAATCAGGCTTGTGATGAGACTGTTTTGAAAGTTTCAGATAAAGCGCCAGTTAGTGTTAAAATTGACTCAGCTTCGTGCAGAATGAAGACTATAGCAACTGAATATGGTGACAGTCAAATTAGAGAAATACCTTGTTTAGGAACTGCTTCAGGACCTGTAGGCACTATGTTTGGTATTGGTATGATGCACTCAGAACGTGAGCTCAATTGTGGTTCATGGACTAGATTCTACAACTTTGATGACCATAGTAATGGATGTAGCAGTAATAAAGGCTGTCCTGGAGAATGCA
>Ga0268280_1001509_pt1 | contig 15520 bp, 18 predicted proteins | sample saktaG_9_FD_190139 | JGI IMG/M metagenome (GOLD analysis project Ga0268280, IMG submission 190139) | Saline water microbial communities from Sakinaw Lake, British Columbia, Canada - sak_2011_5_24_40m | ecosystem: Environmental > Aquatic > Non-marine Saline and Alkaline > Saline ... | reverse complement strand
AAAGGAACCATTGAGTTTATTTCATAGTGTTAGTCACGCCGTTTATGTGTATGTATCAGTATGAAATGAAAAAGTGCAATCATGAGAACGCAATTATTTTTCCGCAAATCACTCTTAAGGTTAAGAACATCATGGCTACTCAAACAACTGAACAAAAAACAGAATCGCCGATCAATTCGGTATTTGAAAATGTCAAGTCCTTATTTAAAAAGTTTTTGGGCAATACCGTTGAAAATGAGGCCAAACCCCAACCGACAGGGATGGGATCCACAATACCCAAAAAATCCGGCGATCAACCGGTTAAGTGGCCTCTGCCGGTTAAAAAATAAAACTGCCGCATGCAGTGATCACTTCATGTAAGGGATTTTAAAAACAGCGTGACAGTTGACGGGTTCATGATGGATACCGGAGAGAAAACTTCTCGTGCAACAGCCTGGAAAGATCTTCCCGCCTGACCGTCCAACCCTCCGTTCTGCTTTCCGAAACGGACTTGAAGCGGTCGCCGGTAAGCACATCCTTTCCCGAAGGGGTCTGTAGAACGACCATCAGCCACTTGACGAAAATCGAATCCGGATGAGTCGAGTTCATAAAATTGGCCGGTTCGAAATCAACCCACTCCTGCGGGTTAAGATTGAACCCGTAGAGATTTTTCCATGCACCATCGGTTAACGACTGCAACAAATAGTCCCCTTCCTGGCTCTTCGACAGTTTGAACGTGTCGAAATCCTGCCTGATTTCACGGTCGAGCCAGTCCAGGTTGACCGGCTCCCGTATGCCGTAGCTGCCGAAACCCAGGTCACAAAGCCATTGTTCGCCCTCTATCGTCGCCACAATCGCCATATGCGTCTTTGGGCGACGGACAGGATAGGTCATCGGACGGGCGGCCACGAACCGGTAAGAAATGCCGAGCGCATCGAGCGCCATGGCGAAAATGCCGTTCACCTCGTAGCAGTACCCTCCCCGCTTCCGTTCCACGATTTTGCGGTAAATCTCTTCCGGTACGAGCGAGACGACTTTGCCCTGCTGAACGTCAAGGTTTTCGAACGGCACCGAAAAGAGCTGGCAGCGCATCATGTGTGTCAGCGTGGCTAAATCCGCCGATGCGGCCCCCTGAAAGCCGATTCTGGCGAAATATGCCTGAAGGCTGAAATTATCTGCTTTCATAGGAAATGTGTGATGTCAGTATTATAGTTTGAGTTTTTCGATTGCTGTGAAGCGAACCTCCTGCCCGAAATTCATGTATGCTGTAAATGTTCCCTGAAGAGTACAAGAGAATTCATGCCGGTTCCAATGATGTTCGGAAAAAGGAAAGCATGAGAGCATTACCCTTCATGCAAAATCTGCAATCAGCCGGAACGCTTTGTCAGGTCACTCCATCCGGTTGTCTGGTCAGAATGGCATATCCCATTGCAATGAGTCCGGTGTTTCGGAGAGCGCTGCCTGCAATCTGAAAGATGTCCGGAGTCGGAAGAAGAGCAAGGACTAAATTCAGAGTGAGACCGGAAATGAAAAGCAGCAATGACACCCTTGGGAGCCACCCCGCACCAAGCGCGGAGACAGCGAACATCAGGCCGCCGCAAACCATGAGCGCTCCGTGAACGGTATACGTGATCCCGAGGCCGGCCCAGAGAGCCTCATAGGTAGCCACATGCTGCTCCAAAGCCAGGAGCGTCGTGTGGCTGAAATAGGTGAATGCCGCGCCGTAAAGAAGCGCGCCTGCAAGAGCAACCCAACCCGGACGGGGCTCATGAACCGCGTACACCCCAAGCAGCAGCCAGGACATGGGAAGAAAGGCAATGTAGTTAAGCTGGAGCTGACCTGTCGAAAAGCCGCCCTGGGACCACTCCAGCAGATCCGACAGCGAATGCAGAAAAGGGGCAATCACTGCCGACAGGCCGACAAGCAACCGAAGATTCATTTCGTCTTTCTCCTCAAGTTTTTAAGGCGGCAATCGCCTCATTCCGGATTCAACAGAGCTTCAATAGTATCCGTTGCAAGAATTCTTTTCACCCGAAATTCCCTGCCGTTGAATATGGTAACGATTGCCGCCACTACTTTTGATCGGGGATTCACACCCGGCGTGGAATAGATTGTTGTTACAAGGCATTTGGAGTTACAGCCAGCGACACCGCAATCTCCACCTAAAGATACAGCGCCCGTCGCCCCTCTTTTCGTGTATCCGGCCTGCATCAGTCCGGAAATCTGTGCATTTAATACAGGATCACTCTTATCATTCTGAGTTTTGAGAAAGGCATCGACGGGATTCCGGACAGGGCCGTTCGATGCGAACGTAACGGGATAAGGGGGGAAAAGAAGCAGAAAAATCAACAAAAACGCTCTTGCAACTCCTCCAATAACCGGCCTCTTCGACATGATCATATCGCTCCTTGTTTTCAATAAAAGCAGGGGAAATCCCGTACAGCAAACTTATTCGAATGATAATGAGAAGCAGTAATGACAAGAGGCCGCTCAGATAAATCCGGCGGATATACACCCGCCGGTCTGCTCTTTTCGAGTCAAGCAGTCTCCATGTTGAGTATAAAATAACTCCGTCCGAGAGTAAAACGGGAAACAGATAGATCAACCCGAACCAGCCCAGCAGAAAAGGGATGCCGCTTGCCGCAACCACCAGCAGGAAAATCGCTCCGCTGATTTTCAATGCGTTTTGCGGCCCATACACCAAAGCCAGGGAACGCGATCCCGCTTTACGGTCACCCTCCATATCCATCGCATCGGACGCAATCTCTTCTCCCAGGTTGATCAGCATCACCCAGAGGGCAAAAAACCATACAACTTTTTCAAATGGCCTGTTGACGGCGATGCCGCCAAGGATAAAGGTCATGCCGACCGAAACGCAGACGATAAGGTTCCCGATAAAACCGCTCTTTTTAAACCGCCAATTGTAAAGAAATCCGGAAACCCAAACCGGAACAACGACAGTGAAAACCTCCATACTGATCATATAGGCAGAAACAAATCCAACTATCGTTACTACACCGGAGAGCAGAACAACATCCCGCCCGGTGACAAAACCCGCCGGAAGCGGCCTTTCCGGCGCGTTTATTCTGTCGCTTTCCACGTCGAAATAGTCGTTGAGGATCAGTGCCGCCGCTGAAACACAAAAAACGCTCAGAAACCCCAACACCATTACTGACGGTGAAGGAAGTCTGCCCAATGCCAGCAATTCGCCAAATATGACGCACACTCCCGCGGTAAACGGCAGTTCGAATCGGAACAGGCTGAACACTCCTTGAATTTTTGTTCTACGCATTGCTCAGTTTCCCTTCATAAAGCGCACAATCTCAGGCGTTTCACCTACCCCACCGCCAGCGCGGCGGTTCTCCGGTACAGAGGCAGATAGCGAGAAAAACGCCCGACAGCAGGGCCCACCCTTGCCAGAGCAAGGGAAATCGCCGACCCGAGCCATTACACCCGGCCGGGAACCGGTTTTTTTCACGTTGATCATGCAGGGGCACGGTTGATGAGATTTTCAAACTCCAGGCTTCAGGAAAACGGGCGGAATCTATCGGTTCAGACTCCTGTTACAGTAAGCGCACTCCGAGTACCTTCAACTTCTGTTCCTCTTCTTTCACTGGGTTGCGGAACTCTGCCTGATTTTGAGGATGGCTGTAGTAATTGCCAATGATTCTTTCTACTCGTTGAATTTTCTTTTTATTCTGTAAAAGCAGACGCCACCATACAGCATCACCGATTACGCGTATCAAAGTGCCATCGCCAAACTGATATGGATACCTGGCAAGGTTCTGATGCAGATTTGTACGCCACATACAAGCAGGACCATACGTACCGCGCGAACCTGTTCCGCTGCCCAGTCGGGTGAGGTTACCCGCCGGCGGCCATGCAGGGACAAATGGCAGCAGGTTGGCCGGGAATGAAGAACGGACTGCGTCAGTTTCCTCCTGGGTGTAGCAAATCTTCCAGTCACCACCGACCAGATCGCTTCCGGTATCAAGGGCATTCTCCATCACCTCCACCGCATCCGGGGCCAATCTATCATCAAGATTCAGGTTCATGACATACGGAGTTTGCACCATCGAAAGTGCGAGGTTCCAGGCTTGATAAATTGACAATTTGTCATGCGTTATCAAGACTTGGCCTTTAAGATCCTGCGGTGGAGTGTCACCTCCATCGAAAACGTAGACGCGATCAATTGGATGTGTCTGCTTGTCAAGATTTACCATATGCCCCTCCAGCAGATCAAAGCGATCCGGATCGCCATGCCAAACAGCGCAAATGACCGTCGTTCGCGGGAGCAGATTTACCTCTTTCTTTTTGTAGAGCTGATCGCACCCTTGAAATTCAACTACCAGCCCGTATCCATTCCGGGCCATAAAGTCATGTATCCGGCCATCCTTGTAATTGTTCGCGATAGTAAAGAGCGAGATATCAAACTGCCTGAAATCGAGACTCTTGAGGATATTCAGCTCCGACCCTTCGGTATCGAGTGAACAATAATCAACCCTGGTAAGATTATGGGCACTGAGTAAATCAGTGAGCGTAGTAACCGGAACCCGGATTACGTTCTTCTGAATCGAAACCCTGTCAATGCGTTCGAGATGGCGCGGATCATAGTTTTCAATAAGACCACTCAACATCCTGGCGTCACCGGTCACATCCACATCGAGCATGTCGCCTATGCCGTTGTAGTCAGAGACACAGGTATTTGCACAGGTCGCACTCCTGCAGCTCTTGAGTTTCTCGAATTCGCCTGGCAGTGGCTCAACGCAAAGGCCTGTCCAACCGAGAGATTGCTCAAAAAAGAGCGTGTTCGAAAAAGTCCTGCCATCGTATGCACCGATATCGACGAAAATCCCGTTTCGTTTTCCCAGGAAAAATCGCTCAAAAAGAAATTTGTCCTGGCCGATTTGTGAGTAGAATTGCATAAATATCGCGTATTCACAGGTATTTATTTCAAAAACCCGGATCTCCCGAATCCTTGCCGGCCACTCGTCAAAATTGAACCCTATATTCGCCCGCTTAAGGCGTTAATCATCAGCACCTGCGCAGAGCATACCGGCAAAAAGCAAAAGCACACCCTTGCCTGACCTTGGGAAATCACCACCCCGGTTATAACACCTGACCGGGAACCGGTATTTCAGCTCGTTCTTCATGTTTCAGGAACCTTCGACAAGGCGCGCCACTTCATGCCCGCAAATTTCACAATGCCCCTTGAGAAGCAGATCGCCGCTGACAACTGAACCGGAATAATCAACGATTTTGACAGAGTCACGACAATGCGAACAAAAGACGTTATCGAGTATTTTCTCCTGGAATTCTACAGGAATTTCCTCCCATATTTTTGCAGCTTCCAAAGAGAATTGGGGAAATTTAAATATGGTCATGGTAGTTTTTGTGGTACATGACGATCACCGATGCAAGGAAGGAGCCTCCGGTGATTTAATTGATTCAGTGCACGTATAAACATTTATTGAGTGAGCGCCTTGATCATGTGGGGAAGCAGGAAGCCGATCAATAACAACGCCATGGCCGGACGCAGTAAATTGACAGGTTTCATGTTTCGTTCCATGATTGCTGTTGCGACATGATTTGCTGCCGAGAAAGTAAAAAACATCAACATCACGGTAACAATCGTGGCATCCGCATATCGCCCCCAATCCAGCACATAAACAATCAAAGCGGTTATGGCTGTGGCTGCATTGGCCAGACCCGATTGAATCTGATAAGCACGATCAGGTTTGTAGCCGATCTTCTCAGAGGCTGCTTCGCCCAGTATCAGTGATTCAAAGGCTACAGTGCCGGACATGAGCATGACGACGAATGGACCAAGAATATGAAATCGCGATATCGCGTCGTTTCCAAATAAGTAAGCGAAAAAAACGGCGGCTCCTGTTCCGGCTGGCCGAAGCCACTCCATCATCAAAGACAGGCTCCTGTTCGTCGTTTTTCCCATGTAAGTTACTTTATGGTTTTAATATCATGTCCTACTTCCGGCAAGTGTCTATCAGAAGAGTACCGGAAGGGATAGCAAATGGCTCGCTTTGCATATGTTTGCATTAAGAAACACCTCTTTAACCACCTATTAAATCAGTGACTGATCTGAAGAAAAAACTTACGGTAAAGCTACGGAATTATTCTGCATAAATGGAAATAAGTGAAATACGTCCGGTCTCAATAACAGAAGCTGATTAAGCAATCTATGAATGCCCAGAAGATGCCCTTGTCTAATCACCCGACGATGATGCCCCGCAGGAATCGGACGGGGATGCATCGAAGGAATGGCTGTGATCATCCGAAGCATGGAAGCTGTCATGCAAATGAGCAGCGTCATGATGGGAGTGGGCATGCTCCGGTGCATGGACTGAAGCGGGATGATGGGCATTTTCATAATCCGACGACTTCGGGCCATCAACGGAACTCCCTGTTTCCGGAAAATCAACCGGCATAGTGTTCCCCATGTTCATCATATCGAAACTGTCGTCGAAGGTTTTTCTGAGCTGCAATGATGGAGAGCCCTGCCGGGAGGTAAATACTGCAGCGGCGGCTCTTTTCAGGCAATAGAGAAAGTGGGAGAGTTTCATCATCAGGCTGCTGTTGTAACTGCGATGAAATCGCAAAAAGCATTCCGGAAAAGGTACGGATATTTTCAGGAATCGAACAGAAAACCTTGATCTCGTGATATGTATCCGTCAGGCAGAGTTTTGCCCAGGGATCGTTTCTGTTCCGCAATCGCAAGAAGTTGCTTATTTTATCTGCACTCAGCCATTCTCACCGTATCGGAGAGCATGCATTCAACTGGAACGTCACAGAGGTCCGTTATGCCGAAACAACCACAAGATGGCCCATAAAAAAACACGCATCGCCGTTTTCTGCTCCGGATCCGGAAGCAATTTTCAGGCTCTCTTCCATGCCCAGAAGAAAAAACAGCTCGACGCGGAAATCGTACTCTGCCTCTCGAACCGCTCGCAATGCGGCGCTATAGAATTTGCGCATGACAACAATATTGAGACGGTGCACCTGTCGGAAAAACAGTTCAATACCTTTGAAGAATTTACCGATGCCATGGCCGGATGCCTGAAAGACCACCGGATCGACATCATTCTGCTGGCCGGATACATGCGCAAGGTGCCTGACGCGGTCGTCAGTGCGTTTGCGGAGAGGATACTCAACATCCATCCCGCCCTGCTGCCGAAGTTCGGAGGCGAAGGGATGTACGGCATTCACGTGCATACCGCAGTGCTGCATGCCGGCGAAACGGAGAGCGGAGCAACGGTCCACTTCGTCAATGAGGAGTACGACAAGGGAAGGATCCTGCTGCAGAAAAAGGTTCCGGTGCTGCCCGGCGACACGCCGGAGGAGCTTGCGGCAAGGGTGCTTGAATGTGAACACGCACTCTACCCCGAAGCCCTTGAAAAACTGCTTGCCGAACAGCACTCATGAACAGCGAAACGCTCAAAATAAGTGAAATCTTCCACTCAATCCAGGGCGAGTCATCCTTTGCCGGCTGGCCCTGCACCTTCATCAGGCTTGCGGGATGCGGACACGGCTGCCGGAGCTGCGATACCGCCTACGCGGAAAACGGGGAGAGTGTGCTCATGATTGACGAGATCATCCGGGAGGCGCTCGGTTACAACTCCCCTTATATCGAAATCACCGGAGGAGAACCGCTGCGGCAGGAGTCGGTGTATCCGCTTATGGAGCAGCTCTGCGACCGGGGGGAAACAGTCCTGCTTGAAACCGGAGGTTTCCTTTCCGTTGCAAAGGTCGACCGCCGGGTGCATAAAATCATTGACCTGAAACCCCCCTCAACAGGCGTCTCTGAAAAGAACAATCCCGAAAATATCTCTCTTGCCCTGCTCCAGGAGAGCGACGCGGAAGGCTCGTTTGAATTCAAGATCGTGGTTGCGGACAGAACCGATTACCTCTGGGCCAGGGAACTTCTCCGGGAAACAGCACTGTGGAACTCCTGCACCGTCATTATGGGGACCGTATTCGATGAACTCCAGCCGGCCGAACTGGCCCACTGGATTCTCACCGACCGCCTCAACGTAAGAATGCAGCTGCAGCTTCACAAATACATCTGGCCGCCTGACACGAGAGGGGTTTAAGAAGACTGCGCTTTTGGCTTTGGCCGGTTTACTCCTTACTTTTCCATAGGTTCTTATCAATTCTCCATTATCAGGTGTCCATTTGATCTCACTCTCCGTCATCGTTCCGCTGTTCAATGAGCGTGAATCGCTTGCCGAACTGATCGGGCAGCTCTCTCTGGCCCTGCAGGAAAACGAGCTGCGGGAGCTCTTTGCTGATCCCTTCACGTTTGAAATCATCATGGTTGATGACGGTTCGACCGACGGCTCAAGCTCGCTGATCGGCAGCCTGATACTTTCAATGCCTGAACTCCGCCTGATATCGTTTCAAAAAAACTTCGGAAAAACAGCCGCACTTTCGGCAGGGTTCATGGCTGCTGACGGGGAGTTTATCTGCACCCTGGACGGCGATCTGCAGGACGACCCCTTTGCCATAAAGAAGATGATCCGAAAGCTGCAGGAAGGGTATGATCTGGTAAGCGGCTGGAAACAGCAGCGCAAGGACCCGCTCTCCAAGACCCTTCCCTCGATGCTTTTCAACACGGTAACACGTCTCTTCAGCGGCATTACCATTCACGATTTCAACTGCGGGCTGAAAGTCTACCGCCGGGCGGTAACCGGCCGTCTTGAACTGCACGGGGATATGCACCGCTATATTCCGGTGCTTGCGGGATGGATGGGGTTCCGCATTGCCGAACTGCCGGTAAACCATCGGGCAAGGAAGTTCGGCAGCACCAAATACGGCTCCTCACGATTTTTTTCGGGACTCTTCGACTTTCTCTCGGTGCTCTTCATTACCCGCTATCTTCGCCGTCCCATGCATTTTTTCGGCATGGCCGGCCTCATAAGCTTTTTCTCCGGATTTGCCATCAGCCTCTACGTCACCCTTGACAAAATCCTGCAGAACAAACCGGTCAGCAACCGCCCTATCCTTTTCCTCGGCATCCTGCTGCTGATTCTCGGCGTTCAGCTTTTTTCGACCGGGCTTCTGGGCGAAATGCTTTCGATATCCTCAGCCGGAGGCACCCGGTTCTCCATTCGTGAAACAGTGAATCTCACCGCCGGTCAGACAGAAAAATTAGTCGCTGCCGGATAAATTCCCATCATTTTTTTCTTGTTACAATATGAAGCGAGTCGGCGCTCATGTCAGCATCGCGGGAGGAGTGGAAAATGCCCCGCTGCAGGCTGCAAGCATAGGGGCGAAAGCATTCGCCCTGTTCACAAAAAACCAGCGGCAGTGGAAAGCTCCGAAGCTCACGGGTTCCTCAATTGATGCCTTCCGGAAAAACTGCGAAGAAGGGGGGTTCAGGCCGGAACATATCCTGCCTCACGACAGCTACCTTATCAATCTCGGCAGCCCCGATACCGACAAGCTGAAGGTTTCGCGAGATGCCTTCATTGAAGAGATGCAGCGTGTTGAAGATCTCGGGCTGACCCTTCTGAACTTTCATCCGGGAAGCCATCTGAAGGAGATCAACGAGGAACACTGCCTGCGGCTTATTGCAGATTCCATCAACAGGGCGCTTGAAATGACGAAACAGGTGACCGCCGTGATTGAAAATACAGCCGGACAGGGGAGCAATCTCGGGTACCGGTTCGAACAGCTTGCCTCACTTGTCGATCAGGTCGATGATAAAACAAGGGTGGGAATCTGTCTGGACACTTGCCACCTCTTTGCAAGCGGTTACGATCTGCGGTCGTCCGATGCCGCCGCAGCGACGTTCAGTGAGTTTGACCGGACCGTTGGGCTGCACTACCTGAGAGGAATGCACCTCAACGATGCCCTCCACCCGCTCGGCAGCCGTCTTGACCGCCATGCGGGTATCGGAAGGGGAACCATAGGAGTTGAGGCTTTCTCGTACATCATGGCCCACCCGGCCTGTGAAGAGATCCCGCTGATCCTTGAAACTCCGGACTCGAACCTGTGGCCGGAAGAGATCAGCCTTCTCTACTCCCTCGTGAACTGAACGGACTACCGTTTCGAGACAAGCCGGAGATATTTGTTCACCGACAGAGCACTGCCGAAAACACCGAGAGCAAGGCCCAGTGCAACGGTGGATGGATAGATCAGAAGCGCTGAAGGATGCAGCACCTGATAGATGGCCGGTTCGGAGCGGGAGAGGAACTGGTCAAAAAACAGGGAGATCGCCCCTGCCGCAAGCACACCGGAAAGAAGACCCTGAAGCGCCCCCTCAATGACATAGGGAGCCCCGATAAACCAGCCGGTAGCGCCTACCAGCCTCATCGTGCGGATCTTTTCCTGCCTTGAATACATGGCCAGCCGGATCGTATACCCTATCAGGACAATGGTGGCCACCGAAATCAGCACACCGATTCCGCCGGTCAGTATCGTGAACAGGCGCGCATTCTGTTCGATCTGGCCGAGAAACGCCTGATTGTAGCGGATATCGGCACCAGGAGCTATTTTACGGATCTTCGGAACAACCTCCCGGAAGCTGTCGGGACGTGCGTATTCGGGCATAAACTTCAGTCTGACCGATCTCGGCAAAGGGTTTGAACCGAGAATCCTGACAATATCCTCTCCAAAGTCATGAGTAAAACTCTTTGCAGCGGCATCCTTCGAGATGTAATCCGCCTGCCGGACTCCTTTCAGCAGTTTGATATCCGCCGCAGCCTTGACGGCCTGGGCATCGGTCATCGATTCGCTGAGAAACACTTCGAGCTCAACCCGGCTGCGAAGCTCCTGGATGACATCAAAAAAACTGAGCGAGACCGTACTGAAAAGGCCGAGCAGCACAAGTGCAAAAAAACTGATCGTAACCGTAATGGCGGCAGGAAGTCTGGCCCTTCCAAGACTTGAAAACCCTTCCTTGACAACAAACGAAAGTGACATAGCGGCTTATTTAGCATTAAAAGCAAGTTGCATTCAAAGAATCAACAAAACAAGTTGCAAAAACAAGTTTTTTTTCTTTTAATTAGAGCTTGCAAGAGGGGCTATAGCTCAGTTGGTAGAGCATTTGCATGGCATGCAAAGGGTCAGGAGTTCGAGTCTCCTTAGCTCCACGAAAAAAACAGAAGAGCGCAGGTGTGAACCTGTGCTTTTTTGTTTCCCCCGAAAATCGCGCCCACCTGCAGCATCACCCCTTCTTCCTTCCTACCCCGGTGACAAGAAAAACAATACCGACAAACACGGAAGCGGCAATGCCCGCCGCGATATTGAACAGCGCAGCCAGAAACACAACCTGAAGGGTAAAATCAACTGTGAACCCGAGAATACGTGAACTTGCAAGAAAGGTCGCCGCTGTCAGTCCGGTAAAGAAAAAACTGGTTGCGAGACTTCCGGCAAACGAAATGAAAAGTTTTTCCCCCTTTCCTTCCTCAATGTTCTGCCAGCGCTGAAGCTGCTTCCGGCTTCCCGGGTCGAGCACTTGTTTCACCATCATGGCGGCAAGGGCAAAAAGGACCAATACTGCAGCATGAATGCCGTAGACGCTGAAGAGTTCACTCTGTGAAGGATTGAAAGGAGCATGTCCAAGCCTCAGAGAGGCAAGATTGAGCATAAATACCGATGAAAAGAAAAAGAGTGTCCCCCAGAGAAGGGTTACCGAAACCCAGATAAAAACGCCGGGAGGAGCTTTTTGTGTCGTTGTTGCCATGAGCCTATAAGTTGAATTGTTTTAAAGCACCGGATCACTCTTCCGCTATTGAAAATATAATCCTCTTCATGAAAAGATAATCCCTCTGAATTCCTTTATTACACTGCAAGCAGTTACCTCCTGAAAATATTTCACCTGCAAAGAGGCCCTGCAAGGCTGCTCTCCCGCTATCCGGCCTGTCAGAAGAGATCTGATCAAACGCTGCTGCAACGATTATTTTCAGTTTTCCGTTTGAATAGTTATGTTCATTCGACATTATTAGGGGCAAGGTGTTTACTCAACTTTAACATACCAATGCTTATGTGTGGAGTTTTCGGTATTTTTAACTCAAAAACTCCCGCGGAAGATACCTTCTATGGACTCTACTCCCTGCAGCACAGAGGACAGGAATCCGCAGGTATTGTTGTCGCAGAATACAACAAGGTTAAAAAGAAGACCCTCTTCAAGCAGCATAAGGGCATGGGTCTTGTTTCGGAAATTTTCAGGGACGAAACGGTTTTCGATAACCTCAGCGGTTATGCCGCCATAGGCCACAACCGCTACTCGACCACCGGGTCCTCAACATCCGCCAGCAACATTCAACCTTTTTCACTGACCTACCGCTCTGGAAGTCTCGCGATAGCCCATAACGGAAACCTTACCAATTCACGTGCGCTGAGGCGCGAACTTACTGAGCTCGGCGTGATCTTCCAGGCCTCTTCCGATACCGAAATCATTCCGCACCTTGCAGCGCGAAGCCGTGAAAAAGAGCCGGTTCACCAGCTCTACAATGCGCTGAAACAGGTGGAGGGAGCCTACTCCATGGTCCTTCTGGCCAACAACCAGATGATTGCTGCTCGTGACCCCTACGGGTTCAGGCCCCTCGCTCTCGGTAAAAAGGTCGATCCGCTGACAGGGGAGCTTGCTTATGTCGTCGCAAGCGAAACCTGCGCCTTTGATATCATCCAGGCGGAATACATCAGGGATATCGAACCCGGCGAAATACTCCTCATCGACCACCTGGCGGTGGCGAACGAAAAGCCGACCTCTCTGTTTCTCCCGCCCTCGGATCGCAAGGCCCGCTGCATTTTCGAATACGTCTATTTCGCCCGTCCCGACAGCTTTATTTTCATGCATTCGGTAGACAAAATCAGGCGCAATCTCGGCAAAAACCTGGCAAGAGAGTCAACTATCGAGCCCCGGCCGGGAGACAAGGAACTGACCGTTGTCAGCGTCCCCGACTCGTCCAATACCGCCGCGCTCGGTTTTGTCCGCGAAAGCCTCAAGATGGAGCGGCCGGCAAGGTTCGAACACGGTCTAATCCGCAACCACTATGTCGGAAGAACCTTCATCCAGCCGGGCATTCACAGCCGCGACATCAAGGTCCGTTCCAAATACAACATTGTTCGCGGCGTGCTTCTTGACCGTCCGATAATTCTTATAGACGACTCCATTGTCCGGGGCACGACGGCAAAAATGCTGATCAAGCTGATCAGGGAGGCCGATCCCAAGGCAATCCACCTCCACATCAGCTCTCCGCCAATCACCAACCCCTGCTTTTACGGTATGGACTTCCCCACCAAACGGCAGCTGCTCACCCACATGTTCGACTCTCTGGATAACGAAGAGGAGGAGATCGAAAAGATAAGGGAGTATATCGGGGTGGATTCTTTGAAATACCTCTCCATGAAGGGACTTATGAACAGCGTTCCGTCATTTGAGGGGGAGAGCTGCAGCTACTGCACCGCATGTTTCAGCGGTGATTATCCGATTCAGATCAGCGACGCGACAACGGACAAAGAGGAAAATGACTGATACAACAATAAAAGGCGCACATCCGAAGTGTACGCCTTTTGCGTGAACAAAAAAACCTCTCGATTTTTTCAGTTTTTCCTTTCCGCCTACTTCTTTCCCTGCTTGAACTCGATTCTCACCGAGGTATGCGGCACCGCTTCAAGGCGCTTTTTAGGAATGGGTTTGCCTGACTTGATGCAGATACCATATACCTTGTTCCGTATCCGGTCAAGTGCCTGGTCGATATAGCCGATATATTTTTCATCACGGGCAATAAACATGAAGCGCTGTTCACGATCCATGGTATCGGTTCCGTGATCAGCCATGTGCATGGAGTAGTTCGAATTGATCGAATCCTCCACGTTCTCGTCGGAGAGCGAAGAGCGCAGAATATCAAGATCGCGAAGCACCTCTTCCCGTCTTTTCAGCAGCAACTGCCGGAAATGTTCGAGCTCTTCGTCCGTCAAATACGTTTTCGTCAGGACAGGTTCTTCGATAACCTCATTTTCCTTCCTGGAAGCGCTACTGCCTTTTTTCGCCATAATACATCAATTTTCTTAGTCTCAATAAAAGCCGTAAAAACAGAGAGTTAAATAATACTATTACCCGACATATTTTTCAAGCGATAACCGGCAAATTTCACCATTGACAACCTCCTCTTTCCCCGGGGCAGGAAATGAAGAATCATACGCTCCGGTCTCAAGAACCGTGGCAAGAGTTTCGGCTTTAATATACGCATCATTTTTCTTCACCGCATCCAGAAGTTTTTCCGACCCTCTGACGACAAGAGCAATCCGGTCGGTAATCTCAAGGCCGCTCTCCTTGCGAAGCGCCTGAATACGGCTGACCACTTCACGCGAAAGACCGAGCATTTCAAGCTCTGCAGTCATCTCCGTGTCAAGCGCAACCATGATGCCGTTCGCTTCATCTGATGCGACAAGCCATCCCTCAATATCTTCATGCATAATATCCACATCCTCACGAACAAGGGCGAAAACCCTGCCGTCAAGTTCAAGCGACAGTGACCCTTCTTTTTCAAGAATCGCAATCTGTTTGTGGCTCATGAGCCGTATGGCTTCAGCCAGAGCTTTCATATCCCTGCCGAAACGGGGGCCGAGTGTTTTGAAGTTCGGCTTTACCTTTTTGCTGATAACCGAGCCGTCCTCCTCGATGTATTCAATCTTCTGGACATTTATCTCTTCAAGGATGATACCGGCAACCTGTCCGTATTCTTCCCTTGCGGCAGCATCATCAACGGCAAGCAGAATACGCCTGAGCGGCTGACGGACCTTGATCGAAGCCTTTTCACGCATGGTACGCACAAGCGATGTAATAATCTGTGCCTTTTTCATGCGCCTCTCAAGCGGCCGGTCAACCGCTGAGATGTCAGGCACGGGAAAATCAGCAAGGTGAACTGATTCACAGGTTTCAAGCCTGCTGACATTATCCAGGTTCAGGTAAATCCTTTCTGCAATAAAGGGTGTAAACGGAGCAAGCAGTTTCGCCAGCGTCTCAAGACAGCTGTAAAGCGTCTGGTATGCAGCAATTTTGTCAGCCCCCATGTCACTTTTCCAGAACCGTTTCCTTGAACGGCGGATATACCAGTTGGAGAGGTCATCTACGGTAAAATCACTGATCAGCCGGACTGCACCGGTAAGATCATACTGCTCCATACGCATATGAACACCTCCGACAAGCGTGTTCAGGCACGAAAGCACCCAGCGGTCAAGCTCGGAACGCTCGTGCAGGGCAATGGATGGTTCGGCATACCTGAACCCGTCTACATTGGCATAGAGCACAAAAAAATTATAGCTGTTGATGAACGCCCGGAAAAACCTGCGCTGTTCCTCCTCAATCTCGCCGGCATTGAACGATTTCGGTCTCCATGGAGGACTGGTCACCATCAGGTACCAGCGGAGAGCATCGGCACCGTAACGTTCCATCGTCTCGAACGGATCAACCACATTGCCTTTCGATTTAGACATCTTGTGACCGTTCTTGTCAAGAATATGGCCGTTGACAATCAGGTTTTTGTAGGCCGGCTTATCGAAGATCAGCGTAGCA
>Ga0268280_1001508_pt1 | contig 15542 bp, 9 predicted proteins | sample saktaG_9_FD_190139 | JGI IMG/M metagenome (GOLD analysis project Ga0268280, IMG submission 190139) | Saline water microbial communities from Sakinaw Lake, British Columbia, Canada - sak_2011_5_24_40m | ecosystem: Environmental > Aquatic > Non-marine Saline and Alkaline > Saline ... | reverse complement strand
CCGGCAGTTTCTTGCAAGCCATGCGATGACGGTTGTCATAACGATAATAATAACAAAGACCGGGATTGTTAACAGAGGCCATTGCTTTGGGCGGTACCACACATCGTAATAAACCAAAATCATCGTAAATATAGAAGGTTTGATACCAGGTATTGTTAACCCGATTTTCAACCAGCACTACCTGACCGGTCTTATTTTTGTATTCTTTCGTGATTGACTGGTTTGATCCTTTATTCTCATTTTTTGTAACGTTTATGGATAATTGACCGGCGACATAGGAAATTTGGGAGAATGAATTGTTAACCACCTTCCAGCCGGTAACGTCAGAACTGTTTACCGGGTACTCCATCTCCACAACATGCTCCTGCTCAGGAGTAGCGGGTTTAAATGACCAGTCGACCCCCGGGGCTGATTGCTTCAGAACCCTGTTAAGCGGTGATGTCTCATAATAGGGAGCGGAGAATCCGTAATCTTTTTCGGAAGAACTAAACATAAATTCAATAAAATTTTTCTGATTTGAAGCATAGCTTGCATCAAATTGACCGGTTTGGCCATTTGGGGATTCAAAGGGAAGAAAAACAGAATCGGGCCGGCCAACTAAATCGTAAGAATAGGGTTGAATCATATCCTTTTGTCCCGGGCTGGCCATGACCGATACATCCTGTAACTTACGGCCAAGACCATCAAAGTAGGTGATATCGGTGTTGACCTGGCTGCAGTTATGGGTGTTTGCAGGATTATAGCCGGCAATTTGAGGAGAAGTTGTGATGATGTAGTTCAGGTTGGAGGGAGAAACCACCTGGGTCCCTGAAGTAGAAGGAAGCTCATAAACAGAACCAACTCCCACGAAGGATGGATCAATATACGCATCATACGCCAAGCCGGCCTTAGCTTCAAAACCCGGCAGATGAACCACCTCCAGCCTGGCTGCAATGGAAGCATCGCCGATCATGGCCTGGCTCATATTAATGATATAGGGATATTGAGCGTTGGTTTGGAATAGAGCAGACAACAGGAAAAAACAGGTCAGCAAAGAAAATCGTAGAATCTCTATTCCGAATTGATGCATTTTTACTGATACTGGCGAACGAGACATTTTGAGGTATTTTGAGTTACTGAAGAACGATTTTCTTTGTCGCATTACCACGATTTGTGTTTATCTTCAGGGTGTACAATCCTTTAGGCAAGGAACCAAGGTTAAACTCAATCGGAAAATTCGTAACATATTGTGAAACAGAGTTAGACATGACTTCCTTACCCATGAGATCGTGAATCGTCAACGTAAGGGATTCGAAAGGGATGGTAAAAGATACCGTCACGATATCCCGGGTGGGGTTTGGAAAGAGCATGCAACTTTCTGCAATTAATTCAGAAATATAGTTTGGCATAGTTCTTAACATATCTATCACAATATCATCATGACCAACACACCCTTCTTCGCTGGTAACTGTAACATTCAGCAAGTTCGGTCCCTCATGTAAATCAATACCTTTAACCTGGATTTCAGGTTTTGTGGCTCCGTTATTCCAAAGATAATGGGTGAAATTTTTGCCTGCATTCAAAAAAATGCGCGATGTATCTGCAATAGTTGTATCATTACCTAGATTTACCACGGGGCTAGGGGAATCGAGCACGCCAATTGTATCGTAAATCATGCAGCCATTGGGCGCAACAAGGTCAAGCGAATAATTTCCACCCTGATTTATGGTAAAAACTTGTTCATAACCGAGGCCATCAGCCCAGTTGTATGACGAAAATCCTGGTCCGGCATCCAACTTCAGAGGGAACCCGTCGCACAGGTATTCAGGTTGTTTGAATTCAGGAGCCTTTATCCGACAATTTTCGAGACGACAGATAAAGAGATCTTCCTCTCCGTTTGAATTCATCGTGGCACTGTTGAGTTTAAAAGAATTCCGGAACGAACCGGCCACATAAATGTAGTTGTCATGACCATATTCGATGCACGTTGGGTAATCATCGTAATCACCACCAGCACTCCGCATCCATTTCAATGTGCCTTTTGTATCAAAAGACATTAGAAAAATGTCACTCCCCTTGCCAGAAGGTATAATGTGTTTTTGACCCATTTTTATCTCAGAACAAAAAGAACCTGTAAGGATAATTTCCTTCCCGGTGTTGATAATTCCGGCCGAACGGTCTTTTTTTATCCCGCCTATTTGTTTATACCATTTTACCTGCAGGGAAGAGTCGACGCAGAGAAGAAAAATATCTTCACTGCCAAGTGAATGAAGAACTTGACCGTCAATGTTTACGTTGTCACTGAAACCTCCGGTAATAAAACAAAGACCATCCGTCCAGGTTATATGATTTACTTTTATCTTTTTACCCGATAGAAGTTGTTTTGCTGCAACGCACTCCCCTGAATTATTCAATTTAGTTATAAAGAGGCCTACCTGATTTGGGTTAGAAAGTTCAAGAGATTTATTTTTTGAAAATTGAATTTTTCGCTGGTATGTCCCGGCTATAAATAGATCACCAAAAGTATTTATTGCGGTACAATACAATTTATCATCGCCTTTTCCTCCGATGATTTGAGCATCTTTGAAAGCTCCATTCATATCAAACCTAAAGAGGAAGCCATCAGCTCTTCCCTTGCTAATGAATGTCTTCCCGCTGATAATCAAAGTATCATGAAAATAGCCGGCAAGGAGGATCTCATTTCTAAGGGTGTCCACAATCATTGAGGTAAGGAAATCGCTCCTGACTCCTGAAAATTTAGTTATCCAATTGATTTTACCTATCTCATCAAGCGACGAAATAAAAAAACCAAATTTGCCATGCTTCGTTCCACTCTCACTCTCATCAGTTGTAGTGCCGCCAGCCAGGATAATTTGATTTTCCTTGCCGATTGAAATAAGACTTCCAAAGCCCGAGCTTGGTTTTAGAATATTTTTATTCCACAGAAATTTCCCTGCACTATCATATTTGGCAATAAACATGCCTTTTCGAGAATTGGTTGCAATACCAGTCATTCTGGTTTTAATGACTGTGTCCATATTGCTTCCGGTGATAAAGATATTTCCGGAATCATCACATGCAATGTCGTTAACGATATCCCAGCCCTGTTTTCCTGCACCAACCATCCATTCGGAAAATACTGTTTGCGAATAGGTGTTGGTTCCAAAGAGGAGAATAAGTGTCAGGACAAGCCATGATTTGAAGACTAGATTGTTTTTCATAATTAACAGAGGTAACGTCAATGGGTGGAAAATTCTGCCTTCAGGTGATCTATTTCTTTTTGCATAGCAATGATATAGACTGTCAGCTCTTCAATTTTTTTCAAAAGCTTTGCATTCATTTCCCCTACATCGATACCATTTTCCTTAACCTCTTGTGACGATGGGATATCGGGCAAATGCTTATTTTCAATGATGAATTGTTCTACATCAATCAAAGTGGGTACTTCATGATTCTTTTCAAAAACATAATCTGGCCAATCCGCTACCAGCTTTACTTTTAGCTCTTCACAAAGAACCCTTCCTCCTACTGCCAGTTTGTACCTGTCCTGAGGAGTCTCGGTTCCGATCAGGACACTTTCGTATTTTTCAGGGTTTAGATAAATCGAAGTCAATTCATTAGTAGGCGGTTCCCTCATGCCCTTATTTGCTGCTACGAGCCAGTAGTCACTTGTAACTGCGGATGCGTCGGTCCATCTACCACTACCGGAGGCATCGCTTACCAACACCTTTCCAACGCCAGGATTCCGGCGTAAAAGGAAGGTATCGCATTCCAATCTCCCACCTATTTCCGCACCCCAGTAATATAATTTCAATGGATTGTATGGGTTTGGTGGAGCGGGAGGAGCTGAATAGTAATTATAAACAAAGGTAAACGGGTGGTTCAACTGACTGCTGCTGGTAATAGTTACTCCCGGAGTATCCCCAATAAAATTCAATATTGCATGACATCCTATGTCACCATTGACATCTAACGCATAATTGGGTGAGGCTACATTAATTCCAATTGAATTTTGAAAGTAGTTTTTACCATTTGCGAGCCCTGCTTGGTAAATTCCATAATATTGTGCACCCTTATAAACGCAATTCTCAACTGATCCAATTGAATCGTTACTTATAGGAGGAAACATGATCGCTTTAAAAGCACACTTATCTGCTTGAGATGCTTTCACATTGAATCGCGCATGAAGCTGAGTTGTTGTATAATTACCTAAGCTAACTTTAGCATTTGCTGTATTACCCCATTGAAAAAAGGTGAGGCTATTATAATTATCGATTTTAATTGCGTCCTGACCATCAACAAAATTAAAGCAGGAAAAACTAAAAAAAAACACAGCAATTAGTTTGTGTATTATAGTAAACGGTCTTTTTTTCATAAGCTTTTTATTTTCTGTATATTTTAATCAAAAATTGAATTTTGTAGAAAGATATTTAAATGTGTAGTTTTTATCTGATTACAATTATTTTTTCGGTGGAATGAAAACTCCCTGAAACGAATTCACAATAATAACTTCCTTGTGTTAGATGGCTTATATTATAGCGGACATTGTGTTTCCCGGTTGAATAGTTCTGATCCGCAATAATTCCTATAGGTTGCCCCATTATCGTATATAATGAAATGGATACTTTTTCTGCCTTCGTCAATTCAAAACAAATTGTAATTATATTATTGCATGGATTAGGATAAGTAGATAAAAGCGTTACTCCATCTGTTTTCCTTTTTTCAGAACTTCCCGTCCAGGTGCTGTAGGGTGCATCGAACAGGGCGATCCCGTTGCCATTTGGCTTGTCTGCCGTCCAAACATTCATCCCATCCTGCTTTGATGTACTCGTCCTCACCTTTGGGTATGGCTTCGTTATATTCACACTGTCATTATAGTGAGAAGTGAGAATATCCCATGAATCCGGATTTACCATGTTGACATTGTGAGAAAGCAATGGCAGACTTTGATTGGTTTGATCAAAGTAGGTTAGCATGAATGTTGAATTATAGTGATTGAAATTAATATCAGGCTGAAGGTTGTAATAAGAAGATGGGGTGGCTGTAAAGCTTCTGAAATAATTAGAGCTTGGTGCCTGCAAGTTGTAATAACCGGCTAAATCAAACCGGTTGGTGACCGGCGAATACTTTTCAAACATTACAGCTTCAGTAAGGCTGGCGCTGTCGTTATCAGCATCGCTTACCTGGCATGAAATGGTCGGGTTTCGCACCTTGTTGATGAATTCACTGTTGAGACTATCCAAACAAACACGGGTTGAAAATGGACCATTGATATTGTCTCCGGTATGGGCAGTATAGATATGTCCTAAAGTCTCAGTTTGTGAGACTGGTTGTTCTTCCCATACTGCAAAATATCTTCCGTTGCTCCAGGATGGACTTCGTCCGTAACTTAGGGCAACTTTGTGAAAGAATTGGGTAGCAGTTGTTATAATGCGACGGTTTTCAAATACCATTCCTCCGTTGCTGGAGGATCGAAAAATAAGCGTGTCTTTTACTCCCCTCTTTATATACAATAATCCCACACCATAGGGATTTGAATTGCCGGAAGTGTACAAATAATCACTTGCAATAACAAAATCAGTCACTTGGACGGTTGGTTCATCTGTAATATTTTCCTCTATTACAAAAGGATCTGCACTTGCACGCCATATATAGGAATCTGAAACTTTCATCTGAGGATCATAATATGTAAATCCTAAAAATAATTTCAGATTGTCGAGGGTATTACCGCAGGCGATTATCTCTAGCCTTGTTATAATGGAACCTACGACTCCGGTTCCTCCTTCAAGAAGCACCTCCCAGGTTATTCCATTGTCAACCGACTTTAGTATTGATAGATCCTGAAAATACTCTTCATCATAGGAATAGACAGCAAATAGCCATCCGTTAAATGCCGAACATATGGCAATGTTCCGCTGATTGCGCTCCGGATGATCATGAATCACAATATCCTTTCCGAAGATCGGAGAGGCATTGGTATGGTATGGCATTACAGGCTGTTCAGGAAAGGTTTGTGACTTCAGAAAGCCGGGAGAAAACAGAAGGATACTCACAATGGTTAGCAGGAATGAACGGTTCATATATGGTTAGTATTTCAAGTTTTGGATTATTCATCTGTTCAAAAATATAAATGTATACCTTCTTGTTTCGGTTGTTAGTGGAAAACTCATTTGTGAAGGAAGTCACAAATCACCGATTCAAATGGGGAGAATAGTGTTGTTTTTTAATTAAGACACACACCCGATTGACATGGCGTCAAAAATAAATAGTAAAATTATAAAAGTCAATTCAGGGTACCCTTTATTTTATATTCCGGAAAACCGGAATAGGATATTCATGTCTTTTTTTCAAACAATGTGAATGCCAGCGTATTCGGTCATCTGTTTCGTGACTGCAGCCTTGATCGGACAAACCAGCCCGATTCACACTTTAATCTATTTTTCCCCCAATTTTCGGGTAACATTCAATAAAAAAACAGATCATGAGGAAATCCCAACCTGATCGTAAATGATAGTTGAGGAAAACCGGATGCATCGATTCCGGTTTTCCGGAATATAAAATAAAGGGTACCCTGAATTGACAAATGCCTTTAAACTATTTAGCTTAGTGCAATTATAAGTGTTCAAGTTTTTTGTTGTTTAAATCAGTATTAACCTAAACCTTATCATTATGAAAAAAGTGCTATTGATTTCTTTGTTCTCATTACTATGGATAGCAGGATTTCCTCAAAGGTTTGAAGTTGTTACATCCGATGCGGGAACACCGTTTAAACGTCATTTCTCCTACTCAATCGAAAAAGGTTATGTTGACGGCCTGCCGCGCCAGGTTGTGGCCGGAAATCAAACCGACTGGCTGGTAAACAGCCGGATGGTAAAAGGTAATTCTATCAATAACAATACCTTTTTATCAGGCAGGGCGGTTGAACTGATTGGTGCATCTGACAATATCCTTATGACAGACTTTGCTGTTGCACCGGAGAATACCAATTCACAATATGCCGCAGGTACCGGCATCTATTTTCCATCGGGCCCCAATGGCCAGGGTTTTGTATTCCTGGGCATTTACCAACGAGGCACAGGACAGTTGACCACGCTGGTTAAATTTGATCTTCTCTATTCAGGTGACATCCTGGGAAATACGATTGGCACAAGAATTAAGTATGCCACCAAAGAGAGGGCTTATTATATAAGTGGAATGATGGTTGATCGTCCGTTCGTAACAATGGATGTCAACAATTTACAGTGCCGCTCAAAGGCTTTTATCATGAAAGTCCTGCCTCCTTACACCAGTGCCACTGTGGTTGTATTTGACCCTGACCAGTTAGTGGATCCTAAACCTGCCTGGCTATGTTCGATCAACGATATTCAGCTGAACGATTCGCAGGATGCCATTGCATTTACCGGTGTGAACACCAAAGAAGGATTAAGTGGGTATTATCATCCAATGGTTGGCATGATCGATATGAACCTAAACCTTCAATGGTGCAATGTTTACGAAATGGCGGGTTTGCGTTACTCGGGCATTGATGTTGAATTTGGTTCGAATGATCAAAGTTTGTTCGCCTTATTTAATTCAGAAGGGAGGCCCTTTGCAATAACACAAACGAATCTGGCAGGAGCAGTAATGCAGCAACCCGTAGAATATACTTTTGACATCCCCCCCTGTTATGACCCCTCTTTACCCGCCTTAGCTGCCATAGCGCGGGGTCACATCATGCATCATACCGATGCCAATGGCCTTGTTGTAACAGGAAACAGCTATATTGAAAATGATAACAGAGAGCAATACCAAAGCCTGTTCAAATATGAAATCCTGAATGCAGGTGATCTGATCAATGGCTCAGCAAATTTTGGAACATTTTCATGTGATCTTGTTCCCATCGGAAATCAGCGCACAATCACAAGCTGGTGGGCTCCTGAAAATTCTGTGATAATGAATGACAACCTATATATGGTCGGGTCATTTAACGCAAACAACAACCAGGATTATGGATATAATTTCATTAATGTGAATGGGTTTCTCTTCAGCGATCCTCATTGTTATGTCGAGGGAAATGTAGCAATTGCTGGTGTTCACACCCAGGAATTTAAAGAACCAGGGTATATGATAAAGACCCAGGCACTCGATTTCGGGTATACCATCAATCCCTGGATACCTGATCCAAACAAGGAATGTGCGGCAGGTGATATGAAATCATTGCCTTCGACCGGGGATAATGATATGAATGGCAGTATCTGGAAATATACCGGAATGGATGAAGGTGGAATTCATGCTATACTCATTGCAGATAAACCCTGCAAATATCAGATCAGTATATTTGATTTCACAGGTAAAAAGGTATGTTCCGCTCAGTATGATGTTGAAGGGATGAAGAACATTTATCTGAAGTTCAATACCGGGGATCAGTTATACCTGATTAAAGTGAACAATGGGGTGACTATGGAGACCCTTAAAGTATCAGGTCTTAGATAATTGATTAGGTAAATTCCGGATTTAGAGATCCCTGCTGTACATTCAGCAGGGATCTTTGAACTTTTACTAATCCGGTAGCTTATCGTAAAAACCATACAGCGTGATCCACACACAGATTACATTATGCGATCAAATGGAATAATTTGGATTTGAACAACATATATAAATGAGATATCCTCATTCTTTCATTCATAGGGTGGCCTTTGGATTAGACCTTAAAATTGTGGAAATTATTCATTTCAAAGCAGATGCCGAAAAGCTATTTCAGAGTAGGCGAAATCTTAAACACTTATAGACATGAAGACGAAAACATTTATCCGGGTGGTTATTACTTTATTAATATTCGTTGGCGTTACTGTTTTTATTCAGTCTTGCAGCAAGAAAAACGACCTGGAGAAGGGTCTTAAGGGTAATTATGAACTAGATCAATCCAGTTCGAAAACGACCAACTCATTGGAAGTTTCCGTGGATCAAAATAAGGAGAAATCATCTCTTCCTTGCTCCCCGGCAGTTTCATTCAGTACGACCTGGATGCCGGCGCAGATGTTATATAACTGTTCCAGTATGCATAATGGCTGCATTCAATCTGCACCTCCGGTTGGATATACATATCAGCATACATTGTATAAATTCCAGACCTATTGGAGCTTAAATCAAAATGGACCATTCACCCAGGGTACAGAAATTGAAGATGCTTATCTTGATGAAGATATTAGGTCTGTTAATTTCTATATTGGGAATCCTTCCTACCCCGGAAAATATTACTTTGTGAAGTGTATGTGGTATAATAAATATTGGAGTCAGTATGGAGGTTTTTCATTCGGTCCTGTACTGTCAGTTAACTCGGAGGTGAAGCTGCTTGGCCATATTACGCCCGTTACCATTTCGGGTCCGCTGATTGGTTGGGAGGGTTCAACCTATACCTATACAGCTGTCCCCGGAGATAACTACAATACACTCACTTATAGCTGGTATTATAGTGCTGATGGAGGAGTGACTTATCCCGATTATATTGGTAGTGGACAAACAATTTCATGGGAGCTAACCGAGGAAGATTTGAACATTAAGGTGGTTGCAACTGCCTTGAACGGAAGCTCTGAGGATTATCATGTGACACATGTAAAAATACCACATTGATAACCATATTGCTGATGGGAGTTCGTTATTCTTTTGTTTCTACAGTAGGACAAGAATGCCCAACCGTTAACCCAACGCCTGTTTTCATTGACCACATCATCCAATTGGTAATCAAAAATATCCAATGGACAAGATTTAACTGTGGAGACTAGCCAAGTTGACCGGTTCTTCAGTCAAGTGTAAGATATTTTTAAAATACATGTAATATTTTGAAATATGAATTATATTTGTTTGTCATACCAATAAGATGGAACAAAATGATCCACAATCATTTTCATCAGGGAATGATTTATCAAGGCCCATGATGGATCCCGGATTACTGGCCAAGGCATCAAGTGGTATCATTCTTATAGATCCGGATACGCACAATGTTGCTGATATCAACGATGAAGCAGTGGCAATTCTGGGTATCCCCCGCGAAGTTATCCTGAATCAGAAGTGTATCTCTACAGTCTGCCTGGGCTTATCAGAAAGTTGTCCGTTTTCGCCTACCAATGATCCCGAATTTTTTAATGGAGAATATCTGGTTAACAAATCCGATGGAAAAGCAGCGCTCACGCGTTCATTCAGCGAAATCACTCTGGGTGGGAAACGGTTTATCGTTGAATGTTTAATCGATATATCAGATCGGAAGAAGGCTGAGATCGAATTGAAAAATCAGAAGGAATTGTTACACGCCGTTTATGAAAATGCCAGCGTCGGTATGGCACTTCTTGACATGAACGGCAATTTTTACCAGGTCAACCAGGCGCTTTGCGAAATGTTCCAGTACACGGAAGAGGAGCTCCTCTCACGCAGTTATGCTGTCACCCATCCCGATGACCTTGAACGCAGTGAGTTTGTGATGGCTCAGCTCAAAGCGGGAAAGATCCGTAAAAATATCATGGAGAAAAGATATATCCGCAAGGATGGAACAGTCATCTTTGCCCTGCATAATATATCCCTGATCCGTGACAAAAGCGGGAATCCATATCTGTTCATTGTACAGGCCCAGGAGATCACAAAAATGAAGGAGGCGCTGCAAAGGGCGGTACAGTCCGATCAACTGAAGAGCACCTTCCTGCAGAACCTGAGTCACGAAATCCGCACCCCGGCAAATGCCATCTTTGGTTTCTTCCAGTTGATGAAAGATCCCGCCTGTAGTTTCGAGGACAAGATGGAGTATATCGACCACATCAGGGGCGGAATTAAACAGTTTATACTGATCCTCAACAACATCATTGATATTTCAAAGATTGAGACCCACCAGCTCCAGGTCAGCAGGAATGTCCATGACATCAGGGCATTGTTAAGTGAGGTTTTTGCCAGTTATTCAGCGAAATTCAACTCGCTCAACCTTCAGGGCATTGAATTTTCCTTTTTTATTACTGAAACCTCCGAACCCGTATTAATCGAGTGTGATAAACAGCGATTAATGGAAGCCCTTGGTTTCCTGCTCGACAATGCGTTCAAATTCACGAAATTCGGCCACATTACCCTTGGATGCCATTTCATTTCGGGTAAGGAGGTGATCCTATTTGTGAAGGACACCGGGATCGGAATATCCGAAGAAAAGCAGAAGTATGTCTTCGATAAATTTAGGCAGGGAGATGAATCAAACAGTCGACAGTACGGCGGACTTGGGTTGGGACTTACCTTGGCCAGAGAGTTCATCGTGTTGCAAGGTGGCCAGGTGTGGCTTCAGTCAGAGCCGGATAAAGGAACCTCGGTTTATTGCTCTTTCCCCCACCAGGAAAAGAGTGCAGCCTTGAAACCGGGTCATGATTCCTCGGCGGCCTATGAGATGATCGACCTATCTGGCAAATCAATCCTGGTTGCAGAGGATATCGAAAGTAATTTTATCTTTCTGTCACGCTGGCTGCGAAAAGCCAATGCCCGGGTAATCTGGGCCAAAAACGGGCTGGAAGCCATTGAAATCTGCCACCGTGACAATACCATCGACATGATCCTGATGGACCTTCAGATGCCAATTGTGAACGGATTTGATGCCACCCGCGATATCCTTGGCTTCCGCCCGGGATTGCCGATTATTGCTCAAACTGCATATTCGCTTGATTTTGATGAACGCAGGGCCCTGGAAGCAGGATGTGTGGCTTATTTAGCAAAGCCACTGGATATTTCACATCTCTTTTCTGTGATTAAAACTCATATTAGTTCTACTTTGGTAAATTGAATCGTTGTAATAAAAGTGTTGATAATTGAAGTTTCGTGGATTAATTTATGGTCAAAATTAAGAAAATTAATCAGCGGGTGATAATTTTTAAAAATCTGTAAATCAACAACATAATGTTAATATCTTATTTGTAAACATTCAAAGAAAATGTAATTAAGGCCCTGATAATCATTATCTTAGGTTAATTCTTCACTAAAAACTTAAGATCTATGAAAACCAAGGCCTCGATCAAAAGTAATGCATTTATTTCAAAGTTCCAAACCCGTTTGGGTTTGAATAAATCAGGAATAAAATGTTTTGTTTCAGCCATCAGGAAGAATGTTTTTTCCGGAGCAATAAAGAACCAACTTGAAGAAAGACAAGAAAGTAGTTTAAAAGACCCGGTGGTACGCTACTCAAAGGACCAGCGGAGAATTAAAAGGCTGGAATCCTCGATTAAATGTGGCTTTGACTTGGTTATATCTACGTATACTAATTTTTTTCGGGCTGGACAGAAAACCCAACAGGACAAAGCACAGCAATATCTCGAAGGGATTTTCTGTGCAGAACGCGGGAAACGGAATATTGAGCGCATGGTAGAAGAAGTGTCAGGAAGTGAATATGAATCTCTGCAACATTTTATTTCCAACTCTCCTTGGGATTCGGAAGGTTTGATGCTGGAGCTGGCTAAGAATGTTTCAAGAAAACTTAAGCCTTGTGGTAAAATTGGTTGTACCGTGGATGAAAAAGCGCATTTGAAAAAAGGGACAAAATCTGGTGGCGTAGCAAGGCAATATGCAGGAACCTCGGGAAAAGTTGATAATTGTCAGGTAGCTGTATATCTAAGTCTGACCGCTGGTAAATATTCCTCGTTGACAAATTTCCGGTTGTTTCTTCCACAGCAGTGGATTGATGATCCAAGACGATGCCAAAAGGCCGGAATTCCAAATCACAAAATGGCATTCAAGACCAAACCACAACTGGCGCTGGACATGATCCGTGAGCATATTCATCATGGAGTACAATTTGATTATGTCAACGGGGATGGGTTATACGGCAATGGATTTGAATTCAGTAAAGGCTTAGCCTCACTGGGAGTGAATTATATTCTGGAAACTCACTTCGATCAACTTATATTCACTCAGGAACCCCGGATTGCGGTACCTGATGCAGAGCCTGGGAAAAAAGGAAGACAACCCAGCTTGCCCAAGTCTGACAGTCGTGGAATCACCATCGAAGAATATGCAAAGTCTTTGCGCAAGTCGGATTTTAAGGAGGTTCGTATACGGCCTACCACCAAAGGTTGGTTGACCGCCGGGATACATGTCCTCACGGTTTGGGTCTGGGATAAAAAATCCGGTGACGGGCACGCTATTGAACAAACCCTGGTGATCAGAAAGCCACTCGATAAAAAAGATAAGACGAAGTACTCGTTAAGCAACATCCCTGTAAATGAGCAAAGCATTGAAGAATTTGCTTTCATGCAGGCTCAGCGATTCTGGATTGAACGATGCTTCCGGGACGACAGTCATGATCTTGGCATGTCGGATTATCAGGTCAGAACATACAAAGGTTTTTTCAACCATATGACCTTAACCTGTGTGGCCTTGGAATGGGTTCTGACAGAAAGATTGGAGAATGCCGGCGATATTCCACTGTTATCAGTAAACGATATTCGTATTCTGATTGCAAAAGAAATAAGGTCAAGGTTCGATTATAATTGCAATGAAAAACGTGGAGAACAATTGGGAAAAAGGCATAGGCAAAGACAAAATGACATCAACCGATATTATGAACTCAATTTACCAAAGTAGAATTAATATTCAAAACAAATATTTTAACCAATTTCACCAAAATCCCTGTCAATACTGATATTTCTACCATTTTTATTCCTGTAGTGAATCATCAAAAAGATAGTGAAAATCACTCAAATCCCTTACCCATCAATCATTTCCAAAGATTTATACAAGATTAATGGTTCTATATCCCTATACCTGTATTTCTTAGAATTTTTTTCATGAAAATGATAATTGGTCCCGTGGATTTTCTGATCCCATATATTTTTGATTTCTGAATAGATAAGCAACAACCCACATTTCCGGTGAATTTCTTGTGACTATAAAATGATTATTTGCTCCGGTGGTTCAGGAACAAATAAAATTCAGAGTAGTAATTGGGGTTGATGTGAGGGTGGTCGTTTGCTGGGGACAACCGGAACAAATCTGGATGAATTTCTATCAGGTTCAATTTAATATCTTTGTCGCTGCGGATGGTGAACACTTTCATCTGTCTATTGTTAAACATCTGTATTTCTACTAAATTTAACCGACCCCCTTGTCAATAGTGATATTTATACCAAATTCATCACGATTCTGAAACTTCAAAAAGGTGTCATATGTCAAGCTAATCCGGCGAAGGCTGGTTAGAGTGAGCGTTTTTTCCAGTTAAGCCTTTGTTGATGTTGCTGAATTTTTCATGGTTGTTTTGGTTTAAGGATTAATTTTTGAGTGAACTGGTGAGAATCCGCAATGGGAAAGGGGAAGAAAATAGGGCAAACAGGGTGCCGTGTAGGTATAAATTTATTCAACCATAAAAAAGCCACTTACAAAATTTATGTAAGTGGCTGATTTTCCGGCTCCCCCTGCTAGACTTGAACTAGCGACCCTCTGATTAACAGTCAGATGCTCTAACCAACTGAGCTAAGGAGGAATTTGGGAGTGCAAAATTAATCAAACTTTCATAAAAACCAAGAGCTTGCTAAAACTTTTCGCCGAAATAATTGGCTGCCTCATTATTCTGTCTTACTATTGTGTAACCTTTCGTCCTGTTCACAGGTATAAGGGAGATGAACCATACCTTTCGCCATCGTAAGCATGCCTGATATGTTCAAATTTCTGAGATATTCTACCTGCCTCCTGCTGATCTGTCTCTCCCTCTCCGCTCTCCCGCAAACACAGGGATCGCTGGGCCGGAGCTTCTTCAGCAACTGGTCAATCGGCATCAGCGGAGGTCCCAATATCTTTTTCGGCGATCTGAAGGTGAACGGCTTCTGGCCGGTGAGCAGCAACATGAACGAATGGAAGTATGCCGGAACTTTTTCCCTCACCCGGCAGCTCAGCCATGTGTTCGCCCTGCGCGCCCAGGTGATGTACGGCGAAATTTCGGGGACCAGCCGGGAGGCTAAAAACAGCGTACCGGGCAATGTCTATTTCGACGGCACCCTCATGGAATACAACCTCAATACCACCATCAACTTCAGCAACCTGTTCTCAACCTACAAGTCGGGGCGGAAATTCTTTATCTACGGAACCCTGGGCGTCGGCTATACCAGCTGGGATACCCAAAGAAAAAACCTGGTTACCCATGAAATCGATACCGCCGGCATCGCTCCCTACGCTAAATCGGCCGTTATGGTCCTGGGCGGGATCGGAGCCTGGTACTCCTTCGGCGATAAGGTGAACCTTGGCATTGAATGGACGCTGCATGGAGTGAATTCCGATTACATGGACGGAACCAGGGCCGGATTTCAATACGATGCCTACTCCATGGCCGCCATCACCCTTACCTACAACTTCAACCGCCGGAACCCGGCCAAGCTCCAGGCGGCCAACCCGGGAAAACCCCTTGGCCCCATGCCGGGAAAACCTGTACCGCTCCCGGTCATCAAACCTGCAACAAAAACACAAACCACCAGCCTTGCAACAGGGAAGCTCCCCGAACTTCCCACCCCGCTCGGCTTCCCGGTGCGTGACACGGTAAAACCAACCCTTCCCGAACTGCCGGTGGCCGACACCCTGGTTTA
>Ga0268280_1001507_pt1 | contig 15545 bp, 18 predicted proteins | sample saktaG_9_FD_190139 | JGI IMG/M metagenome (GOLD analysis project Ga0268280, IMG submission 190139) | Saline water microbial communities from Sakinaw Lake, British Columbia, Canada - sak_2011_5_24_40m | ecosystem: Environmental > Aquatic > Non-marine Saline and Alkaline > Saline ... | reverse complement strand
AAACCGTTAGCGATTCGTATCTCGTCGTCGTTTTTTCTGTTCAAGCTGAATTTCTGATCTATCGGAATACCAAAAGGAAGTATCCTGTGAGGTTCTATGCCATTTTCGATGAGTTTCCCCCCTGTCTCCTCGGAAGGCACGATATATCTGTCGACATTATTATATATCCAATAAGAGTGCGGCGCGTAGTCCGTCAATACCCCCACGAGCGGCGCATCGAATCCGTATGTATTCTTGTAATCGGCTATCATTCCGCACGGAAACGCCTGTGTGCAGACTATCGCGTCGGGTGAAAAATCATCTAAGAGACTTTTGAATTTGCCGGTATTGAATTTATGGAATATCTGGCGCAGACGCTGGGTATTTCTTAAAACTGCCGGATTGTCATAGAGATAGTCCCATATTTCAGGCCTTCTCTTCACGACTCCCATATATGCCTGATTTATAACCTTCTCGAGAATAGGATTTGTGTGATTAAAGGAATTCAGATTAAGCGTCTCTATCTCGCTATCGAGATTGTGAAGAGCTTTCTCTATCGAGATGCTTGCGCAATGATGACCTGAATGCTCCGAGATATATAAGAGTAGAACGCGTTTCGCCATTTAGCCTATCCTGGCTATTACCTGCCCCACCTTAACCTCTTCGCCCTCATTGGCGAGCACTTCTCTTAAAGTGCCGGAGGCCGGTGACGGCATATTGAACGTAGCTTTATCGGTCACGAGCTCTACGAGATCTTCGCCTTCGGAAACGGCCTGGCCGGCGGATTTATGCCAATACGAAATATTAGCCTTCTCCACCCCTGGAGCCAACGGCGGCAGTTTTATATCTGTCATGATAACCCTCCATACATCATTAAGTCCATCAATTGCCGGGTCCCGGCTATCATAGTCCGTGGATCGGCGTACCACAAAACGCCTGCAGAGCCTCTTGAGTAACTTCCGAGATAGTGGGATGAGCGTGCACGGCTAGCGCCCAATCCTTTATGTTTATTCCCGCTTTTTTTGCAAGCACTGCTTCTCCTATAAGCTCGCACGCGCCTTCCCCGAAGATCTCAAAACCAAGTAATTTTCCGTTCTCATCTCCAATAACTTTTACAAAACCCTCCGTCTTGCCCATCAGAAAGGCTTTCCCGGAAGCGAGATACGGAAATTTTGCTATTTTTGCGGTCGGATATTTTGCCTTTGCTTCCTCTTCGGTCAATCCCACACTGGCAATCTCAGGATCCGTCCATATGCAATTCGGCACATTCGAATAATCCACCTGCCTGTCTTTACCGAGAATATTGTCGCACGCGAGAATACCGTCATACGAAGCTTTGTGGGCCAGCATCGGCCCCGCCACACAGTCCCCTATAGCGTATATATCCTTAGCGGCGGTCCTTAAATTTCCGTCCACGACGATCGCGCCTTTATCGATCGCTATGCCGAGCTTATCGGCTCCCGGACCAAGAATAGATCCGACCGCAGGGCTTCTGCCGACGGAGACTAACACCTTATCAGCATCTATTATCTCTCCCGAGAGCGTCTTAAGTTTAAGCGGCTTTGATAACTCTATGGATTCAACCTTAGTCGAAACAAATACCTCAACGCCCCTTTTCTTTAAAATCATTTCAAGTTTGCGCGAGGCTTCTTTGGATTGCGTAGGTACAAGCCTATCCGTAAATTCTATTATTTTTACCTTTGAGCCCAGAGCGTTAAACAGGCTGGCGAATTCACAACCTATGACTCCGCCGCCTATTATCGCCAAGCTTGACGGCACCGTCTTAATATTCAATATATCGTCGCTCGAAAGAACATTCGTATGATCGATCTTTATATTAACCGGCTCCGTAACTTTAGATCCCGAAGCGATTATTATGTTTTTAGCCGATATCTCTCCTAAGCCTTGCACCTCTATTTTATCAAATCCTACAATCCTCGCTTCACCCCTTAAAAGATCTATCTTATTGGCCCTAAACAGGGTCTCTATGCCTGTTCTCAGGCGCAAGACCGCTTCATCTTTCCGCGATATCATCTTTTGGAAGTTAATAGACGACCCCGCGACATCCACTCCGTAAAGCCCGGCGTCCTTTACCGTCTTTGCCACCGATGCGGAATACAAAAAAGATTTGGTTGGGATACAACCCCTGTTAAGGCATGTCCCTCCTACGAGGTCTTTTTCGATAACACATACTTTAAGCTTATGACGTGATGCATAAAGCCCCGCTACATATCCTCCCGGCCCCGATCCTATTATGGCGAGATCATACCGGCAAGTCCTGTCTGATACGGCGGATTCACTATGATCTTTAATTGGATTCATAACAGATCTATTGAACTCTTTATCGCGCGGGCCGACCTGAGGAATGCTTCTTTTTCTTCTTTTGATAATTCTATTTCTATAATTTTTTCTACTCCCGTCTTACCTATAACACATGGTACACCTATACATACCCCCTCAAGGCCGTATTCGCCGCTTAGATACACCGATACGGCGATGGTCTGTTTTATGTCACCATCTATAGCTTTAAGTATCTCGAACACAGCTGCGCTCGGTGAATAAAAAGCGCTGCCGGTTCCCAAAAGCGCCACTATCTCGGCTCCCCGGTCGCAGGTTCTCTTCACTATACCGTCGAGCTTATCTTTGGCGATAAGACCGGCTACCGGCTTGCCGGAAACGAAAGTCTTCGACAGAACGGGCACCATGGTATCCCCATGACTTCCGAGGACAAGCGTCTCTACGGATGATCTCTTCACTTTTAATTCATCCGCTATAAGATAGGCCATTCGCGAACCGTCCAGCGCCCCTGCCATACCGAGCACTTTCTTAAAATTAAAACCGGTCGTCTTCAGGGCAAGATAAGTCATGACATCGAGCGGGTTTGTTACTATTATTAATATCGCCGAAGGCGCGTGGATCTTAATATTTTCCGATACGGCCTTGACTATGGAGGCGTTCTTAGCTATCAGCTCTTCGCGCGTCATCCCGGGCTTTCTCGGTAAACCCGCGGTCACCACCACAACATCGGAACCTTTTATAGCGGAGTAATCGTCCGTCCCGACTATACTACGGTCGTGTCCTACAACAGGGGACGCATCTAAAAGATCGAGCGCCTTTCCCGCGGCTATATTCTTCAATATATCCACCAACACAACATCTGCCAGGCCGCTTTCTATTATCCTTTGCCCAAGCGTCGAACCGACCGCTCCGGCCCCTATAACTGCGACTTTTTTTATATTCTTCATTTTTAGCGGCCGGCCTTTATCTTCTTTATAATCGCGTCGGCCATCTCGGCTGTACCGACCGCGGTTTTATCGCTACGATCTTTTTTCATATCATATGTCACATCTTTGCCCTCTTCTATCACGGAAGCTACGGCCTTTTCCAGCCGATCGGCCGCGGCGTCTTGACCGATATGTTTAAGCATGAGCATGCCGGAAAGTATAAGCGCCACAGGATTAACCTTATTCATGCCTTTGTACTTTGGCGCGCTGCCGTGAGTCGGCTCAAAAACCGCCACCTTATCGCCAACATTGGCCCCGGGAGCCACTCCAAGCCCTCCAACAAGCCCTGCGGCCAGGTCGGAAATTATATCGCCGTAAAGATTGGGCAGGACAAGCACATCGTAATCTTCTGGCTTCTGTACCAGCTGCATGCACATGTTGTCCACTATCCTGTCCTCAAATTCTATCTTTCCGGAATATGCGCGCGCTACATCCCTGGCGACTTCGAGAAATAGACCGTCGGTAAATTTCATAATATTCGCTTTGTGTACGGCTGTGACCTTTCGCCGATTATTTTTTAGAGCATATTCAAACGCGAATTTAACTATCCGTCTGGATCCCTCCTCCGATATGGGTTTTATACTTATCGCCGAACCGGGCCTTATGACTTTTTTGGACAGTTTTTCACATAGTCCGGCGACCTCACCGGCTTCTCCGGTCTTCGCCTTGAATTCTATTCCGGCATAAAGATCTTCCGTATTTTCCCTGACTATCACCAGATCGATCAAAGCATATTTAGAGCGCACACCAACGTAACTCTTACATGGCCTCAGACACGCATAGAGATCCAGCCTCTTCCGAAGCTCCACATTTACGCTTCTAAAACCTGATCCAATGGGAGTCGTTATAGGGCCCTTTAGCGCAAGTCCGCTCTTCCGTATGGCGTCGAGCACATTCTCAGGCAGCGGGGTCTTATACTTCTCTATCGCGCATTCGCCGGCTTCCATAACGGTCCATCCTATATCGAGGCCGAGCGAATCTATAACGCGCCTTGTCGCCTCCGCCAGCTCCGGGCCGGTCCCGTCGCCCGGTATCAGGACCACATTATATTTGCTCAAAGTTTGAAACCTCCGTGTTTTTTTAAGTGGCCCACCACGCCCCCGTCCTCAAGAAACTTCTTCATGAGTTCCGGGATCGGCTTCGTATTAAGAACCAGCCCCTTCCCGACATTTCGGACTTTACCTTTTTCAATATTTATCTCGACCTCGTCCCCATCATCGATGAAGTCAGTATCGCATTCCAGCAGTAACAGGCCTATATTGAAAGCGTTCCTGTAGAATATTCTGGCGTAACTTTTCGCTATCACCGCGTAAAAACCGGAACTCTTAAGAGCTTGGGGCGCCTGCTCCCTGGATGAGCCGCAGCCGAAGTTTTCGCCGGCTATCAATATATCGCCGCTCTGGATCCTGGCTGCAAAATCCGGATCGATGTCCTCGAATATATGCTTCGCGAGCTCTTTAGGATCCTGTATCTTGAACTTATATCTTCCCGATATGACATAATCGGTATTGACGTTATCCTGGACTTTTAATCTTCTAGCGAAATGTTTCACAGCCTTAACCATAGACCTTAATCCTTTCGTCTCTTCTAAAATAGTAGGGGAGGTTTACCTGCCTGCCGGCAGGCAGGAACCTCCCCTACTATTTATTTAAAGTCTCTTAGCGAACTCCCTCGGATCGGTTATCCTGCCGGTAAGAGCCGACGCGGCTACTGTAGCCGGGCTGGCCAGATAAATAAATGAATTAGGATTGCCCATTCTTCCTTTAAAATTGCGGTTTGCGGTCGATATGGCAACCTCTCCGTCCGCCAGGACTCCGTTATGAGTGCCCACGCAGGGCCCGCACCCGGGAGCCACCACCATGCACCCAGACTTCACAAATACGTCAATAAAGCCTTTCTTAACCGCTTCAAGAAATATCTCTTTCGACGCCGGAGCGACCACGAATTTCATTCCAGTTTTTATGCTCTTACCTTTTAATATTTTCGAAGCCACCTCAAGATCTTCCAGTCTTCCATTAGTGCATGTGCCAAGAAACGCCTGGTCTATCCTGATATCGGAAAGCTTCGAGGCGTCCTCTACATTATCTACCGCATGGGGCTTTGCTACCTTAGGCGAAAGCTTCGACACGTCGTAAATTTTAGCGGCAACATAGCGGGCATTGGTATCGGCTTTGACAGGCTTAGGTTCGCGCTCGCAATTATTATTCACCCATTTCAGCGTCTTCTCGTCCGCCTCCATCAGCCCTACTTTAGCGCCCATCTCAACAGCCATATTTGATATGGTAAGCCTGGAATCCACGCTCATAGCGGAGATAGCTTCTCCCCTGAATTCGACGGACTTATAAGTAGCACCGTTTGCTCCTATATCTCTTATTATCTCCAATATTATATCTTTAGAATATACTCCCTTAGGAAGCTTGCCCTTCAAAGTGACGCTTATAGTCTCCGGTACCTTAAACCAATTCTTGCCGCTAGCCAGTGTTATCGCAAGATCGGTAGAGCCGACGCCGGTAGAGAATACATTTATGGCGCCATATGTGCATGTATGGGAATCGGCGCCGAGCACCAGATCCCCGCATGTCACGTGCCCTTTCTGCGGAATGAGCTGATGACATACGCCGCAACCTATATCGTACATGCCTACACCAAATTCCTTCGCGAACGTCCGCATCTTCTTGTGTATCTCGGATACCCCTATGTTCGGCGATGGCGCGCTATGGTCGATAACCATGCAGAACGCCGACTTGTCAAATACCTTAGCGGCGCCGAGTTTTCTAAAGCTGTCAATTATTATTGAACTTGTGCCATCCTGACCGAAGCAAAAATCTACATCACATATGGCTATATCTCCGGCCTTGAGATCGGCTTTCGCGTGTTCGGAGAGTATCTTTTCAGCTATCGTCTTACCCATTTTTTCCCGCCCATTCTTTTATCCGCTCTATACCTTTTTTTATCTTATCCTCGCCTGTAGCAAAACTCAGACGTATAAAAGCATCCGCTCCGAACGGCTCGCCTGGTATAGTCGCTACCCTGGCTTCGTCCAAAAGCCTGTTCGCCACCTCTACCGAACCCATCTTTAGCTTTGATATATCGCAGAACAGATAAAAAGCGCCCTCCGGCCGGACACAGGACATATTCTTTATGGCTTCTATCCCGCTCACCATGAGATCCCGCCTCTTGCCGAACTCCAGGCGCATCTTCTCCACACAATTCTGGCTTTCCTCGAGCGCCGCGAGTACTGCCCGCTGACTCATCGACGCAGGATTGGAAGCGGCGTGGCTCTGGAGATTACCAATAGCCTTCATGACATCTGTCGGCCCGGCGGCATAGCCTATGCGCCATCCGGTCATCGAATAACTCTTTGATACGCCATTAACGGTTATTGTCAGGTCGTATATATCTTTGCCCAGCGATGCTATCGATACATGCTTTGTGCTGCCGTAGATCAGCTTTTCATATATCTCGTCGCTCATAACGAAAAACTTGTGTTTTACGGCCAGCTTCGCCACCATCGCCAGCTCTTCGGGACTGTAAACGGATCCGGTAGGATTGGATGGGCTATTCAAAATCAGGCACTTCGTCTTTGTTGTTATCTTCGACGCGAGTTCTTTTTCTGTGAGCTTGAAACCGTTCTCTTTTCGTGTTTGTATGAAAACCGGCGTGGCCTCCGCCAACTTTACCATGGCCGGGTAGCTAAGCCAATAAGGAGCTGGTATCAAAACCTCGTCTCCCGACTCGCAGATGGCCTGGAACACATTGTTAATCGAATGTTTCGCGCCGTTCGATACCACGATCTGATTCGGCGCATAACTTAAAGCGTTGTCAATTTTGAACTTACGACTTATGGCTTCCCTGAGCTCAAGCATTCCACTGGAAGGCGTATACTTCGTAAAGCCCTCACTTATAGCCTTAATTCCCGCCTGTTTTATGTGGTCCGGAGTGTCGAAATCAGGCTCTCCGGCGGCGAGGCTCACAACGTCTATTCCCTCTTTGGCCATTTTTTTGGCACGGGCGCCTATCTCGAGCGTCACCGATTCCGATATGTCCGATACCCTTCGAGCAAGTTTCATCGTCAATCCTCCGTATGTATTAGGCCTAATATTATAATATATAGGCCCCAAATCGCAAAGCAAAATCTCCGCTTCGCTTGTAATTTTCTTCCGGCATTTCGACAGGCGTTTCCTTCCGGGACCGGCCTTGAGCTTCGTCGCACATTTGCATTAGGCATGCAAATGTGCTGTGGTAAAATTTTGATGGCCGCTGAACCTGCGTACGATACTTGCTAAGGGCGGGGCTGGGAGGCCCCGCCATAAAGAATCCGACTCCTCTATAGTGCAGTTTCAGCGTCCGTTCTGTACCGCCAAGAGGTATCAAAATTTTACAACATTCGCTCAAGGCCTTATCCCGAAAGGAAACGCCCGGTAGTATCAGCATAGTAAAATCACCAGCTCCGCTCCTTCTGATAAAAGCGTAACCTTGGACAACCGGGGCGGTTGTCCAAGGTTAAGAAAGACGTAGCGATCTAAAAGTCTGCTTATGTTTAATGTTCCCCTTTTAGGAGCGGGTGTTGTTTGGTTTTTAACAGAGGGAGCGTAGCCGGTGATTTTCTTATGCTGGAGACAGTAGGCAATAGACACCCTGACGTGTGGGCTGAACCGTATAAATTTTGCGCAGTACTTAACTATTACGCAGTTTTACTTTGAAAATACCTATATAGCTACGAATACTATGCTAATCCTTGACAAGCAAAATTAGGTGAAGCCCACCGTCAGGGTGTCTAAGATTGCTGTCAAAACAGTGGAAGAAAATCACAGGCGAAGCAAAAAGCCCCTCGAGAGTAAACTCGAGGGGCTTGTGATGTATACTGTATATGCGCTTAGAAATCTCCTCGCTTGCGGAAGAGGCCGCGGATATTCTTCATGAACCCCTGTTTCTTATCCGCCATCTTCTTTTCTTCATTCCTAGCCTTCTCCCTGGCCTTCTCTTCGTCGAGAGTGGGCTTGGCCTTCGATATATGTTTTACCTTCGATTCGTCTTTCTTATCTTCCAGTTTATCATCGTGAGCTTTCTGCTTCTGATTTTCGATCTCCTCGGCCTTTGCCGCTTTCGCCTTGCTCTTTTTCTTAGAAATTTTCTCAACTATTTTCTTGTCGGTCAATTCCAGAAATGCCATCTGCGCGCCGTCGCCGCGCCTCGTCCCGATCGTCAATATGCGCGTGTAACCGCCGACCCTGTCCTTGGAAAGCGGCGCGATCTCCTTAAAAAGTTTCATCACAAGATCGCGGTCGGTCAGGATATCGTAGATACGGCGCCGGGCAAATACGGTATCTTCCTTGGCTATGTGTATGACGTGCTCGGCAAGCCTGCGCACAACCTTAGCACGTCCAAGCGTCATCTTTATCCTTTGATGCAATATAAGCGATTTGACCATATTCCGCACCGTCGCGTCCCTTCGCGCGGTCTGCATGCTTAATTTTGATCGTTGTTTTCTGTGTCTCATTTTTAATTACTCTTCTTTCTTGGACTTTTTATCTTCATCGCCTATCTTCATGCCCAGCGTCATATTCATCTCCGTCAATATCTTAGATATTTCGGCCAACGACTTTTTGCCGAAGTTCCTGTACTTCAGCATCTCCATCTCCGTCTTTCTAACCAGATCTCCTATCGTCTTTATTCTGGCTTCCTTAAGACAATTGGCGCTTCTGACGGAAAGTTCAAGCTCGGATATTGGTACTTTGAATTTTTCTTTCATAAGCCTTTGATCTTCAGTCTCAACCGGCGTTTCCTCTTCATCGGGAAGTTTTCCGAAACCCACGAATACGTCAAGATGCCTCTGGAGTATATTGGAGGCGTACAGAAGAGCCTCTTTCGGCTCTATGGAGCCGTTTGTCCATACTTCCAGGATTATCTTATCGTAATCCGTTATCTGGCCGACCCTCGTATTCTCGACCTGAAAATTCACTTTCTTTACTGGCGTAAATATCGAATCGATGGCTATAACCCCTATGGCCTGCCCCTCGGTTTTATTTTTTTCCGACATTACATAACCACGTCCCCTGGCTACTTCCATCTCTACTTTGAAATCAATATTTTTAGTCAATGTGGCTATATGAAGCTCCGGGTTTACAACTTCCACCGTTTCATCACACTTGACATCCTTGCCTGTAACATCACCCTTCTTGCTGACATTTATCGTAATGGTCTTAGGCGTCTTAAAATGCGACTTTAAAACAAGCTTTTTGATATTAAGGATTATCTGCGGAACGTCTTCGACGACGCCTGGTATAGAGGAAAATTCATGACTAACCCCGGCTATCCTTATAGAAGTAACGGCAGTGCCTTCTATGGAAGATATGAGAACCCGTCTCAAGCCATTACCTACCGTTACTCCGTAGCCCCGCTCGAAAGGCTCAGCTACGAATTTTCCATAAGTAGGCGTATAGCTGGCATCTTCCAGAACAAGCTTCTTCGGCATCTCAAAATTTTTCATGCTTATTCCCATATATGTATATCTCCTTTAGATAGCGACTTATAAAAATACAGCTTACAGCCTATAGCTTACGCCTATTTGGAATACAACTCGACGATAAGCTGCTCCCGTATCGGGAATCCGACATCTTCTTTTGTCGGCAAAGCTTTTACTTTAGACTTCAGATCCGACGGATACATTTCAAGCCACTTAGGTATTGCCCTGTCCTTAAGAGATTCGAACGTTTCGATCAGTCTTTTCTTGGCCGGCTCTTTAGCTTTTATCGATATCTCGTCCCCAACTTTAACAGTATAGGAAGGTATATCCAGCCTGCGATTATTGATACAAACACGCCCGTGCTGGACCATCTGCCTGGCATCCTGCCTCGACGGAGCGAAGTTCATCCTGAATACCACATTGTCGAGCCTGCGCTCCAGTAATTGCAGCAGCGTCAAACCTGTTACGCCCTTCGCGCGCTCAGCCTCCCTGAAAAAATGCCTAAACTGCCTCTCGAGCATCCCGTACATGCGCTTTACTTTCTGCTTTTCTCTGAGCTGCACGCCATAGTTGGACTCCTTCTTCCTCATATCTCCGTGCTGTCCGGGAGCCGATTCCCTCCTGGAAAAAGCGCACTTGTCGCTTATGCATCTGGAACCTTTAAGGAAGAGCTTCGCGCCCTCCCTCCTGCACATCCTGCAGGACGGGCCTGTATTACGTGCCATTACACTCTCCTTCGTTTCGGAGGCCTACAACCGTTGTGCGGTATCGGAGTTACATCCCTGATAGATCGCACCGTTACACCAACCGCCTGGATTGAGCGGATGGCCGATTCACGCCCGGCGCCCGGCCCTTTTACTAACACTTCAACCTCTTTCATTCCTCTTTCGAGAGCCTTTTTTGCGGCCGATTCCGCCGCTATCCCTGCCGCGAAAGGAGTTGACTTCTTAGACCCTTTAAAACCGGAGCTTCCGGTCGAGGCCCATGCCACCGTGTTGCCCTCTTTATCCGTCATAGTCACAATGGTATTGTTGAACGTCGCGAGTATATGCGCGACCCCGCTCGGCGCTACCTTCGTCTGTTTCTTCGCTTTTTTTATCTTATTTTTTTTCGGATCCACTGTCTTTAGCTACCGCCCTTTCTGCCTTTTGTCGTATAACACCTACTGTTTTCCTCGGACCTTTTCTGGTCCTTGCGTTTGTCTTTGTCCTCTGCCCTCTCACAGGCAGGCCTCTCCTATGTCTAAGTCCTCTGTATGACCCGATATCTATGAGCCTTTTTATATTGGCTCCCATATCGCGCCTAAGATCACCTTCCACTCTATAATCCTTCTGGATTATGGATGAAAGCCTGGCCACTTCCTCTTCGGTGAGGTCCTTAGCTCTCTTCTTAAGCTCTATATTAGCCGCTTTCAGTATCTTAGCTGAATTGACCCGACCAAGCCCGTATATGTAACCGAGCGCTATGTCGATCCTTTTTTCTTTCGGAATATCAACTCCCATTATTCTTGGCACTTATTCCTCCTAGCCTTGTCTCTGCTTGTGTTTAGGGTTCGTGCAAATTATTCTGATAACGCCCTTCCGGCGCACGATCTTACACTTTGGACATATCTTACGAACGCTCGATCTTACTTTCATAGGTTATTTCTCTCTCCTGATTATCCTGCCGCGCGTCAGATCATACGGCGAAAGTTCCATTGTAACCGAATCACCCGGTAATATCCTTATGAAATTCATCCTCATCTTGCCGGAAACGTGAGCCAGAACCTTATGCCCGTTTGCAAGCTCAACCCTGAACATGGCGTTCGGCAGAGTTTCCAGGACTTTCCCGTCTATCGTTATCGCTTCTTCCTTAGGCACGAAATTTTACCTCTATAGCTTTGTGATAATTTCCGCTTTTCGGTCTCCGACGATGACCGTGTGTTCAAAATGCGCCGACAGCTTCCTGTCTTTCGTAACGGCGGTCCATCCGTCTTCGAGAACCTCTACTTCATAAACGCCGGCATTCACCATAGGTTCGATCGCGAGCACGCGGCCGGCCGTTAACATCATCCCTGAGCCCGGACGCCCGTAATTAGGTATTTCCGGCTCTTCGTGCAGCTTCTTCCCTATTCCATGACCAACAAATGCCCTGACTATACTGAAACCGTTCGACTCCACAAATGCCTGTATCGCGGCTGAAACGTCTGAAATATGTCTGCCTGAAATCGCGCTCTCTATCCCTATATTCAAAGCCTTCTCGGTTACGTCTATGAGAGACTTTGCCGTATCGCTTATGTCGCCTACGCCTATCGTGACGGCGGCATCCGCGAAATAATCCCTGAACTTCACGCCTATATCGAGAGAGACGATATCGCCGTCTCTTATAACCCTATCGGAAGGTATCCCGTGAACCACAGCTTCATTTATCGAAACGCAGATGTTCGCCGGAAACCCCTTATAGTCCTTGAAAGCGGGATATCCATTAGCCTTAAGTATCAGGGATCTGGCGGCCTCATCGAGTTTTATAGTCGCCACACCGGGCCTCACCATGCGCTTTAACTCATGGATCACCGAAGCCGTAATCTTCCCCGCTTTGCGAATATCCTTAAGATCTTCGCTTCCGGCTATCATTTAAGATTCGCGTCTCGAAATATCTTAGAAAGAACCTTAAAGAGTTCGTCGACCCCGAGGTCGCCGGATACCTCTTTAAGTATTCCGGATTTTTTATAGTACTCTATCAAGGGCTTCGTCTGATCGGCATACACCTTAAGCCTGTTTATCACCGTCGCCTCTTTATCATCCGGCCTCTGAAAAAGAGGATTCCCGCATTTATCGCAAGTGTCCGCTTTTTTCGGCGGTATATTCTTTACGTGATAATTAAAACCACAAGCCTTGCAAACCCTGCGACCGGAAAGCCTTTCGATCGCCACTTTTTCCGAAGTGTCAAAATATACGGCCATATCTAAGCCCGAGGTCTTACCAAGCGCTTCATCGAGGTCAACTGCCTGCTTTACCGTCCTCGGAAAACCATCCAGAATATACCCCTTCTTCGTATCGGGGTTCTTCAATCTCTCTATCACTATTCCTGTGACTATCTCATCAGGAACAAGCTCGCCCTTGTCCATATAGGACTTGGCCTTTAGGCCAAGCGGCAGGGATTTTTTAACCGACTCCCTTAATATGTCACCGGTCGATATGTGAGGCAATCTGTATTCACGCGAAAGAACAACACTCTGGGTGCCTTTGCCGGCGCCCGGGGGGCCCAGAAGAACGATCTTCAAGATATTCTCGCCTTCAGTTTACCCCTCTTCATAAAGCCTTCATAGTGTCTCATTAAAAGATGCGACTCTATCTGCTTCATCGTATCCAGCATAACTCCGACTATGATGAGAAGCCCCGTGCCGCCGAAGAAACTCGCCACAAGATATGGTATCTTAAGCCAATTCGATATTATGCTCGGAAAGACCGCTATCAAAGCGAGAAACGCCGCGCCGGGCAGAGTTATCCTGGTCATAATAAAATCGAGATGCTCGGCCGTCTGTTTTCCGGGTCTTATGCCCGGAACAAAACCGCCGTATTTTTTCATATTGTCCGCAATATCTATCGGATTGAACGTTATCGCAGTATAGAAATATGAAAAGAACAGTATCAAAAGAGAATACGCTATATTATAAACCCATTCGCCTTTAGTCAGCATCATCGCGAATTTTTGGAATCCCTGATGCGGCACAAATCCGGCTATCGTTGCCGGAAAAAGTATTATCGACTGGGCAAATATGATCGGTATGACACCGGCCTGGTTGACCCGAAGTGGTATGAACGTCGACTGCCCTCCGTATATCTTACGCCCCACTACGCGTTTGGCGTACTGCACAGGTATCTTCCTTTGCCCCTGAGTCACAACTATTACTGCAACGATAACAACCACAAGCATAAATATCATCAGGATAAGAGTGAACGGATCGAGCTGCGCTTTTTCCGGAGCGAACGGCGAAAATAGAGCCCATAACTGATATAAAGCCGTAGGTATCCTCGAGACTATACCGGCCGTTATGATAAGTGACATCCCATTTCCTATGCCGTACTCCTGTATCTGCTCACCGAGCCACATTATGAACGCGGTGCCGCTTGTGAGAGTTATGACCGTAAGGATCCTGAATGACAACCCCGGAAACTGGACTATCTGAAGGCCCTGAAATCTTGCTGGATTCTCAAGCCATACCGCTATAAAATAGGATTGTATTATCGCCAACGCTATCGTGCCGTAACGCGTATATTGAACTATCTTCTTATGCCCGGCTTCGCCTTCTTTTGCCAGCTTTTCGAGAGCCGGGATAACGGCCGTTAAAAGCTGCAGGATGATCGATGACGATATATACGGCATGATCCCCAGGGCAAATATGGTGAGGCGCGATATAGCGCCTCCGGAGAACATATTCATTATTCCGAAAAGCGCGCCGCCTTGAGTCTCGGCAAGCTTTGCGAAAAACTGCGCGAGCTTTGCCCCATCTATACCAGGCGTCGGGATATACGTGCCTATCCTATATACCGCGATAAGTCCCAGTGTGACGAGAATCTTCTTCCGCAGGTCCGGTATTTTAAGTGTATTTGCAAAAGCTGATAGCATTCTATACCTTGATATATTCTATCTTTGAGCCGGCCGCTTCGATAGCTTTCCTCGCGGATCCGGAAGCCTTGTGGGCCTTCACAGTTAAAGACTTAGTAAGTTTTCCGTCGCCCAGGATCTTAACGAGAGCCATATCACTTCCTATAAGCCCCGCATCTTTGAGATCCTTAAGACCTACAACAGAACCTGCTTTGAACCTGTTAAGCGACTCCAGATTTACGATCTGGTAGCTCACTCTGAATTTCGAATTGAACCCCTTTTTTGGAATTCGGCGTATCAGCTGCATCTGGCCGCCCTCAAATCCCGGACGCGTCGTCCTTCCGGCTCGGTGCAGGGCTCCCTTTCGACCTCTGCAGGCGTTCTTTCCGTGCCCGGAACCCGACCCCCTACCGCGCCGTTTAGTCTTGCGATTCGCGCCTTCAGGCGCTCCTATCTCATTTATCTTCACTTTTCGATACCTCTTTATTTGCGCCTTCACGCGAAAGCCGTAAATTTTTCAATCCTTCTATCGCAGCCTTCAAAACATTAAGAGGACTGTCCGAACCCAAGCTTTTGGTTAATATATCTTTTATACCACCGGCTTCGCATATAGCCCTCACGGCGCCTCCGGCTATTACACCGGTACCTTCAACTGCAGGCTTCATAAGCACTTTGGCGGCCTTGAAATGCCCTATTATTTCATGAGGGATACTCGTACCTCTTAAATTCAATTTGAAAAAATTCTTCTTTGCGTCGCTTAAACCTTTTCGTATGGCTTCGGATACTTCATTAGCTTTACCGAACCCTAAGCCGACTGTTCCTTTTCCATCACCTGCGACCACAAGCGCGTTAAATGAAAATCTCCTGCCGCCCTTCACTACCTTCGCGACTCGTTTTATCGAAACCACCTTTTCAACTAGACCTTCGGAAGCGCCCGATCCCGGCCTTGCCCCATGTGACCTTCGAGATGGCCTTCTCTGGCCGCCCTTCCTCTGACGGCGAGGATCCTGCTCTTTTGCCGCGGCTTGAGCCGGGGCTACAGCCGCAGATTGACCGGAGGCCTGTTCGGGAGACTGAACCGGAGTCTCGGCCGGCGTCGGAACCCTTACCTGAGCCGGCATTGATATCTGAGCCGACGATTTGACCTGATCCGAAAGATCGACCTTTTTGGGCTCCGATTTTACAACTTCCGGCTTTATCGGTTCTTCTTTTTCTTCAGCTTTATTTTC
>Ga0268280_1001505_pt1 | contig 15553 bp, 18 predicted proteins | sample saktaG_9_FD_190139 | JGI IMG/M metagenome (GOLD analysis project Ga0268280, IMG submission 190139) | Saline water microbial communities from Sakinaw Lake, British Columbia, Canada - sak_2011_5_24_40m | ecosystem: Environmental > Aquatic > Non-marine Saline and Alkaline > Saline ... | reverse complement strand
CTTTTACAAACCTGACCTGTTGGTCACAGTAGCAGATCCCCATCGTCCGGGTGCTGAACTGAGTTATTATCCTGGAGAAGTGAATCTTCGGATGGCAGATGTTGTCGTCCTGAACAAAATCGACTCAGCCTATCCTGAGAACATCAAGATTGTTCGTGACAACATCCGTAAAGTGAATCCAACGGCTCTTGTTGTAGATGCTGCTTCTCCCATCAGTGTTGATGACATGTCGCTCATCAGGGGCAAGAAAGTACTGGTGATCGAAGATGGTCCTACACTTACCCATGGCGAGATGAAAATTGGTGCTGGTGTGGTGGCTGCTGAGAAATATGGTGCTGCCGAACTGGTGGATCCACGTCCGTACGTGGTTGGCAAACTGGCAGAAACATTCCGGATCTATCCGAATATCGGCCAATTGATGCCGGCAATGGGATACGGTGCGCAGCAGATAAAAGACCTGGAGACCTCGATCAACAAGACCCCGTGTGACTCGGTAATTATTGCCACACCCATTGACCTGAATCGGCTTATCAAGATCAAAAAGCCTAACACACGAGTCTATTATGACCTTCAGGAGATTGGTAATCCAAATTTCGACACAATTTTAGGCGACTTTATGAAAAAGAATAAGCTGAAAGGCAAAAAGTAACTTAAATGAGAAACAAAAGCCTGATTTCCATTAACGACTTTACTCCAGAAGAACATATCAGAATCCTCGACCTCGCCGAGGACTTTGAACGGCAACCAACACAACGAATCCTGGAAGAATTTGTCGTTGCAACACTCTTTTTCGAACCCTCTACCCGTACACGACTAAGTTTCGAATCGGCCGCATCAAGGTTGGGTGCCCGACTGATTGGATTCTCAGAACCGGCCAGCACAAGCCTTCAAAAAGGGGAGTCGTTACGGGACACTATTCGTACAATTAGCAACTACAGCGATCTTATCGTAATGCGTCACCCAAGGGAAGGAAGCGCACGGTTCGCCAGCGAAGTATCCTCCGTGCCAATTATCAATGCCGGCGATGGAACCAACCAACACCCAACACAAACCCTGCTGGATCTCTACTCCATCCGAAAAACGCAGGGAAAACTCGACAACCTGGAGATCGCTTTTGTTGGAGACCTGAAATACGGAAGAACTGTTCACTCCCTTGTGATGGCGTTTTGCAACTACAACACAACTTTCCACTTCGTATCTCCGGAAGCATTGAAGTTGCCAAGTTCTGTAAAAATGCACATCAAGGATAAAAATCTAATATACCACCAATATACCGATTTTCAAGCGGTGGTGCCGAAAGCCGACATCATCTACATGACAAGAATCCAAAAAGAACGATTCTCGGATCCACTTGATTACGAAAAAGTTAAAAATTCGTACATCCTGAAGAAACAGATGCTGGAAGATGCAAAACCTAACTTGAAAATTCTGCATCCCCTCCCGAGAGTTAATGAAATTGCCATCGATGTGGATGAAAATCCAATGGCTTACTACTTTACACAAGCCCTCAATGGCGTATTTGTACGTCAGGCCCTTCTGGCTTCTATTCTAGGTGTTGTAGCATAATTAAAAATCTCTCTGTATGGCTAAGAAAGAAATCAGGAAAGAGTTAAAGGTTTCAGCAATTGAGAATGGAACAGTGATTGATCATATCCCGTCTCAAAATGTTTTTCAGGTTATCCGGATTCTCAACCTTGCCGAATACCCCAACCAATTACTGCTTGCAACCAATCTGGAAAGCCAGAAAATGGGCAAAAAAGGGATCATCAAGGTTAGCAATAAGTTCTTTGTTCCTCAGGAGATCAACAAAATTGCGCTTGTTGCACCATCAGCAACCCTGATTATCATCCGCGACTTCAACGTCACCGAAAAGAAACAGGTGAAAATCCCTGGCAAGGTTGAAAAGATTGTTAAATGCTTCAACCCCAACTGCATCACCAACAACGAAGAAATGGAGACCCATTTTACCGTTATCGACAAAAAAGATCTCAAACTCCGTTGCAATTACTGCGAAAAGATCACAGCGAAAGATAACATGGTGTTCATATAAGACAGGGATTAGGGAATAGCGATTCGGGATACGAGTAAAAAAGATATTATCTTTGTTCAACGAAATTCAGTATGAACAGAACTCTTGGCATCCTAATCTTTGTCCTTTTCGTCCTTATTGCCGGGGCTCAGGATCAGGTATTTGACACACTTCCGCCATCCATTACAGTAGATCAGGACGGAACCCTGATAGCCCCTCCAAAGCGGATGCAGACAAATGTAATGATTGGGACACAGTTTTCCACCTCCTCATGGTTTGGGTCGGGGCTCACAACATTCATTTCACCCAGCGTTTCCTACCGTGTTTCTCCCAGATTCTCCGTAAGAGGCGGGCTGACTATCGCTAATACGGCTTTATTCGATTACAAACCGTGGTTTGCTCTTGAAGGATCCCCGACCTATGATGCCAACTTCACAAAAGCGGTGTTGTATCTGGAAGGAAGCTACCAGGTAACCGACAGACTTACCATTTCAGGCGCCGGGTTCAAAGAGTTCACCATTACCGACAACAGCAATTTTTACAACCCATATAGTAACAATGAACCCTATGGCATCTATTTGAATGCCGATTACAAGATTGCTGAAGGGGTGCATATCCAGGCTGGATTCGGGTATACCCGAGGCTATTCTCCCTATATGGGCTCCCCTATGTACGACCCCTCTCCCTTTTCAGGAGGATCATTTCACCCCTCTCCTTTTCAACGGAACACATTCAACAACAGTCCATTTGGTTGGTAGTAAACCAAAAGCGAAGTAGCGAAATTATTGCTGGAAGTGATCGGCGATGTATTTCAATGCTTCACTCACTGACATCGCAGCACTGGCAGGTCCGATGCGGATATAATACTCCTCTTCAAACCCGGGTTGTTTCAAAAAAACAGGACGCAGACTCCTGGCACACTCAACCAGGCAGATCGTTTTTCCTTCAAGGTTTTCAAGTTTTGTTGTGATATACGGAGTCACATCCCGTCCGAAGCATGTCCGGATAAGTGTCCAGAGGTGAAGCAACCAGCGATCATCCGTTTGAAGCCTGTCACTCTCGATACCTTCAACCGACCCATCATCCCGGACACCAATTAACAAGGTCCCTCCTTCCGAATTCAGGAAAGCTGAGATGGTTTTCAGTACGGCCCGTTCAATGTGTTGTGCTGTTTTTCCCTGCCGAAGATCCCATCTGAGGGTAGATTTAAATTCCAGAAGGTTGCTTTCGCCAAGGCTTATCAGTAACTCCAACTCCTCAACCCGGTTTGGGCGTATTTCACACGCCAGAATGTAATCCCTTACTGCCGACGATTCGTGTAGAATTGAAGAGAAATTGTGATCCTGCGGATGACCTCCGGTAAGTGCAACCATCCCTTTGGAATACTCGGCAGGTGATATCCGGTTGGTTGCAAGCAGAAGCGGTAAGACGATACCCGGTTCATGTTCCCTAACGAGGTATATAACCACACTTTTTTCTTCCAAAGAGAGCCTGCTATATGTTGTCCGGATAACGGCAGCAAATGGATCTTCCGCATCAACAGCAAGTTCATCCTGTTTTACACATTCCTCGAAAAAAGTATTCACACTCCCAAGAAGTTCAGAAAAAATCCAGAGAGAGAGGTTCAACCTATCCTCCCCGAATGGATCGTCGACCGAACTCTTCGGTTTAGATATACCTGCTTTAACCATGACAAAAGGATCTGAAGCAAGGAGCTCTGTCATCGTTTCACCCACAGGATCAACATCTTCTAACAGAACATCTCGCTGAATCTCAAAAAGTTGTAAAGAAATGACTGACTCATCATGATAGGCCATGAAAAGATCGGTAAGGATATGCTTTACTAGTCGGCCGTTTGCATGCGCCACTTCAAACCCTCCCTTGGTGAGAAGCGCGTGATCTCCCTGGTAAATGATATAATCCTCTGATCGTTTTACAAGGTCAAGTAAGGGTGGATCGTTTTTTTCTTTCATTATTCGATGTGTCGGGGTTAAAGGGTTTCAGGAAATCAAAATTAGTGAAAATCCCTGGCGTTATCGCTGGTAAAATATCCGAGACCATCAACATCACCGTAGAGGTTACGCTTGATCTTCTGAAATAAGTCCGTCCTCCAAAAACACTTACTCCTCGGTAGCAGGCACATTCTTTGAATCTGCCTGCAGGTCTCATTTGTATATAACCAGATTTCTCGATCAATTGTTCCGTTATATATGTAGAATTAGAATGTTGATCCAAACTTTTTCATGCATATTCCTAATTTTTGTAACATTGTGCCTTATGCCACAGAATAAATTCCTCAGGCTCTTTTTTCATGTTCTTTTCTGGATATTTATTATATCCTTCTTTACATTTATTTACGGAATTAGGGAAGGAAAATATTTCGAGCTTTTCGAAGTGCTTCTCGGCACCCTCCCCCTGGATATGCTCTATACCTATTTCCTCATCTATTTCCTGATTCCAGAACTACTGCTGAAAAAGAGGTATCTGTTATTCATCTTATCTTTCATTGTCTCCTTTTCCCTCGCTGTCATCATTGAATGGACCATCAACTTCTTTATCCTCTACCCGTCTATCTACAGTGATTATCAAGATTGGCAAGGAAATATCAGTTATTTTTCAGGAGCAGGTCTTATGATATATGTATCACTCGGATTTGTGATCCTTCTGGCATCAACAATCAAACTTTCACGGCACTGGCTTCAGTCACAACAAGACAAAGCGGAACTGGAGATTCAGAACAGAAAGAGTGAACTTGCGCTATTGCGAAGCCAGGTCAATCCACATTTTTTATTCAACACCCTTAACAATATAGACACACTGATCAGAAAGAATCCCGACAAAGCATCCGACTCTGTGTTGAAGCTTTCCGAGATCATGCGTTATTTTATTTATGAGGCTACAGCCGATAAGGTACCTCTAGAGAGAGAGGTCGATTACCTAAGCAATTTCATTGAGCTACAGCGAATCCGGCACAAAGATCCCGAATTTATCCGCTTTCAGGTCTTTGGGTCGCCGGGCAGGATGGTTATTCCCCCAATGTTATTTATCCCGTTTGTTGAAAATGCATTCAAGCATGGTTCAAAAGGGAATCGGATTCCTGCCATCACTGTTGATCTTTGGATGGAACATAAGGAGATTCGGTTTGAAGTTGTGAATTTTGTGGAGCGTCATCACGAACATGTCAAAGATTCCGGCAGAGGGATTGGGTTGATGAATGTAATCAGAAGGCTGGAGTTAATGTACCCAGGGCAATACTCCCTATCGATTGATGAGAAAAAAGAGAAGTATATGATTGTATTAAAAATCAAAATGATATGAATATCAAATGCATCGTTGTAGACGACGAGCCGTTGGCTATTGAAAAAATTACCGAGTACATCAAACGAGTTCCTTACCTCGAACTTCTGGCTTCGTTCGATAATGCCATCGATGCGCTTGAATTCCTTAGGGACAAAAAGACTGACCTCATGTTTCTCGATATTCAGATGGATAAATTTACCGGCATACAGCTGCTTGAAATCCTGCGAAATCCCCCGAAAATTATCATCACTTCAGCCTATGACAATTATGCACTCAAAGGCTATGAACTCGATGTTACTGACTATCTCCTTAAACCGATCTCCTTCGAACGGTTTCTGAAGGCTGTGACCAAGGTTGGTGGGGATATCCGCTCCGAAAGGTCATCCCGACAATCAACCGAATCGGAAGGAACTGTTAAACCGCCAGCCGATTATATCTTCATCAAGGCCGATTACCACATGCATAAAGTGAAGTTGGAAAACATCCTCTATATCGAAGGGATGAAAGACTACCTTAGGCTTCACATGCCCAATGAACGGATCATGACCCTGATGAGTTTCATGAAGATGGAAAAAGTACTCCCCCCCGACCGATTCATGAGAGTGCATAAATCCTATATTGTGTCACTGGATAAAATCGAACGGATTGAACGAAACACCATCATGATAAATGGTCAAAGGATCCCAATCGGCAATAAATACAAGAAAGAGTTTTTTGAATACCTGGAGAAGGAGAAAGTACTCTAAGTTGGCAGTTGGCAGTGCTACGTCTTACGTCTCACGTCTAACATGTTTCCCGATTGCCCTTCTCAACTGATCCGCACTCTTCACTCCCACTAAGCGGTCAACCTCTTTGCCATTTTTGAACAGGATTGAGGTGGGTATGCTACGGATTCCAAATTTAGAAGCAGTAGCCCGTTGTTCATCAACATTTAATTTCGCGATCTCAGCTTTGTTATCCGGATCTTCAGCCAGTTCATTCAGAGCAGGGGCCATCAACTTGCAGGGCATGCACCAGGCAGCCCAGAAATCAACAAGCACTACCCCATTTTTGATCTGATTCTTAAAATTGTGATCCGTAAGTATTTTGATTTGATTACTCTCCGGTACCGACTTGATATGCTTCATCCGCAAATAAGAGCGGAAAACCAGGAACCCCATCCCTACAGCCAGGACTCCAAGAATAATAAATGTTGCTTCCATGTTTGATAAATTTGAAAGCACAAAGATAGAAAGAAAAATTGAATTGGTGATATTTATGCGATTTATTTTCCTTTCATTACAGGCTATCTTTCTGATCCTGAATAAATTTAAGGACAACGTATATGATCACTCCGATGCCGGTTTAGGTAATCGCCCTTCCCAGAGTATAGGCCATCCCTTTCAGGAAAACCTTCCGCCGGTCTTCAATATCCCGGCTGATAAAGCCAATTACACTGATGTTCATCGCCAGCGGACAGGGACTGATCGCAGTTATCAATCCAAGGATGAAGGCCGTTAATGCCCCGTACTGAGAATTCTCTAAAATTGTCTGTAAATACTGCATTTCGCTTCTCGCTTTTCGCTATTTTCTTACCTCATCAATTGCTTTTCGGATCTCCGCCTTCAGTTTCTCCGGGCTCCCGTTGGCATAGAGAAAAGCCTTATCAGTAAGGTCTACACGCTTTCCGCCGCAGATTACAATCAGGGTTTGACCCTCGATATTGAGTTTTTTCCCGAGCGCCTCCCCCTCCTTTTCATCCAAATTTACGCTCTGGAATTTCATCTCGCCGCTTTTAACCTGCTCGGGGAAGAGGAATTCAACTGACTCTTTGGAAACATTCTCAACATTAAGGCAGGTTGCACAACGACGTGAGAAGTGAAAATAATAAATATCGACCGATGTTGCTTCCGGTGAAATGAAAGCCATCAGGGATGACATCACAAGAATGGCCATTGAGATAATCACAATCTTTTTCATGGTTTCTATCGGGATTACTTGGTTAATATTTTTTTTAGCTCCTCCTGCGACGGGAGCCTGCCTTTGATGACAACCTTCTCATCAACTACCAATGCAGGCGTGGACATCACCCCATATTTCATAATCTCCATGATGTCTTCCACTTTTGTGACCGTGGCATCAATTCCGTTTTGCTCAAGGACTTCACGAGTAATCTTGTCGAGCGTTTTACATTTTGGGCATCCGGGCCCTAAGATTTTAATTTCCATCGTATCTGTTTCAGGTTTAAGGTTTCGAGTTTCGAGTTCGGGTTTTGGGTTTTGGGTTTGCGTTTCGAGTATCTAGTATCTAGTATCCAATATCCAGCATTATTGTTTAAAAAAATCACTGAAAAGCGTTTGAACTTTTCCCCAGTTTTCCTGATTGATGCAGTACTTGATATATGGAGGTTTGATCTCCCCCTGGATGAGACCTGATTTTTTGAGTTCCTTCAGGTGTTCCGACAGCGTAGAGCGCGCAATTGGCAACTCTTCTGCCATATCGCCGCTGTAACAACATTTGTTCTTTGAAAGAAAATCCAGAATAAACATCCTCACCGGATGCGACATCGCCTTAGCATACAAGGCAATCTGTTCCTGCTCCTCTGTGAAATACCGCCGTTCCTGTTTCATTTCATTTTGCATTTCGTCGAATTACGAAACAAAAATACAACATTGAATATAATAATTAAAAGATTCTTTAAATTTATTGTATTTTTATAATCCAGATAGGTCCGTTAACACGATTATTCACCTAAATACAATTCTTATGACAAGTTTTCACGACAATTTTACCACCCCAGTTTTTGGCTCCTCTGAAGAGATGCGGATATGTCCTAAGACAGTAATTCCACAACATTCTACAACAGAAGAGATCGCATACCAGATTGTGCATGATGAGGCTATGCTCGACGGCAATTCGAGACTAAACATGGCCACCTTTGTGACAACCTACATGGATGATTCGGCCCGTAAGCTGATGATGGAGACGATGGACAAAAACATGATCGACAAGTCGGAATATCCCCAAACTGCGGAGATCGAACGGCGCTGTGTGAACATCATGGCAAAATTGTGGAACAGTCCCGAAGCTCCTTATTGCACGGGAGCAAGTACGATCGGTTCCTCTGAAGCGTGCATGCTGGGTGGCATGGCAGCTTTAAAACGCTGGAAAATCCGACGCAAAGCAGCCAATAAACCTACGGATAATCCCAATTTTATCATCTCCTCCGCCTTCCAGGTGGTTTGGGAGAAGTTTTCACACTACTGGGATGTCGAAATGAGGCTACTTCCAATAACCGCTGAAAATATAACAATGGATCCAGAAGCGGCAATAAAACTTTGCGATGAAAACACAATCATGGTTGTACCCATCGAGGGAGTAACCCTCACCGGGCTGAACGATGATGTGAAAAAACTCAACGATGCATTGGACATACTGAATAGCAAGACAGGATGGGATATTCCTATTCACGTTGATGCTGCCACTGGTGGTTTTATCCTCCCTTTCGTGAACCCTGAAGTTGAATGGGACTTCCGGCTGAAATGGGTGCTTTCCATCAGCACTTCGGGCCATAAATTTGGGATGGTGTATCCAGGGCTTGGATGGATTGTTTGGAAGGATAAAAAATATCTCCCTGAAGATATGATTTTCAATGTGAATTATCTTGGCGCTGAAGTGGGAACGATTGCGATTAACTTTTCTCGTCCTGGAAATCAGGTATTAGCTCAATACTATCAGTTTATCCGCCTCGGTTTTGACGGATACAAACGCATTCAGCAAAATATTCTCGATGTGTGCGAATATATCCGTAAAGAGGTAACCAGGATGGGATTCAAATTATTGTCGCACGACCTGCCAAATCCACTTTTTGCCTGGGTTATGAAACCTGATGCCAAGCGCAAATGGACGCTTTATGATCTCTCAGATCGGATGAAAAGCGATGGTTGGCAAATTCCTGCCTACACTCTTTCAGCCAACATGGAGGATGTGGTTGTCATGCGTATTGTAGTTCGCCAGGGGACAGGTATTGACCTGGCTAATCTATTAATTGACAGCATGAAGCGTAATATGGCTGAGCTGGATCTATTAAAAAATCCTACCGAAACCTTCCTGGCACTGCAAAACAGTCAGAAAATTGCTGATAAAGGATTTAGTCATGCGAAGTAACGATCTTTGATATAAACAATTCCCAATAATAAAACATTATGGAAAACAATAACGGAAATTCTAAACACTATCTTAGTGTATTTGCGCTTACAATGATGAGTGTTGCAGTAGTAATGAGTCTCAGGGGCCTTCCTATGATGGCTAAAGAGGGGCTGACCATGTTCTTTTACTTAATATTTTCTGCATTGTTGTTTCTTGTCCCGGTATCGTTAGTTTCTGCTGAATTGGCCACTGGCTGGCCTCAGTCGGGAGGGGTTTACCGATGGGTCAAAGAGGCCTTTGGGGCACGAACCGGTTTTGTCGCTATCTGGCTTCAGTGGCTTCAAAATGTGATCTGGTACCCGATTGTACTCTCATTTGCGGCAGGAGCGCTCTCTTATCTGTTTTTTGATGAAGCCCTTGCCAACAACAAATTTTTCAACATAGCAGTAATATTAATTGTTTATTGGGCTGCTACACTGGCTTCGTTCAAAGGGTTAAAGACATCCGGGAAACTAACCACATATGGTGTCATATTTGGGACACTCATTCCCGGAGTTTTCATTATTGTACTTGGGATTTTATGGCTTGTTCTGGGAAATAAAGCTGAATTCTTATCTGCAGGAGGTGTTCATGCCTCCACATTTATACCGGATTTCAGCAATTTTAACAGCATCGCATTTCTGGCTGGAATTGTTCTTCTATTTGCAGGGATGGAAGTTGGAGCTGTTCACGTCACAGAGTTGGAAAAGCCTGCAACACAATTTCCAAAAGCGATTTTCAGCGCCATGTTTATAATCATCATCATTTTTACCTTTGGATCATTGGCTATTGCCGTTGTAATGCCTGCTTCGGATATTAACCTGAATGCCGGTATTATGCAGGGATTCAAAGAATTACTTCATAAATTCGGAATTAGCTGGCTACTTCCTGTGATGGGATTACTCGCAGCGTTTGGGGCTGTGGGTGGTGTATTTGGTTGGATAGCCGGACCCAGTAAAGGGTTACTGGCAACCGCTATGGATGGCGACCTGCCACCATTTATGGCAAAGACAAATAAAAACGGTGTACCGCAGAATATTTTGATCATTCAGGGTTGCATTGTCACGGTTGTATCGTTCGTATTTCTTATTATGCCGAACATATCCAGTGCATTTTTTATCCTGTCTATTTTAACTGTTGCCCCATACCTGATCATGTATTTCCTGCTTTATGCTGCAGCTATCAAGTTAAGGTATACGAAGCCCGATGTTCCAAGAGCCTATAAGCTTCCCGGAGGAAAATTTGGCATGTGGCTGGTTGCAGGTATCGGAATTATCGCCGTATTATTCGCTTTCATCATCGGTTTCTTCCCTCCTTCTCAACTCGCAATCGGAAGCCCAACTTTTTACGTATGGTTCCTGATAATCGGCGTGCTGATTTTTGTCCTTATTCCTATCGTCATAGGATACATTAAAAAGCCTGAATGGAAGCAGGGTAGTAATAAATAATTAAACTGGAATCAAAACATGATGAAAAAGAAATACAGCTACCGCCATGGGGAATTACTACTTTACAGATGCCAAAACAGGGGATGAAGTAAAAGTTGAGTATTTATTTGGCTATGTTAGGGATAAGGATGGTAAGCTGCGAATCAATGTGCATCATTCATCGTTGCCATATGGTGCAGGCCACTAGGCTCAAACATCTCTGGAACAGATCTCCCGGCTCACAGCCATCCTCATGAACAGTGGACCCATCTGATAGAAGGAGATTTGGAATTTACGGTTGGTGATGAAACTATGGTTTTGCAGCCGGGAATGACGGCATTTATCCCCTCCGGCGTGGTTCACTCTGGAAAAGCATTTACCGAATGCAAAGTGATTGATTTTTTTATACCTGTAAGAGAGGATTACAGGGAATTAGAGAAACTTAGCTGAACGTAAAAACTTTACAGAATGAATTATTCTGTCATGTTGAGTAGCTTTGTCTGCATCAGGCACATGCAAACCTTCTATTCTATGAGTAACAAAAAGTTTTTTCTGCCGGCCATTCTCATTCTGAGCTTCTCCTTTGGAATTCAAGCCCAGAATGTTCAGGATGTAATGAAGATCGTCAAACCATTGACCGGAGTTGTAACAGAACAAGAGGCGGTTGATGGGATCAAAGAAGCCCTGATAAAGGGGACAGACGAAGGTGTTGCCATCGTATCAAAACTCAACGGCTATTTCTCAAACCCGGAGATTAAGATCCCGTTCCCTGAAAATGCCCGGACGATTGAATCAAAACTAAGGTCCATTGGGCTAGGCAACCAGGTGGACGACGTTATCCTCGCCATCAACCGGGCGGCAGAGGATGCAGCAGCAAGCGCGCAACCCATATTTGTTTCAGCGATTACCGATATGAACATTTCCGATGCGTTGCAGATAGTAAGTGGAAGTGATTATGCTGCAACAAAATACTTAGCAAAAACAACCACACCGGAACTTAAGGCAAAATTCAGCCCGGTGATAAAAGCATCACTGGATAAGGTCGATGCTACAAGGCTCTGGTCCGAATTGATCACCGTTTATAATCAAATCCCCTTTGTCACCAAGCAAAACCCTGATTTAACTGGTTACGTCACAGATAAAACCATCAGCGGCCTGTTTAAAATGATTGGGAAGGAGGAGTTAAAGATCCGGCAGAATCCTGTTGACCGAACTACGGAACTGTTGAAGAAGGTTTTTGGGAGCTAGGGAGCTTGTTGAAATGCCTCAGGGATTATATTGTTCTGTCATCCTGGATTTCATGTTCTGTAACCTGATTTGATCTTTTTCGTCAAATTCGACATGTTTAATTAACAGGCATTCTATGGAACTGTCGATACAGGGTTTGTCAAAATAGTACAAAGGGAACAAATTCGGGTTGAAGGATTTCTCCCTGGAACTGAACAACGGGATCCTGGGACTTATCGGGCCAAACGGAGCTGGAAAATCAACCCTCATGCGTATCCTTGCCACCATCTCAAGACCTTCTGAAGGAAAGGTCAGGCTCAATGGAACCGATATCGTTAAGTCGCCCGATGCCGTAAGAAAAGTGCTTGGTTACCTGCCCCAGGATTTTGACATCTATCCGAATCTCACTGCCATCGAGTTTCTTACATACATCGCCGCCATCAAAGGACTTACAGGGAAAGGCACGAAAAACCGGATTGAAGCGCTTCTGGAAGAATTAAACCTGACAGCAGTCAGAAATCGCCCTGTCGGGACTTATTCGGGCGGAATGAAGCAACGAATCGGAATAGCACAGGTTCTGATCGGCGACCCAAAGCTGTTGATCCTTGACGAACCCACAGTAGGCCTTGATCCCGAAGAACGTGTCCGTTTCCGAAATCTGCTTACTGACCTGTCGGGCGAACGGATCGTCATCCTCTCCTCCCATATCGTTTCCGATATTGAGACCATTGCCAATAATATTGCGATCATCTACCAGGGGAGAGTACTGAAACACAATTTCCCGGATGCCATGTTGAACGCTGTTGTCAACCAGGTTTATGAAGCAACTGTATCTGAGGAAGAGCTAGAAGGTTTCAGGAACAAATACCTGGTAATCAGTGTCATGAAAAGAGCCGATGCATGGGTGGCCCGGTTTGTATTAAACCCGGGTGATCAGGCACCCACTGTCCCTGTTCGGTCAGTGAAAGGTACTCTGGAAGATTCCTATCTTTATGAGATTATATCTGCGAAACGAGGAGGGCAGCATGACGCTTAATTATACCTTTCTCAGCATTTACCATATCGCCAAAGCTGATTTCCTGCAACGGACCCGAAGCTATTATTTCCTCATTGCACTCGGAGTGTGCATTTTCATTATCTATTCCTTTGTCCCACCCATTGGTGCCAATTATACGATGGTCTCCCTGGGCAACTACCGCGGATTCTATAATTCAGCCTGGATAGGCAGCATGGTGGCTATGTGTGTCCCCTTTTTCGCATTGATTGGTTTTTATGTGGTCAACAATGCAGTAAAAAGGGATACCGATACCAGGGTCGGACAAATCATTGCCACAACCCGCATCACCAAACTGCAATACCTCACCGGAAAGCTGTTGAGCAATTTCGCGGTACTTATGACGATTCTGATCATAATCGCAATGATGACCGTCGTCATGTTCTTTGTTCGCGGTGAAACCAGCCACGTTGAGTTGGGAAAACTTCTGCTACCCTTCCTATTTCTTACCGCCCCTTCCATGTTCATTATCGCAGCCCTCGCCTTGTTTTTTGATTCCCTTACAGCCAGTAACCGTGGAATAATCAACATTGCCTATTTTTTTCTCTGGATTCTGATCATAGCAAACAGCAGGAACTCTCAGTCCACTGACGTATTAGGGATGCAAACCGGTATGGCAGATATATCAAATGCTATCTCCACACAACACTCCGACTGGAACGGAGACCATGGGACAGGAATTTTGATTACAAAATCGCACACTCCCAGGAAAGTTTTTATCTGGGAAGGGATGAACTGGACCAGAACGATCTTTCTGCAACGGCTATTCTGGGTTTCCATTGCTTTTGGACTGGTATTGATGGCTTCCTTTTTTTTTAAACGATTCGACACGACAGAATCAAAAGAAAGGAAGCAAAGGCTAATCTGGTTGTTTAAGAGGAAGGAATGTCCTGTTGAGGATCATTACAAACCAGCACAAATGCATTATAAAAATCTGCCCATAGTAGAGCATAGGTTCAGTTTTTTAAACCTGGTGCACGCCGAACTTCTCCTTATGCTTAGGGGGAATTCCTATCTGTGGCTGATTCTCACTTTGGGAATGTTCATTACCTCAATTTTTACTCCAATGGAGTTTTCCTATAAAGTCGCTTTACCGTTATTGTGGTTCCTGCAGATCTTAATTCTTTCCAAACTAGGTTCAAGGGAAGTCACACACCGGTGCAACGAGTATATTTTTTCTTCTGCTTTTCCTCTCCGAAGGCAGCTCCCGGCAACCCTGTCGGCATCCGTATTAATCTTGCTGACGCTTGCCATACCCCTCCTTCTAAAAGTGCTTTTTACCGGCGATTTATACGGTGTTTACGCCATCATCGGGGGCGCTGTTTTTATTCCTTCCTTCGCCATAACTTCAGGTATTTTAACAGGAGGCAGTAAATTTTTTGAAGTGATTTTCACGATCATAGTATACGGCATCCTTGACGGAATCCCTTACATCGATTTCACCGGAGCGATACCAGGATCGCGGGAGCTAGGAGTGGCCAATTATCTTCTGACGATTACCGCCTTACTGCTTATACTGGCGTTTTTGGGAAGAAAAAGGCAGATTACGCATGCCTGAATTGAGCAAAAACGGGATTACTCCTATTCGTCGTGATCCCTGAGGGGGAATCGTCAAACCAATTCCAAAACCAGTATCCTCTGGATTCAGTTTTTTCTTTCCGCAGGGCTGGATCCAAACTAATTTTGGCCCAGCCCCTCAAAAATAAAAAACCCGATGTTATCGGGTTTTGGAATTGGTTTGCGGAGAGAGAGGGATTCGAACCCTCGTAGCTTATCGCTTATAATCAATGATTTATAAATTCAGATAAAAAGGTGCACCGAAAAATGCACCGATCAGCTCAAAGAACGTCCTGCTTTGTGTGATGCTAATTTACTATACTTTCCGGATATCCGGCTCATTTTTTCTGATGAGTTTTGAACTATTTTATTAACCATCCATAGAAACATAGAAAGAAGCCTCCAGCACCCGAAGGCACCGGAGGCGATAGCGAACCTGGCTAAGCCCAGATCGTATACCTGGGCGGCTTATTTAGCTCCAGGAAGTGCTGTAACTCCTGCCTTGAGACAAAGGAATAAGTTGCTGTAATTTTGCCGCTGCGGGCAAAGAGTGTTAGTTTTACTGCTACTGACATGATGACCTCCAATGTTAAGTGATACAAATGGTTTGCTGCAAAAAATGCAAATCTTAGGCAACCAACAGCGGAGTAAATTTTAATACGCAAGGTTGCCGGTCATTTTTATACCTTTGAATATGAAAGACTTATAAAAATGACGGCACCCGAAGGGCTTGACCTTGCGGATTATAAATTTACGAAGCTACCTTTGGGTAAGATTTGCATTGAAACAGTG
>Ga0268280_1001504_pt1 | contig 15557 bp, 29 predicted proteins | sample saktaG_9_FD_190139 | JGI IMG/M metagenome (GOLD analysis project Ga0268280, IMG submission 190139) | Saline water microbial communities from Sakinaw Lake, British Columbia, Canada - sak_2011_5_24_40m | ecosystem: Environmental > Aquatic > Non-marine Saline and Alkaline > Saline ... | reverse complement strand
AGACCCAGATCGGCATGTTCGTGATGGGCGGCGTGTTCGGCGAATCGATCGACCTGATCGGCGACATGCTTTCCGGTGTCCTGATCGTCGGCGTCGGCCTGCCGATGATCGCGTCCTTCAACAACATCCTCCGATCGCATTTTGACGAAGAATTCCAGGCGGGATTCGATTTCGCCTACACGTTTCCCGGCCTGAACAAAGTCATCCAGGCCGTGGGCCGCGTCATCCGCAGCGAGACCGATCGCGGCATCGCGATCCTGCTCGACGACCGCTTCACGACGCGCAAGTACAAATCCCTGTATCCCCGGGAATGGAATCACATGAAGACGATCAACGATGTCGAGATCCTGACCGAGACCATCGCCACCTTCTGGGGCGAAGAAAGCGAGGAAACGCAATGATCAGAACCATCCGCCGCATTGTGGTGCGGCTGCTTGTGGCCGTCGTCCTCATCCTTGTCGTTTTATTGACGACGCTGAATCTGACCTGGAATTTCTTTCTGCGCCCGGCTACGGCCGTGGATTATTCTGATTGGATGCGGGAAACGCTGGCGGGCGACCGCCACATCGTCGACGTTGCAATGCTCGGTGCCCACGATGCGATGACTTCTGACATCCGGTTTGGCAGCGATGTCGATCCGCTTTCAGCCGCCTCGATCCAGACCGGCTTCACCGGCGCACTGATCAAGGGATTTTCCATCAAACAGTCGAAGACGCAGATGTCGTCGACCGCCGTCCTGCTTGATCGCGGCGTCCGTTATTTCGACATCCGCCTCACCTATCACGAAGAAGATGAGGCGTGGTATGTTTCCCATTCCTATTTCAGCCGCCCGCTCGCCGAAGATCTCGCTGAAATCGAGGTCTTTCTCGCCGATCATCCCGGCGAGTTCGTCCTGATCGACATTCAGCACGTCTATGGCGTCGATTATGCCACCGGCACTGCGGATTTTACCGCCATCAAGGCGCTTTTTGAAACCGCCGGCATCCTCGCCCGCGCCGTTCGCGACGATTCCGGGATGGATCTGGCGGATCTGACGTATGATGACGTCACCCTTGATCAGACCCGCGGCGGCGTGTTGATTTTTTCTAAATTTACCATGACCGATCCGTTCTTCTGGGACTATGGCACATCGATCCGATCGGCCTGGCCGAACACCGATGACGCCGCTACGGCATTTACCTTCCTTGCGGCGGAAGCGGCTACCATCCAAACCGGCACCGCCCTTACCGGCAACCAGATTGCCGATTTTGACGGCGGCATCGACAGCCGGCAGGGACTCAGGGTCATGCAGGGGGTTCTGACGATGCAGATGACGGGAAGCGGCATCCTCAACGCCGTCGGCGCCTGGAGTCTTCTGACGAAGGCGCGGATCTTCAATGCCGCCCTGATCGCGGCGGCAGATTTTCCACTTTGGCTCGCCGCGATGCCGATCGTGATGGTCGACTACGCGGATACCAACTATAAAGCCTTCAACGACGACATCATGGCGATCATCATCGCCTTCAACCAAAGTACAGAAATCTAGTATTTTTCGCCCGCACACCCGTATGTGCAGCGTATTTTCAAAGTAGAAAGCACGAAAGAATCGGAAAGCGTCGAAATCGGACAAGTTTTCCTTGCTTTCGCGCTTTTTTTTTGCTAAAATATAAAATGCCTGTGAAAACGGGCCGGCAATGACGCGTGAGGTTGCTGACACACACATAGGCGTTGTTACATCAACGCAAGTGTCGTAGTCAGGGAATTCACCCGAGCCGCATGCATAACACGAGCCTATGCAAAGGAGGAAACAAAATGGCAACAAATCAGGTAATCAGAATCAGGTTGAAATCCTACGATCACAGATTGTTGGATCAATCGGCGAAAAAGATCGTCGACACCGCGAAGAAAACCGGAGCCCAAGTTTCGGGACCGATCCCGCTCCCCACGGAAAAGGAAATATTCACCATTCTTCGTAGCCCGCACATCTACAAGGATTCCCGCGAACAATTCGAACGGCGCACCCACAAGCGTCTGATCGACATCGTGAATCCCTCGCCGCTGACCATTGATTCGTTGATGCACTTGGACCTTCCGTCCGGCGTCGACATCGTCTTGAAGTAACAGGCAACATCCCAGCGCTGCGCATGACGCATCTGGAATTTTATTAGGAGGAAACACTCATGGCAAAAGGAATTTTAGGAAGAAAAGTCGGCATGACCCAGGTGTTCGACGCGGAAGGAAAACTCATTCCCGTCACCGTCATCGAAGTCACCCCGAATATCGTTTTACAGAAGAAGACCGTCGAGACCGACGGCTATGAAGCCGTTCAACTCGGTTTTCTCGAAAAAAGAGCGAAACTTGTCAACCGCCCGATGACCGCCCATTTCACGAAAGCCGGCACGACGCCCAAACGGTTTGTCCGGGAAATCCTCGGCACCGAAATGGCCCAGTATGAAGTCGGCCAGGAAGTCAAATGCGACATTTTCGTCGCCGGCGAATACGTCGACGTAACCGGAACCTCCAAGGGCAAAGGCTTTCAAGGCAGCGTCAAGCGCCACAATCACGGCACCGGCCCGATGTCCCACGGTTCGAAATATCACCGCGGCGTCGGCTCCATGGGCCCGACCGCTCCGCAGAACGTCCGTCCCGGTAAAAAGATGCCGGGCCGCATGGGTCACGAAACGGTCACCGTCCAAAACCTGACGATCGTCAGAGCCGACGTGGCCAACAACGCTTTGCTCGTCCGCGGCAATGTCCCAGGACCGGCCAAGTCACTCGTCATCATCAAGCACGCTACGAAAAAACAATAAGGACATCATCGAAAGGAGGATTTGACATGCCTACATTAGCACTTTTGAATCAAGCCGGACAATCCGTGGGTGAAATCACGCTCGCCGACGCCGTTTTCGGGGTCGAGCCGAACCAACAAGTCACTTACGACGTCGTGAAAGCTCAGAGAGCCGCCATGCGTCAGGGAAACAATAAAACCAAAACCCGTTCCGAAGTCAGAGGCGGCGGCCGCAAGCCGTACCGCCAAAAAGGCACCGGTCGTGCCCGCCAGGGTTCCACCCGCGCCCCGCAATGGGTCGGTGGCGCCATCGTCTTCGGCCCCATCCCGCGCAGTTACGAGTATAAGGTCAACAAGAAGATCCGCCGCCTCGCGCTCAGGATCGCCTTGTCCGATAAAGTCAGGGAACAGGGACTCCTGATTCTCGACAATCTCGCCTTGGAGTCATACAAAACCAAGGGCATGATTGAGGTATTGAATAATCTGAAGGTCTCCGGGAAGATCATGCTGTTGTTGAATGACGTCGCCGATTTCGTTGAAATCGCCGCGCGCAACCTGCCGAACGTACAAACTACTGTTTGCGAACATGCAAGTGTATTCGACATCATGAACAACAACTTCATCGTCACCACCGCGGAAACCATCAAGAAGATGGAAGAGGGGCTGTTGGGATAATCATGGACAAATTTCAGATCATCAAGCGCCCCATCGTGACCGAAAAATCCACCAAATTGTCGGAAAAGAACCAGTATACGTTCGAAGTCGACAAGAACGCCAACAAAATCGAAATCAAGTCTGCCATCGAAACGATCTTCAACGTCAAGGTGGTCAGCGTGAACGTCATCAACGAGATTGCCAAGGCGAAACGCGTCGGGCAACACTCCGGTTTTAAGCCAGCGGTTTCCAAAGCCATCGTGACTTTGGCCGAAGGCTTCAAAATCGACGTTTACAAAGCGTAATCAGGAGGAATATCATGGCCATCATCAAGTATAAACCGACTACGAACGGTTTGCGAACCATGTCGAAGCTCGACTATGCCGAGATCACTTCGACCAGCCCGGAAAAAGCATTGCTCGAGACCATCAAGAAACAGGGTGGTCGCAACAACCAGGGCAAACTCACTGTCCGCCATCAGGGCGGCGGTGCCAAACAAAAATACCGGATCATCGATTTCAAGCGCGACAAAGACGGCATCCCCGGCCGCGTCGCGACGATCGAATACGATCCGAACCGCAGCGCCAACATCGCGTTGATCCACTACGCGGATGGCGAAAAACGGTACATCCTTGCGCCCAAAGGCCTGACCGTCGGCCAGATGATCGAATCCGGGCCCGCCGCTGACATCGTCGTCGGCAACGCCCTTCCGATCCAGAACATCCCGGTCGGCACCTTCGTGCACAACATCGAACTGCATCCCGGCAGAGGCGGACAGCTGATCAGAGCCGCCGGCTCCGGAGCGCAGATCCTCGGCCGTGAAGACAGATACGTCCTCGTCCGGCTCATGTCCACCGAAGTGCGTCGCATTCTCGGCGTATGCAAAGCGACGGTCGGACAAGTCGGCAATGAAAACTATGAACTCGTAAGTCTCGGCAAAGCGGGACGCAGACGGCACATGGGCGTTCGCCCGACGGTCCGCGGCTCCGTCATGAACCCGGTCGATCATCCGCACGGCGGCGGCGAAGGCAAGCAGCCGATCGGACATCCGTCACCGATGTCGCCGTGGGGTAAGAAGACCCTCGGCAAACTTACCAGAAAGCACAAACTGGCTAGCGACAAGCTGATCGTTAGACGCAGAACCAAATAGGGGAGGAGGAACTCATAAATGTCTCGTTCAATTAAAAAAGGTCCTTTCTGCGATGACCATTTACTGAAAAAAGTCTTGGAAGCGAATAAAACCAATTCCAAGAAAGTCATCCAAACCTGGTCCAGACGTTCGACGATTTTCCCACAATTCGTGGGCCTGACCTTCGGCGTCCACAACGGCAAGGAACACATTCCGGTCTACATCACCGAAGACATGGTCGGCCACAAACTTGGAGAGTTCTCTCCGACACGTACCTTCCGCGGTCACTCGGACAAAAAAGCCGTCAAGAAAGAAGGCGCTAAATAATGGAAGCGAAAGCCAGCGTCTTTTCCGTACGGATCGCGCCCCGGAAAGTCGAGCTCGTCATTGATCTCATCAGGGGCAAAGCCGTCGCCGAAGCCTTCGCGATCTTGACCGGCCTGCACCGCGGCGCCGCTCCGATCGTTTTCAAGTTGATCAAGTCGGCGGTTGCCAATGCCGATCACAACAATCAACTCGACGTCGCCAAACTGTATGTCAAGGAAATCTTCGTCGGGGGCGGCAAAACCCTGAAACGGATGCAGCCGCACTCGCAAGGACGGGGTTTCTCGATTTTGAAACGCACCAGCCACGTGTATGTTACCGTGGCGGAAAGGGAATAGGGTAGATCATGGGCCAAAAAGTTAGTCCGGTAGGATTGCGGGTTGGAATCATCCGCGATTGGGAATCCAGATGGTACGCCGACAAGCGCGACGTTGCCGATCTGTTGCTCGAAGACCTCAAGATCCGTACTCTGCTCTACGATCTTTATAAAAACGCCAGCGTTTCGAAAATCGAAATCGAACGCAGCAAGTCCCGCGTGATCATCACCGTGAACACCGCAAAACCGGGTATGGTCATCGGCCGCGACGGCACCACGAAAACCGCCGTCGTCGACAAACTCAAAGCATTGTCCAAAAAAGAAGTCTTCCTCAATATCGTCGAAATCAAGCACCCCGAAATCGACGCGAAACTCGTCGCGGAAAGCATCGCTTCCCAGCTCGAGAACCGCGCTTCGTTCCGTCGCGTGCAAAAAGTCGCCATCCAACGCGCCCTCAAAACCGGCGCTAAGGGCTGCAAGACGTTGGTTTCGGGTCGGTTGGCCGGCGCGGAAATCGCCCGCAGCGAAGGCTACAGCGAAGGAAACGTCCCGCTCCACACTTTGCGGGCCGACATCGACTACGCGCTCGCGGAAGCGAAAACCACGTATGGCAAACTCGGCGTCAAAGTATGGATTTACAAAGGCGAAATCCTTCCGGTGAAGAAGGAGGCAAAATAATCATGTTAATGCCGAAAAGAACAAAATTTCGCCGTCCGCACCGCGTGAGCTATGAAGGGCACGCGAAAGGCGGCTTCGAATTTGCCTTCGGTGAATATGGACTCGTCGCCACAGAAGGCGCTTGGGTCTCTGCCCGTCAGATTGAGGCGAGCCGCATCGCGATGACCCGGTTCATGAAACGTGAAGGCCAAGTATGGACCAAGATCTTCCCGCATCTGGCCAAAACGAAAAAACCGATGGAAGTCCGGATGGGCTCGGGCAAGGGCGCCCCGGATGACTGGGTCGCCGTCGTCAAGGAAGGTCTGATCCTCTTTGAAATCGCCGGCGTGAGCGAAGCCATCGCCAAGGAAGCCTTGCGTCTAGCTTCCCACAAGCTCCCGGTCCGAACGAAATTCATCAAGAAAGCGAATGGTGACGTCGATGTTGCACGTTAGTGAAATCCGCAAAATGGATAATGCCGCCATTTTAAAGGAAATTGAAACCTTGAAGAGGGAAATGTTCGACCTGCGGTTCAAGCACGCCACCGGCCAGCTTGAAAACACCGCGCGCCTCAATACCGTTAAGAAGACGATCGCCCGCATGAAGACGATCCTTACCGAACGAGAAGCCGAGTAATAGGAGGGTATCATGGAAGCCAAACAGAGAATATTTACCGGAACCGTCGTTTCCGACAAGGCCGACAAGACCATCACGGTTCTCGTCACGTCCTACAAAAAGCACAAAATATACGATAAACGCGTCATCTCTTCGAAGAAATTCGCGGCTCATGACGAAAAAAACGAAGCCAAACCCGGCGACGTCGTCAAAATCATCGAGTGCCGTCCTATGTCTGCGTCCAAACGGTTCCGCCTGTTGGAAATCGTTAGCCGCGACAAGCTGGGCCTTTGATGAAAGTTGACAGGAGGAACCCGCTATGATCCAACAAGAGACAAGGTTAAAGATCGCTGACAACTCCGGCGCCCGGGAAATCTTGGTCATCAAGGTTTTGGGCGGCACCAGCCGCAGATACGCCAACATTGGCGACATCATCATCGCAACCGTCAAGTTCGCCACTCCCGGCGGACTGGTCAAGAAGAGCGAAATCGTCAAAGCCGTCATCGTCCGCACCGTCCGTGGCGTTCACCGCACCGATGGATCGTACATCAAGTTCGACGACAATGCCGCCGTCATCATCAAGGACGACAAAAGTCCGAAAGGGACCCGTATTTTTGGCCCCGTCGCCCGGGAACTGAGAGATGCCGATTTCACGAAAATCGTCTCCCTCGCTCCGGAAGTTTTGTAGGAGGACTACGCCATGAAACTGAAAAAAGGCGACAAAGTCGTCATCATTGCCGGCGCCAACAAAGGCAAACAGGGAACGATTTCGCGCATCTCGACGAAACAGGAACGCATCACCCTGGAAGGCGAAGGCATCACCAAAATGAAAAAACATCTGAAACCGTCGCAGGCCAATCCGGACGGCGGCATCATGGAAGTTGACAAACCGATCCACGTTTCCAACGTCATGCTGCTCGACCCGAAGACGAAGAAGCCGACCCGCATCGGATACAAGACCGTAACCAAAAAGGTGAAGAAGCAGGAAGTCACCACCGTCGTACGATTCGCCAAAAAATCCGGCGAACCGCTCGAATGAGGCAGGGAGGATACTACATGAACCGTCTAATCGAAAAGTATCGCGGCGAAATCATGCCGGCGCTGCAAGCCAAGTTCAGTTATTCTTCCGTCATGCAATGCCCGCGCGTCAGCAAAATCGTGGTCAATATCGGAGCGGGCGACGCTGTCGCCAATCCGAAAGTGCTCGATGATGCCGTCGCCGAACTTGCTCAGATCACCGGACAGAAACCGCTCGTGACCCGGGCGAAAAAATCCATTGCCAACTTCAAACTGCGTGAAGACATGCCGATCGGCTGCAAGGTCACCCTGCGCGGCCAGCGCATGTATGATTTCCTCGATAAGCTCGTCACGATCGCGCTTCCGCGCGTCCGCGACTTCCGCGGCGTCAATCCGCGGGGCTTCGACGGCCGGGGCAACTACACGCTCGGCGTCAAGGAACAGCTGATCTTCCCGGAAATCAACTACGACAAAGTCAACAAGGTCCGCGGCATGGACATCGTCATCGTCACGACCGCGAAAACCGACCTGGAGGCGTTCGAATTGCTGAAGCTGTTCGGAATGCCCTTCCGGAAGAACTAGGGAGGCGCAATATGGCAAAGACATCGCAAAAGGTAAGACAAAAACTCGGATCTAAATTTACGGTCCGGGATTACACGCGCTGTGAACGCTGCGGCCGCCCGCACGCCGTCTACCGCAAGTTCAAACTCTGTCGGATTTGCTTCCGCGAGCTGGCTTACAAGGGCCAGATTCCGGGCGTAAAAAAGGCAAGCTGGTAAGAAGGAGGCTCCATACAAATGGTTATGACAGACCCGATCGCGGATATGCTTACAAGAATCCGCAATGCCAATCAAATGCGACATGCGAGTGTCGAAATGCCGGCCTCCAAACTGAAGGCCGAAATTCTGGAAGTCCTGAAGAACGAAGGCTACATCACGAAATTCGATGTGATTCCGGCCGCCGTCCAGGGCACCATCAAAGTAACGCTCAAATATCTTCCCAACAACGAACGGGCCGTCCGCGGCCTGAAACGGATTTCCAAACCTGGTCTCCGCGTTTATGCCAAGAACGACGAAATGCCCCGCGTCCTCAACGGACTCGGCATCGCCATCGTCTCGACTTCGCACGGAATCATGACGGACCGCGACGCCCGCAAACGGCAAGTCGGCGGCGAAATCCTCGCGTATATTTGGTAATTCCGCATAAAGCGAAGAAAATCGAGAAAGAAAAGATGAGAGGTGCAAGAAAGCTATGAGTCGTATTGGTAGAAAAGCGATCGCGCTTCCCGCCGGCGTCACGGTGACCGTCGAAGGCTCCAAAGTCACGGTCAAAGGACCCAAGGGAGTACTGGATTTTACATTTCACAAAGATATGACAATCGTTTCTGCTAATAATACAATTTCTGTAACCCGGCCATCGGATTCGCTGGCGAACCGCGCGCTTCACGGCACGACGCGGGCCCTGCTGAACAACATGGTCACAGGAGTAACGCAAGGTTTTTCCAAAACGCTCGACATCAAGGGCGTCGGATACCGGGCGATGCTGAAGGATAGCAAAACGTTGGTCTTAAACGTCGGATATTCGAATCCGGTCGAGATCCCGATTCCCGCTGGTCTCAGTTGCGAGATTCCCATCAACACCGAGATCACGGTCAGAGGGGCCGATAAACAGGCGGTCGGAGAATTCTCCGCATACATCCGTAAGGTCCGCGAACCCGAACCGTATCTGGGCAAGGGCATCCGCTACCGCGGCGAGCATGTACGCCACAAGGAAGGGAAAACTGCTAAGAAATAGCAGGATGGTGATCGAACATGTATAATCCCATAAACAAGAACGAACAACGGATCAAACGTCACGGCCGTTCGCGCGTCAATCTTGCCGGCACCCCGGAAAGACCGCGTCTGAACGTGTTCCGTTCGAATAAGGCGATCTATTGTCAAATCATCGACGACACCGTCGGTAATACCCTCGTGAGCGCATCGTCGCTCGATGTCAAAGACCTGAACGGCAGCAACGTCGCCGGAGCCAAGGTCGTCGGCAAGCTGATCGCGGAAAAAGCGCTCGCAAAAGGCGTCAAATCCGTCGTCTTCGACCGTGGTGGCTACATTTACCACGGCAGAGTCAAAGCATTGGCCGAAGCTGCTCGCGAAGCAGGGCTGGAATTCTAAGGAGGCAACGCTATGCCAACAGAAAACACTAGAGAGAAAGACGCCAGAGAAAAACGCCCGTTCCGCGGATCGAAACCGAGAAAAGAAGAAAAACTGTTCGATGAAAAAGTCGTTCACATCGGCCGCGTCACGAAAGTCGTCAAGGGCGGCAAGCGTTTCAATTTTGCCGCGCTCGTCGTCATCGGGGATCGCAAGGGCAACGTCGGGTTCGGTTCCGGCAAAGCCGGCGAAGTTCCGGATGCCATCAAGAAAGGCATCGAAGACGCCAAAAAGAACATGGTGAAAATCAATATCAGCGGCACGACGATTCCGCACGAAGCGCTCGGCCATTTCGGCGCGGCGAAAGTCTTCATGCGGCCGGCCGTCGAAGGAACCGGCATCATCGCCGGCGGCGCCGTCCGTGCCGTCTTCGAACTTGCCGGCATCGAAGATGTCCTGTCGAAGTCGCTTGGTTCCAACTCCCCGATCAACATGGTCCGCGCGACCATGGATGGCCTGCTTTCGATGCGTTGCGTCGATCAGGTCGCCACGACCCGCGGCATCAGCGCCGAGGAGGTCTGGAAATAATGGCACAGATCAAAGTCACCTTGGTGAAAAGCGCCATCGGACGCAAACCGAACCAAATCTTGACACTCAAAGCGCTCGGCCTGACCAAAACCCAATCCGCCGTCGTCAAAGACGATACGGATGCGATCCGCGGCATGATCAACACCGTCGCGCATCTGGTCAAAGTCGAAGCAATCAAATAGGAGGCGCATGCTCATGAAACTACATGAATTGAAACCCGTCGCCGGCGCCACTCATTATCCGAAACGCGTCGGACGCGGAACTTCCAGCGGCAACGGCAAAACTGCCGGCCGTGGGCAAAGAGGCCAGAACTGTCGTTCCGGCGGCGGCGTGCGGCAGGGATTCGAAGGCGGCCAGACCCCGCTCTTCAAGCGTCTTCCGAAACGCGGCTTTTCGAACTACTCCCGGAAAGAATATTCGGTGGTCAATGTCACCGATCTCGCTGGATATCCGGAAAACACCGTCGTCAACACCGAACTGATGCTCCGCGACGGACTCGTCAAGAACATCATCACCGGAATCAAGATTTTGGGCAATGGTACGCTAGGCGTCAAGCTTACGGTTCAGGCGCACAAATTCTCCGCTACGGCGAAAACAACCATTGAAGCTGCTGGTGGCAAAGTCGAGGTGATTTAGCATGGAAACGTTGAAGCGTCTATTCAAGAACAAAGCCGTTCTCAAGAAGATCGGCTTTACGTTGCTGGCCTTCTTGGTTTTCAAGCTTCTCACCTATGTCACGATGCCGCTCATCAACGCCGAAAAACTGACATCCCTGTTCGAAAACAGCGGGTTCCTTGGCATCGTCAACTCGATTTCAGGTGACGCGCTCAGGAACTATTCGGTCATCGCCCTCGGCATCAGCCCGTACATCACGGCCTCGATCGTCGTCCAGCTTCTCCAGATGGACATCATCCCCGTCCTCAAGGAATGGGGCGAAGAAGGCGAAGTCGGCCGGGCCAAGATCAGCCGGCTGACCCGTTACCTCGCCATGGGGCTCGCCTTCATTCAGGCGATTGCGATGACGCTGGCATTCCACAGTCAACAGACGGAACTGTTCAAGACGTTCGTCGACGACTGGGCTACGCTGAACGGCCGTAATATCTGGTTTCTCGTCTACTTCTACATCGCGGTCGTACTGACCGCCGGCACCGCGTTCATGATCTGGCTTGCCGATCAGATCACGCTGCATGGCGTCGGCAACGGTTCTTCGATGCTGATCGTCGGCGGTATCATCATCTCCTTCCCCGGCACCATCACCTCGCTCATCCAGTACTACATCACGGATCCGAGCGGCGCCCTCGGAACGAATGTGTTTGCCGCGCAAGGCTCGGTGTCCGGATACGTTCTCTTTGGCGTCTGCATTCTCATGTTCATCATCGTTTTGGTGGGAATCACTTACATGCAGGATGCGGCCAGAAAAATCCCGATCCAGTACGCCAACCGCCCCGCCGGTTCGAAATTCTCCGGCAAATCGGAATCGAATCTGCCGATCAAGATCAACACCGCGAACGTCATTCCGGTCATCTTCGCTTCGATCCTGCTCTCTCTGCCCAACACGGTTGTGAGCTACATCAAGTGGGGTACCACTGCCGCCGCAACGGCGTGGCAGAACTGGCTTGGTCAGATCTTCTCGTACAGCCAGCCGATCGGATTTGCGATCTACCTGATTCTGATCTTCGTCTTCACGTTCTTCTATTCCTTCATCATCATCAAGCCAGAACAGATCGCGGAAAACCTGCAGAAGCAGAACGCGTACATCCCCGGCGTCCGCCCCGGATTCGAAACCGAATCCTATATCACGAAAACGTTGTTCCGCGTCACCGTCATCGGGGCTCTCTACCTCGTCGTCGTGGCGTCGCTCCCGATCATCACATCAATGGTGCTCGGCCACTCCTACGCTCAGATCGGCGGTACATCCCTCCTGATCATCGTCGGCGTCGCGCTTGAAACCGTGAAGCAGATCGAAACGGATACACAGGATAAGGTTTACGCCGGTTTCATGCGGTAACGTCCTCATGGTCAATATGCTGATTATGGGAAAACCGGGCGCCGGCAAGGGTTCCCTCGCCTCAATGCTGCTTGAGCATTACCAGCTCGAGCATGTTTCGACGGGGAACATCTACCGCGAGGAAATCCAGAAGGGCACGGCCATCGGCCAGGAAGCCCAGAAGTACATTTCCGTCGGCGAACTCGTCCCAGACGATTTGACCAACAGCATCGTTTACAACATTCTGAAAACGGAGCGGATGCCCAACGGATTCATGCTTGACGGCTATCCGCGGACGAAGGCGCAAGCCATGGCACTCGATGAGATGCTGAAGCAACTCGGCATCCGGCTCGACATCGTCATCAACATGGATGTCGAAGACCGCCTGCTCATGATCCGGATGGCGGACCGAAGGGTCTGCCCGAAATGCGGCGCGACGTACAACGTCACGACCAAGCCCACGAAAGTCGCATCCATCTGTGATGTCTGCGGCACGCGGGTCATCCAACGGGCGGACGACTCGGAAGAGTCGGTTAGGAATCGGCTCCGCATCTACAATCAACTCACGAAACCCCTGCTCGGTTATTACCAGCATACGGGGCTCCTGATGACCGTCGACGGCGCGCTGCCGACGGTGACCGTTTTCGACGAAATCGTCGCGAAACTGGGCGGGATGCATCGTGGTAACGATTAAGTCACAACGAGAGATCGCCCTCATGCGCGAAGCGGGACAAATTGTCGCGCTCGCGCATCGGGAAGTGGCGAAACACATCAGACCCGGTGTCACGACCGCCCAGCTCGACGAAATCATCGAACGGACGATCCGCGAGCTGGATGCCGTTCCGTCGTTTAAGGATTACAACGGATTCCCGGCCAACTCGTGCATTTCCGTGAACGAGGTGGTCGTGCATGGGATTCCGTCGCCCAAACAGGTCCTGAAATCCGGCGACATCGTGTCAGTCGACATCGGGGCGATTTACAAAGGCTATCACGGCGATTCGGCTTGGACCTATCCATGCGGCGAAATCACCGAAGCCGCCAAACGGCTCCTCGAAGGAACCGAAGCCAGCCTGTTCGCAGGCCTGGCGCAAGCCCAGGCGGGGAATCGACTATCCGACATCTCCTACGCGGTACAGACCCATGCGGAGGCGCTCGGATTCAGCGTGGTCAGGGATTTCGTCGGCCACGGCATCGGCACATCGATGCACGAAGATCCGCAAATTCCCAACTTTGGCCTGCCGGGACGAGGGATTACCCTGCGTCCGGGCATGACGATCGCGGTCGAACCGATGATCAACGCCGGCAACAAAGAAGTCAAAGTGCTCCGCGACGGATGGACTACCGTCACGCTGGACAGGAGTCTCAGCGCCCATTTCGAGCACACGGTCCTCATCACCGAAACGGGTTATGAGATTCTGACGAAAGTCGTAAAGGAGTGATTCGATGACAAAGAAAGACGATGTGATCGAGATGCTTGGCACCGTTGTGGAAGTTCTTCCCAACGCGCAGTTCATCATCGAACTGGAAATCGGGCATCGCATTATCGGACACGTTTCTGGTAAAATCCGCATGAACTACATACGCATTTTACCAGGTGACAAAGTCAAGGTCGAAATTTCGACCTATGATTTAACACGTGGACGCATCACTTACCGCATCAACTAAGCAATATCTATTCGGGAGGCAATGGCATGAAAATCAGACCATCTGTGAAAAAAATCTGCGACAAATGCAAAATCATCAAACGCCATGGCAACGTCATGGTCATTTGTGAAAATCCGAAACACAAACAAAGACAAGGAAAGTAGGAGGTAAACAATGGCTCGTATTGCAGGAGTTGACATCCCCAGGGAAAAACGCGTCGTGATTTCCCTGTGTTACATTTATGGAATCGGCAAGCCGCTTTCGATCAAGGTTCTGAAAGCCGCCGGCGTTTCCGAAGAAAAACGCGTCAAGGATTTGACGGACGATGAATTGATCCGGATCCGGAACGAAGTCGCCAAATACAAAGTCGAAGGCGATCTTCGCCGCGAAGTCGCGCTCAACATCAAACGGTTGATCGAAATCGGCTCGTACCGCGGCATCCGCCATCGCAAAGGTCTGCCCACCCGCGGCCAGAATACGCGCAATAACGCGCGTACCCGCAAAGGTCCGCGTAAGACCATTGCGAATAAGAAGAAATAGGAGGATATGAGGTATGGCACGTAATGTTGTAACCAAAAAACGTCGTGTGAAGAAGAATATTCCCCTCGGAGTCGCTCACATTCATTCGACCTTCAATAACACCATCATCACCATCACCGATCCCGCCGGCAACGCCATCGCTTGGAGTTCGTCCGGAGCCATCGGCTATAAAGGCAGCCGCAAATCGACCCCATTCGCTGCCGGTCTCGCTTCTGAGGCCTGTGCGAAAGCCGCCATGGAAAACGGCGTGCAGAAAGTCGAAGTGTCGGTCAAGGGTCCCGGTCCCGGCCGGGAAGCCGCGATCCGCAGTTTGCAAGTCGCCGGTCTGGAAATCACCGCGATCAAAGACGTCACGCCGGTTCCCCATAACGGCTGCCGTCCGCCGAAACGGCCGCGCGGCTAAGGGGGCTCATCATGAAGGACTTGAAATTCGAAAAGCCAAAAACCATCACCGAAGAAATCAACGAAAATTATGGTCGTTTCGTCGTAACCCCGTTGGATCGCGGCTTTGGAATTACCATTGGTAACTCCCTGAGACGAGTTTTATTGTCTTCCTTGCCCGGAGCAGCGATCATCAATCTGCAAATCGACGAAATCAGTCATGAATTCACCGCGATCGAAAACGTGGTCGAAGACGTGACGGCGATCGTCCTGAATCTCAAAGGTGTCGTTTTGACGATCGATTCCAATAATCCGACCGTCGAAAAACGGCTGGAAATCATCGTCGAAGGGCCGTGCGACGTTACCGCCGCCGACATCATCGCCGACGATGAAGTCCAAATCCTCAATCCCGATCACTACATCTGCCACGTCAACAAAGGCAAGCGTTTCCGCATGGTCATGAATGCCCGCCGGGGCAACGGTTACGTCAGCGCCGACAAAAACGCTCCTTTCCGGGAGAACAAGGTCGGCGTGATCCCGATCGACTCGCTCTACACGCCGGTCGTCCGCGCCAACTACTCCGTCGACAAGACCCGCGTCGACGACAGCGCCGATTACGACAAACTGACGGTTGAAGTCTGGACCAACGGCTCCATCGGACCGAAGGAAGCCATCGGCATGGCCGCCAAGATGTTGATCGATCATCTCCACTCGGTCGTCGAACTTTCGACCCGGGCGATGGCCGAAGATTTCATGATCGAACGGAAGAGCGAAGAGTCCTCCAGAAACCT